>ERZ825896.1815-NODE-1815-length-22495-cov-4.495900_pt1 | contig 22495 bp, 20 predicted proteins | sample MGYA00519858_ERZ825896 | MGnify/ENA primary metagenome ERZ825896 (study PRJEB31778, sample SAMEA3449214) | human gut metagenome | biome: human gut; feature: human-associated habitat; material: faeces | place: United Kingdom | collected 2010/2012 ...
CCCGCCGTTCGGGCCGCTTCACCGGATAGGGAAAATATGCAAAGGATACCGGTGTCCGGATGCTGCCGCCTGCGTTGAGTTCACCGGCGAGCAGTTTTAAAAAGGTGGTCTTGCCGCGGCCGTTGCGTCCGACAAAGCCGAGCCGCCAGCCGGTATCAAGCTGCAGGCAGACGTCCTCGAAAACCGGGTCGTACTGTCCGTCGTAGGTATAGGATAAATGCTGTATGTCGATCAGGGCCATTTTCACATTCCTCCCGAAAAACAAATACGGAGACAGCAGGAAAACGCTTCCCGCCGTCTCCGTACATATCCCAAGAAGGGATGTGCCCGCCGGGGAAGAAAGAGGCTGTTTTCCTGCCGCGGCGGCGCAGTACACCCTTGGTGGCTGCCGCCGTCATACATCTGCAGGAAAATCAGCGCAACTTTCTATCCCCTTTGCTGTTTTATCGTGTTTCAGTATACCCAAAGCACAGGAAAAAAGCAAGAAAATGTTTTTGCCTGCGGGCGTTGCCGCTGCGCCGCAGCTTATTTCGCAGCTTCCGCAATGCCGGTGAAGGTGTCCACCACCTGCCGGGTCAGTGCGGCGGCTTTATCCCAATCCATCGCCGCGCGGCTGAAATCCTCCATGCGGTCGTGTACCGCCTTGGCCTCTTCGGCGGTGCGCACCGCCTCAGCCAGCAGCTCGCGGGCCGCACGGCGGTTGAAGGACATTACCTGCTTTTTCATGCGCAGTGTTTCCGCGTCGGTGAAGCGGGCGGCGTGAATGCGGCGGTAGACTGGGAAATCCGCCTTGTGCCAGCAGTTGGAGGTGGTAAATGCAAGACCGAGCTCCGGGATGACCAGGTGTTCGATTTTGTCGTAAGGTGCAAGCGGGCAGGCGCAGGTGATGCAGTCGTGCCCGGCTTCCAGCGCCCGGCGGCGCAGATCCACCAGCAGCTCGCGGGCGGCGGCGCCGTATTCATCTTCGATGGTGTAGATGCGCGGGCACTGCAGCTGGAGCGTTTCGTGGAAGACCACCAGTCCCTCCGGCGTCACCGCGCTCAGGAAGCGGCGCTGTTCCCGGCCGGCCTTTTCCGCCGGCGGCCCAAATTCCCGCGCACCGATGCGCGCGGCGGTGCGGGCGATTTTGGGAAAGTCGGTGCAGCCTTGCGCAATGCGGCGGCTGTCGCCGAGCAGCGAGGCGGCTGCACATAAGAACTTCCGGCAGCGGGCATGCAGAGCCGAACAGGCATCGGTCAGCTCGATGACCGCATCGGCGTGTTCGTGCATGCGTGTGTTGTCCATACAGCTGCCTAAGTCCACGATTTCTTCGACAGCGCCCCAGTATTTCGGCTCAATGATGTGCGGCGCGGTGGCGTCGATGAGTGCCAGTTTGAGCCGGTCAAACAGGATCGCATCGAGCGAATGCGGATCGGAGGAACAGCAGATGGTCTGCGCCTCCTCTCCGTGTGCGGTCATGGCGTCCAGCACGGCGCGCATCAGGGTGTTTTTCCCGGTGCCCGGCCCGCTTTTGATCAGAAAAGCGCGCCATCCGCCGCGGCAGTCGTACAGATCGTCGGTATATCCCACAAATCCGGTCGGCGTGTTGGCGCCGAGAAAATAGCGGATGCGGCCGCCCAGTCCGGCGGAATTTTCGATAAGACTCATAAACTGTTCCTCCCTTTCTTGTGGCGGAGGCGCCGTACGCAGACCCGGGCGGTTCTGCCGGCAGGACAGAGATCGCCGGGGCGGCCGGCTGCCGCAGCGGCAGCGGACCCTCTCACCCTTCTGTCTTCATGCTATTCTCCAGTAGGGCATCCGGTGCGTGCTGGACAGTCTGTTTTCGTTTTACGTCCAAAAAATCGCCGAAAAACCGGCTGTGCAGCGGAAAAATTCGGCTATCCGCTCGATAAGATGGACATGTCCTTGTTCAAGTTGTACAGTAATTCCATCGGCGGTCGAGCGGAATTCTTGAGGCAAAAGGTGCGGCTGTCCATTGTGGAAAAGCTAGGAATCTGGTATAGTATTTACATAAAGAAAAAGGACGGGCTGCTGCCGTGTGCGGGCCCGGGATACGGAAAAGAGAGAGGCCGAGGTATTCGGCCGAACCGGCAGGGAAAGGACTGGTTATGCATGGAATTCAATAAGGGAACATGGCAGGATTTCGTGGATGTACGCGATTTTATCGTGCGCAACTACACGCCGTATAACGGGGATGAGAGCTTTCTGGAGCCTCCCACCGCGCGTACCTGTGCGCTGTGGGAAGAGGTTGCTGCGCTGCTGCAGGAGGAACGTGCGCGCGGCGGGATTTATGATATCGACACCCACACGATATCGGGTATTGACGCCTATGCGCCGGGCTATATCGACAAGGAAAAGGAGCAGATCGTCGGTCTGCAGACCACCGCGCCGCTGACCCGTGCGGTGATGCCGTTCGGCGGCATCCGTATGGTGCGTAATTCGCTGGAGGCCTACGGCCGGGAGATGGATCCCAAAATTGAAGAGGTGTTCAAATACCGCAAGACCCATAATGACGGGGTGTTTGACGTGTATACGCCCGAAATGCGCGCCGCCCGCAAAAGCGGCATCATCACCGGCCTGCCGGATGCTTATGGCCGCGGGCGGATCATCGGTGATTACCGCCGGGTGGCGCTGTACGGCGTGGATTTCCTGATCCGGGAGAAGCAGCGCTCGCGCGACGAGGCGGATTTTGCGCTGATGGATTCCCGCGCCATCCGCCAGCGGGAGGAGCTCAGCGAGCAGATCCGCGCGCTCGAAGCGCTCAAGCGCATGGCGGCATCTTATGGGCTGGATATCTCCGCGCCGGCAAAGGACACCAAAGAGGCGATCCAGTGGCTGTATTTCGGCTATCTCGCCGCCGTTAAGGAGCAGAACGGTGCAGCGATGTCGCTGGGCCGCGTATCCACCTTCCTGGATGTTTATGCCGAACGCGACCTGGCGGAGAAGCGCTATACCGAAAGCGAGATCCAGGAATTCGTGGATCATTTCATCATGAAGCTGCGCATGGTGCGATTCCTGCGCACTCCGGCGTATGACGAGCTGTTCAGCGGCGACCCCACCTGGGTTACCGAGTCGATCGGCGGCATGTGCACCGACGGGCGGCACATGGTCACTAAAATGTCCTACCGCTTCCTGCATACGCTGACCAACCTCGGCCCGGCGCCCGAGCCGAACCTCACGGTGCTGTGGAGCCCGCGCCTGCCGGAAAATTTCAAGCGCTACTGCGCGCAGGTGTCCATCGACACCTGCTCAATCCAGTACGAGAGCGACGAGCTCATGCGCAAGAAATTCGGCGACGATTACGGCATCGCGTGCTGCGTGTCCGCGATGCGCATCGGCAAGCAGATGCAGTTTTTCGGTGCGCGCGCGAACCTTGCCAAGGCACTGCTGTACGCAATCAACGGCGGCCGTGATGAGAAGAGCGGGGTGCAGGTCGGTCCGGAGCTGCTCGCCTGCCGGGGCAAATATCTCGATTATGACGACGTGATGCGCAAGTACGACGCGACCCTCGACTGGCTGGCGCACCTGTATATGAACACCCTCAACGTCATCCATTATATGCACGACAAATACTGCTATGAGAAAATCCAGATGGCGCTGCACGACAACGACGTGTTCCGCACGATGGCGGCCGGCGTGGCAGGACTGTCGGTGGTGTGCGATTCACTGTCCGCGATCAAGTACGCCAGGGTGCGCCCGATCCGTGACGAGAGCGGGCTGGCAGTGGATTTTGAGGTGGAAGGCGATTTCCCGAAATTCGGCAACAACGACGATCGTGTGGACGAGATAGCGGTGCAGGTGGTCAAGCTGTTCATGAGCAAGCTCCAGAAGTGCCAGACCTACCGCGAATCCAAGCCCACTATGTCCATCCTCACCATCACCTCCAACGTGGTGTACGGCAAAAAGACCGGCTCCACGCCGGACGGCCGCAAAGGCGGCGAGCCGTTTGCGCCGGGTGCCAACCCGATGCACGGCCGCGACAGCCACGGCTGCGTCGCGTCGATGTTCTCGGTTGCCAAACTCCCGTATGATTACGCGGAAGACGGCATAAGCTACACCTTCTCGATTGTACCGGGTGCCCTTGGTCATGACCTCGATGAGCGCAAGGGCAATCTGGTGGCGCTGCTCGACGGCTATTTCCAGGAGAACGGCCATCATATCAACGTCAATGTGCTCAACCGCGAGGTGCTGATGGACGCGATGGATCATCCGGAGAAATACCCGCAGCTGACCATCCGCGTGTCCGGCTATGCGGTCAACTTCGTCAAGCTGTCGCGTGAGCAGCAGATCGACGTTATTAACCGGACCTTCCATACCCATTTCTGAGTTGTATAAGGAGAACGCTTTGGAAAATGTGTTCGGCACTATCCACTCGGTGGAGAGCTTCGGCGCGCTGGACGGGCCGGGGGTGCGGTATGTCCTGTTTTTGCAGGGCTGCCCGCTGCGCTGCCTGTTCTGCCATAACCCCGATTCCTGGGAGACGGGAAAGGGGCAGAGGATCGGTTCGGCGGATGTGGTGGCGGATATCCTGCGCTACCGCCATTTCATCGAAAAGGGCGGTGTGACCCTGTCGGGCGGCGAGCCGCTGATGCAGCCGGAGTTTGCCGCTTCCATTCTGGAGGGATGCCGGGAAAACGGGCTGCATACTGCGCTGGACACCTCCGGTGCGGTGCCGCTGCTCGCCTGTCAGAAGGCGGTGGATACGGCGGATATGCTGCTGCTGGACATGAAGGCGGCCGATGAGGCGCTGTTCCGCCGGATTACCGGGCGCAGCATGGATAATACACTGGAAATTCTGGAGCATTGTGAGGACACCGGAAAACGGGTGTGGATCCGGCACGTGCTGGTGCCGGGCCTGACGCTGGAGGAAACGCAGCTGCATGCGCTCGGCCGCCTGCTGCGGCGGTACGGCTGCATCGAGCGGGTGGAGCTGCTGCCGTTCCATAAAATGGGTGAATATAAGTGGGAGGCGCTCGGCGCACCCTATACCCTCGGTGAGACGCCGCCGCCGCCGGTGGAGGCGGTGGACCGGGCGCGGGAAATCCTGCGCGGATACGGTCTGGATGCACGATAAAAAAGAGCCCGGGTTCCGACGCCTATCGTCGGAACCCGGGCTCTTTCGCTGCATATCAGCGCTGTTCCCGCCGCCTGCGGCTGCGTACAAGCAGCCAGGTCAGCACGGCGAGCAGCAAAACCGCGCTGAGCAGCAGGCCGAGCCAGCCGTTGGCGGTAAACCCGGCCAGCAGATAGCCGGCAAGGCAGCAGCCCGCCACCAGCAGGGCGTAGGGGATCTGGGTGGACACGTGCTCGATGTGGTTGCAGTCCGCGCCGGCGGAAGCGAGAATGGTGGTATCGGAGATGGGGGAGATGTGGTCGCCGCACACCGCGCCGGAGAGGATGGCTGCCACACACAGCACCATCATCGGGCTGGCGGTGTCAGCGAATACCGCCACGGCAATCGGCACCATGATGCTGAAGGTACCCCATGAGGTGCCGGTGGCAAAGGCAAGGCCGAGCGCCGTCAGGAACAGTATTGCGGGCAGGAGCGTCTGTGCCGCTGCACTGCCGCCGACCGTCCGGCTGACAAAGGCGCCGGCGTCGAGATAATCCCCGCTGCAGATTCCCGACAGCGTCCAGGCAAAGGTCAGAATCAGGATGGCCGGCACCATCGCTTTGAATCCCTCCGCCAGACTGGCGGCAAATTCGCCGAAGGTAACGACCCGGCGGGGGATATACAGGAAAAAGACCAGCAGCAGGGTGAAAAAGGAGCCGAAAACCAGAGACAAGGAAGAATTGCAGTCCGCAAAGGCCTGTGCCACCGATTTGCCTTCCAGGATGCCGCCGGTGTACAGCATCGCCGCGATGCACAACAGGATGAGTGCCGCGATGGGAATGACCAGATCACACACCCGTCCGTGGCCGGCCGGCTCGTCCTGTGCTGGTCCGTTGTCGTGCGCGGCGGACTGCTGTGCTTTCTTCATTCTGCCGAAATCAAAGTCGCCGGCAATCATAAAGACCACCATCACAATGGTCAGCAGGGCGTAGAAATTAAAGGGGATGGTCTGCACAAACAGCGAGAAGCCGTTGAGGCTGCTGCCCTCCGGAAGGGAGGAACCGACCGCCGCGGCCCAGCTGGAAATCGGGGCGATGATGCACACCGGTGCCGCGGTGGCGTCGATGAGGTAGGCGAGCTTGGCACGGGAAATGTGCTGACGGTCGGTTACCGGACGCATCACGGTGCCGACGGTCAGGCAGTTGAAATAGTCGTCCACAAAGATCAGCGCGCCCAGCCCGGCGGTTGCAAACGAGGCGCCGCGGCGGGTGCCGATTGAGCGGGATGCCCAGTCGCCGTAGGCGCGGGAGGCTCCCGATTTGCTCATGAGCGAAACCAGCATGCCCAGCAGCACCAGGAAAATCAGGATGTTGGTGTTGGAACCGACCTTGTCGCTCATGATCGTAAAGGTGGTTTCCAGCGCGTCGAGAATGTGGAACTGGTTATACAGCAGTGCGCCCGACAGAATGCCGATGAGCAGCGAAACATAGACTTCCTTGGTGAGCAGCGCGAGTGCGATGGCAATGACCGGCGGCAGCAGCGCCCAAAAAGTACCCGCAAACTCCGGCATGTTTTCAGCCCCTCTCCTTTTGTAGTTTCCGCAGAATCGCTTATTTTCCGGCCGCGGCGGCAATGGCGTCTCCGGACAGGCGGTAGGTGGTCCAGTCGCACATCGCGTCCGCGCCCATGTGACGATAAAAGGCAATGGACGGCGCGTTCCAGTTCAGGCATGTCCACTCCATGCGCCGGCAGCCGCGGCGGACCGCTTCGGCGGCGACCGCCTGAAAAAGGGCTTTGCCGTAACCCTTGCCGCGCTTTTCCTCATCCACATACAGGTCTTCGAGATGCAGACCGCTGCGGCCGACGAAGGTGGAAAAATCGGTGAAGTACAGCGCAAAACCCACCGGCGTCCCATTCTCCTCGGCGAGCAGGACAAACGCCTCCTGTCGGTCAAAAAGCGCGGTTTCCAGACCTTTTTCGGTGGCAATTACCTGATCATCCATCTTCTCATAATGCGCGATACGGCGGATATATTCAAGAATCACAGGGGTGTCCTCGCGCCGCGCGGGGCGAATGGAAAACGCAGACATGAACAGTTCCGTCCTTTCCGGAAAAGTAAAATGTGTGGAAAACCCTCCCCAAAAGACAGGTGCAGAAGGGGGAAGAAATTTCGCCGTTTGGTTACAGGATACCAAAAAAGCAGATGGTATTCAAGGAAATCTTACCGAAAACCCGAGAGAAAAGCAGCAAAAAAACAGCCGCTTTGCGAAATACGCTCACTTTTTGCTGTTCGGGGGTCTCTTTCGGCTGGATGGCAGGGCGGTTTGGCGGACGCAGCTGTGCAGGAAAATACCGACGCCTTTTTGTCCGGAGAAAAACACCCTGCACCGTTCAGGAGCGGTGCAGGGTGTTACAAGGCATCTAAGAAATGCGAGCAAATGGCGCAGCGCGCCATAAAGAAAATACAGGGATGGCAAGATTCCGCGGGATGACAGCCCGTCAGATAGCTGTCCCCGGTTTCCGTGTGGTACAAGGGACTTTCCGGCGTGCGCGGTACAGGCTGGTGCGAGTGGCGGCACCGATTTTTCTCAATGGGCAGTTTGCTGCGGGCCGGGCAGCACGTTTTTATATCCATGAGGCAGGCGGAAGCAGCCTACGCCCGTCCGCCGGAAGGCGCTTAGTTTTGCACGGCGGCACCGGCCTCCCCGGCGGCAAGATACGGGCGGATCTTTTCGACAAAGGCGCTGCCGTCATCCGGGCAGTAGGCACGCAGGGCGATCGGCTGGGAAAAATCCAGGCTGAACAGCCCCATCAGCGACTTGGCGTCGATAACGTAGGGATCCGCGATCAGCTCGACTTTGAAGTCCACATCATTGCAGATGCCGGAGAACGCCTTGGCATCCTCCACCGAAGCAAATTTCACGGCAGCTTTATACATCCTGTCTTCTCCCCGCTTTTCCGGAAATTTGGCGAATTGGCTCGAAAAAGCCGTCCGCCACTCGGTTATTATACGCAAAAGGCAGGGGGATTACAAGCCGAAAAGACAACAAACTGCGCCTTGAAATCGGTGAAGTTTTCCACTATAATGTACCATTAGGTATTTATGTCCCCGACGGGCGGAAAATGGTGTCTGTCTGTGGGTAAAACGAGTGTGCCTGACCACTGCATTTTTTGGTTTTCACGATATTTTTTGTGCGGTATAGGTGTAACGGGGATTTTTTCGGTGGAGGATGCTGTGGGGTGGTCTGCCCTGTTTTTCCGTATAATCCGTTAGGGATGGAATAATGGTGTTCAGTGAAAGGAGATACGGCGTGAAGGCGGCGTTTTATACCTTGGGGTGCAAGGTGAATCAATACGAAACCCAGGCCATGATGAAACAGATGGCTGCGGCGGGTTACGAGGTGGAGGAACACGCCGGCGGCGTGGCAGACGTGCTGGTGATCAACTCCTGCACCGTTACCGGCGAGAGCGACCGCAAGCTGCGGCAGCTGCTGCGGCGGCTGCGGCGGGAGCATCCGGCGGCGGTAATTGTGCTGACCGGCTGCATGCCGCAGGCGTTTCCGGACAAGGCCGCTGAGCTGGCCGATGCGGACATTGTTCTGGGCAACGCGCAGCGTTCGGCGGTGGCCGCGCATGTGGAGGCTTTTCTTGTCCGGCACGAGCGGTTGGTGGATATCCCGCATCATGCGGCGGCTTACGAGCGGCTTTCGGTGGACGATTTTCAGGGACGCACCCGCGCGTTTGTCAAGATCGAGGACGGCTGCAATCGCTTCTGCTCTTACTGCATCATCCCCTATGCGCGCGGCCGGGTGCGCTCCCGCCCGCTGGAGGAGCTGCGGGAAGAAGCCGCCGCGCTCGCAGGGCGTGGGTTCCGCGAGGTGGTGCTGGTGGGGATCAACCTGACTGCCTATGGGCAGGACACTGGCGCGGACATCGCCGATGCAGTGAACGCTGCGGCGGAGCCCGCGGGCATCCGCCGGGTGCGTTTGGGTTCGCTGGAGCCGGATCATCTGACCGACGCACTTATCGCCAGGCTGGCGGCGCAGCCGAAACTGTGCCCGCAGTTCCATATTTCGCTGCAGTCCGGATGCGACGCCACCCTGCGGCGGATGAACCGGCATTACTCTTCGGCGCAGTATGCCGATTTATGCGCGCGGCTGCGTGCAGCCTTCCCGGGCTGTGCGCTGACCACCGACGTGATGGTGGGCTTTCCCGGCGAGGACGAGGATGAATTTGCACAGTCGCTGGCCTTTGTGCAGGCGGTCGGTTTTGCCAAGGTGCATATTTTTGCGTATTCCCGCCGGCCGGGTACGCCGGCAGCTGCTGCACCCGGGCAGGTGACGGCTGCCGAAAAATCCGTCCGCAGCCGCCGGATGGCGGCAGTATGCGGGACATCCCGTGAGGCCTATATTGCGGACAAATGCGGAACGCTGGCCGAGGTGCTGCTGGAAACGCGCGGGGAGGACGGCAGGCTCGAGGGCTACACACCGGACTATCTGCCGGTGTTCGTGGAGGCGGATGCAGGCGAGCCGGGTGAACTGATTACGGTGCGGCTGACTGCCCCGCACGGGGACGGCTGTCTGGGTGAGGCGGTACGGTAAGCGGACGGCGTGCCCACAAGGAGGCGCCGATAAAGAGGCGTCTGCTCCGGCGTTTTTCCCGCCGGTTGACCGTGCAGAGGATCCCGGCCCGTTCCGAATGCCGGAGGACGCCGGGATAAATGCAGAGCGGCCGCGCGAGAAAGCGGGCGGTGAAGTACAAAAATCAGTCTGCTAGGCAGTAAGTCCCCCCCGGCTGTGGAGCGGACAAGGTGATTTTTACCCGACGGGGTCGAAGATGCGGGGGCTGCGCAGCCAAAATTGCAGAATAAAGCGCGCTGCCGGGAAATTCCCCGCACAGATATGTACTTTATGGTTGAAAAAGGCCGCGGGATTGACTATAATAAAAAATCAGGGTTTTGTTTCCATAAAACGAAACCGGACCCAAGATAAACGAAAATGAGTATTAAGGAGAGTCGGCGTTGGAATTTCTAGAACATTTTCGCTTCCTCTACGACGGAGTAGCTTTCTTTTTCACTGCGGAAGGCTGGAAGAACCTGGTGATGATCCTCATCGGCGGCCTGTTGATCTATCTGGCCCTTGCCAAGGATTTTGAACCGGCGCTGCTGATGCCGATGGGCTTCGGCGCGATTCTGGTCAACCTGCCGTTTTCCGGCGCGGTCACCCAGTTCAACGAGTCGCTCGGCCACGAGGTCACCGGCATCATCGACTGGCTGTTCAATGTGGGTATTGAGGCATCCGAAGCGATGCCGCTGCTGCTGTTTATCGGCATCGGTGCGATGATCGATTTCGGGCCGTTGCTGTCCAATCCCAAAATGTTCCTGTTCGGCGCGGCGGCGCAGTTCGGCATTTTCCTGACCGTCCTGGTCGCGTCCCTCTTCTTCCCCGAATTCAAGGATGCCGCCGCCATCGGTGTCATCGGCGCGGCCGACGGCCCGACCGCGATTCTTGTTTCGCAGGTATTCAAATCCAACTATATGGGCGCCATTGCGGTTGCCGCTTACTCTTACATGGCGCTCGTGCCGATCATCCAGCCGGTCGCCATCAAGGCGGTCACCACCAAAAAAGAGCGGATGATCCGTATGCCGTATAATCCGCAGGTGGTTTCCCGCAAAACCCGCATCCTGTTCCCGCTGATCGTGATGATCATCGCCGGCCTGGTGGCGCCCGACTCGGTGTCGCTGGTGGGTATGCTGATGTTCGGCAACCTGCTGCGTGAATGCCTCAAGCTCGACAGCCTGTCCCAGACCGCGCAGACCACCCTTGCCAATCTCATCACCATCCTGCTGGGCCTTACCATCGCTTCGAGCATGAAGGCGGAGCAGTTCCTGACGGTGGGTACCATCGTCATCATGTGCCTCGGCCTGGTGGCGTTCGTGTTTGACACCATCGGCGGCGTGATGTTTGCCAAGCTGATGAACCTGTTCCTGCCGGAAGGCAAAAAGATCAACCCGATGGTCGGCGGCGCCGGCATCTCGGCGTTCCCGATGTCCGCGCGGGTGATTCAGAAGATGGCTCTTAAGGAAGATAACCAGAACCACCTGCTCATGCACGCGGTCGGCGCCAATGTTGCCGGCCAGATCGGCTCGGTGGTCGCCGGCGGCATCATCCTGACGGTGGTCCCGCGGCTTATCGGCGCCTGACGCAGAAAGGATAAAAAGATATGGATATTCAATTCGGTACCCAGAATATCGGCAATGCACTGCTGCTGATGCTGCTGGGCATGGTGGGCATCTTCGTGGTAATGGTGGTCATCATGCTGGCGGTCAAGCTGCTCAACCGCTTTGCCAAGGACAAGAACGACAAGGACGGCGGCGACGCCAAAAAATAATGGGGCGGCGCACGCTGTCCGAAAGGAAGGAATCCGGCTATGGCGAATAACAAAAAAATGGTGGACGCCATTACCTCGATGGACGAAGACTTCGCCCAGTGGTATACCGATATTGTCAAAAAGGCGGAGCTGATCGAATACACCAGTGTCAAGGGCTGCATGGTCATCCGGCCCTACGGCTACGCGATCTGGGAGCTGATGCAGCAGATTCTCGATGCGCGCTTCAAGGCGCTCGGTCACGAGAATGTCTGCATGCCGATGTTTATCCCCGAGAGCCTGCTCCAGAAGGAGAAGGATCACGTCGAGGGATTCGCGCCCGAGGTGGCGTGGGTGACCCACGGCGGCAGCGAAAAGCTCGAGGAGCGGCTTTGTGTGCGTCCGACCAGCGAGACGCTGTTCTGCGAGCATTACGCCAACATCGTGCATTCCTGGCGCGATCTGCCGAAGCTTTATAACCAGTGGGTGAGCGTCGTGCGCTGGGAAAAGACCACCCGGCCATTCCTGCGCTCGCGCGAATTTCTCTGGCAGGAGGGCCACACCATTCACGCTACCGCCGAGGAGGCCATCGAGGAAACCGAGCGGATGCTGGGCGTTTATGCGGATTTCTGCGAGGATGCGCTGGCCATGCCGGTGCTGCGCGGCCGCAAGACCGAAAGCGATAAGTTCGCCGGCGCGGTGGCTACCTACGCTATTGAGGCGCTCATGCACGACGGCAAGGCGCTGCAGGCCGGCACCTCCCACTATTTCGGCGACGGCTTCGCCAAGGCGTTCGGTATCCAGTACACCGACAAGACCAATACCCTGCAGTATCCTCACCAGACTTCCTGGGGGGTGACCACCCGGCTGATCGGCGCGGTGATCATGACCCACGGCGACGATAACGGCCTTGTTCTGCCGCCGGCGGTCGCGCCTGTTCAGGTGGTGATCCTGCCTATCGCGCAGCACAAGCCCGGCGTGCTCGACAAGGCCGCTGAGCTCCGGGAGCGGCTGGCCAAGATCGTCCGGGTGAAGGTGGACGACTCCGAAAACTCTGCCGGATGGAAGTTTGCAGAATACGAAATGAAGGGTGTGCCGGTACGGCTGGAGATCGGTCCGAAGGACATCGAAAACAACCAGTGCGTACTGGTTACCCGCCACAACCGCGAAAAGCATACGGTCAGCCTCGACGAGCTGGAGACGGCGGTGCCCGCGCTGCTGCGCGAGGTGCACGACGGGCTGTATCAGAAGGCGCTCGAAAACCGCGAAAAGCACACCTATGCCTGCCGGGATATGGACGAAATCGTTCGTGTGCTGGCCGAGCAGGGCGACGGCTTCGTCAAGGCGATGTGGTGCGGCGACGAGGCATGCGAGGACGCGGTTAAGGAAAAAACCGGCGTGGGTTCCCGCTGCATCCCGTTTGAGCAGGAGCATCTGGCCGACACCTGCGTATGCTGCGGCAAGCCCGCGAAGCATATGGTCATCTGGGGCAAGGCATACTAAGTATATACGCGGCGGGTATCGCCGCACGGCTCCCGCATGCCGCCGCGGCCGGATAGTCTCCGGCAGAGCCGGCGGAATCCACACCAGAAAGGAAGCGGCAGAATGAATCAGCTCGACAGACCGGCGGCCGGTGAAACCGTCGCCGTCATGCATACCAACATGGGGAATATCGCGATCCGGTTATTTCCGGAGAAAGCCCCCAAGGCGGTGGAGAATTTTACGACGCATGCAAAGAACGGCTATTACAACAGCCTGATTTTTCATCGCGTCATCAACGATTTTATGATCCAGGGCGGCGATCCCAAGGGCACCGGCCGCGGCGGCGAGAGCATCTGGGGCGACAGCTTTGAGGATGAGTTTGATCTCGAGCTGCGCAATTACCGCGGTGCGCTGTCGATGGCCAACGCCGGGCCGAACACCAACGGCAGCCAGTTTTTTATCGTGCAGGCCAAAGAGGTCGCGCCAAGCCTGCTGCACCAGATGGGACAGCTCGCCGACCGCGGTTATCCCGCTGAGGTGACCGCCGCTTATGCAGAGGTGGGCGGCACCCCGCACCTCGATTTCCGCCATACCGTTTTCGGCCAGGTTTACGACGGCATGGATGTGGTGGACGCGATTGCGGCGGTGGAAACCGACCGCGATGACAAACCCAAAAAGGACGTTGTGATCGAATCGATCGAAATCAAAACGCTGTGAGCGGGGTACTCCAGCAGGCGAAAGCCGTTCTGGAAAGGGTCACGCCCTTAAAGCGCGACTGCGATGCGGTGTGCGGCGCCGCCTGCTGCCGCGACTGCGATCCGCAGGGCGGGGCGAGCGGTATGCGGCTGTTTCCCGGTGAAGAGGCTGCGGCCGGTTTTGCTGCGGTCGATACGCCGGAGGGACGGCTGCTGCTGTGCAGCGGGCGCTGCGCGCGGGAAGACCGGCCGCTGGCGTGCCGGTTGTTTCCGCTGTTTCCATATCTCGGTGAGGACAGCCGCATCCGTGCGGTGTACGATCCGCGGGCCTATCGGGTCTGTCCGCTTGTACGGCTGCGGGAGCAAGTACCGCTTGACCGCGAATTTGTGCGCGCGGTGCGCCGCGCCGGACGGATTCTGGCGGCGGACGAAATGCTGCGGGCCGATCTGTGCCGGCAGGCGCGGGAAATCGACGAATTCAACGGATTTCTCCGGTTGGATGCGGGAAGGCCGCCGATTGCGCGGCGCCGGAGGACAGCCGAAGAATAAAAAAGCACAGGAAAAGGCGGAAAGACCTTCGGTCTTCCGGCTTTGTGCCGGGATGAACGGTGCAATTTCCCGGTTATGCGAGAAAGGAAGGGCATAAGGATGCGGAAGGGAACAGGAAAGCGTGTACTGGCGCTGCTGACGGCGGTCTTGGCATGTGCGGCGCTGCTCGGCGGCTGCTCGGCGAAGCCGAAGACTGTTTACAAGGATCTGGATTACGGATTCCAGCTTGAGAAGCCGGCAGCAGGGAAAAAGATTGCCATTATGCACACCAGCATGGGGGATATTTTCATCCGTCTGTTCCCGGAAGCGGCGCCCAAGGCGGTGGAAAACTTCATTACCCACGCGCAGGAAGGCTATTACGATGGGTTGATTTTTCACCGGGTAATTGAGGATTTCATGATTCAGGGCGGCGACCCGGAGGGAACCGGCCGCGGCGGCGAGAGTATTTATGAGAGCGGCAAATTCGAGGATGAATTCGACGCCAAGCTCATGAACCTGCGGTATTCGCTCGCAATGGCCAACACCGGTCCGAACACCAACGGCAGCCAGTTCTTCATCAATCAGGCGCCGGCGGAGGATTTTGCGGCAGACGTGGAGGCGGCCAAACAGAGCTACGAACAGCTCAAGGACAATTTCAAAAGCTGGAAGCAGGTGTACGCCAGCAGGCTCTCGCGGGTGGCGAAAATCGACGGCGACGCAATTCCGGACGAGGTGATTGATCTGTACTCCCGGCAGGGCGGCAATCTGCATCTCGACGGCGCCTGGCGCACCGACGGAGGAGGCCATACCGTATTTGGTCAGGTCTTTGAAGGTATGGATGTGGTGGATGCGATCGCGGCCGTAGAGGTGGATGCTAACAGCAAGCCGGTCGAGGATGTGGTCATCAACAGCATCGAAATTGTGGAATACCAGGGATAAACACGCACGGAGCACGAGGCGTTCTGCGCTTTCGTGCTCCTGTTTGCGCATACTATACGCAGAATTGCCATATACTGGCGTTAGCGGTTTTTCAGAGAGGAGGCAGGATAGAGGGTGGATATCCGCATAAACGGACGCACCGTCCACTATATCGATCAAGGAGACGGCCCGGCAGTGCTTTTGCTGCACGGCTGGGGCGCGCCGGCACAGACTTACCGGCTGATCATCGACCACCTGTCCGCCTATTGCCGGGTGATTGCGCCGGATCTGCCGGGGTTCGGCGGGTCGGAGGAACCGCCGGAGCCGTGGGACGCGGGGAAATATGCCGATTTTGCCGCTGATTTTGCTGCGGCGCTCGGCCTGACCGAGGCGGTGCTGATCGGCCACTCCAACGGCGGGCGCATCATCCTCAAATGGCTCGGCCGCGGAAATTGCCCGCTGCGGGTAAATAAGCTGGTGCTCATCGATGCAGCGGGGATCAAGCCGCGGCACGGGGCGGGCTATTATGCAAAAGTGTATACCTACAAACTGTCCAAACGGGTGCTGCAGCTGCCCGGCGTGCGGCATCTGTTTCCCGATGCGGTGGAGCGGCTGCGCGGAAGGGCCGGCTCGGCCGATTACCGCAGTGCCAGCCCGATGATGAAGCAGTGCATGAACCTTGCGCTGGCCGAGGATATGTCGGCGTATCTGCCGAAGATCCGGGCGTCCACCCTGCTGATCTGGGGAGAAAACGATACGGCGACGCCGCTGACCGATGGACAGAAGATGGAGAAGCTCATTCCGGATGCGGGGTTGGTGGTGCTCAAGGGCGCGGGACATTTTTCCTTCGCTGAGCGCTGGGGCCAGTGCAGCCGTGTGCTGGACGCATTTTTAAAGGGATAACAACGCCGCACGGTGTCCTGCCGGGCGGAATGACGATACAGGGAGGGCGGCCGGATTGAACCTGGCGCTTCGCATTTGTTTTCTGCTGGCCTGTGCGGCGTGCTACGTCGTGCAGACGGTGTATTTTACCCATATGCTGCAGCTCAATTCCTACCGTCCGGAACGGTACGGCAAATGGTGCCGTGAGAATCCGGGACGGCTTTTCTTTATCGCTCGTCTGCTGCCATTGGGAGCGGCAGCGCTGCTGTTTGTGCCGCCGGAGCGCATCGGGTACGGCGCGGCGATGATCGTACTGGCGGTGACGGCGTTCCTCTGCCGGCCGAAAAAGGCCAAAAAGCCGCTGGTGATCACGGCGCGGGTCAAGCGCCTGTGGGTAACGGCGGCGGTGCTGCTGGCCGCACTGCTGACCGGGCTGTATTTTGCCGGGATTTCGCTGCTCGGCGCGGTGCTCACCGTACTGACCGCTTCGCTGGCCTGGATCTGGGTAGGAGTGGCCAATCTCCTCAATCTGCCGGTGGAGAAGGGAATCGCGCGGCACTACGTCAACGACGCGCGGCGGATCCTCCGTGCGATGCCCGGGCTGATCGTGATCGGTATTACCGGCAGCTACGGCAAAACCAGCGCCAAAAATTTCCTGTACACGCTGCTGTCCTCGAAATACAATGTCCTGATGACCCCGGAAAGCTACAATACCACGATGGGCGTGGTGCGGACTATCCGGGAGCAGCTGCGCCCGTATCACGAGATTTTTATCGTCGAGATGGGGGCGAAGAATCCCGGCGATATCCGCGAAATCTGCGAGCTGGTGCGGCCGAAATACGGGATCCTGACCGCGATCGGCGAGCAGCATCTCGAAACCTTCAAAACCATTGACAACATCATCCGCACCAAGTTCGAGCTGGCGGACGCGATTCCCGCTGACGGCGCGGTGTTCCTGAATTTCGACAACCTGCATATCCGGCAGCATAAGACGGCCTGCCGGGTGATCTCTTACGGCACGGCAACGGAAACCGGGGCGATGGTGCTCGCAGGGGATGCCGCGGTGGGGCCCAACGGTTCGACCTTCACGATCACCCTGCCGGACGGGGAGAGCGGACGGTTTTCCACCCGTCTGTTCGGCGCGCATAATATCCAGAACTTGACCGGCTGTATCGCAGTGGCGCATACGCTCGGTATCGGACTGGAGGCGCTGGTGTATCCGGCGCGGCAGATTCGACCGGTGAAGCACCGGCTCGAGCTGCTGCCGGGCGGTTTCATCGACGACGCCTACAACGCGAATCCTGCCGGTTTCCGTGCGGCACTGGATGTGCTCAAGGGCTTTGCCGGGCAGCGGGTTCTGGTTACCCCCGGCATGGTGGAGCTTGGCGAGCGGCAGGCGGCGCTCAACCGTGAGCTTGGCGCCTATGCAGCGGACTGCTGCGACTATGCGGTGCTCGTCGGGTTCAAGCAGGCGCCGCCGCTGAAAGAAGGGCTGCTGTCCGCCGGTTTTCCGGAGGAGCGGCTGTTTGTCGCCGACACGCTGCAGGAGGGGCTGGCGTTTGTCCGGGGGCTTCCGGCGGAGGGGATGCGCACCGTGCTGCTCGAAAACGATCTGCCGGATAATTTCTGATTTGCGTGAGAAAGGAATGGTCTGCATATGAAAACCAAGGTTGCCGTCCTTTTCGGCGGCCGGAGCGTGGAGCATGAGGTGTCCATCATATCGGGCATCCAGGCGTTCTGCGCGCTCGACCGCGAAAAATACGATCCGATTCCGCTGTATATCGGTAAGGACAACGCCTTTTACACCGGCCCGCACATGGGGGATATCGAAAGCTACAAAAATCTGCCGGCGTGTATTGCGAAGGCGACCCGCGTGCTGCTGGTGCCGAGCAGCGGCGGGGTGGATCTGGTGCGTTTCCCGATGAAAAAATTCGGGAGCAATCTGGTGGACACCTTCCAGGCGGCGCTGCCGGTGGTGCACGGCACCAACGTTGAGGACGGCACGCTGATGGGCTATCTGGAGATGCTCAACGTCCCATATGCGGCTTGTGATGTAACGTCGAGTGCGCTGGGGATGGACAAATACCAGATGAAGGCCGCCCTGCGGCAGGCCGGTCTGCCGGTGCTCGACGCTCTCCAGATCGGCGGCAGGGAATACGCCGAAAACGGCGGCGCAGTGCTGGAGCGTATCGAGGAAAAGATTGGGTATCCGCTGATTGTCAAACCGGTGAACCTCGGTTCCTCGGTCGGCATCTCCAAGGCCAAGGACCGCACCGCGCTGGAGGCCGCGCTGGACACGGCGTTCGGGTTTTCCTCACGTGTACTGGTGGAAAAGGCGGTGCAGAATCTGCGGGAGATCAACTGTGCAGTACTCGGCGATGCGGAAGAGGCGCAGGCTTCGGTGTGTGAGGAGCCGCTCAACGCGACCGATATCCTGAGCTATCAGGACAAGTACATGAGCGGGGGCAAGTCGGCGAAATCCGGCTCAAAAGGCGGGATGAGCAGCCTTGCGCGGCGCTGTCCGGCCGACATCCCGGAGGAACTCACCCGGCGGGTACAGGAGCTGGCAGTCGCCACCTTTCAGGCGCTCGGCTGCCTCGGGGTGTCCCGCATCGATTTCCTCAACGACAGAGAAACCGGCGAGCTTTGGGTCAACGAGATCAACACCATCCCCGGTTCGCTCGCATTTTACCTGTGGGAAGCCGCCGGCGTGCCGTTTGCCGAGCTGCTCGACCGGATGCTCTCCCTCGCGTTCAAGCGGCAGCGTCAGCGCGCGGCGCTGACCTTCAGTTACGATGTCAACCTGCTCGCCGGGGTTTCGCTCGGCGGCGCAAAAGGCGCCAAGGGCAGCAAAATGTAAGCAGCAGGCCGCGTCCGTTTTAACGGACGCGGCCTGTTTCAGTCTGTCGAAGAAGTCATTTAGCAAAAAATATTGCATAAGAAGTTTTCGCCCGCCTTTTTCAAAAGGCAACGCTTGCGACCGCCGCCGGTGGCGGAAGAAGGGAGCAAGGGTTGGCGCCGCGGTCGGCGATCGGCGAGGCGGCGTGTCCGCCGATGACGGAGCCGGGCACCGCAAGAGGGAGCCAAGGTTTTGCTTTCATAAGGATCAGGAAGGGAGACGCAACAGCCCGGTGGACTGTTGCGTCGTGGGAAACCCTATCAAGGGGGTTCCCGATGCGGCGTAATAAGCCGCATTTGTGAAACTTGCTATCTGCAAGCCAGTTTTTCGACAAACTAGGCCGCGTCCGTTTCAACGGGCGCGGCCTGTCTCTATTCCCCCAATTTTCGCCCGAACTGTTCATTGGGGGAAATGCCGAACTCTCTATCAATACGAAAGATGATATCTGTATTGGTACGGGCGGGAAGTTGGCCGGATTCTATGACTTTCAGCGTTTTTATGCTGATCCCCAAACGTTTCGCCATTGCGGTTTGTGTTAACCGCGCGTTATGCCGCAGCCATTTAATATTGTACAGAAAGTTTTCGACTTCGTCTTCAAAGATTTTGTTTTTCAATTTATACTACTCCTTTTCTTGATGAATCAAAAACGTGCTGAAGGGTGTGGCACGCAAATAAAATTTAATTACAAGAAAGATAATGCTAACATTATGTTAGCATATTGTGTGTAGAATGTCAATAATTTTTTTGTTAGCATATTGTTACAGAGGTGATAACGATGGCGGCTAACAAAATTCAGACAGGGCTTCGGCTGAATGAAACGGCCTATGAAAAGCTGCGCGTCTTGGCTTCGCGCGAAACCCGTTCTCTTAATAATCTTATTGAGTACGTACTTCAATGCTACCTAAACGAATACGAAGCAGAGCACGGCGCTATACAGATTTCCGATGAAGGATAGCAGGAGCCCCACGTTTTTCTTTTGCAGGACAGGCCAAAAATCCGGATTTTCCGACTATTGTCCCATCGGCGCGCATATGTTGTACCAGCAAGACTGAACGAAGGGATATGATGTGCGGATGAAACGGCTGAAAAAAGGTCTCGCCTGCCTGCTGTGCCTGGCGCTGCTCCTGCCGAATGTGCTGTGGGCGGTCGCGGAAGCCCCCCCGTTGCTCATCGCGGAGGAAGGCTCCGGCGAATCGGCGGAGGAATTGCTTCAGGAAAGCGCCGACGATGTCTGGCTGCCGGTTGACACGGTGCCGACCGAGGCGGCGGCGCTGGAGGTTGGGGGCAAATCAGCGATCCTGATGGATCAGACAAGCGGCACCGTTCTGTTTGAAAAGAACGCGCACGAAAAACTGGCAATTGCGTCGGTGACCAAGATCATGACGCTGCTGCTGGTGATGGAGGCGCTGGATCAGGGGCGGATTACGCTGGAGGATCCAGTGACCTGCTCGGATGTGGCGGCTTCGATGGGCGGATCGCAGATCTGGCTGGAGCCAGGCGAGATCATGACGGTGCATGAGCTGCTCAAGGCCGCCGCGGTGGTTTCCGCGAACGACGCCTGCGCGGCACTGGCCGAGCATATCAGCGGTTCAATCGAGGGATTTGTCAGCGAGATGAACACCCGTGCGGCTGAGCTCGGCATGAACGATACCCTTTTCCTCGACTGCTCGGGACTCAGCGACGACGCCTATTCCTCTGCTTACGATGTGGCGCTGATGTCGCGGGAACTGATGAAACACAAAAAAATTACCGAATATACCACCATCTGGATGGATACGCTGCGCGACGGCAAATCCCAGCTGGTCAATACCAACAAGCTGGTGCGGCACTATTCCGGGGCGACCGGGCTGAAAACCGGCACCACCAGCAAGGCGGGGCACTGCCTGTCGGCAACAGCGCAGCGGGATGGTCTGGAGCTGGTTGCGGTTATTTTGGGCTGCGAAACTACCGACGAGCGTTTCGGCGGTGCGCGCAAAATGCTCGACTATGGGTTTGCCAATTACACCATCTACACCCCCGAAATCGACACCTCCGCGCTGACGCCGGTTCCGGTGCTGCGCGGGCTGGCAGAAACCGTTACGCCAACAGTCGATCTGCCGAGTGCTTTCCTGATTAAAAAGGGTCAAGAGAAAAATGTGAGCTGCTCGCTCGAACTGGCCGAGGATCTGGAAGCACCGGTTTACGAGGGACAGGTGATCGGCAGCATTTCGCTGGTTCTTGCCGGTGAGGAAATCGCTCGGTATGACGTCCACGCGGCCGAGGCGGTCGGTCGGCTGAAAACTGGAAATGCCTTTATGCTGCTTCTGGAAGCGCTGCTGGCTTAAAAACGGCTTTTATAAAAAACCAAAATGCGGGCCACAATTTGTGGCCCGCATTTTGGTTTTTAGCTGCAGAAGAGATGTTTGCCGATCTTCACAATCACCGGACGTGAACGGATCCATTTATTCGTCGCGGTGACCGGATTATAGTAATAAATAGCGCCGCCGGACGGATCCCAGCCGTTGAGTGCATCCTGCGCGGCGCGGTAGCAGCTTTCCGCCACCGGCTGATTGAACTGCCCGTCGTCCAGGCAGGAAAAGGCGCCCTTTTGATAAACTACACCGGAAATGGTGTTGGGAAACGAGGGGTGCTCTACCCGGTTGAGCACGACGGCGCCGACCGCAACCTGGCCGGTGTACGATTCCCCGCGGGCTTCAGCCGATATCAGTCGCGCGAGCAGGTTATAGTCGCTCTGGCTGTATTTTCCGCCGCCGGAGCCCGAACCGGAGCCTGAGGAACCGGAAGAAGAGGAACTGTAAATGCCCATCGCCTTCAGCGTGGCCGGCCCGGCGATGCCGTCTGCCGTCAGGCCGTTCTTTTTCTGAAACCATATGACAGCATCACGGGTCTTTTCTCCATAGATGCCGTCCACCTTGTCGAAAAAGTAGCCCCAGTTTTTCAGCTTGGTCTGGATAGTGCGTACCTCGCTGCCGCGGGAGCCCATCTTGGACAGGACTTCCTCTGTCTCGGTCTGGAAGGAAAACAGGCAGAGAAACAGCGCATTGATCAGAAGGATGGCGACGGTTTGCAGCAGGCGGCTGGAAAGCCGCTTGTTTGTCCGGCTCAGATGAATTTTTTCCATAGGTTCGCTCCTTTCCTTTCGGAACGTTTTTCTTCCCTTAGTTTGACCGCGGCTGTGTTTTCTATGCCTGCAGCCATCTGGAAGCATTTGCCGATGTTTGAGGACAGAATTCCGGCGAATGGGTGGTTTTTTCCGTGGAATTTACCGAGTTGGAAAAAAAGATGATTTTTTTCGTGTGAAAGGCTTGACAAAGGGGAAAGAATTTGATATTATAGCAAAGCGCTCTTGAGAGCCGGGTGTTCGAAGGGTGCAAAAAACCGAGCAAAATCAAGGCCTGAGAGGGAATTGAGGGGGCTCGGCGAGGGACCTTGAAAATTAAACAACAAGAAAGAAGCAGAAGAAAACGACCCGTTAAAACCTTTGGTTTCGCAAGGAACTGAGAAAGCATCGAAGAGATGCAGAGTATCCGGTGGTGCGGATACAAAACGCTAAGCGTAAAGAGCTAAAGAACGCTCAAAAAAGGTTGAGACATCCGGAAGGATGAAACAATACCATTTTTTAGAGAGTTTGATCCTGGCTCAGGACGAACGCTGGCGGCGTGCCTAACACAT
>ERZ825896.1819-NODE-1819-length-22464-cov-6.831764_pt1 | contig 22464 bp, 37 predicted proteins | sample MGYA00519858_ERZ825896 | MGnify/ENA primary metagenome ERZ825896 (study PRJEB31778, sample SAMEA3449214) | human gut metagenome | biome: human gut; feature: human-associated habitat; material: faeces | place: United Kingdom | collected 2010/2012 ...
ATGTTAAACTAAAAAAACGGTTTTTAAGACTTAAAAAGCCTGCCAAGCCTTTAACAAAAAGGCCTTGACAAACTTAAAAAATTAATTTATATTTTTATCCCGAATATATCCTTTAATTTTCAATATTTATTATATTGGCAAAATCACTTGCACTCATTTTCAAAATTAAATCTTCATCTTTGGCTCCCTCTATTGGATAATGTTCAAAACCATTTATTGTTTCAAACCCTTCTGGATCTATATAAATAATTTTTAGGCCTTTTTTCCTAGCCTGTTTTTGAACATCTCTTCTATCAGCATGAGTTCCAATGCATATTAAGGCTTTTGCTTTGCTATCAAAATTAATTATTGGGAAATAATTTTCAATATTATAAACTCTTAAAATTCGCTCTTTTATACCAATTCTTTCACATATATGATCAAAATTATTATTAAGCAATTCACCAACCAACAATTGTTTATTATACATTTCTTTTATTTTTTTATGAAATATAGTTGGTTCAGCCTTTATACAGTTCACTATAATTTTATAAAATTCATCAAACTTTTTATTATCTCTTGTAATGATTTGTTGCACCAAATCATCTTCTTCACCAAAATAAAATTTTCCGTCACTATGTCTTTGTACTTTATATATTTCATGAAGATAATATAAGGGCATTATTCCAGCCTCAATTGATGGACCGCATCCAAGTTCAACCTGTGCTGGTAAGTATTTTTTAATTTCATCAAATGAATTCAAATATTTTGGATTTCCTCTTTTATCTTTTTCACGTATTCCTTTAACTTGTAACTTCCAAACCTGATTATAAAATTTTTCAATATTATTTAAATTTTTATCTTTTACAACAATATCAACTACTTTATAATTATCAATTTTTTCTTCTTCTGGATGCTTTTCATACTCTTTTATAATAATATTAATATCTTCTTTTTGATAATAATTATTGACAAAATCATAATTTGTATCAATTAAACTCTGCTTTATTTTGCCTATATATTCATCATATTCATTATATGGCAATCTAACACTTAAATATATATATGAGCTTTTTACCATCAAATTATTTCCATCCACATAAAATACATGTCTATAATGTAACGTTCTTCTTCTTTGAGTAGTTTCATCAATATAACCTGAATTTACTTTATTAACTTTATTTTGACTTCTAAACCATACACCTTCAAATATATACTCACCATTGGTTGCAAAAAAATTATTAAAAACATCGATTTGCTTATTAGATAATGTACAGACTTTATATGGAAAAAACATCATAATACCCTCTTTCAATCGTAGATATTATATAATTATTACTCTAAATAGGCAAGAGCAATTGTAAAATTATTTTCTTATTACACATACTGTCTTATTTTTTAATGAAATATTATTAATTAAACAATTGCATTCATTAAGGTTTAAAGATTCAATATTATTATAATCATCGTATATAATAGTATTATATCTTATAATGTTACTCATAATTTTATAATTAATTGAAAAAATATTATCTGACATACTAATAAGTGAACCAATTAAATTTTTTTTCTTTCTGTTAAACTCTTCTTCCGTAAATTTACTATTTAAAATTATTTCATCAATATATTTAATAAAATAATCATAATTTTCTGTTTCTGCTGAAATAACAAATAATAAATTATCATCTGCTTCAACAAAATCTAATTCTATATTAGTATGTAACTTTCCATTATTTCGTAAATTTTCTAAACATTTGGAAGTTAAACCAAATAACATCTCAAAATATATACATATATAATTAATTATTTTTGCTTTAGAAATGCTTTTTATTTTAGATAAATTTATTTTATATCCAATAAATACTTTTGGTATAGTAATATTCATTTTAATTTCTTCATAATCTTTATTTATGTTATTTGGTTCCTTAATTTTTTTTATGTCTATTTTCTTTTCATTCTCAAAAGTTTTATTATTTTGATTTAAATTTACTAAATCAATTATTTCCTTTGGTTCTATATTACCTGTTACAACCAAAAACATATTAGATGGATGATAAAAAGTATTATAACATTTATATAAATCTTCTTTCGTAATTGAATTAATACTTTGCTTTGTTCCTACAATAGGATACTTTATTGCATCATTAATAAAAGCATTTTTTAGTAAACATTCATAACCTCTGCTATATGGATTATCCTGATACATTTCATATTCTTGAATGATTATTCCTTTTTCCTTTTCAACATTTTCATCTGTGAAATATGGTTCTTGTACATAATCTAATAAAAATTCTATATTTTCTTTGACATTATTTGGTCCATCAAAGAGATATGTTGTTTTATAGTATGATGTATTTGCATTAGCACTTGCACCATTATTAGAATAAAAAGTAAAAGGGTCTATACCATTTTTTTGTTCAAACATTTTATGTTCTAAGAAATGGGCAACACCTTCTGGTACTTTAATCATTTTATTTTCACCAATTGGTACAAATTCATTTATCCTAGATCCATATTTACTAGTTAATGTAGCATAGACATTATTTACTTTATTATTAGGAATAACATAAATATCAAGACCATTAGTACACTTATCATGATATACTGTTAAATCTAAATTTTCTAATTTTTTATTTTCCATATAAAAACCTCCATTCAATTACTTTTATTTAAAATACTTGTAAGTTTATTTTCCTTTTCTATTTGTTTTAAACTTTTTTGAGGTTTAGAAAAATCTTCAGGCATAGTTCCGCCTAATTCCTTTATAGTATTTCTAATTTTACTACCAACCTCATAATGTGTTTTATTTGCATCCATTTCACTTTATATATTGTCTTTTCGTAATTTTTGCACCGTTTGTGAAATTCTAAATAAATTAACAATTAATTCATCACTGCACATATTATCTAAAATATCTTCACAGTATCTTAATCCTTTTCGCTTTGCAATATCATTTGCTGTTTCACCATTATATAATCCTTTATAACCATAATTATGAAATTTATCAAAATTTTTAACGCCTGATTTTTTGACAATTTGATTCAAAGAATAGTTACCTTTTCTAGTTAAATTTCTTTGATAAATTCTTTTCTCATCTTCTGTTAATGAATTATATTCTTTTTCAATTATTTCTTGCTTTCTTGTTTGAATAGCAAAGTAGATTTGTGCAAGTGCTATTACACGTTTTCTACTATCACCATTTTGTGCAATCAAATAAAATGCATATCTTGATAACTTATAGTCCAATATTTTTCTTGAGGATTTAGATCCAATTCCAACCATTTTGTCCACACCGACAAAATGGTCATAATCATTAGCGTCACTATTGGAACATGCCATAATTGCTTTTTCTATAACTGCACTAAATTTACGCCATTCCGTATAATCTCAAATTGTCTGTAATTCTCTTGCATACCAATATTCACATCCATATTTATCAGTATGTTTTATGTTTTCAAACATATTATAATTAATTTCTACTTCATTCATATTCATTCATACATATTTTCTAATATTAAAATGATAGTAATTAAATAAAAATTATATTACTTATTGTTAACAACATTATAACTCACATATGTATGAATGCTACCACTTTTTATTCATCTAAAGATTCCTCGGCTTTTAATAAATATATAGTATCTAAATATACTTTCTTGGCTAATTCCATAACATCTTCTCTTGTAACTTTAATAATTTCTTTTTGTCTCTCATCAAGTAAATCCATATTTAAATACTCTTTTGATGCATACACATTTATAATTCCATTTGGTGAATCATCTATACTTTTACATGCACTTAAATAAGTTTTAATACCATTATTTAATAAATCATCACTAAAATTACCAAGCATCATATTTTTAATTTCTTTTTTTATTATTTTAATTGCTTTCTTATAATCTTTTCCATCTATACCTGATTCAATAACAAGTAAATTATTAACTTTTTGAACATTAGAAGAAACATAATAACAAAGAGAATTTTTTTCTCTTAAATTTTGAAATAATAAAGAATCTGGACCTCCACCTAAAATGAAAGAATATATATTAGATACATAATTTGTTTCATAATCGCTTAAATTATTTAATTTACAGCCAATAACAAGTTTGCTTTGATTTATGTCTTTTTCTTCTATTTTTGTTCTACTTCTTTTTCTAATATTGTCATGTTTTATATAATGACTACCTTGTTTTTTCTTTATTGTATTTATTTTAAAATTATCTTTAAATATATTTTTTATCTCATCTGCATCAACATCACCAAGTACAAATATATCCACGATATCACTTTTTAAAACATTTTGATAATAGTTATATAATTCTTCATTAGTTAAATTGATTGCATCATCTAAATAACCACATCCACGATATCCAAACTCATTATTTTCGCCCATTATTTCATATAATCTAACTAAACTATATTTTCTAGGATTGTCCTCAAAACTTTTAATTTCATCAATAAGATTATCTTTATTTATTTCAAAAATCTTTTCATCAAATTTACCATCTTTTTCATTTTGATTAAATAATATGTCCATCATAAAGTTTATAGATTTATTAAAAATAGATTCAGGCAAATATTTATCATTTATAAAGCACATATCAAATGTCATAATAGAATATTTACCAGATGTAATTCTCGATGAGCCATAAGATAATCCATATAATTCTTCTGTTTCAATATTCATCATTTTTTCTGTTTTAAATTTATTAGTTGAAGATGCTAAAACATCTACAAGTAAATTCCTTTTAGTTATTTCTTCTTTTATAAGTGGTCTTTTAAAATTAATTCTAACAGTTATTGTTTTAAATTTATCCGTTTTGATAATATGTAAATTATATGGTCCCACCTCTATTTTTCTATATTTCATTTGATATCACCTTTCCTTAGTATATGTAAGTTTTATATAATTATTATTCATATATATTATACAACATATTCAAACAAATACCCTTTTTTATATTTATACGCTAACATAGTTTTCAAAACATGTCAATATATAGAAAAAATATTAGAAATTAATCTAATATTTACATTGTTCTTCCACTATTACGTTGCTTAACAACCTCTTCTTTACACATATAATAATGGCTTACTGCATCTTCTAAATGTTGATGATTACCATTTAATATTTTAGAATCAGCCATTCCTAATACATTCTCATATTTTGCTTGTGTTTCACTATCAAGTTTTGCTGCTACAGGATTCAATTTTTCAATAAGTTTGTATAAAATACTCTCTCCTGTTTTATTTCGATCTAAATTATAATTAGATAATTCACTTAATTTTATTATATCTTCTAAACTCATATATTCTCTTCCCCTGCTTCCATAAGGCTATTAATAACGATTGATGCATTATTATTAAAGTAAGCATCTAACATTTTATCAAATCCAATAATACTTGCAAGTAAATTGGTTGCGACTACCTCATCATCATAATATAAGATTTCACCTTCATTACCAACTAAATTATTGGTAATAATTTCTGTAAAACCAATATTAAAAGCCTTTAAAAAATTATTCTCATTAAATCCACTAAAGATACCATTATAAGTAATAATATTTAGTAATTGATGCATCATTATATGTTTAACATCATCTTCTTCACCAATTTTACGATAATTGATATAAAGAGTATTAACACTACCATTATAATACGCATATTCATCAGTTACATACTTACTTACTTTTTCAATTTTTAAAGTAGATAAATTATTTTTTAAATAAACAAGTGGAACATTAGGAAATTCCTCAATAAAAATTTTACATAGTGATAATAAATTATTTTTTACCTCATCACTTAAATTCTTATTTTTACTTAAAACCTCTTTCAATTCTTCTATCGGCATATATTATCACCATAATAATTGTAACATAACTAAAATAAATTTCAAGTACCTATTTGTTATAAATATAATAAAAAGTATCATACCGATACTTTTTTGTCATTAATCGTTTTTATATTAATATCTTTTTTAGAATCAATAATCATATCTATAATAGATGTTTCTAATTTGTCATTAATAATTTTATCTATTTTTCTTGCTCCAAATTCTTCATAGTTAGTTAATTTTAATATTTCATCAATAACATTATTATCAATTTTTATTTTAATTCCTTTTTTATAATACTTATCTACTAAGTTATTTATTTTTTCTTTTATTAATTTTCTAATTATATTTTCATTTAATTTATTAAACACAATAATATTATCTATTCTATTAATAAATGGTACACTAAAGTTTTCTTTTAATTTAGATATAACTGTATCATTGTTTTTTTGATTAAAGCCAACCATATTTTCATCAAAACCAATATTACTAGTCATAACAATAAAAACATTATCAAAACGAACTATTTTACCATGTGAATCTTTTATTTTTCCCTCATCTAATATTTGTAAAAATAAATTAATAACACTAGTTGAGGCTCTTTCTATTTCATCTAATATTAATACAGAATATGGTTTATCTTTTATTTCATCTAATATACATTCTCCTGTTTCATATCCAACATAACCAGGAGGAGCACCTACTATTTTACTTACACTATGTGCTTCTGCATACTCACTCATATCTAATTTTATAATATTATCTTTATTAACAATATTTTCACCAAATAATTTAGCAAGTTTAGTTTTACCAACACCTGATGGACCACAAAATAAGCAAGAATAACATTTATTTTCATCTCTAAAACCTAGTTTTAAACGTTTAATAATATTAATAGTAGTTTTAACAGCTTCATCTTGTCCTAAAATACTATTATTTATTGCCCTTTCAATATTATGAATAATAGTTTTATTATCCTTTAATAATTCATATACTGGTATTTTAGTTTTCGTATGAATTATATCAGCAACATCCTCTTTAGTGACTACTTTTATATTATCTTTTTTATATAAAGACATTTCTAATATATTAATTTTATTCATTAATTCATTTTCTTGATCTTTATAAAGTGATGCTTGTTTAAAATCATTAGTTGCGATTGATTCATTTTTATTAAATAAAATGCTTTTTAACTTTTTGTTTAATTCATTATATTCTTTTAGTTCATGACTTTCTTTCAAATTAACTCTTGCACATACCTCATCTAATATATCTATTGATTTATCTGGTTCATTACGATCATACACATATTTTTCTGATAAATCTATTATTAAATCTATTATTTCTTCACTAAGAGAAACAAGATGAAATTTTTCATATACATTTTTTAGTCTCATTAAAATATCTTTAACTGTTTTTCTATCAGGTTTATCAACGTATACTTTTTGAAATCTTCTTTCTAAAGCACTATCCTTTTCAATAAATTTTTTATATTCATCTAAAGTAGTCGCACCTATACATCTTAATTTATTTCTAGCAAGAGCAGGTTTAAATATATTAGATGCATCGATAGCTCCCTCTGCACCACCTGCACCAACTAATGTGTGTATTTCATCGATAAAAAGAATTATATCATCATTCTCTTCTACTTCTTTTAGTATCTTGCGCATTCTATCTTCAAATTCACCACGATATTTTGTTCCAGCCACCATAGTTGCCATATCTAAATTAATTACTCTTTTATTTCGAAGAACAAGAGGTACTTCACCATTTACAATAAGTCTACTAAGTTCCTCAGCAATAGCCGTTTTACCTACACCGGCTTCACCTATTAATATCGGATTATTTTTTGTTCTTCTACATAATATTTCCATTACCCTTTTAAGTTCATTATCTCTTCCTACAACAGGATCAAGATTACCATCTAGTGCTTTTTTAGTTAAATCAATACCCATTTCTTCTAATAATAGTTTTTTGTTCTTTTTCTTTTTAGTATTAACAAAACGATATGAGAATTCATCATATAAACTATCTATATCAATATTCATACCCATCATTATTCTAATGGCTACGCCTTCTCCCTCTTCAAGCAAGCTTGCGAAAAGGTGTTCAATTGTTACATCACCATTATTATTTTCTTTACTATCTATAATAGCATTTTCAAGTATTCTTCTTAAAAGTGGTGTATATAAAAAGCATTCACTTGGTTTTGATCCTACACCAATTACATTTATTATTTCTTCTCTTAAAGTATCATAATTTAGATTATATTCCTTAAGTTTTTGAGATACACTATTATCTGTTTTTAATATTGATAACATTAAATGTTCACTACCAACATATGGATGATTTAATTCATACATTTCCTTTTTTGCATCAACAAGTATTTTTCTAGCATCTTCTGTAAAATTACCAAACATTCTAATTACCTCCTCTTATATATTATATTTCCTATTTAGTAATTTTAATCAAAAATCAAAATACAATATCAAACAAAAAAAGATAACTTTTTCAAGTTATCTATTATTTACAAGTTAAGCCTTCGTCTTCCATGGCTTTAACAAAAGAATCTTTTGACAAATCTGTAGTTCCTAAATTACTTTCAAGATTATCTTCTGATACTTTAGCAACATCTATAGTTATAGTCATAGTAACATTCTTACCATTTGCTTTAGCAGACATAGTCATACCTTCACCTGCTAATGAACTTAATCCATTAATCATGGCAACTCCTTGCTTTGCCTCATCTTCTGAATCAGCAACACTTTTAGTTTCCATGACAACTTTAGTAATTTTATCTCCATTTAAAGTTGCAGTAGCTGTTGCTTCATTACCATCAACTTTACCAGTACATTTTAAAGTATTACCTTTTCCACATCCTGTTAAGCAAACTAACATAATAGCACCATACTTATTCCACCAAAGAATTTCTTCATAACACACCGCCTCTAGTAATACAATATCACAAATATTTTTGTACAATTTAACTATATAATAAAAACTTATTTAAAACAACTAAAAAGAAGAATATTACTATTCTCCCTCAACTAATTCTAAAATTACCATTAACGCGTCGTCTCCTCTACGTTCATCTAATTTTAAAATTCTTGTATAACCACCATTTCTTGTAGCATAACGTTTTGCTAAATCATCAAAAACTTTTTTAACTACTTCGTTATCGTTATGTAAGAAAGCTAATGCTTTTCTTCTTGCAACTAAAGAACCATCTTTACCATAAGAAATCATTTTATCAACAAATTTACGAACTTCTTTTGCTCTTGTTTCAGTTGTTTCAATTCTTTCATTCATGATTACATCTTTAGTTAAGTTAGCTAGCATACTTCTTCTATGTTTGTTAGTACGTCCTAATTTTCTGTACACTATAATTCCTCCTAACTATTAATCTTCTTCCTTAAATTTAAGACCCATATCTTTAATTTTATCAATTACTTCTTTTAAAGATTTCTTTCCTAAATTACGAATTTTCATCATTTCTAATTCTGTCTTTTCAGTTAAATCTCCTAGTGTATTAACACCTGCTCTTTTTAAGCAATTATATGCTCTAACAGAGAAATCTAAATCATCAATTGGAGTTTCCAATTTCTTTTGTTTAGTATCTTCTTGTTTAGCATTCATAATTCCTGTTGTATCAGCAATTTCACTTAAATTAGTAACAATATTTAAATGCTCTATTAATATTTTAGCAGCAAGAGCCATAGCCTCTTCTGGTCTAATAGAACCATTTGTATAAACATTCATTATTAATTTATCATAAGTTGAATCTTGACCAACACGAGCATTATCAATTTCATAACTTATTCTCTCAATTGGAGAATATAATGCATCAATTGGGATAAAACCTAATTTTTTGTTTTCAATATATTTTTTGTTTTCATTTGAAGGAACATATCCTCTACCGTTTGCAACAACAAATTCCATATCTAATTTACCACCCTTAGATATAGTTGCGATTACTTGGTCAGGATTTATAATTTCAACATCTGGATTTCCTTCAATTTGACCTGCAGTAACAACACCTTCAGTGTCTGCGTATAATTTTAAAATTTGTTCTTCCTCAGTATGATTCTTAACAACGATATTTTTTAAATTAAGAACAATAGATGTTACATCTTCAACGATACCATCTATTGTTTGGAACTCATGCATAACACCATCAATTTTAACAGCAACGATTGCAGAGCCTGGCATACTTGAAAGCATTATTCTTCTAAGTGCATTTCCAATTGTATTACCAAATCCTCTTTCTAGAGGTTCTAATTCAAATTTTCCATAATTATTGTTTTCTACATACTCTGTTATTTTATATGTTGGTTTTTCAAAGTTTAACATTATTCCACACTCCTTTTCATTAACCACGTGGACGTTTTGGTGGACGACATCCATTATGTGGGATTGGTGTAACATCTGTTATTGCTGTAATTTCTAATCCAGCTGTTTGTAATGAACGAATAGCTGTTTCTCTTCCAGAACCTAATCCTTTAACAAAAACGGCAACCTTCTTCATTCCCATATCAACAGCAGCTTTTCCTGCAGCCTCAGCAGACATACCAGCAGCATATGGAGTTGATTTCTTGCTACCTTTAAAACCTAAAGTTCCAGCAGAAGCCCAACTAATTGCATTTCCCTCTAAATCACATAATGTAACGATTGTATTATTAAAAGTAGAATTAATATATGCTCTACCTTCTGGAACATTTTTCTTAACTTTACGTTTTCTTGGTTTGTAAGCCATTTATATAACCTCCTTTATTATTTAAAGACTATTATTTTTTCTTATTAGCAACTACTTTACCTTTACCCTTACGAGTTCTAGCATTTCGATTTGTTCTTTGACCTCTAACAGGTAATCCTTTTTTATGACGAGTTCCTTGATATGAATTAATTTCCATCTTAGTTTTGATGTTCATATTAATTTCTCTTCTTAGATCACCCTCAGTTGTATACTTAGCAATTTCATCACGAATACGTCCTAATTCATCATTAGTTAAATCGTTAGCACGTTTATTAATGTCTACTTTTGCATCAGCAAGTATTTGATTTGATAAACTTCTACCAATACCATAAATATAAGTTAAAGCTATTTCAATTCTTTTATTATTAGGTATATCTACACCTTTTACACGTACCATAAAGCACCTCCTCTATTAACCTTGTCTTTGTTTATGTTTTGGATTAGTACAAATAACTAGTACTTTTCCCTTACGTCTAATGATTTTACATTTATCACACATTTTTTTTACTGATGGTCTAATTTTCATAAAATCCCTCCTACTATTTTCTATAGGTTATGCGCCCCTGTGTTAAATCATATTCCGATAATTCTATCGTTACTGTATCACCTGGTAAGATGCGAATATAGTTCATTCGGATTTTACCAGAAACATGGGCTATTACAGTGTGTTTATTTTCAAGTTCAACGCGATATTTTCCTCCAGGTAAGACATCAAGTACTTTACCATTTACTTCTATCGCAGTCTTTTTACTAACCTTTGTATCCTCATACATAGGCTTTTTATTATTCATTGTTTTCTTTTGCATATTATCACCTCTTTATCAAGATTGTGTTAACCAACTTATAACATAAATATCTCATAATAATTTGGTATAAATTATATTTATTTATTAGTTAATATTTCAACAATTCTATTAAAAATTGTCATCTTATCACTACTGCCATCAACCACATATAAGCAATTATCATTTTTATAATAATCAATAAGTGGTTTAGTTTCTTCTAAATATAAATTAAATCTTTTTGTAAACGTTTCTATATTATCATCAGAACGTTTTACGAGTTGTACATTACAACTATCACATAATCCACTATGAAGTGGTTTTAACTCTTCGATGGCATCATTATATACCCTCTTACAATTAGGGCAACTTAAACGGTTAATAATTCTTTTTGATGCCTCTTCATATGTAACATCAATATATATAACAAATAAGTTATCAATGTCATGTTTTTCTAATATATCATCAAGTAATTTGGCTTGTTTTAAATTTCTTGGAAATCCATCCAATACAAAATTAGATGTATTACCAGTTAATTTCTTTTCAAGTAATGTTCCAATTAATGAATCATCAACCAATTCTCCAGCTTCCATTTTTTCTTTTATGTATAAAGCCTCTAATGATTCTTTTTGACATTCCTCTCTAAGTAAATCGCCAGTAGATATATGCAAGTAGTTATACTTTTCACATAATAAATCTGACTGTGTACCCTTACCAGCTGCTGGTGGAGCAACAAATATAACTGCTTGCAACTACTTACGACCTCTAGTGTACTTTCTAGTTACTAAACTACTTTCAAGTTGTTTATATGTCTCAAGTGCTACACCAACAACGATTAAAAGTCCAGTACCACCGATTGATACACTTGATGGTAAACTTGAAATTTGTGAACAAACAATAGGTAAAGCAGCTAGAATAACTAAGAATGTTGTACCTACGATTGTTATTCTTTTTAATATTTTTGTTACATAATTAACTGTTTCTTCTCCTGGTCTAACCCCTGGAATATATCCACCATTCTTTTGCAAATTTTCCGCAAGTTCTTTTGGTTTTAATTGAAAGAATGTATAGAAGTAACCAAATACAAAGATAAACACAATATACAAAATTATACCAGTTAATGAATTAAGTGTAAGCCATTTAGATACAAAAAGTGAAAAGCCTTCATTTTTGATAAATGTTGCAAGTAATGATGGTATTGATACAAGTGCTGACGCAAAGATTACCGGTATTACTCCTGCAGAATTTAATTTGAAAGGTATATAACTTTGTTTACCTAAATTTCTTGTTGAACTATTAGCATATTGAATTGGAATTCTTCTTTCAGCTGTTTCTACAAAAACTACACCAACAATGATTGCTAAATAAAGAGCAACAAATAATACAAATTTAAAGATTCCAAATACTAGTAATTGAACAGTATCTGTAACAATAAAACTATTAAATGCTTCCATAAACATTGATGGCATCGTAGCAATAATTCCAGCCATGATTATAAGTGAAATCCCATTTCCAACTCCCTTAGTAGTGATTTGATCACCAAGCCACAATAAGAAAGCTGTTCCTGCTGTAAGAATTACAGAAAACTGCATATAATCCATAACACTACCACTTTCTACGTATGCAAATGATAGCATATAACCTTGAATAAAGGCTAAAACAATTCCCATAACTCTTGTTATTGTATTTAATTTATTACGACCAACTTGACCTTGTTTAGCTAGTTCAGAAAAATATGGTATTATATCCATCTGTAATAACTGAACAATAATTGAAGCCGTAATATATGGCATTACTCCTAGTGAAAAGATTGAAAACTTTTCAAGAGCACCACCACCCATTGCATTAATTAATCCCATAAAGCCAAGATTTGACGTATTTAACTTTGATGTATCTAAACCAGGTACGATAATTGTTGTACCAAGTTTAAATATAAATAATGCAACTAAGGTGAAAACGATTCTTTTACGCAAATCTTTATTTTGAGGATTAAATATTTGCTTAACTTGTGCAAACATTAAATCACCTCAGCTTTTCCACCTAATTTTTCTATTTGTTCTTTAGCAACACCTGAGAACTTATGTGCTTTAACAGTAAGTTTCTTTTCAAGTGTACCTCTACCTAATACTTTAATTCCATCTAACCCTTTTTTAATTAGTCCCATTTCTGCTAGTAATTCTGGAGTAACTACTGCATTTTCATCAAATTTATTTAAATCATCTAAATTAATAACAGCATATTTTGTTTTAAACATTGCATTAGTGAAACCTCTTTTTGGTAAACGACGATATAAAGGTAATTGTCCACCTTCAAAACCAGGTTTGTGGCTGTAACCACTTCTAGCTTTTTGGCCTTTTTCTCCTCTACCACTTGTTTTACCAAGTCCACTACTAGGTCCACGACCTACGATTTTTCTTCTATGAGTTGCTCCCTCAGTTGGGTGAATTGTATGTAACTTCATATTATAAAATCTCCTCTACTTTTTTTCCACGCATAGCAGCTACTTGTTCAGCTGTTTTTTGTGCTTTAAGTGCATTTAATGTTGCATATGCCATATTAATTTTAGTATTTGAGCCTAATGATTTAGATAAAATATCTTTAACTCCAGCTAGTTCAAGAACTGCACGAACAGGTCCTCCAGCTTTAACTCCAGTACCTTTTTGAGCAGGTTTCAAAAGTACACGGCTAGCACTTTGAACACCAATTGCTTCATGTGGGATAGTTCTATCATCAACTAATGAAACTTTAACAACATTTTTTGTTGCAGCTTGAACAGCCTTTTTGATAGCATCTGGTACTTCATTTGCTTTACCAGTTCCAAGTCCAATTAGACCTTTTCCATCACCAACTGCCATTGTTGCAGCAAAACGGAAATGACGACCACCTTTAGTTACTTTTGTAACTCTTTTAAGTTCGATCATTTCTTCATTAAATTGTTTAGGGCGAGCTTCTCTTCTTTTATTTTCCATTAATTACCCTCCTTTTAGAACTCTAATCCATTTTCACGGGCAGCATCTGCAAGTGCTTCAACACGTCCATGATATTGGTAACCTCCTCTATCGAAGATTACTTTTGTAATTTTTTGTTCTTTTGCTCTCTTAGCAAGTAGTTGTCCTACTTTAGTAGCAGCTTCTATATTGCTTCCATTTTCAAGTTTTAATTCCTTATCAATAGAAGAAGCACTAACTAAAGTAACACCTTTTTCATCATCTATGATTTGAGCAAATATATTTTTATTTGATCTAAACACATTAAGTCTTGGATACTCGCTAGTTCCACTAACTTTTTCTCTAACTCTTCTATGTCTAGCTATACGCATATCATTGCGTGAAACTTTATTTATCATAGCAAATCTCCTTTACTTTAGCTTATTTAGAAGCTTTCTTTCCAACTTTACGTATAATATGTTCGTCAGTATAACGAATACCTTTACCCTTATATGGTTCTGGTTCTCTTATTTTACGTATATTAGCAGCAAACTCACCAACTAGGCACTTATCAATTCCTCTAATAAATAATTCTGTATTACTTGGACTTTCTAAGCTAATTCCTTCTGGTACATTAACTTCAACTGGATGTGAATAACCAGCTGTTACTACTAAATCTTTTCCTTTTAGTTGGAAACGATATCCAACTCCAACTGCTTCTAATTTTTTTTCAAATCCTTCTGTTACACCAACAATCATATTTTTGATATTAGCGTTAGCAGTTCCATGAAAGTTTTTATAATTATCATTTGTTCTTGTACAAATAACTTTATTATCTTCTACTTTTACATTAATACCTTGATGTACTTCAGTAGAAAGTTCACCTTTAGGACCTTTAACACTAACAACATTACCATTTACTGATACTGTAACATTTGCAGGTATTGTTAATTCTCTATTACCAATACGACTCATATAAAATCCTCCTTACTTTCTACCAAATGTAAGCAAGTACTTCTCCACCTAAATTTTGAGTACGAGCTTCTTTATCAGTCATAAGACCTTTAGAAGTAGAAATGATTGCAATTCCTAAACCATTTAATACTCTTGGGATGTCCTGAGCACTTGCATAAACACGTAATCCTGGTTTAGAAATTCTTTTAAGCCCAGTAATTACAGGTTCTTTTTGAACATATTTAAGTTCAAGTGTAATAACATTTTGAATACTATCTTTACTAACTTTATAATTAGATATAAAGCCTTGTTCTTTTAATATTCTAGCTATTTCAACTTTTATTTTTGAAGCGGGTACTTCAACTTCTTTATATCGCATTTGTTTAGCATTACGAATACGTGTAAGCATATCTGCGATTGGATCTGTTACCATAAAATCCCTCCTTCTATCCTACCAGCTAGATTTTTTAACACCTGGTATTTGTCCTTTATAAGCTAATTCCCTAAAGCAAATACGACAAATTCCGTATTTTTTAAGTACTGCGTGTGGTCTTCCACAACGATTGCAGCGAGTGTACTTACGTACTTCAAACTTAGGTTTACGACTAGCTTTTACTATCATGCTTTTTTTAGCCATAATATCCTCCTAATTTATAGTTATTTCTTAAATGGCATACCAAGGCCTTTTAAGAGATCGTACGCTTCTTCATTAGTCTTTGCTGTTGTAACAAAAACGATATCCATTCCACGTACTTTAACAACATCATCATATACTATTTCTGAAAAAATAAGTTGTTCTGTTAATCCTAGAGTATAGTTTCCACGACCATCAAAGGCTCTTGAAGAAACACCTCTAAAATCTCTTACACGTGGAAGTGCAATACTAAATAATTTATCTAGAAAATTGTACATTTTTTCACCACGTAATGTTACTTTACAACCAATTGGTTGTCCAGCACGAATTTTAAATCCAGCAATAGCTTTTTTAGCTTTAGTAGCTAATGGTTTTTGCCCTGTAATAAGTTCAAGATCTCTCATAGAAGCTTCTAATAACTTACTATTTTGAGAAGCATCTCCAACACCAATATTTACAACAATTTTTTCTAGTCTTGGAACAGCCATTACAGTTGAATAATTATATTTTTCTTTTAAACTTGGTATAATTTCATTATTATATTTTTCCTTTAGGCGGTTCATATTTACCCTCCTTCCAATTAATCTATACTTTCATTAGATTTTTTGGCACATCTAACCTTATTGCCTTTTTTATCTACTGTGTGTCCAATTCTGGTTCTTTTCTTTGTTTTTGGATCAAGAATCATAACATTTGAAGCATGAATTGGTGCTTCCATTTCAGTAATACTTCCAGCTCCATTACCATTTGGTTTAATATGTTTCTTAACAACATTAATACCTTCAACGATAACTTTATTTTCAGCTTTTAAAGTTTTTACTATCTTTCCTTCTTTTCCACGATCTTTACCAGCTATGACAACAACTTTATCTCCTGTTTTAAAGTTCATGAGCTTTCCCTCCTAGATCTATAACACTTCTTTAGCAAGTGATACGATTTTCATATAATTATCACGCAATTCACGTGCTACTGGTCCAAATACACGAGTTCCAACTGGACTTTTATCATCTTTAATAATAACACAAGCGTTATCATCAAATTTAATATAAGAACCATCTTCTCTTCTTTGACCAAATTTGCTCCTTACAATTACAGCTTTAACAACTTTTCCTTTGCCAACTGTACCAGTAGGAGTGGCTTTCTTTACAGTTCCAACAACTATATCACCAATATTTCCAGTCTTTACTTTACTGCCACCAAGAACTCTAATAACGCTTATTTCACGTGCACCAGAGTTATCAGCAACTTTCAAGCGGCTTTCTTGTTGAAGCATAATAATCCTCCTTTACAATTGCGAGTTATAATATAACTGCTTTTTCAATTATTTCAACTAAACGATAACGTTTTGTTTTTGATAATGGTCTAGTTTCAACGATACGAACTACATCACCAATTTTAGCTTCGTTCTTTTCATCATGTGCTGTATATTTTTTAGAATATTTAACACGTTTACCATATAATGGATCCATTTTATAAGTTTCTACTAGTACCTTAATTGTTTTTTCAGCTTTAGTTCCATCACTAACAACTTTTCCAACTAATTCACTTTTTCTTTTTTCTTCCATGAGTTCCTCCTAGTTTTCTTTAAGTTCACGTTCACGTAAAATAGTTTTCATACGTGCAACTAATTTTCTTAATTCTTTGATTCTTGAAGGTTTCTCTAGATTACCAGTAGCTTGACTAAAACGTAAATTAAATAACTCTTCTTTATACTCATCGATTTTTTTCAAAATTTCTTCATTTGTTAGTTCTCTAATTTCACTATTTTTCATTAGTTTCACCACTTTCTTTAGAAACAAATTTACATCTGATTGGAAGTTTATGCATAGCAAGTCTTAAAGCTTCACGAGCTGTTGCTTCATCAACGCCACCGATTTCAAACATAATTTTTCCTTTTTTAACAACTGCAACCCATTCTTCTGGTTGACCTTTACCTTTACCCATACGAGTTTCTAATGGTATTTTAGTTAATGATAAGTGTGGGAATATGTTAATCCATACTCTACCTCCACGTTTCATATAACGAGTCATAGCAACACGAGATGCTTCAATTTGCTGTTGTGTAATCCATGCACCTTCTAAAGCCATTAATCCATATTCTCCAAAATGAAGTTCTGTATTTCCTTTAGATACTCCATCATAACGAAGACGATGTGGTCTACGATATTTAGTGTTTTTTGGAATTACTGCCATCTGCATTACCTCCCTTATTTGATTTTGTAGGAAGGATTTCTCCTTTGTAAATCCATACTTTTACACCGATTTTACCATATGTTGTATTAGCCTCTTTATGCGCATAATCAACATCTGCTCTTAAAGTATGAAGTGGAATATTACCTTCTGTATAACCTTCAGCTCTAGCCATATCAGCACCACCAAGTCTTCCAGAAACAGAAGTTTTAATTCCTTTTGCTCCAGCCTTCATAGTATTTCTAATAGCTCTCTTTTGAGCAATTCTAAATGAAACACGATTTTCGATTTGATGTGCAATATTTTCAGCAACTAAAGATGCGTCTAAATCTGGATTTTTAACTTCCATAATAGAAATTTGAATATCCTCTTTAGTTAATTTTGATAATTTGTCTTTAATTTTATCAATTTCGTCACCACCGTGTCCAATAACAACACCAGGCTTAGCAGTATTGATAATAACATTAGTTTTTGAATTATTACGTTCAATAGCAATACTAGATACTGCTGCATCTTTTAAATTCTTATCTAAAAATTCACGAATTTTTCTATCTTTTTCAAGATATTCAGCAAAATTCTTATCAGCATACCAAGTAGATTGCCATTTTTTATTAATGCCTAATCTAAGTCCTATAGGACTAACTTTTTGACCCATCAGATAACCTCCTTTGCTTAATTTTTCTCACTTACAACTATTGTAATATGACTAGTTCTTTTCTTAATTGGATCAACATGACCACGAGATCCAAATTTCATTCTTTTTAAAGTTCTACCTTCATTAATATAAGCTTCTTTTACGATCAAATTATCTTTCTCTAAATGTAAATTATTTTCAGCATTTGCAACTGCAGATGTTAATACTTTACGTATTAATCTAGCAGATTCTTTATTTATATTTCTTAAAATTTTGTCAGCTTCAACTACGTTTTTACCACGTATTAAATCTATAACTAAACGGCTCTTACGAGGAGCAATTCTGACTTCTTTTGCGATTGCTTTAGCTTCCATTTAAGTCCTCCTTCCTGGTAACTATTTCTTTTCTTTAGCGTCGCCATGTCCACCAAACTTACGTGTTAAGGCAAATTCTCCTAATTTATGGCCAACCATATCTTCTGTTACATATACAGGAATAAATTCTTTACCATTATGTACAGCAAATGTATGTCCTACAAATTCAGGATAAATGGTTGAACGGCGAGACCATGTTTTAATAACTTCTTTTTTTCCAGACTCATTTACCTTTTTAACTTTAGCCATTAAATGACCATCTATAAAAGGTTTCTTTTTTAAACTTCTAGCCATCTATTTAACCATCCTTTCACTATTTTTTACGACGACGTACAATTAACTTATTTGAAGCTTTCTTAGTGTCACGTGTCTTGTAACCCAATGCAGGTTTACCCCAAGGTGTAACTGGTCCTTTACGTCCAATAGGAGCACGACCTTCTCCACCACCATGTGGGTGATCATTAGGGTTCATAACAGAACCACGAACTGTTGGTCTAATACCCATATGTCTCTTACGACCTGCTTTCCCTAAACTTACAAGTTCATGATCAGCATTTCCAACTTCACCAATTGTAGCGCGACAAGTTCCTAATACTTTACGAACTTCTCCACTAGTTAAACGAATTAAAACATATTTTCCTTCGCTACCTAGTATTTGAGCACTTGAACCAGCTGAACGAACAATTTGTCCGCCTTTACCAGGTTTTAACTCAATATTATGAACTAATGTACCTTCTGGAATATTTGCAAGTGGTAAATTATTTCCAACTTTAATATCGGCTTTTTCGCCACTTTCAATTTTATCCCCAACTTTTAGTCCTTTTGGAGCAATAATATATCTTTTTTCTCCATCTTCATAATTTATTAAAGCAATGTTAGCAGTTCTATTTGGATCGTATTCAATTGAAGAAACTGTTCCAATAACGCCATCTTTGTCACGTCTAAAATCAATAATACGATATTTTCTTTTAGCTCCGCCACCTTGATGTCTTACTGTGATTCTTCCTTGATTATTACGACCACCATTTTTCTTAAGTGTAACAACTAATGATTTCTCAGGTGTAGTCTTTGTAATCTCATCATTTATAAGAGTTGACTTGCCTCTTAAACCATTAGTCATTGGTTTATAAACTCTTACTGGCATATATATCCTCCTTTAGTTAAGTTCAATTGAACTTCCTTCTTTTAACTTAACAATTGCTTTCTTTACACGATTTGTTTTTCCAACATATCTACCAACTCTTTTTTTCTTTGGTTTTACGTTTACTACATTTACACTTTCAACTTTAACGTTAAAAATATTTTCAACTGCTTGTTTAATTTGTGTTTTATTTGCTTTAACATCTACGCTGAATGTAACTGCATTATTATTTTGTTGTAAATCAGCACTTTTTTCAGTAATAATTGGTGCTTTAATTACATCACGATAATTATTCATTAAACAAGCACCTCCTCTATTTGTTTAATAGCTTCACTTGTAACTACCATTACATCTGCTGAAATAACATCATATGTATTAATTTCACTAGCCTCTAATAAAATTACATTTGGTAAGTTACGAGTTGCTAAAACGATATTTTCATTTAAACTTTCAACAACTAATAAAATATTTCCATTTAATTTTAAATCATTTAGAATATTTACCATTGTTTTTGTTTTTCCATCAGCAATATTTAAACTATCGATAATTACTAATTCACTACCAATAACCTTATATGATAAAGCTGATTTTAAAGCTAATCTTCTTTCTTTTTTGTTCATTTTTTTAGAATAGCTTCTTGGATGTGGTCCGAATACAATTCCTCCACCTGGCCAATGTGGAGCTCTTGTACTACCTTGACGAGCACGACCTGTACCTTTTTGTTTCCAAGGTTTTCTTCCTCCACCACTTACTTCTGAGCGTGTTTTAGTATCTGCAGTTCCTTGTCTTTCAGCATTTCTAGTAAGTGTTATTGCATCATATAAAACTGTGTCATTTGGTTCAATAGCCCAAACAGTTTCATTTAATTTAACATCACTAACTTTTTCGCCTTTAGTATTTAATACTTTCATCTTTTCCATATGTACCTCCTACTAATTTTCTGAAGCAGCATTTTCTGCTACACTTTCAGTAGTTTCTGCAGTTTCATTAGCCATTACTTCTTCAGTTACGTCATAGCAAACTAATTCTTCCATGTCTTTAACCTTATCAGCATTCTTTACAGCTGTTTTAATCATAACTAATGATTTCTTTGGTCCTGGAACGTTACCTTTAATTAATAAGCAATTGTTTTCTAAATCTACTCCAACTACTACTAAGTTTTGAATAGTAACAACTTCTACTCCCATATGACCTGGTAAATTTTTACCTTTAAAAACACGCATTGGTCTCATAGTACCCATTGAACCTGGTTTCCTGTGATAATGAGAACCATGTCCCATAGGACCTCTACTTTGATTATGACGTTTAATAACACCTTGGAAACCTTTTCCTTTAGTTGTTCCTGTAACGTCAACAACTTCTCCTTCAGTAAAGATATCAGCTTTGATTTCTTGTCCTAAAGAATAATTATTAATATCTACTCCCCTAAATTCTCTAAAGAAGCGCTTAGGTGTAGTACCTGCTTTACTTGTAATACCAGCAGATGCTTTTGTCGCTAATTTTTCTCTCATTGTATCAAAACCAACTTGAATTGCTTCATAACCATCTTTTTCAGTTGTTTTAATTTGTGTTACCACATTTGGTTCAACTTCAATAACAGTTACAGGAATCAATTTACCTGATTTTGTAAATACTTGAGTCATTCCTATTTTACGACCTAAGATTCCTTTCATAATAACCTCCTATAAAATTATAAATTAACTTGAACATCAACACCACTTGGGATATCTAGATGTGTAATTGCATCTATAGTTTCCTTGCTTGGATTATTGATAACAATTAATCTCTTGTGTGTTCTCTTTTCAAATTGTTCACGTGAATCCTTATATTTGTGAACAGCTCTAAGAATTGTGATTTTTTCAACTTCAGTTGGTAGTGGTACTGGTCCACTTACTTCTCCACCTGTTCTTTTTACTGTTTCAATAATTTTCGCACACGCAAGGTCAACACTCTTGTGTTCAAAACCCTTTAATTTGATACGAACTTTTGTTGCAGCCATCATTTTCCTCCTCTCGCCTATATCTTGTATAGACATGCTCCGTGTAAAAACCCGACTTTACCATTGCTATTTTCTAACAACTTAACCTGGTGTGTCGGCAACCTCACACATCAACGCGCATCACACATTCAAAATTATACATGAATATTATATGAAAATCAAGACTTTTTTAGAATATTTTTCACAAAACCTGAAATTTAATTTGAAATTCCGTTTTTAATTAACAAACTGAAATAAGTCTTGCTATAATATATTTTATGTTTC
>ERZ825896.1830-NODE-1830-length-22361-cov-26.634000_pt1 | contig 22361 bp, 18 predicted proteins | sample MGYA00519858_ERZ825896 | MGnify/ENA primary metagenome ERZ825896 (study PRJEB31778, sample SAMEA3449214) | human gut metagenome | biome: human gut; feature: human-associated habitat; material: faeces | place: United Kingdom | collected 2010/2012 ...
GACGCTTATACAAAAGTTCATTTTGTTGGTTGTGAATTAGAAAATGATGATATTTATCGAAACTTTTTAGAAAAATTTGCGCTTACTTCTACTAAAGAAGTAGATAGTTATTATGTTAAGGTCAAGATGCAAAAACAAGATCTTAATTTATTGCATGATTTAATTGTTTTAAGTGATTAAAAGTGTAGTTTTATTAATTTGAAATCATAAAAATAAAATGTTGGAAGGAGGTATTGATGTACATCGTTCTAACATTTTTTAATTATAATAGATGAAAGATCTTATATAAGTTCCAATAATTTCTAGTAATATTACAAAGAAACGGCTTAAGATCAGGGTTTTGCGAATCCTTGATCCAAATTAATTATGTTATCAAATTTCAATAAATTATTAAAGATTAGGATTTGAATACATAAAGATGGTATTTAATCCTGATATAGAAGTTAATTTAAGTTCTCCATACAAACAAATCGGTAACTGCCTGTTGTTTTTGAATCTTCTATCAGGTTCACCTGATTTGTTTACATATTTCCAAGTTTGAGCAACGACTTGGGAATCTTTTGGTATTCCATTACTTTCAATAAAACGTGTTGTATAAGTTGAAAAAGCAATATCAGAATAGTTTAATACATCGATTTTGTTGCCTTGAATTAAAAATAATTTATCAGGTAAAAATAATAACGTTTCTTTTCCTGCTTTGAATGATGCGATTTGCAGATTCGTTTTAAATGGAAAAGGTGCTTTCGTGCTGGCTTTGCAAGTTGTTCGATTAACGGTATTGCTTGCACCAGAAGTATATTTTTTATTAATAACTTTACTTGTCTGCATAATTCTCCAAACTTTTGCAGACTCAGTAATCTTAATCATAGGTTTAATTCTTTCATCAACTAAAGATTGCTGATCAGTGTCAATATTGTACTCTAAATTAATGGAACCTTTGATTTTAACAAAAATTTTAAGAATTAAGAAAAATATTGAAAATAAAAAAATGTCAGCATTACTATCCATAGAAGAGGGCGGCGTTTGTAAAGGTAATTTATCACTTCTTAGAAACTTTTATCGTCTTGGAGTTAGAATGATGACCTTAACTTGGAATTATGAAAATGAGTTAGCTTATCCCAACGGCTATTTTTATGATGAAGAAAATAACTCAAGAAAAGGTCTTAAGGAAAAAGGCTTTGAGTTTATTGATGAAATGGAAAGATTGGGTATGATTATAGATGTTTCACATTTATCAGACGATGGCATTTATGATGTTTATAATAATACGAAAAATCCATTTATAGCAAGTCATTCAAATGCTAGAAGTCTATGTTCTCATCAAAGAAATTTAACTGATGATATGATTAAAAAAATTGGTCATAGGGGTGGACTTATAGGCGTTAATTTTTATTCCTCATTTTTAAATAACAATTATAAATCAAATACACAATATAAAATATGAACAAAATATGAACAAATACTAATTTACACAAAAGATATTTACTTTTTTAAAAGGATTTGTTAAAATTGACATAACTTGATGATCGTAGAACTATAATTTAACTAATCAGATAAGGAAGAAAAAGACTAAGCAATAGGAATATTTATATCCAGAAATTAACGAAAGTATTTTAAGGTTGATAGTTTTTTATCTAATTGATTATAGTTCACAGACTATACTTATTTAGGAGGATTTATATTATGGCAAGATTTACTTTACCAAGAGATGTGTATTACGGAAAAGGTTCTATTGAACAGTTGAAGAGCCTTCAGGGAAAAAAGGCTATTGTTGTAGTGGGTGGTGGCTCCATGAAGCGTTTCGGCTTTTTAGACAAGGTTGTAGCTAACCTAAAGGAAGCTGGTATGGAGGTTGAATTATTTGAAAATGTTGAACCTGACCCATCAGTAGAAACAGTTATGCGTGGTGCAGAGGCTATGAGAAAGTTTGAGCCAGATTGGATTGTTGCAATGGGTGGTGGTTCTCCTATAGATGCTGCTAAGGCAATGTGGGCATTTTATGAATATCCAGATGTTACCTTTGAGGATTTATGTATACCATTTAATTTTCCTAAGCTTAGAACAAAGGCTAAATTCTTAGCTATTCCATCTACATCAGGAACAGCAACAGAGGTTACAGCCTTCTCAGTTATTACAGATTATGCAAAGGGTATTAAATATCCATTGGCTGATTTTGAAATTACACCTGATGTTGCTGTAGTAGACCCGGATTTAGCAGAAACAATGCCTCCAAAGCTTGTTGCACATACAGGTATGGATGCTTTAACACATGCTATTGAGGCTTATGTATCAACCTTGCACGGACCATTTACAGACCCATTGGCATTACAGGCTATAGAAATGGTATTAGATTATCTTCCAGCCTCATACAATGGAAATATGGAGTCAAGAGAGCATATGCACTATGCACAGTGTCTTGCAGGTATGGCATTCTCAAATGCTTTATTAGGAATTGTTCACTCAATGGCACATAAGACAGGTGCAGCATTCTCTACAGGTCATATTCCTCATGGCTGTGCAAATGCTATTTATTTACCATATGTAATCAAGTACAATGCTCATGAAAAGGAAGCACTTAGCAGATATGCCGAAATTGCCAGAAGAATGGGACTTGATGGTACCTCAGAAACAGCACTTATGAACTCTTTATGCAAGAAGATTGATGAATTTAATATAAGACTTAATATTCCAAAGACACTTAAGGAGTTTGGTATCAATGAGGACGAATTTAAAGAAAAAGTAAAGACTATTGCAGAATTAGCAGTAGGAGATGCTTGTACAGGTTCAAATCCTAGAACTATTACTCCGGAGCAGATGGAGAAATTACTTACATGTACATATTATGGAACAGAGGTTGATTTCTAAGCATATTTTGACAGAGTATTAAAACAAAGTGAAATATAGTTGAATAATGGGAGAAAATCCTGTATAATTAACAAAGGAACTAAAGCCGCTTAGATTTGAGCGGCTTTATGTTATGACAGAAAGCCTTAAGTGAGGACAGCGACAAATTAACGAAAGGACATAAGGAAATGTTTAAAATTCTTAAAAAACAGGTATTAAATCCTACAGTAACTCTTATGGATATTGATGCACCTCTTATTGCGAAAAAAGCAGAGCCAGGTCAGTTTATTATATTAAGAGTTGATGCTGATGGTGAGCGTATACCACTTACTATTGCTGATTTTGACAGAGAAAATGGAGTTGTTACAATTATCTTCCAGATAGTAGGAGCAACAACAGAAAAGCTTAATGCTAAAAAAGAGGGCGAATTCATAGAAGATTTCGTAGGACCTCTTGGTGTACCTTCTCATGTAGATGGATTAAAAAAGGTTGCTGTAGTTGGTGGTGGTGTTGGTTGTGCTATTGCTTATCCAATCGCAAAGAAGCTTCACCAGTTAGGAGCAGAAGTTCATTCTATAGTAGGTTTTAGAAATAAAGACTTAGTTATCCTTGAAGATGAGTTTAACGCAGTTAGTGATAAGGTTTGTATGATGACTGATGACGGCAGCCACGGTACAAAGGGTCTTGTTACAAACGCTTTAAAGGAGCTTATTGAGTCAGGCGAAAAATATGATGAGGTTATTACTATCGGACCACTTATTATGATGAAGTTTGTTTGTGCCTTAACAAAGGAATATGGAATTAAGACTACAGTTAGTATGAATCCTATTATGATTGACGGTACAGGTATGTGTGGCGGTTGTCGTCTTACAGTTGGTGGTACTACAAAGTTCGCTTGTGTTGATGGACCGGATTTCGATGGACATGAGGTTGATTTTGATGAAGCTATTGAAAGATCATCTATGTACAGACCATTTGAAAGAAAAGCACATGAAGAAACTTGTAACCTATTAAAAAAGGAGGTACAGTAGGATGCCAAATATGTCATTAAAGAAAAATGAGATGCCTTCTCAGGATCCAAATGTAAGAAATAAAAACTTCCTTGAGGTAGCATTAGGATATACAGAAGAACAAGCCTTAGATGAAGCAGCCCGTTGTCTTAATTGTAAAACAAGAAATTGTGTAAGTGGATGCCCAGTACAGGTACAGATACCTGATTTCATTAAAGAGGTTGCAGCAGGAGATTTTGAAAAGGCTTATGAGGTTATTTCACAGTCAAGTGCATTGCCAGCAGTTTGTGGTCGTGTATGCCCACAGGAATCTCAGTGTGAAGGCAGATGTGTAAGAGGAATTAAAGGAGAGCCAGTAGGTATAGGCCGTCTTGAAAGATTCGTTGCAGATTATCACAACGCACATGCTACAGGCGAGGTTAATAAGCCGGAGTCTAACGGACATAAGGTTGCTGTTATAGGTTCTGGTCCTTCAGGACTTACTTGTGCAGGAGATTTAGCAAAGAAGGGATATGAGGTTACTATATTTGAAGCACTTCACTTAGCAGGTGGTGTTTTAGTATACGGTATTCCGGAATTCCGTCTTCCAAAGGCTATAGTTCAAAAGGAAATTGATGGACTTAAGGCTCTTGGCGTAAAAGTAGAAACAAATATGGTTATCGGTAAGGTTTTATCTATCGATGAGCTTATGGAAGAATACAAGTTTGAAGCAGTATTTATCGGCTCTGGTGCAGGTCTTCCTAGATTTATGAATATCCCTGGTGAAAACTTAAAGGGCGTATATTCAGCAAACGAATTCCTTACAAGAGTAAATCTTATGAAGTCATACAAGGAAGATTCATCAACTCCTATTATGAGAGCTAAGAGAGTAGCTGTTGTAGGTGGTGGTAATGTTGCTATGGATGCAGCAAGAAGTGCTAAGCGACTTGGCGCTGAAGAGGTTTACATAGTATACAGAAGATCAGAGGAAGAGCTTCCAGCCAGAAAAGAAGAAGTAGAACATGCAAAAGAAGAAGGAATTATCTTCAAGTTACTTACAAATCCGATAGAAATTCTTCCAAATGATGAAAAATTTGTTGGAGCAATTAAGTGTCTTGAGATGGAACTTGGTGAGCCGGATGCGTCTGGAAGAAGAAGACCGGTTGAAAAGGCAGGTTCAGAGTTTGAAATTCCTGTAGATGCAGTTATTATGTCTATCGGTACATCTCCAAACCCACTCATCAAGTCAACAACAAAGGGACTTGAAACACAAAAATGGGGTGGAATTATTGTTGAAGAAGACACAGGTCTTACATCCAGAGAGGGTGTATATGCCGGTGGTGATGCAGTTACTGGTGCAGCAACAGTTATTCTTGCAATGGGAGCTGGAAAGACAGCAGCAAAGTCTATTGATGAATATTTAAGTGCTAAATAATAACATATAAGAAAAGCCATCGGTTTATGTGAGTTAAATCGATGGCTTTCTTATATGTATAATGTGAGGGAAAGTAAAAAAACGAAGATGTCCCTATCTGGAACACCTTCGTTCATAAAAATATTATACATCAAAAATAAAATAAGTAAAGAGTTTTTTCTAAAATAATAACAAGACCGTATATTAAGCCTTCAAATCGTTATCGTCTTTTTTTGTCAGGTTCTCCTCAAATAATTTGTCAGCCTCTTTTAAAAGCTTTCTTTGAAACTTGTTATTTTTCTTGCTTTTCTGCTTTTCAATTTTTTCAAGCTTTTCACGGATTTCCATTTCCTCATTAAGAATATCTAACTGTGAGTGAAGGTTACTTGTATATTGCTCGTATTCATTTTTCATTTTCCGGTTAAACCAGTCACCAAGCAATAGCTTTATGGAAGCGGCAACAGGAACAGCAATAAGCATACCTAACAGTCCGGCTAAATCGCCACCGATAGAAATAGCAATAAGTGTAAAGGCAGCATTTAAACCGACAATATCACCAACAATATTTGGACACAATATATTACAGTCAATTTGCTGAACAATCATTAAGGCTACAACAGCCCATACTATTGACCACAAATTTCCGGAGAATAAAGCCATAATGCCTGCAAAAACAATTCCTACAAATGGACCAATATAAGGAATCAGATTACAAATACCACATATAATACCGATTACAAAGGCATAATCAATACCTACAATATACAAAGCAATGGTAGATAATACAAAAACTAAAAAGGCTTCGATTAACTGACCATGAATATATTTTGAAAAAGTGTTATTTATAATATTTAAGGAGTGACGAATGCTTTTTCCGATCCTTGATTTTCTAAAAATAAGAAAAAATAGCTGGTCCCACAGCTTTAAGAAATATTCATAGCTTGCAAGTATGTAAATGCTTAAAACTAAGGAAACTGCAAAGGAAAAAATATTCGCACCTATTGTTAATATAAAATCTCCAATACCGCCTAAAAAGCTGGTAAGCATATCAGTTAAAAAGCTTGCAATGTCGCCTACCTTGTCCTTTAAAAAATCACCAAAAGGAATATTCCATTTGTTAATCAGGTTTTGGACACTCTCAGCAGAAAGTGAATTGTTTGAAAAGTATTCAGTAATTGTATCAAACATATTAGCAACGGTACTGCTGTTGGAGATTTGACCACCAATCATAAAGTACACACCACCAATGAGTGAAACAATAACCAAAAACATTGTTAAATATGAGGTTACAAGTCCAATAACACGACAAAGGGTCTTGTGATATTTAAAAAACTTTCTTTTTAGAAAGAAGCCCTCAATGGCTTTCATAGGACCATACAATAAATAGCAAATGACTAAGGCAACAATAATCGGGCTTAATATACTTAATATATTATTAAATATATTTAAGGTTGTAGAGAAAATATTAGGAGCGTAGTCAACTATTACTGTGAATAAGTAAATAGACATACAGGTAACTGCCACATATGCACATAATTTGACATATCGTTTATTAAGCTTGAATTTCATAAATATTCCTTTCTTTTTTGTGTAAACATAAATAAAAATATTTTTATAAGTACAACTTATGATTATAGTATTAAAAAACTTTTATAAGTGCAGCTTACAATTTAATGTAAAAAAGTTCCATAATTATAATTTAAGATTTTAACATTTAAAGAATAATGTAAAATATCCTATATTATAACATAAAGAAAAAATTCAGAAAAGAAGCATAAACAGAAAAACAGTGAAAAAGCATAAACACAAAAACAGAAAAATAGCAGCAAACAAAAGATACGATAGGTAAAGAAAAAAATATAACAGTCTGGACTTACCACTATATGTTGTGAAAAATATTATATATAATTTCTTAATTTTTTTATATAAAATATACAACATATAGTAGTAATATTTCTATTGATTTGCTATAATTAGTTGGTGGCTTGGGTTTTTGACCAATTTTAGGCAGAGCAAAGGCTGTAATTTAAACACAAGATGTTGACTTAAGGATGTTATTATGAAATACATATTTAATAAAACTATAGGTGGAAGCTATGAAAGAAAACTGCCTGTTATGAATATGAAAAGATGTACGATAGCAGCAGTTTTATTGGCACTTTTTATACCAACAATACTAATAACCAATATTGTTTTTTTGAACCAGACATTAATCAGACCAGAATACAACAAGTATTTAGGCAGTATTTTACTAATATCAGTGGTATTTCTGTTTGTAAGAGTTTTAGTAGGCTCAAAATATGAATATAGACGATTTTATGGAATTATATATAGGAGCTTTTTAATAATTTGTAGTGGCTTTATGATATTGTTATGTAATAGTTATTTTAGAATAGAGGGTAGTCTGTTTTACTATTTTCTAACAATGCTGTTTTTTGCTATTATACCTGTATTTAATGTTGGTGAACTTTTGTTTTCCGAAGCAATAGTTATTGCATTTATGGCATATTTAATAGGAACAAACAAGGCAGTAGTGTCAGTTGTATCACAAATTCTAATTTTTAACTTTGCAAGAATTATAGTTACAGTATGGAAATATGCTATTGTAGCAAGAGGCTTTAGAGCTAAAATGGCTGTGGAAAATTCGCCAGAGTATGTTACAAAGGACTTGGTTACAGGTTTTCTTAATACAGCAGGCCTTAACCGCCGTATGGAAATCATGTGGGATGTGTGCAGAAGAAACAAGGTTTCCTGTGGGGCAATGACTATGGATATATCATATCTTGTTTCAGAATATGAAATCTATGGCTTTGAAAGTGCTGACGAATGTATAAAAGATATTGCAGATAATGTGAGAAAAATATTAAGAGATAAGACAGATATATTTGCCAGAACCGGAAAGTATCGTTTTACAATAGTGGCGTGCGATAAAAACCAGACAGAGTTGTTACTTATGGCAAAAAGACTGCAAAATAATCTTGAGTGTGGAAAGTATACAAATATTGGAATTGTACTTCTAAAGGATACAAGGAAGGATACATATGCAAATATTCTAAAGGTAGCCAATAATTCCTTAAGAGTAGCAAAGCAGTCAGATGCTGGAGCTATTGCATATGGAAGAAAACTTGTCAGATAGTACAGAAAGGACGATTTATGGGTAAAAGACCAAAAATAGTAATAACAGATGGAAAGACTATTGCTGAGGATAGAGAGTTTTTTAAGCCTCTTGAAGAAATTGGTGATTTAACAGTATATGATTTGTCAACAGAGGAGGAAATAATAGAAAGAATAAAGGATTGTGACATTATACTTTGTAATAAAAATCAGTTTAATGAAACAAATCTTAAATATGCTTCAAACCTAAAATATATTGGATTATTTGCTACAGGCTACAATAATATTGACATTGAATATTGTAAAGAAAGAAATATAACAGTATGTAATGCTGGCTCATATTCTACAGATGCAGTAGCACAGCATACCTTTGCACTCATTTTAAATTTTTTTAGCAAAGTAAGAGAATATGCTAATTTTTGTGACGCTGGTGGTTGGCAAAAAAGTGAGGTATTTTCTCCATTTATATACCCTATGAATGAAATGGCAGGAAAAACGATAGGTATTGTTGGTTATGGACATATTGGCAAAAAGGTAGGCGACCTTGCCAAAGCCTTTGGAATGAAGGTGCTTGCAACTGCAAGAAGCAAAAAAAGTGATGATGGTGTAACCTTTGTAGATTTAGAAACGCTTATAAAAAATTCAGATGTAGTAACAGTGCATTGTCCACTTAATGAACAGTCAAATAAAATGTTTAATGAAAAGACTTTTAAAATGTTTAAGAAAAGTGCATACTTTGTTAATACTGCCAGAGGAGGCATAATGGACGAGAAGGCTTTGGCAAATGCTTTAAACAATGGAGCTTTGGCAGGAGCAGCAGTAGATTGTCTGACAGTTGAGCCGATGAGCAGGGATTGTGCATTAATGGGTGCAAAAAATATTACCTTTACTCCTCATGTGGCATGGGCTATGGAGGAAACCAGAAACAGATTATTGTTAATTGTAATTGACAATATTAAAAATTATTTGGAGGGTACACCTACAAATGTAATAATTTAATAAGTGCAGCTATCATTTTCAACAAATAGAATGACAATTATGTGGAAATATGGTATCATATAAGAATAAGAAGTGTGAACAGTATCAGAGGTAATAGGAGTGATTTGATGCGTCCAATTATTAATTATGACATTTGTGCCGTTATTATATATTTGGTTTTGATTGGCACAATGATATTAAAGAAAATGACTCATGGTACTGATAATAAAGTATTTTTGCTGTTCTTATTTGTAGGAGCTGTAGATTCTATTTTTAGCCTTTCTACTTCGTTGTGGATAAGAAATGTAGGAACAAATCAATCAGCTATTATAGTTGCTTTGCAAGGAACCTATTTGGCAATACGAAATTTGCAGGGACTTATGTATGCTGTGTACATTGTTGCTATAACCGATACATGGCATAAACTTAAGAAACACAAAATAGGTACTGCTTTGTTATTAATACCATATATATTAGTAGTAATTCTACTATTTATAAACAATTTTACACATAGTATATTCTATTTTGATAATACTTTAGGATATGTGCGTGGATATTTGTTTTTAATATTATATGTTTTAACTGCAATCTATATTGTATTTGGAATAATATATATTATTAAATATAGAAAATTAGTCAGAAAAGATAAGATAATAGCCATTATACTTATGGTTCCTTTTACAATAACAGCATTGCTTATCCAATATTATAATACTGCTATATCGGTAGAAATGTTTACTGGTGCCGTAGCTACGCTGATTATTTTTATTATGGTACAAAGACCGGAGGATTATATTGAGCCGTATACAGGCTTTAAAAATGATGAAACCTACAAAGAGGACATAAAAAGATATTATGGTAGTGAAAAGTATGTAGATATTATTATCTTCAACATTAAAAATTATGAATCAATAATTTCTATGATGGGCTATGAAAAAGAGCCTGTCTGGCTTAAAATCATTAGTGAAAGAATTATTAGCTGTCTTGGAAAGCGAATAGGCTTAGCTAACATATATTATCTTGGCAGGGGAATGTTCAGACTGGTTGTGAGTGGTAGAAATATGAAATATACAAAGCAGATAGCCGAAAATATAAAAAGCGCCTTTAAGGAAAATATACAGTTTTATAAATCCAATATAAATATAGTATCCACTGTATGTGTAGTGCAAAATTTTGTTGACATTAAAAGCTACAGAAAGTTTAGCTGGTTTGATAATGAGGTAGAAAAGGTTGTTCCATATTCAGGAAATGTGGTATGGGCAAAGGATATATTATCGAAAAATCATATTTTAATCAGTGATAAGATTGACAGTATAATAGAAGCGGCAATGGCAAACCAATGCTTAGAGGTATACTATCAGCCTATATACTCCATAAAGCACAATGATTTCCATTCGGCAGAGGCTTTGCTTAGATTAAAGGATCCGGAATATGGATTTATACCACCAGATGTATTTATTCCTGCCGCAGAGAAAAGTGGAGCTATATATAGAATTGGTGATTTCGTTTTTGAAGAGGTTTGTAAATTTGTTGCCAGTGAGCAATTTAAAACAAGTGGACTAAAATATATTGAAGTAAATCTTTCTACTGCACAATGTATGCAAAGTGAAATGGCAGACAATCTGATTAGTATAATGAAAAAGTACAATGTGAGTGCTGAACAAATCAATTTAGAGATTACAGAAACAGTAGCAAGCTATGACCAGAATGTAATGATGGACAACATCGAAAAGCTTATCCAGAATGGTTTTTCTTTCTCTTTGGATGATTATGGTACAGGATATTCAAATATAAAGAGAGTTGCTTCACTTCCACTTAATATTATTAAACTAGACAAAACCTTCGTAAATATGGAAGAAAATCCAAAAATGTGGATTATACTTAAAAATACAATCCAGATGATTAAGGAAATGAATCTTAAAATAGTAATTGAAGGTGTAGAAACAAGGAGAATGGCAGAAAAGTTCAGAGAGCTGGATTGTGAATATATACAAGGCTATTATTACTCAAAGCCAGTTCCACAAAAAGAATTTATAGAGTTCTTAGCTAAACATAAAAAAGAAAAAGCTTTTGACAAAAGAAAAAATTTAAGGTAGAATCTCGATTATTTAGCCATAAGTATAAAGAAATATTAGAAAAGTGCCGATACACAACACGTAATATTATGTGTAGAAAAAGAATTTTCTACGGTACTGGTGTGGCAAAGCAATCATGGAGGATTTATTATGAATGTTAAACTTGTAAGAAATGATAATATATCTAATGGATATTCTAAAAAGGTAAATGACCAAAATCAGAATAAAAAGCATAAAAACAGATATTTTGTTGGGCAAGACAATACAGAGGATACTAAAAGTCTAGTAAATGAAAAAAGAACAAAGGCTAGACAAAAGGCTAGAAAGTTGATAGATAGTGCTTGGAAAACAGAAAATAAGGTCAGTGATGGCATAGATAGTATGCGTAGTGAGCATACAAATGCTCTAAAGGATATAAAATTTTCATCTGATATGTTAAAGGATATAGAAAATACCAAGGAGCAGCTAAGAAAAGAATATGGAGTGGAATTAGACTCACAGGAGCAAAAGGATTTAGAACTTTTACAGAAAAAGCAGGACAGCAAAAATAAGCTGGATGTAGGTAGTTTTACTGATGAGGAAATGGACAGACTTAAGGAGCTTGAGGGTACACCTCTTACAGAGTATCAAAAGGCAGTTTTAGAGCTTAACGATACAGCAAGGGAATATAAGGATGTTGTATCAAAGGGTGATACAACCTTGCAGAATATTACAGGAAGTATAAGTCAGGCAAAGATTGAACAGCTAAAGCTAAGAGCTGTACAAAAGGCAAATAAGGCAGCAGAGCAGGTTATAGAGGCTGCCAGTGATGAGATAACAGGAATGTTAAGACAAGAGGCAGTAGATAAGGTTGAAGAAACACAGCAGGAGGAGAAGGAAAAGGCAGAGAAGAAGGAGGAGGAACAGCAGGCTAAGGAGGAACAGTTAGACAAAATAGAAGAGAAAAATAAGGAAAATGAAAAGACAATACAGGATGTTCAAGAGGAAATTAAAAAGATTAAAAAGCAAAATAATCTTACAGATGATGATTTAAAGGGAATAGATATAGATTATATGTTTTAATTAAAATAAAAATTGAAGGATATGGAATAAAGCATAAAGGATATAGAATATGGGATAGAGAACGAGGGATTAAGAATAGGGGATTAAAAATAAATGATAAAGTGAAAAAGAATAACCCTAGTGATAGTGCTGTCTGGCAATTATGTAATTGTATATCAGGCAATATTATCACCGGGGTTTAATTTTGTGCTAAAGCTTTATGCTGCAAAATTTCATACAGTATTATTTTGTACCGAAAATTCTATCGCCAGCATCTCCAAGACCTGGGCAGATGTAAGCGTGTTCATTTAGTTGTCTGTCAACATGACCTACATAGATTTGAATGTCTGGGTGGTCATTTTTAAGTCTTTCAAGACCTTCTGGTGCAGCTATAATACACATAAATTTAATGTTTTTGCCGCCGTGCTGTTTAATAAAATCAATAGCCTCAGAGCCAGAACCACCAGTTGCAAGCATAGGGTCAACAACTAAAATAGTTCTCTGGTCAATAGGCTCAGGTAATTTGCAGTAATATTCGTGTGGCTCGTGGGTTTCAGGGTCACGATAAAGACCAATGTGACCAACCTTTGCAGATGGAACTAAGCTAAGGATACCACCTACCATACCAAGACCAGCTCTGAGAATAGGAACTACTGCTAACTTTTTACCAGCAATAACTGGTGACATACAGGTTTCAATAGGGGTTTTTATTTCAATTTCCTCTGTAGGAAGGTCACGCAATGCCTCAAAGCCCATAAGCATTGCTATCTCTTCAACTAAAGTACGAAACTCATTTGTACCTGTGTGTTCATCTCTTAGTCTGGAAATCTTATGCTGAATAAGAGGATGATCCATTATTTTTACATTATCCATTTTAATTCCTCCAAGATAAATTCTTACCTTGAATTTTAGTTTAAATAGTAGTAATAGTCAACAAATAAAACCGATTAAATGACGATTTTTAAGATATAAATACTGGAAATTTAAAGAAATATATTGTCAAATACATAGATAATTATTATACTTCTATATAGTGGGCAATTATGGACAAAATACAAGTAAGGATTGCCAAAAGAGAAAGGAAAAAGCAATATGAATGAACAAAAAGCAATTCGTGATGCAAGGGTATTAGGTATACCTAAAATGCTGCTGTTGGGACTACAGCATATGTTTGCAATGTTTGGCGCAACAATTTTAGTTCCAATTTTAGTTAATCAATACTTTGGACAGGAGGTATTATCTATCCAGGTAACATTAGTCTGTGCAGGTGTTGGTACATTATTATTTCACTTTATCTCAAAGGGAAAGGTACCTGCATTTTTAGGTTCATCTTTTGCATTTCTAGGTGGATTTGAAACCATAGCAAATCTTAACACAGGAATATACAAGGATATGCCTGCATCAGAAAAGCTTTCCTATGCCTGCGGTGGTATAGTAGTAGCTGGTTTGCTTTACCTTGTTTTAGCACTTGTTATTAAGCTTGTAGGGGTAAAGAAAGTTATGAGATTTTTACCTCCGGTAGTTACGGGACCTATTATTATATGTATTGGTTTGTCATTAGCATCTTCAGCAGTTACAAACGCATCAAGCAACTGGCTGATTGCTATTGTAGCCTTTGTAATTATAGTAATATTTAATATATGGGGAAAAGGTATGTTTAAAATCATTCCAATTCTTTTAAGTGTAGTGATTTCATACTTATTGGCATTAGTATTACATGAATGTGGTATTACAAATCCAGGTGGCTCAGAAATTCTTAACTTTTCAAGTATAGAGGCTGCAAAGTGGTTTAGCTTACAGCCATTTGAATTATGTAAGTTTGATATTACAGCTATATTAGTTATGGCACCTATTGCCATTGCTACTATGATGGAGCATATAGGAGATATGTCAGCTATCTCTGCAACAGTTGGCGAAAAATATATTGAGGACCCAGGCCTACACAGAACTTTAATTGGAGATGGTTTAGCAACCTCGCTTTCAGGTCTTGTTGGTGGACCAGCAAATACAACCTATGGTGAAAATACAGGTGTATTAGAGCTTAGTAGAGTACACGACCCTAGAGTAATAAGAATAGCAGCAATTTATGCTATTGTACTTAGCTTTTTCCCTAAGATTTCGGGAGTTATAGGAACAATACCAAGCTCAATAATTGGTGGTATAAGCTTTATTCTTTACGGAATGATTGCTGCAAATGGTGTTAGAAATGTTGTTGAAAACCAGGTAGACTTTACAAAATCAAGAAACCTTATTATTGCAGCTACAATTCTTGTAAGTGGCTTAGGCTTTGGCAGTGGTATTACTATCAATATAGGTTCAACCTCTATTACATTAACAGCACTTGCTATAGCAGCAATTTTAGGTATTTTATTAAATGCAATTCTTCCGGGAAGAGATTACGATTTTGACACAGATATTAAGAAAAAAGAAAGTTAAAATATATCATATAAAGTGATTAAAATTAATCATTTTCAAACTATATTTTTTATGTTACCATATGACCATAAGTTAAAAGCAATGAAGAGGAATAGTAGTTTTCCTAGTTTTTTAAGAGAGTCATTGGTTGGTGGAAAATGATAAAACGAAGTTTGCGAACTCGCCTTGAAGCTGCCTTGGTGAAATAACAGTAGTTAAGGACGCGGACCCTGCGTTATAGGGGAAGGACATGATGGTGTCTAAAGTGCATGATTTATTCATGAAGTAGAGTGGTACCGCGATTATTCGTCTCTACAGCAAAGGCTGTAGAGGCGTTTTTTTATATGGTGACAAGTCAAGCGCCGCCACCTTTCATAAAAAACGCATATTAACCATAGTCTATATGAAAATAAAAGTTTTTGCCATGTAAGCACAGCGAGCATTTGACGACCACTAATAAGCGAGCAGCTTTGCTACGAGCTTATGGTCAAGCCACATAACAAACCTTATCCTATAGGCAACCAGAAAAATAAATATATAATGAAAAAGAAAGAAGGAATACATTTATGAAGAATTATGAAAAGTATAGAAAGCAATATTTTATGCCACCAGTAAGCTCTTATGACTGGGTTAAGAAGGATTGTATTGAAAAGCCACCTATTTGGTGTTCTGTAGATTTAAGAGATGGTAATCAGGCATTAATCGAGCCAATGAGCCTTGATGAAAAATTAGAGTTCTTTAAAATGTTAGTGGATATTGGCTTTAAGGAAATAGAGGTAGGCTTTCCGGCAGCATCAGAAACAGAATATGAGTTTATCAGAACAATAATTGAACAGAATATGATACCTGAAGATGTTACTATTCAGGTTTTAACACAGGCAAGAGAACATATTATTAAAAAGACCTTTGAGGCTATAGAGGGAGCACCACACGCAATAGTACATCTTTATAATTCAACCTCAGTAGCTCAAAGACAGCAGGTGTTTAAAAAGAGCAAGGAGGAGATTAAGCAGATTGCTATAGATGGTGCAAAATTATTAAAGAAGCTTGCTAAGGATAAAAAGAATATATCCTTTGAATATAGTCCGGAAAGCTTTTCAGGAACTGAAGTGGATTATGCAGTAGAGGTATGTAATGCAGTTATTGATATATTAAAGCCTAAAAAGACAAACAAATTAATAATTAATCTGCCTACAACTGTTGAAACCTCAATGCCTCACATTTTTGCTTCACAGGTAGAATATGTTCATAAAAATTTATTAAATAGAGAAAATGTAATAATTTCTGTTCACCCTCATAATGATAGGGGCTGTAGTGTAAGTGATGCAGAAATGGCTGTGCTTGCAGGAGCAGACAGAGTAGAGGGTACATTATTTGGCAATGGAGAAAGAACAGGAAATGTAGACATTATTACAGTAGCAATGAATATGTATAGTCACGGAGTTGACCCAAAGCTTGACTTTTCTAATATGCCAGAGATTAGAAAAACCTATGAAAGACTTACCAGAATGAAGGTACACGATAGAAGTCCATACGCAGGAGATTTGGTATTTACAGCATTTTCCGGCTCTCATCAGGATGCTATTGCAAAGGGAATGCAGTATAGAATAGACAACAAAAGAGATATTTGGGATGTGCCTTATCTTCCTATTGACCCGGTTGATGTGGGAAGAACTTATGACTCAGATGTAATTAGAATAAACAGCCAGTCGGGCAAGGGTGGTGTAAACTATATATTAAAGCAAAACTTTTCAATATCACTTCCAGAAGGAATGAGAGAAGAGGTGGGCTATAGGGTAAAGGGAGTTTCGGATAAGGAGCATAGAGAGCTTTCGCCAAAGGTAGTATATGAAATATTTGAAAGCAATTATATAGAAAATACACCATATTTCCAGATAAATGAATGTCACTTTAAACAGATTAATGGAATAATGGCAGAGGCAACTATTTTCTATGGTGGAAGAAAAACTATTGTAGATGCTAATGGTAATGGCAGACTTGACGCAGTAAGCAACGCCATTAAGCAATTCTTTGGAATTGATTATCAGCTTACGACTTATGAGGAGCACGCATTATCAGATGGCTCATCTTCAAAGGCAATAGCCTATGTGGGAATTATTTGTGATAATTGCAAATATTGGGGTGCAGGTATAGATGAGGATATTATTAAGGCTTCAATACACGCTCTTTGTGTATGTGTAAATAAGCTGCCTCAGATTGTGAAAAATGAATATGGTGATGATGAAAGACTAATGGCAATTATGAATTACATTCAAAGTAATTATCAGACAGTTACCTTAGAGTCCTTAGCTAATGAATTTCATATTTCAGCACCTTATTTGTGCAGGTATATAAAGAAAAAGTCTGGTAAAAACTTTGGAGATATTATTACAAGTGTAAAAATAAAAAAGGCTAAGACCTTACTTAGAAATGGAAATATGACAGTTGAAAATATTGCTCACGCAATAGGCTATCAGAATGTAGAGCATTTTAACAGAACCTTTAAAAAGAAAACTAATATGACACCTGTGCAATATCGTAACGGAGATTTTGATTAAGTAGTTGACAAATTAGAAACATAATATTATACTCCTAATCGTAAATGAAAATCGTTCTCATTTGCGATTAGGAAATACTTTACCTTCTATATTTTTAAGTATGGATTGTGAAATTTATATAAGAAAATTTAGAAATTGCGTATATAAGGAGGATTTATGTTTCTGGAAATTGGAGATTTAAAAAAGAGTTTTGGAAGTGGAGATAATGAAGTTGAAGTTTTAAAGGGTATAAGCTTTAGTGTTGAAAAAGGCGAGATATGTGTTTTACTTGGACCTTCAGGCTCTGGTAAATCAACACTATTAAATATTATTGGTGGTATTGATAATGCTACAAGCGGTTATGTTTCAATTAATGGCGAAAAAACAGGTGATATGAATGAAAAATCGCTTACAGTATATCGTAGAAAGCATTTAGGCTATGTTTTCCAAATGTATAATCTGATACCAAACCTTAATGTTAAAGAAAATATTGAGGTAGGTGCTTATCTTAGTGACAATCCCTTAGAAATTGATGATTTATTAAAAACCTTAGGACTTTATGAACATAGACATAAATTACCTAATCAGTTATCAGGCGGACAGCAGCAAAGAACAGCTATTGGTCGTGCTATTGTTAAAAATCCTGATATTTTATTATGTGATGAGCCAACAGGTGCATTAGATTACAACACCTCAAAGGAAATCTTAAAGCTTATTGAGGATGTAAATAAAAAGTATGGAAATACAGTTATTATGGTTACACATAATGATGCAATTAAAAACATGGCTGACAGAGTAATAAAGCTAAGAGATGGACAAATAAGAAAAGATTACAAGAATGAAACAAAAATTCAGGCAAGTGAGCTTGATTGGTAAGGTGGTGAAAATTAATGAAAAATCCATTAAGAAAAAGGTTACCGAGAGAATTTAAGTCGGAGTTTTCAAAATATCTTGTAATATTTTTGTTTATGACACTTACAATAGGCTTTGTTTCAGGCTTTTTGGTTGCCGGCAGCAGTATGATAACTGCATATGATAACAGCTTTGAAAAATACAATATTGAAGATGGCCATTTTGTAGTAAATAATGAATTAGATGAGGCTGCAATTAAAAATATTGAAGCTGATGGGGTAAAATTGTATGAGAATTACTACATTGACCTTGATACGGATGTAAATGGAGATAGCAAGGACGAATGTACAGTAAGAGTATTTAAAAACAGAACAGAGGTTGATAAGATTTGTATTATGAAGGGAGAGCTTCCTTCAAATCAAAATGAAATTGCCATTGACAGAATGTTTGCTGATAATAACTCTTTAGAAATAGGCGACAAGATTACTCTTAGAGGCAAGGAGCTTAAGGTTACAGGCTTGGTTGCATTATCTGATTATAGTGCATTGTTTTCAAGTAATACAGACCTTATGTTTGACTCTATTAAATTTGGTGTAGCAATAGTAAATGATGAGTATTTCGATAGCTTAAGTAATGATATAAAGAAGTACAGCTACGCATTTACTTATAATGAAGCACCAAAGGATGAAACTGAGTCAAAGGAAATGTCAGATAAATTTATGGAAAAGCTTGTAAAAGAAGTAATGGTATCAGGCAATTCCATAGCAGACTATATTCCGGAATATAGTAATCAGGCAATTCACTTTACAGGTGATGACATGGGTGGCGACAAGGCAATGATGATTGTTCTTTTGTATATTTTAATAGTAATTATGGCATTTGTTTTTGCAATTACCATAAGTCATACAATTACAAAGGAAGCTACAGTTATTGGTACACTTAGGGCATCTGGATACACCAGAGGCGAGCTTTTAGGCCACTATCTTACATTGCCAATGATAGTTACTGTGGCAGCAGCTTTAATAGGAAATATTTTAGGATATACATTTTTTAAGGATATGGTTGCGGCTATGTACTATGGCAGCTATAGCTTACCTACATATGAAACAATATGGAATGGAGAAGCCTTTGTACTTACAACAATAATTCCTTTGATAATAATGTTGTTAGTAAATGTTCTTGTTCTTGTTAATAAGCTTAAGCTTTCTCCTTTAAAATTTATAAAGAGAGATTTAACAAAGAAAACCAGAAAGAAAGCAGTTAAATTACCTCACTTTAAATTCTTTACCCGTTTCAGGATTAGAATATTAATTCAAAATAGAGTTAATTACATAATGTTATTTATTGGAATTGCACTTGCCAGCGTATTATTATTATTTGGTTTAATGATGAAGCCTCTGCTTGAAAATTATTCGGAAGAAATAACTGATAATATGATTTCAAATTATCAATATATTCTTAAAGGACAGGTTGAAGTAGAAAATAAAGATGCTGAAAAGTATAGTGTAAATTCATTAAAAATAAAGCAGGACGACGGAGAGGGAGAAGAGGTTAGTGTATATGGAATTACAAAGGATAGCAAATATGTATCAGATAAATTACCTGAAAATGAAGTTATTATTTCAAGCTCCTATGCAGAAAAATATGGAGTGGATAAAGGTGATGAAATCGAGCTTGAGGAAATATATGATAGTAAGCAGTACAAGTTTAAGGTAGCTGGTATAAAAAAATATCCATCAGGTATATGTATTTTTATGACTAATGATATGTTTATAGATACCTTTGGAAAGGATGAAGGGTACTTTAACGGATACTTCTCTAATGATGAGCTGGATGAGATTGACGAAAAATATATTGCAGCAACTATTACTATAGATGATTTGACAAAGGTATCAAGACAGCTAGACAGGTCTATGGGTGAAATGTTCCAGCTTTTGAATGTATTTTCAATAGTTTTAGTAATTATTTTGATTTATTTATTAACCAAGCTTGTAATTGAGAAAAATTCAAATGCAATATCAATGGTTAAAATATTGGGATATAACAATAGTGAAATAAGTAGTTTATATTTAATAGCAACTACCTGGGCGGTAGTTATAGCAACATTAATTAATATGTATATTGCAACAGTGGTTATAGATTCAATTTACTTTGAGATGATGAAGGATTATCCAGGATGGCTTACATTATATATTGGACCGGCAACATATGTAAAAATGTTTGTAATGATTATGGTTGCATATATCGTAGTAGCATTATTACAGTTTAGAAGGATTAAGAAAATTCCAATGGATGAAGCACTTAAAAATGTGGAGTAAGGGCAGCTTATAAGTAAAAGATAGCTTTTGTAGGCAGATTGGTGTAAAACCGTCTGCCTATATTTTTGCTCTTATTAAGCGTTATTATTTCTTTTACAATATCTTTTCATTTGCGTGAGCGTAGTAGATATGTTTAGGATTATAGCTCATAACAAGTTCCCAATCTGTCTTCAAATTAGTATTTTCTTCATAGGCATCCAAATAATCAATAGGTTCTAAATCACCTACAATACATATACCATTATCTAATATCAAAGATATGCTATCTTCACTATGGCTCGTTGTAGAAATAATTTCTCCTGCAATACCAATATTATTTAAAAATTCCCTACTTGTTTGACAACTAATAACTATGGCATCTTTTTCCTCTATAGGTTTATAAATTAATCGTTTATCTCTACTAAAAATTTCATCAGAATAATGAATTTGTGAGCATTGAGTATCAATCACAAGAAGTCTTACTCCTTGCTCCATTAATTCACTAACTAAGCCAATATGGTCTGGATGATAATGAGTAGCCAAAACATACAAAATGTCATTTACTTTTATGTTGTTTTTTTTAATTGCTCTATAAAACGCTGGCATTGTTCCTGCATAATCGGTATCAACAAGCAAATATCCGTTTTCTCCTTGAACTAAAAAGGTATTTGTATTACCATATCTTAATTTACTTACCATAATAACCATCTCCTGTTGTTCGTGGACCACTGACAACTTTATATCCGTCAGCCTTAAGCCTTGCAGTAAGAACATCAACCTTTTCTTTGCTACCTACGCTGAATGCAATGTGTGCATATCCCGTACGAGCAAGTTCCTTGGGAAAATCTGAAATTTTCGGCTTGTTCATAATTTCAAGTCGTGTGCAATCATCAAATGAGAGAAAATATGAGCGAAAATTTGTATTGGGATTGTAATAGCCGTCATTTGACTTTGCGTCAAAATACTTCATAAATTATCTCTATTCATTTAGGTTCTTCGTGTAGAAAAGAAAAGTTGTCCACTTATTCCTAATTTCAATAATTTTTACCTCACAAAAATATGGTTGGTAGTTCTAAAAACTGGAATCTATCAGTTAGATAAATGATAAAATTGTTCTTAACTTAAATCAAGAGTTGTATAGCCAAACTCGTTGATATGTCTTTGCAAATTATGAAAATCCATCATGTTTTTATTTTTCCGAAATAGTCCTTTTTTATTAAACAATATTTTAGTATGTGCGTATGTGCTATACAATTCGATATATGGCGGTTCGGCAGTGATATTTCTTTCTCCGATACAGTTTCCTCTACTGTTGGGATATTTCCGATTGAAATTTATAGTACATTCTTTGTATGTCAACCAATGCAAATCACTAAATTTTATTCCATGCTCATCAATAGAAACAATATTCTCGTAGGAGACTTCATTAACCTCAAGATGGAAGTAATGATGTTTTGATTTAAAATACTCGACAGCTGCATTGATATGTTCCAGAAAAAATGCGACTTGTTCCTCCGTCAAACTACATTCCCATGGATAGTTGTTAGCCATTCCTGTTTTCCCGTATTGATATGCTGCCATACTATATTTTATTTCCGGTTTTATCCATTTTACAATCAGAAAATCGTTTTCCTCAAGCAATATTTCAGCGTTTCCTGTTGAAAGAATTTGTACTTTTATTGCCTCTGTTTCAGCTGTCATAAATAAAGTTCCTTTCCTAACAAATACCGATTTCTTAGTTCTAAAAACTGGAATTTAGCGATTTCTTTTTCCGGTATTCTCTGTCCCACGGATTTCCTCATGAT
>ERZ825896.1834-NODE-1834-length-22342-cov-6.987302_pt1 | contig 22342 bp, 16 predicted proteins | sample MGYA00519858_ERZ825896 | MGnify/ENA primary metagenome ERZ825896 (study PRJEB31778, sample SAMEA3449214) | human gut metagenome | biome: human gut; feature: human-associated habitat; material: faeces | place: United Kingdom | collected 2010/2012 ...
TGCTGCAGCCCTTGGCCTTGGCGTACTCGATATAGTTCAGGATTTCCTTGGTGATGCGCTCGCCGGGGGCCAGAATGGGGATGCCCGGCGGGTAGCACATGACGAACTCGCTGCAGACCATGCCCTCGGTCTCCCGCAGGGGCAGGCTCTTTTTGGGGGCATAGAAGGCCTCCTGCGGGCTGGCGGCCACCACGGGGTCGATGTATTCCTGGCTCAGCAGGCCGGTGCCGTCGGTGTGGTAGCGGCGCTTGATCTCGGCCAGAGCGCTGACCAGCCGCTCGATCTCCTGGGGGCGGTCGCCGATGGAGAGGTAGGCCAGGATGTTGCCGATATCGCCGAACTCGATCTGGATGTCGTACTCGTCCCGCAGGATGTCGTAGACCTCGATGCCTGCCAGACCGATGTCCAGCGTGTGAACGCTGAGCTTGGTGGTGTCAAAGTCGAACACCGAGTTGCCGTTGCACAGCTCCTTGCCAAAGGCGTAGTAGCCCCCTACGGCGTTGATCTCCTCCCGGGCGTACTCTGCCATATCTGCCACCTGGTGGAACACCTGCCGCCCCCGCAGGGCCAGATTGCGGCGGGAGATATCCAGGCTGGACATGAGCAGGTAACTGCCGGAGGTGGTCTGGGTCAGGTTGATGATCTGCCGCACATAGCCCGGATGCACGTTGGGCCCGATGAGCAGCAGGCTGGACTGGGTCAGGCTGCCGCCGCTCTTGTGCATGGAGACGGACGCCATGTCCGCCCCCGCTGCCATGGCCGACACCGGCAGGCCGTTGCCGAAGTAGAAGTGGGTGCCGTGGGCTTCGTCGGCAAGGCAGAGCATCCCGGCGTCGTGAGCCATCTTGACGATGGCCCGCAGGTCGGAGCAGATGCCGTAGTAGGTGGGGTTGTTCACCAGCACGGCCACCGCGTTGGGGTGCTCCTTGATGGCCTTTTCCACCTGCTCCCGCTTCATGCCCAGAGAGATGCCCAGGCGCTTGTCCACCTCCGGGTTCACATAAACCGGCACCGCGCCGCAGAGCACCAGCGCGTTCAGCACGCTGCGGTGCACATTCCGGGGCAGGATGATCTCATCGCCCCGCTTGCAGGCGGTGAGCACCATGCTCTGCACACTACTGGTGGTGCCGCCCACCATTAAAAAGGCATGGGCTGCGCCAAAGGCGTCGGCGGCCAGTTCTTCTGCTTCCCGGATGACCGACACCGGGTGGCAGAGGTTGTCCAGCGGCTTCATGCTGTTCACGTCCACGCCCACACACTGCTGGCCCAAAAAGGCGGTCAGCTCCGGGTTGCCCCGGCCTCGCTTGTGGCCGGGCACATCAAAGGGCACCACACGCATCTGCCGGAACCGCTCCAGCGCTTCGTAAATGGGCGCACGGCGCTGGTCCAGCCGGAACCGTGTACGGTTCTCACTCATCTTTTTTTTCCTCCGTCCATGGTTCCAAGACAAACAAAAAAGCGCAGGTGCCGCACCAAAAAGTGCAGACCTGCGCTTGGAAAAAAGCCATTTTTTGCGCGGAGAAAGCCCCCGGACAAGATGTGCCGGAGCTACGGGCCGCGTTTCAGCATGATCCAAAAAGACGGGATGATGAGAGTCTATATAGCAATTCTGCTTTTACTGCTCTTTATTGACCGTTTCACAAGTCTGCGCACTGGCTGCACAATTTCATGGTTGTAAAGGAACCAACTTATAAAATTTGAGCTTCTAACTCAATCAATAATGGCGGCTTGCACCGCCGGTCGGCAGTGGACCCGGCTGTCCGTATGGCCTTAGCCCCGCTGGGCGGTCCATGGGAAAATTGCTTTGAAAAGACCCTGTTCTGCATCGTCTCTCAAAATCATCTGTGATTTTATCATGCGCATTGGCAGTTGTCAATGCTTTTTGACAAAAAATGTTCAGCGCCGCTGCTGCCCCAGCCACTGCCAGAGCGCGGTGCCTGCGGCGTCGGCACACTGGCCGTTGAAAAAGTAGATCCAGCTCCAGTCGCCCTCGTGGCAGTACAGGGTGCCCAGGCGGTTGCGGTGCACCGTAGAAAGCGTAGAGCAGTACGGCGTGTTGTCTCCGCTGATCGCCCGCCCACGCCCGGAGGGTGGCTATGAAATCATCTCCGGGCACCGCCGTCAGCACGCTGCACAGCTTGCTGGACTGGACACCCTGCCGGTCATTGTCCGCAACATGGATGATGATGCTGCAGTTTTGCTCATGGTGGATAGCAATCTCCAACGTGAGAACATCTTGCCCAGCGAGAGGGCGTTTGCCTACAAAATGAAGCTGGAGGCTCTAAAAAATCAAGGTGCTAGGTCGGATTTGACTTCTCGCCAAGTTGGCGAGAAGTTGTGGAGCGTATCTGCGCTGCACTGGCGGCAAACCGGGGCGGCGAGGTCTACCTCGCAGCCATTGCCCCGGATATGGAGTTGACCGTCATCACGCTGGACGAAGCTCCGGGCATCCTGCCCTGCTTTGACGAGGATGATGCCTGTCTGAACCTTCCCAACACCTCACTGCTGCTCTGCTACAACCCGGCGCAGGTGCTGAAGATGGGCGGCAAGCACTACCTGACCGGTCCGGTGATTCTGGTCCGCACCAACATGGACGGCGAGGTCATCTCGCTGACCATCGATGAGGTCTACCTATTCCAGAAGTATCTGGCAAGCCACAGCATCACCCTGATGGCAGACGATCAGAGGCTGCCCCCGGGCAGCGTGCAAAAAGGAACAGCGCAGCTTCAGGGCAAATGCCCGTCCGCTGCGCCGTTCCTTCATTTACTTATGGAGTTTGTCGGTAACACCGCGCTTTCGCCATCTGGTCAGGCCAGAATGCTCCACCCGCATCATTCGGGATTCACGCGATGGAAAGCATCAAGTGCCTGTGCGCAGATGCAGATCTCATCCGGACCAAACGTGGTTTCGCTTGTGCCTGCAACGATGCCGGTTTCCACGGCCCACGCCACAGCCTTTGCGTAGTAGGCATCCGCAGGAACATCCACAAAGCTGCTCATCGCCTTCGGTTCGGGAGAACCGGCTGCACACCACAGCAGGAAGATGATCTGTGCACGGGTGCAGGGCTGGTCAAGTGCGAAGAGATCTGCGTCCACAACGTTGGAGCCGCCCGGCTCTGCAGTCTCCGCCTCCAGCACCGTGAAGCTCGTATCTGCCGTGCCATCAATGGCTTTGATGACCAGCGTGTGAGAACCTGCCGGCAGCGTTTCCAGATACTCTGCTCGCAGAGTGATCCCTGTGCTGCCCAGTTCCGCCGAGTAGCACCCTGCGTCGATCGCAGTTCCATCCACTGTGACACCATCAAACTTTGCAACGTCAGCACTGGATCGGAACGACAGCCCGGTCAGGCTGCCCTTTCTCCATGTGCTGTTTGCGCCCTCCAGAATGAGATAGCTTACTGGAGCAGGGAACTTTTTACCGCAGTCATCGCAGACAAGATCGTGATCGCTGTCCGTATGGCTGCCATCGCCGCAGTCCTTCCAGACCGGGGTCAGCACGATGTCTCCGGTCAGAACATCGCCCGCCTTCACAGGCGCGCCCGTTTTCTGATCCGTCCAGCCATCAAAGAGGTTGCCTTCCTCCTTTGGCGGCAGCACGGGCAGTTCCGGGACCTTGTGGCTGGCTCCAACGCTCAGCATATCGCCAATATCAGTGCCTTCAAACGAGATGACAAAATGGCCCGCATGTCCGATCACAGGGATCTCTGCCTCGTCCGCATACCCGCAGGTCAGGCAGGTGCGCTGCTTCGTTCCGGGTTGTGTATAGGTTGCATCCTTTGTCACGGTCCACGCACCGAACTTGTGTGCGGCGGCCGGTTTTTCATCGGTGCAGAAGCTGCACTTCAGCCAGTGACCGCCGGCGTCCTTCTGGTACTCATAGGTATGACCCAGAGCGGGCGTTTCGTTGGCACGGTAGCTGTAGCCGCATTCGCAGGTGTAAACGGTATAGCCGCCGCTGGTGCAGGTAGCCGCAACCACGGCAGGCACACAGTGATGGGTATGGCCTTCCTCGGTGATGACGGGGATCGTTTCTGTTTTGGAGTAGCCGCAATCACAGTAGTAGGTCAAAACGCCTTCGTCCGTTTTTGTGGGCTGCGTTGTGATCTCTGCACTGCTGAACACATGGGGTTCCACATTGACTTTGGCTGTGCAGCCATCTCCGCACCAGTACCAATGCTCGTCATCATCATAGTCCTGTTCTCCCAATGTGGTGGTGCAGTGTCCGCCCACCGTGCAGTAATGCGTCTTCCACTCGTCGCTTTCCACGCAGATGCCGTGGCTGCAGCCATAGCTGCTGCTCACGTCCTCGCAGCAGACCACGCACAGCTCGCAGCTGTCGCAGAACGCCTCGCACTGCTCGCAGATGCCGCAGGTCGCACAGGTCTGGGCGCAGTCCCTGCAGAGGGCAGCACAATCCGTGCACAGCGTTGCACAGTTGCCGCAGTAATGGCAGTCGTCACACATTCCGTTGTCGTCCCTGGCACACTCCGCGCAGGTCCCGCAGTTGGGGCAGAAGTCCCCCACGCAGTCCTCGCACCGGGTGCAGTCCGGGCACATGACCGTACAGTTTGCACAGTGCTCTTCGCAGTCAGGGCAGATGTCCTTGCAGTTTTCGCAGGTGCCGCAGCCCTGACAGTGCTTGCCGCAGTTCTCGCATTCCCCGCACTCGGGGCAGAGCTCGCCGCCTACGCAGTCCCGGCAGACATCGCAGTTGGGGCACATATCTGTGCAGTCCCGGCAGATCTCTCCGCATTCCTTGCAGATCACCGTGCAGTCACTGCACGTTCCGCAGTCATGGCAGAATTGATCCACGCACTCGTCACAGCGGCCGCAGTCCGGGCAGAGATACTCCGAGCAATCCGCACAGGTCAGACACCTCGTGCAGAAGTCGATGCACTCATCGCAGATCGCCATGCACTCGATGCAAAGGGTGACGCAGTACTTGCACGTGCCGCACGATTCGCAGTGAGTGCCATCGCCGCTGAGGCAGTTGGAGCAATGGTCGATGTTGGGGCAGATCCAATCCACGCAATCGCCGCACAGCTCACAGTTGCCGCACCATTCGCTCGCGCAGTCCAGACACGCATCGCCGCATTCCTTGCAGATCAGGGTGCACTCGGAGCACATGCCGCAGCTGGCACAGTATCCGTCGGCGCAGTCGGAGCAGATCCCACAGTTCGGGCAGATATCATCCCAGCATTTTCCGCAATGTTCACCGCATTCCGGGCAGACCTTCGTACAATCCGAGCAGCCTTCGTCGCAGATGCAGACGGTCACGCAGTCGCCGCAGTTGTTGCAGTCGCTGCACCAGCCATAGCCTCCCGCGCAGTTCTTGCAGCGGTCACAATAACCGCACATTTCCTCGCTGCATTTCTCACACTGCTCGCCGCAGGCCAGACAGACATCGCCGCAGCTGGTGCAGGTCTGTCCGCAGTAGCAGATGAGCTCCGCACAGTTTTCGCACATGCCGCAGCTCTGACAGGCCGAGCCCGTGCAGGCGGAGCACACACCGCACCCCGGGCAGAACTCGTCCCAGCAGTTGCCGCAGTGCTCGGTGCAGTCCGGACAGACATTCGTGCACTCGGTGCAGCCATCGCCTTCGAAGCAGGTGACCTTACAGTCACCGCAGATGTTGCAGTTGCTGCACCAGCCGTTGCCGTCCGCACAGTGCTTGCAGCGTCCGCATTCTTCGCAGAACGCATCCCCGCAGATGCCACAGCTCTCGGCACATGAGGGGCAGACATTGGTACACTCTGCACAGCCTTCCTCGCAGAAACAGACGGTCGTACAGTTTCCGCAGACATCGCAGGTGTAGCACCAGCCGTAATCTTCCACACAGGGGAAGCACAAGCCGCAGAGTCGGCAAAAACGTTCGCAGCAGTTCTCACAGCTTATCCCGCAGCCCTCGCAGATCTCGGCGCAGTTTTTGCAGCCTGCCCCGCAGTTTCCGCAGATGTTAGCCTCGCCAACACCGCTCAAGCAGTTACTACAGTGGTTCTCTTCGTAGCAGTCGCGTCCGCTTTCTGCCGAGCAGTGGTCGCCGCCTTCTCCGCAGTCGCAGATGTAATCGTCCGCGATGAAGCTGCCGCAGAACTCGCAGGTGCTCTCCACATCCCATGCATGCGCCGTGAGCGTTCCCCTTGGTGTAATGAAACTGCGCGGGAGTTCGAATCCTCATTCTCCCGTTCTGCCTTCTTTTCGATGGGGTGCTCTGTCCGCAGATTGTTCTCCGGTGTGCGGACACCGGTCGGAACGTAGCCAGCGTCAAAAGGGCACTGACAAGGCGTGTTCGTTTTGAGAATCGTTATTTCATGGGGTGCTCCTTTCTGTTTGCAAAGTGTTCCCCGCAGATTTTGCGGGGCGAAACCATGTTTTTGACCCTGTGGGGGTCAGCCGATCTGTGCGGTAGAGGGCAGGATGGTCATTCTGCCGTCCACGGCGGCGTCCACCACCTCGTGCTCCCGGAAGTACTCCATCAGGATATCCTGACAGGAGGTTGCCACGCTGCGGGGCTTCTGGAGCTTGCAGATGGTATCGTAGGAGATGTTGAAAAAACTCTCGATGTTTTTGAAGTGGTAGTTCTGCAGCCCCACGGTGAACAGGGCATCGTCGCCGATCTCCTTGCCCACCTCCTTGCCGCAGTAGGTAAAGTAATCAAAGTCGCCCTTGGCGCGGTCGTAGCGCAGCCGCAGGGTGGAGGGCAGCTGGTAGAACTCGGTGTGGCCGGTGTAGGCCTCCTCCCGCAGCATGTAGTGGAGCATCTGGCGCAGCTGCTGGCCTGTCACCTTGAACATGAACACGCCGTCATCGTAGGGGAAGCCCTCGATGAGGTCGCCGTAGGTGACAATGGGACCCAGCTTTTCGGCCCGGATGCTGCCGGAGCCGATGAGCATAACATCAATGCCAAGGCTGCGGGTAAAGATATCGGCAAACAGGTTGCCCAGCTCGGTCTCCCGGGTGCGCTCCGGGTGGGTCAGCTCCCGGCGGAAGCGCGCCACGATGTGGCTGTACTTTTCGTCCACCTGACTGGTGAAGCGGTGCAGCACCTGCTCCATGGCGGGGTTGCGGGGGCAGGTCTCGGCGCAGATGGGCACCGTGTGCCATGTGTAGGAATCGATGCAGTTGTTGTCCGTGTCCACAATGATATCAAAACGCCCGATCTGGTCGGTGCCGGTGCCCGCCTGTGCAATGACCACGCCGTTTTCCTCCACTGCGTGCTCTGGCAGGGTGTGGCTGTGCCCGCCGATGATCAGGTCCACCCCCCAGGCCGGGTCCAGCTGGCGGGCCAGGTGCTTGTCCTCCTCAAAGCCGATGTGGGTCAGCAGCACGGTAAAATCAATGTCGATGCTGTTGTGGGCGTTGCAGATCTTGCCCACCTCGGCGGCAGCTGCGGCGGTGTCCACAAAGGACCCCACCAGAGATTCGGACTTGGTCTGGTTGATGACGTCCTGGGTGATGATGCCGATGAACAGGATGTTCATGCCGTCCATCCGCAGGATCTTGTAGGGGGTGAATAGCCGTGTGGGGGTGTTTTTGATGTAGAGGTTTGCGTTGATGATGGGAAAGCGCGCGCATTTTTCGATGAACAGCAGATGCGCGATGCCGTAGTCCACCTCGTGGTTGCCGATGGTAACCACGTCCGGGGCAAGGGCGTTCATGATCTCGATGGTGGAAAGCCCCTTGTATTCGGAATCAATGACCGAGCCCCGGAACATATCACCTGCAATGGCGTAGATGGTGTTGGGCTCCTCTGCCCTCACCTTTTCGATGTAGCCGGACAGCATGGAAACGCCGCCCACCAGTTTTTCGTCCACCTGCTCTGCCAGAAAGTCTCCGTGCAGATCATTGGAGTGGAGGATGGTGATCTTTTTGGTGTGTTTCATGGTGCATTCCTCCCGGTGTGGGTCGGCAGCGGTCAGCCCATGGCCTCCTGCCGCGCAAAGTAGACAGTATTGACAAGGCTCATGTAGCTCTCTTCGCCGTCCAGATAGAACTTCAGGGCAAGGGTGTCCTCGTCCTCCAGCGTGACGGCGTAGCGGGAGCCGTCCTCCCCGGTAAAGGTAGCGTACCACTCCTGATTGGTCTGGAAGGGCACCTCCGGGGTGCCCTCCTGATAGAACAGGTCGGCTTCCTCCACATTCAGCTCCGGGTAGGGGGTGATGTAGCTGGCGGTGAAGGGCAGCTGGCTGCCTTCGGTGTCGGCGTCGGTGGGCAAAAAGCACATCCGGTCGGCGTCTGCGGGGTCAGTGTCAAAAACGCCCTCGTCGGTGTCGCGGTAGATCTCCAGCCAGTTGCCCTCCAGCGACCACGGGCTGGTGTCGGTCTCCCAGTCGTCCCCTTCCGGGTAGATGGTAAAGTCGCACACGCCGTCTGCCTGCACCACATGGCCGTTCTCGCCGGAAAGGAAGGGGCTGAATACCAGCTCTTCGCCGGTGCTGGGGTACAGTTCCACCTCGGTGTTGGGGGCGATATCGCTGATGTTGCACAGCAGCAGGATGGGCTGACCGTCCTCACTGTAATAGAGCTGTTTACCGCGCTGGAGCGGTTTTTCGGCATCGTCTGTCAGGCTCGTCTCGTAGACGAACAGGGTGGCCTGCGCCTCCTGCGGGAAGATGCAGTACAGGTCGCACCCGCCATCCGGTGCCACGACCCAGTGATCCTGCGGGATGTCGTAGACGAAGCCCCACAGCTCCCGCAGGTCGGTCTGGCTGTCCAGCACCTGCTGCACATCGGTGGTGATCTCGTAGGAGCCGCCCAGATACAGCACACAGGCGCGGTATTCGTCCTCCCCTGCCAGAAGGCGCATGTAGGTCACGTCCTCCGGCTCGGTGTACTCCTGTTTGGCGGAGGACGATGCGATCATGTTGTCTCCGTCCAGCATTTTTTCGGGCTTGGAGCTGGACGCGCTGCTGCCTTTACCGCAGCCCGCCAGACCGATAGTCAGCGCCAGCAGGGCTGCCAGAAGTTTCAGTCGTTTCATAAGTTCTCCTTTCTCATGCCCTGCCGGGGCGCACCTCAGAGGGCAGCGCCGGACGCCGGGTGGTTGGAAAAAACGTCTACGCCCTCCACCGGCACAGGGCTGTCGGTCTCGGCGGAAAACTGGGGCGACCAGTCCAGCGTGCGGCCGGTGGTGCAGTAGACCACCGCCGTGATATCGGGGGTGTCAGGGGTGCCGTTGCACAGCAGCAGAATGGGCTGGCCATCCTGCTTGCAATAAAGCTCCCGGCCCGTCTGGTGCGGGTACTGGGGGTCCTGCTTTTCGTAGAGGAACAGGGTGTCCCGGCTGCTGACGGCAAAGATGCAGTACAACTCCCGCCCGCCGCCCGGCGCAGTGACCCGGTGATCTGCCGGGATGTCCGTAACAAACTGCCACGGCTGTTCCTGCAGGCTGTCCAGCGCAGCGTCCACATCGGCGGTGCGCTCCGGGACACTGCCCAGATAGAGCACCACGGCAAGGCTGCCGTTCTGCTCTGCCTGCTGCCGCAGCTGCGCCACGGTCACAGCGTCCTGCCGGGGGACGTTGTCCGGGGCGGACGCGCCGGAGCGGATGGGGTCGCCGTCCACCGGTCCGCAGCCCGCAAGCCCCAGTGTCAACGCCAGCGCGGCGGCAAACAGCTTCATGGTCACGCCCTTCATCTTACGCCCACGGGTCGGCCGATGTCGGGATGCGGATACCGGTCATCAGGTACTGCTCCCACAGAAACCACTGCCCGTTGCCCTTGCGGCGCAGCTTGATGGGGCGGGGGTCATCGGCACCGCCGCAGGGGATGAACAGTTTGCAGTAGCCCTCCTCGGTGTTGGAGGTGTGGTCACTGCCCACCAGAAGCGTGAAGGGCTGGCGGGGGGTATAGCCATTTTCCGGCGATGCACCCACAAAGTAGGAGAAGGGGATGTAGCTCTTGCCGTCCCGGAAGCGGTCGTTCAAAAAGGAGATATCCTGCCCGTTCAGCGGACGGGGGCCCCGCAGCCAGTTGAGCATCTCCTTTCCGATGTTCTTGTCGGCACCGTAGGCGCACAGCGCACAGACGGTGAGGGCCGCAGTCTTAAAGGGGGTGTCAAGGCTTGCTTCCGGCAGCGCCTGCATCTGGGCAAGGCTTTCCGGCAGAGCCTGAAAGGTAAAGGTAACGGTCTGGTTGCCGCCGGTGGCAGCCGTGGCCTGCTTCATCTTATCAAAAAGTCCCATGAAAATGCTCCTTTCTGTTTCAGCCGTAAAGGGTTCAGCTCCGGTTCGGGTCATGGCGGGGCACGGTCCGCCTGCGGACGATCTTCTGGTTCAGATCCAGACTGAGGTTTGCAAAATAGCCGTTTTCAAAATACCATGCAATGTCCTTTGTGTCCATACCAACGCTGTTGCACAGCCACCGCAAAGGCACTTCCGGCCCGGAGTAGCTCTCCACCCTGCGGGCGATGGTTCTTGCATGGTAGCGGCGGGCCTCCCCGCGGGCAAACAGCGCGAGGGGCACAGCGCCCACCACGATCCAGAACACATAGCCTCCGATGTGGGAATAGTCCTTATCCTGCAAACTCAGGCAAAGGGTATACAGCCCGCCGACAGAGCAGAACACGCAGAAGGCAAGCCCTGCGTTCCGCAGCCATTTGAGGACACGGGGGATCTCGCCCCGGGCTTTTTCCGAGAGATAAGGGTTCATAAACATGCTCCTTTCAGAACGAACCTCCTCCGCCGCCGTGGGTCGTGCCGCTGGAGGAGGTGTGGGTGGAGCTGCCGCCGGAGCTGTTGGAGTCCTTTTCCTCCACATGCTCCGTGCGCTGCACATCCCGGTACAGGAACAGCTCCCGGCTGTTGGTCAGATTCATGCTGCCCTCCCGCACATAGCTGGCGGCATTCTCCTGGAACGCCACGCTGCGCAGCTGGCTTTTCATTACGCTGACGACGACCCATGCCAGCACAAGGCCGATGCCCAGCGCAAGGAACAGGTACATGAGAGACAGCGGCTCCCGGGGCAGGTTATTCACGTCATAGGGGTGGCCCGCCCGGGCAGCGTCGATGTAGGTATCCGACCACTGGACAAAGGTGCGGAATGCACCGGCGTAATCTCCATCGGCCATGAAGGGGGTCATCTGCTCACCAAGGTACTGGATGCCGGCATCCGTAAAGGCGGTGATGCCGTAGCCGCAGGTGGAGATGTGCCATTTGCGGTCGCCCACGCTCACCAGCAGCAGCACGCCGTCCATATCGGGGCCGTAGCCGTACTGGCAGTAGTCATACAGATCATCGGCAAACTGCTCCATGCTGTCGGCACCAACGCTTTCCATCGACTCGATGGTGGCAATGGTCACATCGAAGCTCTGGCGCAGGCTCAGCTCTTCCAGTGCGTCCTCCAGCTCGTTGTCCTCGTCCTCGGTCAGCACCTCAGCGTCGTCGAACATGCGGTAGTACAGGTCGGCAAAGCCGCCCTCTACCGCAAAGGCCGGAACAGCCAGCGCCGCCGCAAGGACCAGTGCTGCCAGCGCCGCAAAGAGGGAGTGCAGTCGGTTGGAAGTCTTTTTCATCGTTCGTCCCTCCTTTACAGGATCCGTGCCAGCCACAGCAGCCACATCACGCCGTAGGACGCGGCGGAAAGGGCAGCCGTAAGGCCCAGCATCCACTTGCGGGCAGCGCCCTTGTCCACGGGCAAGTCACCCACGAATCTGCCGGTCTGACCGTTCATGGCAAACAGGTAGTTTTCGCCCCGCCAGCTGGTGCTCAGCAGCCAGACCGGGAACAGGGCGTACTTTGCCTTGCCGCCGTGCAGCTGGATGCTGCTGCTTTCCACCTTGACCGAATCGTAGCCGGTAACGGTCTGCTGGAACGTCTCCTCGGTGGAGCGGCGGATGCGCTTGTTGGCCCGCTCGATGCTGTCCTCGGCGCTCACATCGTATTTGTCTGCCACATAGCCGGCCAGATAGGCCGTCTGGAAGGGGATGGCGTCCTGCATGGCAAAGGGCTCGATGGATTCCATCAGGTCGTCCTCGATCTTGGACGAGCCGTCCACCGGCACGGCGTCAAAGCCCAAAGTGCCGTCCCGCCGGACGGAGTAGTAGTTGGTCTCGGTATAGTCGTATTTGCTGTCCGACCAGCAGCGGGTCCGGGTGGCGGTGAACCGCAGCTGGGCGTCGGCATCGCTGTCAAAGAGCCAGAAGGGCACATACACGCCCTTGATCTCGTCGATGTGGTTCTGGCTGCGGAACACCCGGGGCAGCAGGGTCTTGCCCTTGAGATGCTCCTGCAGCTTTGCCTTGGCGGCCTTTTTGTCCAGCTTGAAGGGGATGATGAGGTCGGGCCGCAGCGTCCCGGCAAACTGTCCGGTGAGGACGATGGGGTTGCCGCAGAACGGGCAGGCGGACGCGGCCATGGTGTCATCGCCCACGATCTCGCCGCCGCAACTCTTGCAGCTGTAAGTATGCAGACCGGCGGTCTCCCCTTCTGCCCAGCTGCCGCCGGGGGTAGTCCACTCCATCTCGCTGGGTTTTTCGTCCTTCAGTTCCTCATCGTAGCCCTTGAGGGTATCCACGTCGAACTCGGTATCGCAGTAGGGGCATTTCATCTTCTGGGTGGCGCTGTCAAACTGGATGGCGCCATCGCAGCAGGGGCACTTGTATTCCAGCATTCCTGCCATAGCGTTTCCTCCTGTTGTTCCAAAGGGGGCCGGGGGCTCTTCCCCGGCCCCGCTGTTTTTGTGTTGGTCTTCCCGCCGAAGCGGTCGGCTCAGAAATCCGTAGTGATGCGGAACACCACCGGCTCGTCCGGCTCGGTGGCTTTGCCGTGGTGGCCCACTGCCAGGAAAGCGTTTTCCTCCAGCGGCAGGAAAACATCAAAGATGCAGAAGTCGCCGCACAGCTGGCACAGGGTCTCGCGCTCGCCCACGGGAAAGGACTTTTCCAAAAAAGTGCCGTCCGGCGCGTACAGCTCCCACATATAGCCCGTGTCCAGCAGATAGCCGTTGGGGCGCTTCATCATCACGGCGTCAAAGCTGCCCACCGGCTGCGAGCTGCGGGCCAGCTCATTGCCGTCCAGATCAAAGGCAGCAAAGTAATCATCGCCGCTGGATTCCAGCTCGCCCACCGTCAGCAGCTCGTCCCCGCTGAGGTTCAGGGAGGGCATGCTGCAGAAGGGGCCGATCTCGTTATCCCCTTCCAGTATCAGCTCGGCGTACTCGCCGTCCTGCACCAGCACCGGCGCGGAGTTGGTCCAGTAGATCACGGTCAGATCCCGGTCCTTGGAGGAATAGCAGCTGCCCCAGTAGTCCAGTGCGTCGCCGGGCTCCTCCGGGTCGCTGCTGTTCAGATCGTAGCAGTAGACATCAAAGGTGTCCATGGCATACAGGATGCCATTGCGGTCGATGCTGAGGGCGTTGCTGCCGTCAATGTTGTACTCTTCCACCGGGGTCAGCCGGTCGTCCTTGATGGCATACTCGAAGATCTTGGCAGACTGCTCTTCATCGTCCTCGTTGTAGAAGCTGAAGAAGTAATTGCCCCGGTAGCTGTCCGCATGGATCACATGATAGGCACCGCCTACCTCCCGGCGGACATCAAAGGGGATGTATTCTGCCTTAAAGGTATAGTCGCCGATGGTCAGCTCCCCGGTCTGGAACTGGGTCACAGGGGGCCCTGCAGGGGCGGCTTTGTCCTCTGCTGCTTCCGGCTGTGCCGAAGCGGACGGGGCACTGCTGCTGGAAGCCGGTGCACTGGAAACGCTGGATGCGCTGGCGGCACCGGAGCCGCCGCAGGCGGTCAGCCCGAGGGCGGCGGTGGCAAGGCCCATGGCCTTGAGGAAATCTCTGCGCTGGATCTTTCTCATATCCGTTCCTCCTTTTGGGGTCACTGCACTTTTGCAAAGGCTTCGTCAGCACGGCGGCTGTACAATGCCATGCCGCCGGTCTGGGCGTCGTTTGCCAGATTGATGTTCTCCACAAAGCGGGCCTTTTCCTGCTCAGAGAGCTGCCCGCCCTTCATGGCGGCGGATGCCACGGCACCCATGGCACCGATCATGCCCATCTGGCCCTTCAGCTCCCGTTCCTCGGCCTTGGACATCCGGTGGCCGAACATGCTGGTCTCATTATCGTGGACCCCGAAGATGTGGTCCAGATGCTGCCGTGCGATGTGGGCATAGCCGATCTCCCGCCGGTCCCGCTTGCTGAAGCAGATCACCAGCTCCTGCTTGATGTAGGGGTGGGGATGCATGCCCCGCTGGGTCTGGGCCTCGGTGATGCTGCGGGGCTGCACCAGCTTCAGCTTCAGGCCGCCGCCGTTGAGGGTGGGTTCCTGGCCCGGCTCCTTGGCGGGGGTCTCGTCCAGATACTCCTCATAGCTGGCGATCTGGTCGTAGCGGATCAGCTCCGGCATCTTGCCCCGTCCGCCGGTGCGGTCGTCGATGTACAGCATTCCAAGCTCATCGCAGAACACCAGCCCCATTTGCGTTGGGGTGGAGGGGTATGCGTTGACCCGGAACTCGGTCTTGTCGAACACCTCGTCGAACACCCGCTTCATCCGGGCCATGTACTCCATGTGCTCCTTTGCTTCGTCCAGCGTCAGCTCACTGAGCCGGATATATTTGGAGCACTTGTTGCCACAGTCGTCGCAGAGGAACTGTCCGTCCCGGAGCTTGGAGCGGTGCAGGGTGCCGCACTCCTTGCCGCAGACGGCACAGTTCTGTTTTGCGAACAGGTTGGAAAAGAATCCCATCATGGTATGCTCCTTTCATTGCTCTGTATTTGTCAGATCAGGTCTGGTCGCTGTCGTCAAAGGGGTCGCCGCACTCCGGGCAGAACTTGGGCGGGTGAGCGGGGTCTGCCGGCTCCCAGCCGCATTTGTCGCACTTATACTTGGGCGTACCGGCGGGCTTTGGTTTGCCGCACTCGGAGCAGAAGCGACCCTTGTTCACTGCGCCGCAGCTGCACTTCCAGCCTTCTGCTGCCGCCGGGCGGGGCTTGCCGCACTCCGGGCAGAACTTGCCGGTGACGGTGGCACCGCAGCTGCAGGTCCAGCTGTCCGCAGCGGGCTTCGGCTCCGGCTTTTTGCTGCCGCATTCCGGGCAGAATTTGCCGGTAACGGTAGCGCCGCAGCTGCACTGCCAGCTGTCCGCCGGGGCAGGTGTGGGACGGCTGACCTGCTGGGGCGCGTCCACGCTGTCCGGACGGGCCTGCTGGCCCATAGCGAACAGGTTCTGGGCGCTCATGCCGCCCATACCGCCTGCACCGGCTGCCATGCCCATGCCCATAAAGCCGGTCATGGCACCGGCGGTGTTGCCGGCGGCGGTCTTCATGGCGTCGATCTGACCACCCACCAGACGGGCGGCAGCGGTGGTGGGATCGGTGGTCATGGCGTTCTCTTCCCACTCGGTGATCTTCTTCTGCTGCTCCTCCGGGATGGACAGGGAGTTGATGTTGAAGGAGAACACCTCAATGCCCCGCTTTTTGCGCCAGACGCTGGACAACTGCTCGTTGAGCGCCTCGGAGATCTCCAGCGTGTGGGCGGGGATCTCGTAATACTGCACCTTGTTGGCCGAAAGGGTGGCAAGGGCAGGCTGCAGGGCGTTCATCAGCTCGCTCTTCAGCCGGGGTGCGATCTCGGATGCGTCATACTGGGTGGAGACGTTGCTGCACACGTTGGTGTAGAACAGCAGCGGGTCGCAGATGCGGCAGGTGAAGCTGCCGTTGCACCGCAGGTTCACCGAGAGCTTGTAGCCCCGCTCCTCGCTGACCACCACCCGGAAGGGGATGGGGGTGGCAGTGCCGTACAGGATCTCGCCCAGCTCCTTGGTGTTGATGTAGTACACCCGCTGATCCTTGCCGGTGTCGCCGCCGTAAGTAAAGCGCTTGGCCACGGTCTGGAATGTTTCCGCCAGACTGTCGCCGAAGTTGCCGGTAAAAACGCTTGGCTCGGTAGAAGCATCGAAGGTGAACTCGCCCGGCTCAGCGCACACCTCCACCACGCGGCCCTGCTCCACGATGAGCATGCACTGTCCGTCTGCCACGGCGATGCCGCTGCCGTTGGTGATGATGTTGTCCTCGCCGTTGTTGGAGCTGCGGCGGGAGGTGCGCTTCTGGCCCTTGACCATCAGCACATCCTTGTCCAGAGAATCGCAGTAGAAAAATTCCTTCCACTGGTCTGCAAGGGTTCCGCCCAGTGCGCCCATACCTGCTTTGATAAGACCCATAGTAATTTCCTCCTGTTATTTGTTTGGTGTAAGCGACAACGCTTTGTCATCGCATTGCGTTCGGTTTCGGTCACGGTACAAGGGTTAGATCTGGGGAGTCGTTTTTCCAGTAAATGGGACGCGTATCCCGGTCAAACAGCACTTCTCCGGCGCGGTATTTCAGGCTGCAGCCGCTGGGGCTGCCGTCATCGTTCAGCAGAATGGCCCAGAACTCGCAGGGTCTGCCATCCGTGTCGGTCAGCGTGAAGTGCAGCTCGGTGCCGTCCTCGGTGCGGCCCTGTGTTCCCTCTGCGGTGCCGGTCAGAACGCCGTTCCACCCGTCCCATTCCACGCTCATACAGCAGCTGCCGTCCGGCAGGAAGGTCATCCAGCGGATACCCTTTGCGGACTCGTCTCCGGCGCGGTATGTTCCCCACAGCCTGCGGGGAATGGCGGTGTAGCCGATGTCGTCCCATGCCTCGGTGCGTTGAAAAACGTACCAGACCTCACTGCCCTTTTTGAGGCCGGTGGACCGCATCCGCAGCGAACCGTCCTCCATCATGGAGATGGTCCAGCGGCTTCTGCCGTCCTCGCTGAGGCTTGTCAGGTTCCAGCCCTGACTTTTTTCCCCGTCCCAGCCGGTCACAGCGCCGGCATTCAGCTCTCCGGTGCGGGTCTCGGCAGCGGACTGGATCTGCGGGCTGACGTATGTTTCCCGGATGAAGGAGACGGTCACCGTGCCGGTGATCTCGGCCTTTTCCAGCCGCAGGGTGCAGCTTTCGTTGCGGTCGGCGGGGGCATAGCTTTCACCCTGCGTCACCGCCGTGACTGCCATCCACTCGGCCAGCACCTGCCACTCCCAGTCCGGTGGCAGCGGCTGCGCATCCAGTGGGATGACCGGGACATCGTTCACATACTCTTCCCCGGACGCGCTGAACCTGCGGACCACGAAGGAAATGTTCCCCGATTCGTCCAGCGAAAAGGGCAGCTCGTCCAGCGAAGTCCACCATGCGGTGTTTCCCTCTTTCAGACTGCCGGGGGGCAGAAGTCCTCTCTCGATGGCGGCTTGACGGTCCAGCTCATCCCGGCGCTTTATGTCGCGGTACAGTGCTTCTTCCAGCGCGGCGGGGTCTGCCCCCATGCGCTGCAGCAGCTGGGTGACGGTCAGCTGGTTTCCGCTGGCAAAATCGAAGCACCAGCCGTCGTAGAAGGGGGCATCGGTACCTCCGTAGCTGCTGCTGACCACAAGGCTGACACAATCGTCATACCAGCTTGCTTCCCAGTTCATTTCAATGCTGAAATCCCACACGGCCGGGTCGGCCGCCGCCGGGCAGCCTACGTACTCCTGCACATCGTATTCGTAGTACCGGGCGATCTCGGCGTTGATGCGGGCAGCATCGGCGCTGTCGCTTTCCAGCCGGGGCAGATGGATGTTCAGCCGAACCTTGCCGCCGTTTTCCGCCTGCACCACCTTTTCAAGGGTGTACTGCTCGGTGATCGCCGCGGTGGCGTGCATGGAATCCGGCGGGGTCGATTTCAGCTCCCGGCTGCCAGCCGGGCGGGCAGAGGCTGCGGTCTTTGCCCCGCAGCCTGCCAGCAGCGCCGCCAGCAAAGCCGCCAGCGCGCCGCACAGTGCCAGGTGTTTCATCTTGCACCTCCTGCTCGTTTATCAGCCGTAGCTGTGGGTCAGCACCAGCGGGACCGTTTCGTTCGTCAAGGGGTTCTGCCCGCTCAGGGGGGTAAGGATCAGGCAATCAATGCTATAATCAAGCTTCAATGCAGCGCTGAACGCAACCCATTCCGGGCCGTTTTCGGTGTCGCGGACAAGAGAGAAGCCCAGCGCGGTGCCGTCCGGGGTAGCGCCCAGATAGGTGACAGCACCCTGATAGAAATAGCGGTTGTTGTGGGTAGCCAGCTGGCAGCCGCCGCCTGAATTCAGGTCCAGCCAGCACCAGTTCTCCCCTTCCCCAAGGCTGAAGCTGCCGGTGGAATCTACCTGCTGCGGGCTGTTCCACTCAGCAGTCAGGGGGGCAAGCTCTGTTTCCGTACCGTCTGCACACAGCAGGCTGACCTCGGCGTCCCGCAGCGCCAGCGCAGTGCCGTTGTTGGCAATATAGATGGGGTCGGCACAGAGCAGGCTCTGCCCATACAGCAGGCAGCGCAGCACATCCACGTACTCCACAAAACCGTCCTCGGTAAGCAGGTAGACCACGGGATGGAAGGACGCGCCCAGCTCACCGATGCACACATCTACATAATTATTATAGGCGTTGCGGATGGGCAGGGTGACATCGCCGTCCAGACGGATATCATAATCCTCTGCCCATGCGATGATCTCGGGGGTGTGTTTGATGGTAACGGTGCGGATGTCGCCGTCCAGCAGCACCGAAACGCTTCCGTAGGTATCGGTAAGCACCGGCGTTTTGGCAGGGGCGGCGGGGGTCAGCGGAAGCTCCACCTCCAGCGGCCGCCAGCCGCTGCCGGCGGTAGTGTGGTATCCGGCAACAAGGGTGACGGTATTTTCGTTTTTCAGCAGCACGGTCAGGTTTTCCAGCCCGTTGTCCCGCAGGGTATCGGCGCGCATCCCGGAAAGCATGCCGCTTTCCCGCAGGGAATCGTAATATTCCTGCTGCACCATGTTGCGGTCAAAGGTCTGTATGGCGGCGCGGTACACTGCAAGTTGCGTCTCGTCCGGGTCCAGTCCCATGCGCATGAGCAGCTCGGTGACCGAAAGCTTGTGCCCGGCGGCAAAATCGAAGCACCAGCCCTGAGAATAGATGGGGTCTGTACCGCCGTAGTAGCTGCGCACCACAAGGCTTACGCAGTCGCCGTACCAGTAGGCGTCCCAATCGATGTAGGTCTGCGGGCACCATTCGTCCTGCGACACCTCAGCCTGCGGGTAGCTTTCATAATCCCGATATTCCTCCGCATACATGGCGGCAAGCTCATTATTGATATATTCAGCATCCGGGCTGTCGCACACAAGCTGCGGCACATGGATGGTCAGCTTCTGTGCGCTGCCCCACTCGTTCCGGACGGTTTTTTCCAGCGTGAATTGCTCCGTGATACGTTCCTTTTGAACGGCAATCGCCGGGGCATTCTGGCTGCTGCCGGTGCTCTGGCTGGCGGCAGCGGAGCCGGAGCTGCTTTTTGTGCCGCCACACCCGGCCAGCACCAGCGCGGCAGCCAGCACCAGCGCGGTAAGGCGTTTGTGTTTCATGGTCGTTCTCCTGTATTCTCAGTCGTAGCTGCGGGTCATTTGCAGCTGGGTCTCGCCCTCGGCAAAGGGGTTCTGCCCGTCGATCATGGTCATGGTCAGGTTGTCGTACAGGTCCATCTTGAACGCCGCCACAAAGTCGAGCCCCGTGTCGGTAAAGATGGCCAGCACCATGCCCTCCGGCACCACGCCCAGATACGCTGCGTCGCCCTGATCGATGCGGCTGTTGTTCTGCACGCCCAGCTGAACGCTGCCGTCGCCGCTAAGCTCCAGCCAGTTTCCGTTGGTGCAGTTGAAGGAGCCGGTGATGGAATAAGGGATATCCTGCACGCTCCACTCTGACGACAGGTCAGCCAGCTCCAACACAGAGCCATCCTTCCGGCGCAGGTTTACTTTACTACTGCCGCTGCGCTCCAGCGACACGCCGTTGTTGGCAATGTAGATGGGGTCCTGACAGATCATGGCGTTTCCGAACAGAAGGCAGCGCAGCACATCTACATACTCCACCACGCCGTCTTTGGTCAGCAGATAGACCACCGGGTGGAAGACCGAGTCGGTCTGCTGACCGATGCACACGTCCACATATTCATTGTAAGAGCCAAGGATCGGGTAGGTGCGCGCCTGCTCCAGCCGGAGGTTGAGCTCGGTGTTCCAGGTGGCGGTCTTGGGTGCAGGGCTCAGGGTGATGGTGGCCTGCGTTCCCTTCAGCTGCACCTGCACGCCGTCGAAGGTGTCAGTCAGCACCGGCTGCGCCTGCGGCTGGGCAGCGGTCTGCAGCGGGATCTCCATATCCAGCTGCTGCCATCTCTCTTCGGACGCGGAGCTGTATCTGCCCCGAATCACCAGCTGATTTTGCTCCGGCAAAAGCAGGCAAAGGTTTTCCAGCTCATTGTATTCCAGCGTGTCCATCCGCATTTGCGAAAAATCTCCGTCGAGACGCCAGCTCTCGTAATATGCGCCCTGCGCCATCTCCCGGTCAAAGGTCTGCATGGCCTGCCGCTGCATCTGCTGCTGCACGGTGTCCGGGTCCAGACCCATCCGCTGCAGCATCTCGGCTGTGGTGATCTGCTGGCCGGTGGCAAAATCGAAGCACCAGCCGCTGTAAAACCACGGGGCGGTGCCGCCAGAGCGGTCGCACATCACCAGACTGACGCAGTCGCCGTACCAGTAGGCATCCCAGTTCACACCGATCAGCGGGGCATCGCCGTCCGGCTGCCCGGCCTCCTCGTAGGCCTCGAACTCCCGGAAATCCGCTGCATAGATGGCGTTCAGCTCCTCGTTGATGGAGGCGGCGTCCGGGCTGTCGCATTCCAGCTTGGGCACATGGACGGAAATGTACTGCACCGCGTCCTCTCCCCACACGCCCGAAACGTTCTTTTCCAGCGTGTATTGGTCGGTGATGCGGTCTGTCTGGGCTGTCTGCACCGCTGCGGCTGCGGCGCTTTGGGAAGCTGCGCCGGAGCCTGCGGGGGCTGCGGGGGCAGCTGCGCCGCCGCAGCCGGTCAGCCAGAGAGCCGCCGCCAGAACCACAGCAGCAAAACATTTGTGTTTCATGGGGGTGCTCCTTTCTATAAAGCCCCGGACACAGGGGGAGTGTGCCCGGGGCAAACAGGGGGTTAAATGGGAATTGTTGTGGTTAAGGGGTTACTTTTTGCTTTCGGCAATCAGTGCGACCCAGTAGGTCACGCCGCTGAGCTCGAACGTCTTAATGTTCACCAGCGTGATCGCAGGCGAGCTCAGACTTGCCTTAGCGCCCTCGTCCAACTGAAGCGGAAGATTTTGTGCCATCTTCTCTGCGTCCTCCGAGTATACACATACCGGCATCATATTGCCTGTATCCTTATCAAAAGCTATGCCGATCGGGGCGCAAACTCCATCATAGCCGACTTCTGCCTTAGCAAGCGCTTTCATGGCTTCCTCGTCAAATTTCATTTCGCCCTTTGCAATCTTCACCACAAGTTCAGCTGCGGGCTTCAGACCGTTATCCAGTGCGAGTGGTTCCTTCACCCCGGCTGCTGCACGGTATTTTTTGATGGCTTCCAGTACCTTGGCTTCCTTGCTGCCAGCGGGCGCTACGGGCGTGGAGGGTGCACCGCCGCAGGCAGCCAGTGCCAGCAGGGCGACCGATGCGCCGGTAAGGGTGAGGAATTCGCGTCTGTTCATCTTTTTCATGGGGGGTGCTCCTTTCAATACAGTATAGGATAGATTACGGTTCGCAACTTGCGGGAAGTCCGTGCATCCCGGCCCCGCTTCAGATCGGTGCAAAGTTTACCATTACCGCCACCGTATAGGTCTTGCCCTTAATGGTGGGGCAGTAGAGCCCGATCATCCACTGCTCGCGATGCGGACTCGCCAGTCCATGCCCGGCCAGACGCCGCACAAACTCCCTGACCTCGCTCGGATTACGAGGATACAGTTGATTTAATTGCATACCGTCATGGGTGTTGTTAGAAACTCCCACAGTCCCCCGATAGCTTCCGTTTCCATATTTGTTCCTGATTTCTTGTATCATTTCAGACTCACGGAGTTGGTACTCGTGGAATACATCATCAGGCAAGTTCCATTTGCGGTAATCCTCTTCGTCTACTTCAGGTTCATAGGTTTCAAAGGGGCTGGCTGTAAACTTTGCGAGGTCGGCAGCCTCCTGACAGTAGGCCACAGACTTGCAGATATCAAGTTTGGGATTGGGGACTACGTCTCTGTTGACTTCATACCAGACCTCGTTGATGGCTTTGAACAGGGCCAGCTCTTTGCTCTCAGAGGCCGGAGGTGCGGGAGGTGCGGGAGGTGCGGAGGGCCCGCCGCCGCAGCCTGCCAGCGAGAGCGCCACAACGGCTGCGCCGGTAAGGGTGAGGAATTCGCGTCGATTCATCTTTTTCATGGGGTGCTCCTTTCTGTTGGTCCCCCCTGCTTTTTAGGGGGCTCTGGTTTGGGTGTTCTCTGCACTTGCAGTCCGCTCCATCTTATGCTATCCTTATGAATAGAATCCGC
>ERZ825896.1835-NODE-1835-length-22337-cov-5.381968_pt1 | contig 22337 bp, 22 predicted proteins | sample MGYA00519858_ERZ825896 | MGnify/ENA primary metagenome ERZ825896 (study PRJEB31778, sample SAMEA3449214) | human gut metagenome | biome: human gut; feature: human-associated habitat; material: faeces | place: United Kingdom | collected 2010/2012 ...
AACAAGAAAACTTATTAAATGAACTTAATGAAATTATATATAAATTATATTCTTCCATTTATAACACCAATAAGACCACTTACAAATAAGAATAACCCAAATAATCCATAGATAATTGTCATATATTTTCTTTTATATAATGTTTTATTATTATAAGCCATAACAAACAATGTAAGGGCTAAAATTACTTCTACTGCATAGTAAAAACTAGGTTCAAAAATAGAAATAATTAGAAATACAACAGCAAATATTGACAATATTAATTGAGCAATTAAGAAAACATTAGTAATTTCTTTTTTATTATTCTTCATTTTTCACCATATCCTTAAATAATCCATATATATATTTTTCTATATCAAATACGCTAAAATCATTATATTTTTCACCAAGACCTACATACTTAACAGGTATATCAACACTATCTTTTATAGCAAGAACAATTCCACCTTTAGCCGTACCATCTAATTTGGTTAAAACGATTCCTGTAATATTAGTAATTTCTTTAAAACTTTTGGCTTGACTAATTCCATTTTGCCCTGTCGTTGCATCAATAACTAAAAGGGTCTCATGAGGTGCTTCAGGTATAATATTACTAATTACTTTGTTTATTTTTTCAAGTTCCTTCATCAAATTAACTTTATTTTGAAGTCTTCCTGCTGTATCGACAAGAACAACATCATATTCCTCATTTTTTGCTTTTGCTATTCCTTCAAATACAACACTTGCTGGATCGGCATTTTCTTTATAAATAACTGGGCAATCAGTTTGTTTTCCCCAATCAATTATTTGTTCAATTGCACCTGCTCTAAAAGTATCACCTGCAACAAGTAAAACTTTTTTACCTTCATTTTTTAATTTATATGCCATTTTACCAATAGATGTCGTTTTACCAACACCATTTACACCAACAAATAAAATAACGGTTGGGTTTTCATTCTTTGAATAACTAATTTTATTTGAAATTAATTGATTATTTACATATATAATAAACATTTCATCAACTATGATTTCTTTTAAATCATCTATATCAATAATATTTTCATCTTTAACACGTTTTCTTAATTTTTCAATCATTTTAATAACGGTATTAACGCCAATATCAGCTTCTATCATTATTTCTTCTAGATCTTCAAAATATGAATCATCTAGTTTTTTATGTTTTTTACTAAGAACACTTAATTTAGATGAAAAGTTTTCTCTTGTTTTTTCAAGACCTTTTTCATAATTATTAATCTCTTCTATATCTTTTTTTTCTTTAGTAAAGATGTTTTTAAATTTGTCAAATAATCCCATACTATCACCTATCTATCATTTTACTATAAATTTAAAAAAAATACTATTAATTTTAGTATTTTTTATATATTCTTATATTAATTTATCACCTAATTAAAATTGCTTTTTTATACATAATTTGAATATTTATTTACAACTTTAATCTCTAACTTAATAATTAAATTAATATTAAGTTCTCCATCTGCTTAAATATTCTTCTAATGTTAATCCCATCCTTTTAGCTTCTTTCTCTGTTATTTCTCGTCCTATTTTTTCTCCTATTTTATCTTCATAATCTTGTTTTATATCACGAACATTCTCTAAAAATTCTACACTATATACATAAGTTATTCCAACTACAGGATTTTCATCATATAAATTGTGACACATAGCAATAAAGTTTAAATGTTCTTTTAAACCTTTTACGTTGATATAACTATTATCACCATCAATATAATCTATAATTTGTGCATCTCTAGATGTTGGAAGAATAAATGAGTATTCATTATTACAATATTTAAAATTACATTGAGTAATATCGCCACCTGTTATAAATTCTTGTTTTTCATCATTATTATGTGCATCACTGTATTTAATATTATCAATAAAATTATCATCTTCAATACTATAACGGTTTCCAAGTGTATATTTTTTATCAGATATCATTTCATAGTTTTTATTATATTCTTCTTCTATCGCTACATCATAAATATTTAATACTGGTTTATTAGATACAAAACTGTTACTTACCTCATAATTTCTTTCAGTTTTAAAATAGAATGTTTTAAATAATTTTTTATCATATATTAATTTATATGTATTAATGTTAAAAGTTATATTGCAACCACCAAACATTCTTTTTAATACTGATGATACTTCTTCTAAAACTTGTTTATTTATTGTCCTTGTCTTGTCATTATCTAAATAAGTCTTTTTACCATTTTCATACTCAATATAAGTTTGTTCAATAACAATTCTTTCATCATTCACATGAATTTTAAAACCTTTATTAAATTCTTCTTCTAATATATTGATAAATTTGAATTTATATTGTTCATACCTCTCATTTGAATCACAACATTGTAAAAGTGTATGACTCATTCTATCACACATATTATTACATATATCATTACACATATCACCTAACATATCTGTAATATAAGAAAGTATTACTTCATTATTTTTTATGTCCTCTAAATTAAATTTTTTTAAACATTCTTTTAATACCATTTTAAAACTATACTTTTCAATTTCTTTCATATGTAAGTCTCCTCGTCTTTTGCTTTTTTTCATTTAATACTGGCAAATCATTATCTGATAAAAGTTCCATTAAATCCTTTGTCTTTTGGCTCATTCTAATTACTTTATCACCATCATCATCAATTACATATAAATTATCCTCATTTTGAACAAAAACAATGTCTTTAGAATTAACTATTTCATATTCATCATTATTTTTAATAATATAATATTTTGAAATAAACTCATATTTATCTGCTTGACAACTTAACGGAATATAATTCATATATAACATCATTTTATTTTGATTAGTAACAATCATCATATTTTGTCTTGGCCAAGTAATATGATCAACAGGTCCTAAAAGTATATTACCATCATTACCTAAAACAAATTCTTTTTTTCCATTTCCCCACTTTATACTTATGGCAATATTATCATCATCATCAATCCACAATAAATCAAAATTGGAACTATTTAATATTTTATTATTTTTTAGTGTTATTAAATGTTTTTCACCATTAACAAGTTCAAATTCCATAAAATTTGGTCCCCAGTTACATGGAAATATTTCTTCGTCTTTATGTAAAGATATTTCATCATTATAAAACATACTATTCATACCTTCTATATTTTCACTTTCAATTAAATAATTTATTTTTTCTTTCTTAACTAAGCTATATTTTGATTCATCACTATCTAAAGCCAAAGAAGTTTTATATATATCAAGAAGAAAGGCACTATTGCTTTTTAATAATAAATTATTTTCTTTATCATCAACTTTATAATTTGAAACATTTTTACCGCCACATATTTTCAACAAACTAGAAATTGTTAATTTTTTAAACTCACCATTTTCACAATATACATAACCTCTCCTACCGTATTTTTCTTCTATGATATATTTATCATGAATACACATACATATACGACCATCAATCCAAGCTATTTTTTTAGGATTATTTAATAAATCATATAATAAGATGAGATAATCACACTTATCAATTAAATAATAATTATTTCCAATATCTATTATATTTTTTAGTTCACCATGCATATAGCGACCTAAAACTTCATTTATGTTACATTTTATTATTTTATTTTTAGTAATAATATCTTTACCATCACCAATACCACAAATATCTATCCAATCTGTTAAATAATCATACATAGGTTTCGAAATTTCTTTTCTACTTTCTAAATCATAGTATCCATATTTTTGATTAAAATTTTTGTCGTACTGTCCAACAATTACAATATTATTTTCTTTAGATGGTTTATATTTATAAGAAGAAAAATAATTTCCTTTAAAAGGTTTGTCAATAAAAGAATAAATAGAATTTTCTGTTGATATTATTTTTTCTCCATTTAAATCAAAATAACATATTTCATTGCCATTAGTACAATAAAGATACCTACTTGTAACTTTTTCAATTTTATAATTCAAATATGATAAATTTCTTTTTTGGAACAAATAAGATAACAATTCAACTTTTAATACAGTATTATATTCTATTAAATCCATTAACGTTTTGGCATTTCCTATTTTTGCAATATCCAAATTCTCTCCATCTAATAAATTATAATAGACGCTTTTATCTTTTTGATTTTGGTAATAATTACCTCCTATAAACTCAATTTGCTTATATGGATATACTTTTTTACCAAAACAATCATATATACCATCATTCTTTTTAACAACATAATTACCAGTTACATAATCACCTTTCCTTTCATCATAACTAATTGTCTCTTCATAATTATCAGTTTGGGTATTTTTCTTTGAAATATGATATAATCCATTATCAAAATATTTAATAAACTCATACACCTGATTTTTCACAAATTCATGTGTTTTTTCTTCAGCTATCTGATCATTAAACATACACTTAGTTGCTTCAATAATTTCTTCTTGTGTTAAATCTTTTAATTTTTTGAAAGCATCAATTATTTCAATAAGTTCTTCACGAATCTTCGAATCTGAAATTACGCCTCTATAAGCAGGTCCATATTTTTCAGATTCCAACAAACGACCCATAGCACCACGAATACTATTATCCTCTTTTCTATAATCAATTATTCTTAAATATTTAATTATTTCATCTTTGCTCATAAAGTCTCCTTACATATAGTATAATACACCATATTTGTTAATTTATCAATAGATTTTATAGTTTTTTTTCCATAAGTATTAAATTTCAAAAACTAGAAAAATGATTTCTAGTCTAAAATATTTTTATTTATGAAGTTTTTTTATCTTATTTGATAAATCAACGGCTGCTAAATATCTAGCACTTAAAGTATTTTTTTCTTCTTCTGTAAGTTCTGCAAGTGTCTTACCATTTTCTAATTCAAATATTGGATCAAATCCAAAACCATTTTGTCCACGAGGATTGATGGCAATTTTGCCTTCTAAAATGCCTTCACCTACTAAGATATCTTTTCCATCATAATAAACTAAGTTGCAAATAACCTTTGCCCCTCTATCAGATACATTATTTACTCTTCTTATTAAATCATTATTACGTTCTTCATCTGTTGCATCATCGCCTAAAAAACGATGCGTAAATACCCCTGGAAAATCATTTAAAGCAGTTATACATAAACCAGAATCATCAGCAATAACAGGTTCACCCGATATAGCATATATTTCTCTAGCTTTCTTTAATGCATTACCATAAAATGTATTTTCATCTTCTATAACATCTATATTGATATTTTTATCTCTTAAAGAATATATTTGATATTCTTTTAATATTTTCTTTATTTCCATTAATTTTCCTTTATTATTTGTAGCTAAAATCATAACCAAACATCTCCCTTCAAAACATTAAATGTATACAATTTACTTGGTCTATAACCCTTTTTCATAGAATCAATATTAGCTTCTACACAATATTTAACTATTTTCTTTCTAAAATTGGATTTATCAACAGTAACTTCTTTTATCATTTCATAAACAATTCTAATATCTTCTAAAGTAAAATATTTTGGCATAAATTTAAAAATTATGTCTGAATTATCTAATTTACTTCTTAGTTGTTTATAACAAATTATTATTTCTAATAATTTCTTTTCTAACTCTATATTTTCAGCGTCTATTTCATGATAATACTCAATATTATTATTAGTAATATGTTCCTTTGTTTTAAATTGATAACTTTTATTATCAATATTAATAATGCTATTATTAATACTAAAATCAATTAATTTATAATTATTATCAAGTTTCTTTATATTTTGAGCATTAGTAATAGCTAAATAAATTATATCCACACTATTATCTAAATAATACTTTTCCTCTCCTAATGTATATACTTGTTCTAAATGAAAAATATCAGAATTAATAATATTTTTTACTTTATTTCTTAATAAATCTTTTAAGGTACTTTTATTTTCTACTGTAACACTTACTAAATTATCATCACTATCAACAAGTAATTTTAACTTTTTAATATCATTTTTTCTAACATTGGGATTTATTTCATTCTCTAACACAATAACAGGACAGACCAACTTTATATTCATTTTTTCACGTATAATCTAATTATGGTCTAAATGACCTTTATTAGATTCCTTTCTATTTATATTTTTTATATAACTTTTTAGGGTTATAATATTTAAGCACTGTGGATTTGTATCTATTTTATTGCGGCTTTGACCGGTTGGAAGTGACAACTACCATTTCCTTAACAATTAAAGTATTATACATAAATTTTTATCTATGTGCAAATATTTTATATTAAACATTAAAAATATATTTTAACTAACTATACCATGAAAAATTTATATTTCAAAATTTCTTTAAATTATAATTGATATAATTATATCTCTACTTAAACTTTTTATATTCATATGAATACAAGTCCTCTATATCTCTTACATAATTATTTTCTTCATATTCTATCCCTGAATATTTCATAGAATAACACTTTGTATTAATTACAATAATAGGAATATTTCCTAATTTTTTAGCGTCCTCAATATCCTCTTCAAGAACTTTATTATAACAGACTACATAATCAGGTTTTAATAGAGTGTTCTTCGTTTCATCTTGTGAAACAAGTATTTCATTATATCCTTTTGTATTAGAGAGTAATTCATGTGGTGTATATATTTCATTTACCCTAGTGGTTGAATCCTCATAAGATGAAAAGGAATCACTATGATATACATGCATAATATCATTAATATTAATATTTTTAAATCCAACAATTAGATATTCATCTTGCTCCCTATAAGTACCTAAACTTTCATTTCCAATTAGAGTTAATGACAATGTTTTACTTCTATCATTACACCATTTGATGTCATCTTCACTTCTTCTATAAATTAATGTATTAACAAGTAGGACAAACTCTTCACCATTTAATTCATATATTGAAATACCATCTACTTTTTCTTCCTTTAGTTTAGATATATCCACAGTTTCTTTATTTATAAGATCATAAGATACATTTTGACATTTTCTAAAATCTTCATATAACCATGTTCCAATATCTTTAGGCATTATTTTATATATTTTTATCATAGTATTAATATCATATTTATCAAAATTCATTATTAAATTATAATATTTTAACCTTTCTGGTGAAATAACATTATTTGTTTTATTAAAATTTAAAATAGTACATATATTTGTTAAAACATTTCCATCAAAGTCTTCAAAATATCTATCAATTAATAATTGTAAACATTTATCTGAATATAATAACCAAATTTTACTTTTTAACTCTTTATCATCACTTGCTCTTGTAACCATATTATATTCATTAATTAATTCATTAAAAATATTATTATCATATGTTTCTTTTAATCTATTATTTATAATTTCATATAAAGAATAATTATTATTCATTAATGCTTTGATATAAATTCTTCTCATAGGTATATTGGTAATATTTATAAATTTGGAAATAAAATCCTCATCATACATATAAAAATTGGGAAGTATTAAACCCTTTTTTATCTTAAAGTATATATCATCCATTTTCATTTTTGAAAGTTTTGATCTAAAATATGAATCAAATAATAATTTACTTAAGGCTGTTGAAGGTATTTTTTTTAATAATTCATCACTAACAATTATTTTTATTTTATTTTTTATGTCTTCTCTTTCTAAAAGTTCATTAAAATCACTAGGATTTAAATACTCTAAAACACTTATTTTATCTATTTTGATAATATAATTAAATAATTTTTCCGTAATACTTCCACTTAAATGTAAAATGTATGTGTGTAACTCATCATCATTTACTATTCTTTCTATCATTTTTTCATTTTGAAATATTATATTAGTAAATTTTGATGAAACATTATAAAGAATTTCATACATTATTTTTTTACAATTATCATTACTTAAAATTTTATTTATCATTTCATCATCAATAAACTCTAATATTTCATCATTAGGTAAATCTAATATAAGCTTTTTGAATTTTGAATTATTATAGTCCTCTAAGTAATAATCTCTAACCATGTCATTCTTTAAAATAACTACTCTTTCATTTGTATTTAATGATAGAATATAATTATTTATATTTTCCAGTTTTAATATTTTGTCAATACTAATCATATATTTTTCACCAAATTCATTATAACATATCTAGACAAAATCACAAAAAAAAGTTATAATGATTAAGTTACGTATCAACTATGAAAAGAAAGGAGTTTTTATGAATTTTAGTAAAAACAACGGAACTAAGGTTTTTGCCCTAGGTGGACTTGGTGAAGTTGGAAAAAACATGTATTGCGTAATGCATGGAGATGAAATAATTATAACGGATGTAGGAATTACTTTTCCTGCTGGTGAATTAATGGGTATTGATTATGTTATCCCAGATTTTACATTTTTAAAACAAAATGAAAAGAAAATTAAAGCACTTTTTATAACACATGGTCATGAAGACCATATTGGTGGTATACCTTTTTTATTGCAAACGGTTAATATTCCTTATATTTATGCACCTAATCAAGCAGTTGGACTAATTAGAAAGAAACTTGAAGAGAGAGGCATTAAATATAAAAACTTAATGATTTATACGGAAAAAACAAAAGTTAAATTTAAAAATATACAGGTTGAATTTTTTAGAACAACACACTCTATACCTGATTCACATGGTATATGTATAACAACACCTGATGGTATTGTTGTAACAACAGGAGACTTTAAATTTGACTTTACACCTATTGGTCCAATGGCTAATTTACATAAAATGGCTGAAATTGGAAGCCGTGGTGTTACACTACTTTTAAGTGATAGTACAAATGCATTAAATGAAGGAATGTCTGCAAGTGAATCTAGAGTTGATGAAGCATTATCAGAAATATTTACAAAACATAAGGGCCGAATTATTATTGCTACATTTGCGTCAAATATATATAGATTAAAACATATTGTTGATACGTGTAAAAGAAATAACCGCAAAATAGTAACATTCGGTAGAAGTATGGAAACAAATATTGAGATTTCAATTGAGGGTGGATATATTAAGAATAAGGAAATATTTATTACACCTGAAGAATCTAAATCACTTAAACCAAACGAGGTATGTATTTTATGTACAGGTAGTCAAGGGGAACCACTTGCTGCTTTAACAAGAATTGCAAACGGAAGTCATAAACAAATTAAGTTGCAACAAGATGATGTTGTTATCTTCTCATCATCTGCCATACCAGGTAATGCACTTAGTATCTCTAGAACTATTAACAAATTATACCTAAAAGGCGTTGAAGTTTATACAAATACATCTTTATCTGATATTCATACATCAGGACATGGTAATAAAGAAGAATTAAAACTAATGATACACTTAATTAAACCAAAATATTTTATGCCATTCCATGGTGAATATAGGATGCTAAAAAGTCATGCTGATGTAGCAATTGACTGTGGAATTCCAAAAGAAAATACTTTTGTTTTAGGAAATGGTGATGTTCTTAATATAAATAAAGGTGTTGTTACTAGAGGAGAATCTGTCATAGCAAACGATATTTATGTTGATGGAAACAGAATTGGTGATGTTGGTGGTGCCGTTATTAAAGATAGAAAAATAATGGCTAGTGATGGTATTGTTGTTGTTATAACAAATATTGATATTGCTAATAAACAATTATTAACAAATCCAAATATTACAACAAGAGGTTTTGTTCTTGTTAATGAAAATGAAGCATTACTAAAAAAATTAGAAGAAATAAGCAAGAGTGCTATTTTATCTAAATTAAATAGTAATGTTGGATTTAGTGATATTAAAGCTGAAATAATTACACAATTATCTAGTTACATATATGAACAAACAGGTCGTAAACCTATTATTTTACCCGTTATAATGGATATAAAAAGAAAAAAAGATACTAGTTCAAATTAGTATCTTTTTCTATGTATATTTTATTGTAAATGCTACCAATAATTTCTTTTCTTCTTGATAAAAGTAAATTATTTTCTCTAGTTGGATGAACTCTATTTGATAAAACAACAATTCCTATTTTATTATCTCTATCTATAACTATGCTTGTACCTGTAAACCCATTATGTGATATAGTATTTTCACTAACACTATTACCTGTTGAATTTACTTTTCCAACTACCCATCCAATACTTCTTTTAACACCATCAACATCTAAGACCTCTGGGTGAAAAAGCATATCTATGTATTTCTTTTCTAAATAAACTTTATTTGAAACCATACCATCATTTAAAATCATTTTGACAAATTTGCAAACATCATTTATATCACAAAAAAGTCCTGCATGACCAAGTATCCTTCCACTATAAAAGGCCGTTTCATCATGAACAATGCCACGAATTAATCCCCTATCAATTGTTTGTTCTGTTGGGGCACAATTCTTTACATTAGGATGAAAAGTTGCTCTTTTCATCGATAAAGGTTTAAATACTTCTATATCAGCAATTTCATCTAATTTCATATTATATATTTTTTCAATTACCATTCCAAGTAGGACAAAACCAATATCTGAATAAATACATTTTGTTCCAGGTATATAATCTAATTTTATATTTTTTAATGCTAAGATAAATTCTTCTTTTGATTCTATTTTTAAACTACTAAATCCCGATTTTAATCCTGAACTATGTGTAACTAAATTATATATAGTTATATCCAAATAATCATATTCCTTTAAATACTTACCAATTTTATCATTTAAATTAATTTTACCAGCTTGTAACATCCTTAATACAATAGTATTAGTAACAATTACTTTTGTAAGAGAAGCCATATCATATAATATATTTAATGTATTTTTCTCTAATGGGTATAATGACTTATTACCACAAACCCCAAGCATACTATAATCTTTATTTAATACTGCATATGTAGCACCAGGAAATACTTTTTCTTTTACCATTTCATTCATAACATTTTCAAACCTTTTAAATTTTATACTTAAACTATTTTTGTAATTATATGTTAGTATTTTATTTAATTCATTTATTATATATCCCCTAGTTTTATTATTTTTCATCCAACTTTCACCGTTTTGATCGCTTGCATACGGAATTAATTTCATATTAAAGTTATTTTTATTTATAATTTCATTGCCAATTAATATGGCTCTAGGTAAATGAATAGAATTAGAAACAACAAAAATATTTATTATATCCTTTTGGATGATTTCTTTTATTAAATCTAAACTATATAAAAAGTTTTCATATGTATTTGTAGAATCATTTTCAATATAAATTAAGCCATCTTTTAAGCCATATCCTATTCCTATCTTTTTATAATATTCGGCCTCAGTTGCCCCAAATTTACTATGAAAAACACCACCAGAAAATATAATTGGAATATTATTTTTTTTAGATAAATTTGTTCCAACGATTGCTCTTATATCTGATAATCCACCAAGTACTAAAACTATATTAGCTTTTAAATTGGCTTTAGAGTATGAAAAAAAGATTCTATTAATTATACTAACAGTTTCTTCTTTTACATTTTCCTTAGATTCTTTGATATCTTTAATGATAGCCAAAATATTTTTACTTAGAATATCATTCATAATTCTTTTCCTTATCTTGTTGATTAAATAATTTTTTCTCTACATTAAAATACATTATTTTTTCTACTTCTTCTTGATTAAAGTATTTATGTAAATAATATCTTATTTCATTATTTATATTACTGTAATCAAATATAGATGTGTATTTATAATCATCATCATATGTACAAAAAGACATATCATCAGTACTAACAGCAATATTATCAATATTTCCTAGTAAATTTTTAATATATAATAAATGATTTATATACATTTTTTTCAAAGTATCATTATAACCATTATAATCAGATGTACCAATTAATTTAATTTTTTCAGAAAGTGAGCCATTTAAAACATAATTACAATTACTCATTAAACCAATTAATCCATCAACACTTTTAAGAGCTATTATTTGCTCATCAGTTAGATTACGACCTAAATTAGAAAGTTGTCTTACATTAGAATGTGAGGCATAAACAATAGGATATATACCATTTTTTCGATATTCTTTAATGATATCTATACAATCAAAAAATGTTTTTTCATTTGCATGAGACAAATCAATATTAATTCCAAGTTCAATTGCTTTTCTAATTAGTCTTTTACCCATTTCAGTTAATCCATCATCACTTCTATTTCCAGAACCAAATTTATTTTTATTATTCCAAACAGGTAATATAGAGTTTAATCCCAATTCTTTTAAAACAACTAAATCCTCTTCACTATCTAAAAAATCACAACCTTCAATAGACATTAAAACCTTTATATTACTTGGTATATATTTATAAAGAAGAGCCCTACATATTTTAAACATCTCTATAACACTAACATTTGGATTATAATAATCTTTATGATATTCTGCTTGCATTTCTTCAATACTCATAAAACAAAGATTAGCAATTAATCCGCGTACATTATCGAAATTATAGTTTTTTACACAATTCTCAATAAATGTAAAATCATTATCTTTATAACACATATATATCTTCGTTAGTAAATCGTAATGCATATCAAACATATTAAATCACCTCGGCAATATAATTAACTACATCATCTATAGTTTGATTAAAATTATCATAATTAGTTGTAAACCATTTTACATCCATTTGATGTAAAAACCATGTATATTGTCTTTTAGCATAATGTCTACTATTTTGTTTCATTAATAAAATAGCATTATCTAACTTTTCTTTCCCTTCAAAATAAGGAAAAAGCTCTTTATAACCAATCGGAGTTAATACTGCCTTAGTTCTAATGCCCGATTCATATATTCTATGAGCCTCATCTAATAATCCACTTTCTAACATTTTATCAACACGTTCATTTATTTTTTCATATAAAATATTTCTATCAGTCGTTAGACCTATTATAATCGCATCATATAAAATTTTATTTGTTTTTTCTTTTGAACTAATTGGTTTATTATTAGCAAAATAATAATCAAGTGCCCTTTCTACTCTTTTTCGATTATTAGGGTGTATTTCCGTTTTAGGATCAATTGAAAGTAATTTTTTATATAATTCCTCATTATTATATTGGTCATAAGTTTCTTTTTTATTATTTTCCAAATTAAACTTATAATCGTAAAGAACAGATTTAATATATAAACCTGTTCCCCCTACTAAAATAGGAATTTTGCCTTTATCAATAATTTTATTAATACAGTTTCTTGCATCCTTCTGATAATCAAACACTGTATAATCTTCTTTTAAATCCTTGATAGATAATAAATGATGCTTTATTCCTTCCATTTCTTCTAATGAAACTTTAGCAGTAGCAATATCATTATCTTTATATATTTGTGTAGAATCTGCATTAATAATTTCACCATTATACTTTTTAGCAAGTTCTATACTAAGTTTTGTTTTTCCAGTGCAAGTTGGTCCTACAATAACAATTATCTTATTCATAAATCACCTATTTTTAATTTCATTTTTATAACATTTTTCCAATTTTTTTAAAGATTTATCTGTAAATAATAGATATTCATTATCATCCCTAATATCTAAATCTAAATAATTAATTAATGATTCAAAATAATTATTAGTCATCATACTATTAGTTTCTATAAATTCACATAAATATTTTGGATTACTTTCAATCCTATCATGCATATAACAAGATAATAGTGAGCCTATAATATATCTTTGATTGATTTCTAGTTGTAGTAATGAGGAATCAATTAATAAATTAATTGTTTCTTCAATTATTTCGCTATCATAATGAGAACATAAATCGTTTAAAAAATGCATATCAACATATCCATTTTTAATAAACTCCGTTATTAAATTTAAATCAAAATCATTGCTTTCAGCCATTGAACTAACGGATGCAAACATATTATGGATATTTCTTTTGCCATCTTTCACATGTAAATTATATATACACAAAAAATTCTCAAATAAAATTTCACCCAGCATAGATATTGTTTCTGTATATAACATTCTATCTGCAGTATTACTGTTTGGCTTCAAATTCATATCATGTAAACCCTCATGAACCATAACAAAGGCATCTTCTATTGTTCTAGTAATTGGCACTTCTACAACTCTTCTTTGACTTTCATGATTATAATATGACTGACCAATCAAATAATCTTTACTACAGTTAATTGTTCCATCAGTTAATCTTTTTTCAAAATAAGAAGCATAATCTTCACTTAAATATTTAAAAAAAGTATAAGCAAGTGAAGCAGTATAATCCAAATCCATTTTTTCTTTATATCCAAGTATTTTTTGATTAAATTTGTTTCTTAGTACAATATCATTTAATGATTTTATAAGTTTAAGTTCTTCCAACTTTGCACCATCCAAATAGTCAAATAAATTATCATTTAATGTTTTATAATCTATCATTATTTTATAAACATACTATCGCCAAATGAGAAAAAGCGATATTTACTTTCTATGGCCTTATTATAAGCATTTAATATATTTTCTTTCCCTGCAAGGGCACTAACTAGCATAACAAGGGTTGACTTTGGAAGGTGGAAATTTGTAATTAAAGCATCTATGGCTTTAAACTCATAACCTGGATATATAAATATTTCTGTATTACCATTACATTTTTTAAATGTACCATATAAATTCATAATTGTTTCTAAAACTCTTGTTGATGTTGTACCAACACTAATAATTCGTCTTCCTTCTTTTTTAGCAAGATTTAATTCATTAGCAGTATTCTCACTCATCATATAAAATTCGCTATGCATTTTATGTTTAGTTACATCCTCTACATTTACAGGTCTAAATGTGCCAAGACCAACATGCAATGTTACATTTACTATTTTTATCCCTTTATCGCTTATTTTATCTAATAATTCACTCGTAAAATGAAGCCCTGCTGTTGGAGCAGCAGCACTACCATCATTCTTAGCATATACTGTTTGGTATCTATTTTTATCTTTTAATTTTTCATGTATATATGGTGGAAGTGGCATTTCTCCTAACTTATCTAATACTTCATATAAAATACCATTATAGATAAGAGAAAAATCTCTAATCCCCTCTTCATCAACATTTATACATTCCATTTTTAATAATCCGTCACCAAATGATATAACATCACCTATTTTTACCCTTTTTGCAGGTTTTACTAAGCACTGCCATATATTATTTCCATTTTCATGAAGCATAAGAATTTCAATATGTGCACCTGTTGTTTCCTTTATTCCATGTAATCTAGCTGGTATAACTTTAGTATCATTAATGACAAGTACATCACCTGGAATCAAATAATCAATTATATCGGTAAAATGTTTATGCTCTATTTCACCTGTTTCCTTATCTAATACTAATAATTTAGAAGAATCTCTTTTCTCAAGAGGTGTTTGAGCAATTAATTCTTCTGGTAAATCAAAATCAAAATCTTCTGTTCTCATATACGTCACTACACTCCTCAATGTTAACTATTATATCATATTAATAAGATTTTAACCATTTTTTTCATTAAAAGGAATACCTAAATGATTATAGGCCTTCTCTGTTACTACTCTTCCTCTACTAGTTCTTTTTAGTAATCCCTGTTGTAAAAGATATGGTTCATATACATCTTCAATTGTTGTTTGTTCCTCACCTATAGAAGATGCGATAGCCTCAATCCCTACTGGTCCTCCATTAAACCTCTCAATAATGGCTTTTAATAAATTATAATCAGTATTATCAAGACCAAGTTTATCAACTTTAAGTTTATCAAGAGCCATATTAGTAATATCTAAATCAATATTACCACTTCCAAGAACTAGGGCAAAATCCCTAATTCTTTTAAATAATCTATTAGCAATTCTAGGTGTGCCTCTACTTCTTCTTGCAAGTTCACTTGCTGCATCACTATCAATTGGAGCTCCAAGTACTTCACTTGTTCTTTCAACAATTTGTTTAAGTTCTTCTTCGTTATAAAATTGTAACTTAAATATAATTCCAAATCGATCTCTAAGTGGTCCAGTTAAATCACCGGCTCTTGTCGTAGCACCAACTAATGTAAAAGGTGGCAAATCTATTTTAATACTTCTACTACTAGCATCACTACCAACCATAATATCAAGTGTAAAATCTTCCATAGCGGAATATAGTATTTCCTCTATATACCTTGGGATTCGATGTATTTCATCAATAAATAATACATCACCAGGCTCTAAAGTAGATAAAATGGCTGCTAAATCACCACTTTTTTCAATAGCAGGCCCACTTGCTGTTTTAATATTAGAACCCATTTCATTTGCAATTATATATGAAAGAGTAGTTTTACCAAGTCCCGGTGGACCATACAATAAAACATGATCTAAGGCTTCTTCACGCATTTTAGCTGCCTTTATATAAACATCAAGTGTTTCTTTTATCTCTGTTTGACCAATATAATCATTTAAAGTAATTGGTCTAATTGTTTTTTCAAAAGAATCTTCTTTAAGTTCATTTGAAGTAACAATTCTATCATCATTCATTTATTTCACCAACCCTTTTACTTTGGCATAATCTATTTTTTTTACATCTTTTAAATAACAATCTCCACAAAGAGGAATATATTCTACATTATCAGTACCATCAATAACAATTTCATCACCTTCTAAAACATAATTGCCATTAACCTTTCTTCCAAGATATCTTGCAATATTACCACATTTACATATTGTTTTTAATTCTTCTAATTCTTCAGCAATTTCTAAAAGTCTCTTGCTTCCTTCAAATGCCTCCATCATAAAATTAAGTCTAAGTCCATAACATATAACATTTATATCAAATACTTTACTTATCAAAAATAACTCATCAATTTGTTTTTTAGATAAAAATTGTACCTCATCTACAAAAATGCAAGTAATGTCTTTAAGATTACTAGATATTTTATCAATTATATTATCGTTTTTTTCTATTAAATAATCAACTTGTCTCTTTAGACCAACGCGTGATTCAATGCATTTTTCTCCTTTAGTATCTACAGCTGGTTTTAATAAAAGAACATTATAACCATTTTCTTCATAGTTATATGCAGTTCTTATTAAATCAAGAGTTTTTCCAGAATTCATTGTTGCATATTTAAAATTTAATTTAGCCATATAACACCTACCTCAATAATAATTTTAAAGCTTCTTTTATTTGTTTTTCAATCGAATCATTTTTATTAATAGATGGTAATATTTTCTTAATATCAATAGGTTTATATCCAAGTGACACTAATGCTTCACTTAATTCGTCATTTGCATTATTATTGATATTTATATTACCACTTGTTACAAGTTTACCCTTCAAATCTAATATAATCTGTCTAGCAACTTTATCACCAATTTTAGGAAACTTCTTTAAATACAGAATATTTTCCCTTTCTATTGCATCAATTATTCCAGATATAGAACCCGTTGCAAGCATTGGTAAAGCCATCTTACATCCTAAACCTTTAACATTTATTAATTTTAAAAATAAATCTTTTTCTTCCTCTTCTTTAAAGCCATATAAACTAATTTCATCTTCTCTTACATATTGATATAAATATACCTTATATTCCTCTCCCATATTAAAGGAATAAGGATTTGCTGTATATATTAAATAACCTATTTTATTATTTTCTAATATTATATAACTACTTTCTTGTTTAGTAATTATTCCATACATATAACCATACATACTCTCACCTACTTCATTATAACATATAAGACAAATTCTAATGTATTTTATTTATTTTTTCTTAACAAATAAATATTACCATACATTTGTACGCATGTCAATTAATTGTTAAAAAAACACAGAAATTATTATCTATTTCTATGTTTCTTTTTATTTTCAACTTTATATTCATCAATAAAGTTATCATTCATAACTTTTGTATAAATTTCTCTATAAAAGTAATCAAGAGCTAAATTAAAGAAAAAGTCATCTGGATATATGCCTAAAGCAAGTTGAACTTTTATATATAAATTTAGATAGTTCTCATTTTTATTTATCATTTCTTTTAATTTCACTAAATCTGCTTTTAATTTTTCATTTTCTATATGATCCATTCCTTTAGACATACAATCTAAGTCACATAATATTTCGCCTTTTTTATACATCGTAGTTCCTTTTTCTATCTTTGTACCAAAGAAATTAATAAATGTATCTATCATTTTACGTGAATATGGGCTCAAACTTTCTCTAATTTTGCAATATTTAACACTAAACGCTACCATATCTATTTTATCTTTTGTCACAGTATTTCCCCCTCTACAGGTTTAATATATTAGCATATGCACATATATTTGTCAATAAATACTTAAAAAGTAAGGTATTTAATCCTTACTCTTTCCAAATAATTGTAGTAATCTTAAGAATATATTAATAAAATCCAAATAAAGTTCTAATGCCATACATATTGCTAAATTATCTTCATCATCAAAACAGTTTAAAAGATATTTTATCTTATGCATATCATACATAACATATAAAGTAAATATAATTAAGCCTATAATGCACATTGTTAAATCAAAAGTTTCACTTTGAACAAATATTCCTATTATTCCACAAATAACAATTCCAATTAAACCCATGAATAAAAATGTTCCCATTTTACTTAAATCAATCTTCGTAAAATGTCCAATTGCAGCAAACATTCCAAATAGAACAGCAGTTATACCAAAAACATATATAATTGATACTAATTGATATGTAACAAATATTGCTGAAAAAGTAAGGCCAGAAACAAAAGAATAAATGATAAACATAATCTTAGCTGTTAAAGCATTCATCTTTCTAATTCTAGCAGATAAAACAATTACTAAAATAACATCTGCAACAGAAAGAAACATCCATGTACTTTTTCCAAATATATTTATTAACATATTTTCATTAATAGACACAATATATCCTGTTAAAAATGTTACAAGTAAACCTATAAACATCCAGATAAATACTTTCGTATATACACGATTTAATTCCATATTTTTTCAACTCCCAAAATAATTATATTACATTATTATATTTAAATCAACATATAGTACTTTTAGTATATGCCAAAAAGTATATAAAATTTAAAAAAAGGTAAAATATTTATAGAAAGGCTGATAATATGAATTTCATTACATATATTTTAATATTTTTATCAAAAATTATAGAAAATGCGCTTGCTACTCTAAGATTAATTGTTGTTGCGAGTGGGAAAAAAATATTAGGTGCTATTTTACAATTTTGTATTGCTTTAGTATGGATTCTTGTAACAGGCGTTGTTGTAACTAATATAACAAAAGATCCTTTAAAAATTGTTTTTTTTGCCTTTGGATCACTAGTTGGTTCATATATCGGTAGCTTAATTGAAGAAAAGCTTGCAATGGGATACAATTTAATTACTTGCATAACAGATAATAATGATAATATTCTATATAAAACTTTTGAAAGGAAAGGATATAATATTTCAAAAATTAAAGGGGAAAAAAATAATCAAAAGAAAGATATTTTATTAATTACTGTTTCAAGAAAAAAAAAGCACCATGTGCTTAGTATTATTAAAGAGTTTGATAAAGATGCTACCATAATATCAGAAATGGCTAAAGTTTCTGACAACTAGGGCAATAATACGTACCTCTTCCTCCAACTCTAATTTTAATTATTTTATTTTTACAATTTGGACAATTTTCATTTTCTCTATTATGGACAAGTAAACTTTGTTGAAATTTTCCATGTACACCCTCACTTGATTCATAACTTCTAATAGTTGTACCACCATTTAATATAGCTTTTTCTAATATTTCTTTTGTATACTTAATAATATTAAGAAGTTCATCATCATTTAATAAAGAAGCCTTTTTAAGAGGATTTATATTACTCAAAAATAGTATTTCATCTGCATAAATATTCCCAATTCCAACAATAATACTTTGATCTAAAATTACTGTTTTTATAGGTAATTTTTTATTTTTATATTTTTCCACTTTTTCTTTCCCTTACTTCATTCTAATGTTATAATGAAGAGACTCAGTATACTGATAGGAGGGATTAAATATGAAAATTACAGAAGGCTACATGCCTTATCTTGGATACAAAACCTACTACCGTATTGCAGGCGAATGCTCCGGCAATAAAAAACCACTCATTCTGCTTCACGGAGGACCTGGTTCTACACATAACTACTTTGAAGTACTTGACCGGCTTGCTGATGAAGGTCGTGCAATTATTTCCTACGACCAGCTCGGCTGCGGTAATTCTTATGTAGAAGGACATTCAGAACTCTGGTGTTCTAAAACATGGATGAATGAACTGATCGAACTCAGAAAATATCTCGGACTTAATGAACTTCATCTTCTCGGACAGTCCTGGGGCGGAATGCTCTCAATCAAATACTTATGCGATCACAAACCAGAAGGGATCAAATCCGTTATTCTTTCCAGCACCCACCCATCTTCCAAATTGTGGGCCCATGAACAACACCGGATGATCAAATTCATGTCCCAGGAAGATCAGGACGCCATTGCCAAAGCTGAAGCAACCGGCAATTTTGACGATCCGGCATATCTCGCAGCCAATGAACGCTTTATGCTTCTTCATGCCGCCGGCGTACCAAAAGACACCGATCCTGAATGCCTGCGCCGTCCAAAAAAAATTGGAACAGACTCTTATATCACCGCGTGGGGACCAAATGAATACACGCCAATCGGAAATCTCAGCAACTATGAGTACCGTGACAAACTGAAAAATATCAAAGAACCGGCACTTATCATCAACGGAACCAACGATCTGTGCACTCCACTGGTTGCAAAGACCATGTATGACAGTATCCCGAATTCACGCTGGGAACTTTTTGATGACTGCCGTCATGCATGCTTCGTTGAAGATACCGACCGCTATTGCAGGCTTTTAAATGAATGGATGGAGCAAAACGACTAACCCTGCTCAGCGTGATTGGATATATTGTTATCTTTGACTCTTCACTTTCCATGTTTTTCTATAGCCGCTCGTGGGCCAGCTAAAACAAATATCACTCTCTTTTTGTATATCAAAAAGTGCAGATCCCTGTGAAAATACAAATCTGCACTTAGTTCATCATATACGCAAAAGACGCATATTCCCGACAAAATTTTTGTTCAGGCATATGCGTCTTTTTGCACTTTTTACTGCTCTCTGAAAGTGATCTCACCCGTCTCACTGTCCATAGCTTCTACAATCGCAAGTGATTCCAGCGGATATCCAAGGTTGCGGATGATTCTTCCGCCGGACTGGAATCCTTTTTCGATCACAATTCCAATTCCCTCTACAGTTGCACCTGCCTCTGTAACCAGCTGAATCAGCCCCTGCAGCGCACATCCATTCGCAAGGAAATCATCAATAATGAGTACATGATCTTCCTCCGAAAGAAATTTCTTTGCTACAATTACCTGGTTCTTGCATTTGTGGGTAAATGATTCGACTTCTGCTACATACATCTCCCCTTCCAGATTGATGCTCTGTGTCTTTTTTGCAAATACAACCGGCACATGAAAATGCTTGGCTACAATACAGGCAATCCCGATACCAGAAGCTTCGATTGTCAGGATCTTGTTGATATGCTTATCTGCAAATCTCTTCTTGAATTCCGCTCCGATCTGGTCAAATAATTCAATATCCATCTGATGATTCAGAAAACTGTCCACCTTAAGAACATTTCCCTCTTTCACGATTCCATCTTTGACAATACGTTCTTCCAAAAAGTTCATCTTACGTTCTCCTCTTCCTTTAATATTCCATGTATTTTTTTCATTGTATCAGTCTGAGCCATGAAACGCAACCCTCTGCGCTATTTCACCAGTATCTTATAATCCTTTTCAAAAATATCGCCCGGTTCCAGTTCATTCCCCCACTCCCTGTTTTCCAGAATATGGTCAAAATCTTCTCTGTCACTTCTTCCATACCATGGCTCAATGCATACGAAAGGTGCGTGTTTTTTTGCCGGAGACCAGATTCCAAAAAGCGGTGCATCAAATTCTACTTCCAGATAAACCTTTCCATCTGCATCCGCAAGACCGATCCTCTGTGCCTGATGATTTTCAATAATAAGTGCATCCTCATCAAATAAATGTTCCTCAAGCTTCAGACATTTTCCGAAAAGATTTAAGATTTTTGTCCGTGGACAAAGTGCACCTTCTTCATTCAGGATGCTGCTCGTGAGCGGTCCTTCTGTATCAAATACCAACTGACAATCCTCCTGCTTTTCTCCTTCTTTCAAAGGACAGTTAAATGCCGGATGCCCTCCGATCGAAAAATACATCTTCTTATCATTTGGATTTTCTACTTTCCACATTACTTCCACCTGACGTCCGGAGAGTCTGTATCCTACTTTCAGAATAAAATGAAATGGATATTTTTCCAAAGTACTTTCTGTATCTTTCAGTACAAACC
>ERZ825896.1836-NODE-1836-length-22336-cov-3.795566_pt1 | contig 22336 bp, 19 predicted proteins | sample MGYA00519858_ERZ825896 | MGnify/ENA primary metagenome ERZ825896 (study PRJEB31778, sample SAMEA3449214) | human gut metagenome | biome: human gut; feature: human-associated habitat; material: faeces | place: United Kingdom | collected 2010/2012 ...
CCGTACTCCAGCGTGTTCTGCAGGGTGTAGGGTTCGTGGCTGTAAACAGCGATACCGGCTGGGAAGGAAAAATGCCGGGTTTTGATGGCGTAGTAGCCGTGGTCGATGCCGATGATCATGATTTCTCACGTCCTTTCTGCTGGTTGTGGAAAGTTCTCCCCTCTGGCCGGGTGGGAGTGCTTGTTCGGAAAAACGTGTTTTTCTTCCCAGCCGGTAAAGTATTCAGGGGGGAGAGAGTATGAGAGAGGGGGGGAAGGGAGCCGATGCGGGGCATCGGCTCCCCGAAAAACCGCTTGCAGCCCATACAACGTGGCCTGCATTTTGCGCTGCAAAAACGCGCTTTTTCTCCCGTTTTGTGGTGCCTTCTTAAAAAAGGGCGCACCTATCCCGTGTATCTTGAGGGCTTGATTGGCAGCTGATCAGCGCCGTTTCCGCTTCCGGGCGGCCAGGGCTGCACCGAAAACAAGCAGCGATCCGCTGCAGATGGCCAGCGCCGCTACCGGCAGCGCATCGCCGGTTTTGGGCGATTCCGGGATCGGCTGGTTTGGGATAACCAGGCTGGCATTGTTGTCCGTGTCCGGTATGGTGCTGTCCGGCTGCTCTACGTCCGGCAATTCCGTATCCGTCACCGGCCCGGTCATCGCCATCCGTTTGACGGCAGCCACCTGCCCGTCATAGAGCAGCGCTGCCTCATACGGGGTGGTGTCGAGGATATACCCCTCCGGCGCTATGGCTTCGATGACGATATACTCTCCGAGATACAGCAGCTTAGAGGTCGCCACGCCGTTTTCGGTCACAAGGGTATCTACCAACTGCCCTTTGGTATACCGCACGGTGCCGTCCGGGGTGATGATGTCTGCCGCCGCGTAAACCTCAAAGGTTGCGGGAGACAAAATGATCGGTTTGCCGGTTTCGCTGTCCACCTTGGTGATGACGATCTGACCCATTTGCGGTGCGTTGTCAAGGATTAGACTCTCAGTCACAAGCGTCACGTCCTGTCCGCCGTAGGCAAGCGTCACATCATGGGGCGTATCGTCCAGCAGGTATCCCTCCGGGGCTTTTACTTCCGTTATAGTGTAAACACCGAGGTACAGCAAGCCGCTGGTGACAACGCCATCCTTGGTAGTGAGAGTGTCCACCAGCTCGCCCGCCTTATGCCGGACGGTGCCATCAGCGGTCACGATGTCCTCTTTCGCTCTCAGCTCAAACACGGCATCTGCTCCCACAATGGGCTTGCCGGTTTCCTTGTCTGTCTTAGTGATTGTAATCGTCCCCATTTGTGGGGCATTGTCCAGCGACAGGCTTTCGCTCACCAGCTCCACCGCCTGTCCGCCATATGTCAATGTCACATCGTGCGGGGTGGTGTCCAAAATGTATCCCTCCGGGGCGGTGATCTCGGTAATGGTATAGGTGCCGAGATACAGCGGCTTGGACGCGATCACGCCCTGTACCGTGGTGAGGGTATCCACCAACTCGCCCGCGTGAAAATGCACCACACCGTCGCCGGTCACGATGTCCTCTTTGGCGTGAAGCTGGAAAACCGCGTCGGACAGGATAATGGGCTTACCCGTTTCCTTGTCCCGCTTCTCAATGGTGACGGTTCCCATCTGCGGGGCATTGTCAATGGAAATGCCCTCCGTCATCAACTCCACCGTCTGATCCCCGTAGTACAGGGTCACATCGTACACGGTTGTGTCCTGCACATAGCCATGCGGAGCCGTTTTCTCGGTTACGGTGTACGTCCCCAAATATAAAGGCTTGGACGTGACAACTCCCTTTTCGGTGGTGAGGGTTTCGATCAGTTCGCCCGCCTTGTAGCGGATCGTGCCGTCGGCGGTGATGATGTCCGTCTTGGCTCGAATCTCAAAAACAGCCGAAGAAGCCGTAATGGGCAGGCCGGATTCGGCATCGTTTTTCTGGATGCGGATCGTTCCCTTTTGGGGGACATTGTCAAAGGTCACGGATTCGGTGACGATCTCCACTGTCTGGCCGCCGTAGCGCAGCGTGACCTCCTGTGGCTCCGAGTTGAGGATATAGCCCTCCGGTGCGGTCTGTTCGGTCACGATATATGCCCCTAAATACAGGGGCTTGCTGGTGGCCGATCCGCCTGTGGTGGTGATTGTATCCACCAGTTCTCCGGCCTGATACCGTACCGTGCCATCGCCGGTCACAATATCGGTCTTGGCGTGAATTTCAAAGACGGCCTCCGCCTCCGTCACCGGCTTACCGGTTTCGCTGTCGGTCTTGTGAACAGTGATCGTCCCTTTTTGCGGTGTGTTGGGGACGGTGACGCTCTCGGTCACGATTTTGACCGTCTGCCCGGCATATTTCAGGGATACCGGGTACTGCCTGCCGTCCTGCACATACCCGTCCGGGGCGCTTTTCTCGGTGACAACATACTCTCCGAGATATAGCTGCTTGGTGGTGCCGATGCCATTCTTCGTGGTGACGGTATCGGCCAGTTCCCCGGCTTTCAGACGGATTGTACCATCCGGGGTCTGAATATCCTTCGCCGCACGGATGTCAAAGGTAGCGGGAGTGTTCACCGGCTTGCCGGTGTCCTCATCGTCCTTTTGCACCGCAATCTGGCCCATTTGGCTTTGGTTGACGGTGCGGATGGTGATGGTCTGGTTATTCGTGCGGATATTGAAGTAGTGCTTAGTGGTATCCAGCACATACCCCTTCGGGGCCTGTTCTTCCAGCAGGTAGTAGCCGTCCCCATAGGGGAGCAGGCCGCTTTTGGCATAGCCATCGCTGTTCGTTGTCAGCCCACCGATCCGGGTGTTCGCGCTGTTGTAGATACCGAACACAGCCCCGGCCAGCGCCTTTCCCGTGGTGGTATCGGTTTTGTAGATCTCCACATAGCCCTTTTTGAGTGTGTTATTGAAGGTCACGGTTGCCGTCCCGCCGTCGGGAATGGTGATCGACTGGCTGGCGGGGGTATTGTACCGCCCCGGCGTGTTGACTTCGGACACGGTATAGGTGCCAGCCGGTAGGGTATCGGTGATCTGCCCCTTGCTGTCGGTGGTATAGGTTTTGTCAATCCCGTTTCCCGTCACCCGGAATTGCAGGCCGGACACCACGCCGTCCTCGCTCTCCTTGATGATTTTGGCCGTTCCCTGTGCGGTGCGGACGCTGAACGAATACGGCTTCGGATCGTTCATCACCCCGCAGAGCATCTCCTGCCCGGTGCCGCTGGTGGTCTCCAGTACCGCCAGCGGGCTTACCTCATGCAAGTCTGACAGGTTCTTTTTCAGGTGAATCGCCGTGGTGCTGAAAGGCTTGGACGCCGTGACGGTGATGGTGTTGCCGCTGATCTTGGCAGACAATCCAGAGGGTAGGGACGAAGTAATCGAGCTGTTCGCCAGCATCCCGTTGCCATCCGTTAGGCTGCCCTTGTAGGTCTTGCTGGCCCCGTCCCATTTCAGGGTCAGGGTCTGGCCTGCGAAGCTGGCAAGGGTATCGTGCTTCGCCATGTCGGCCACGATCTTGTTGTAGGCGGTAAGGGCCGGGGTGGCCTCGCCCACTGTATGGCCGTTGCCAGTATAGGGGTACAGCATATACTTGTCGTGAAAGTAATTCACATTGTTCTTGGCGGCTGCCAGACCACCGCTCACTTCCTCAGCGGAGGACTTAAATCCGGACACCAGCCCGCTTTTGTTCCGCCGCCCGGTGGCGATTTCCCAAATAACCGCCTGTGTCGCCGCATAGGCATCATCCACCGTGGATACGCCGAGCTGCTGGGGCGTCCGGGCGGGGAAGCCGTACATGGATACCAGCATGAGCAAATCCCGCTGGGTCTGGTTGAGCTTGTTTTTCCAGTACGGGCTGTTCATCAGGTTTCCCTGCCCGGTGGGATCGACATAGAATTTCCGGCTGCCTGTACCATAATTCATCCATTTGTGGATGCAATAGAAGTAGGTTTTGCCGTTGTACTGCGGGGTGTACTGGCTCCCGTCCATCTGCAGGATGTCGATGCTGTAGCCCTCGTACCAATACAGGCGGTTGTTGTAGTGATTGCCCCGGTTGCCACCGTTGCTGGTGCTGGACGTTTCACCGGGCTGCCTCCCGCCGTGAAACGCCCATACGCCGGATACCGTGACTTTTCCTGTGCTGCCGTTCTGATAACTCGCAGCCAGACTGGGCATGACAAAGGAACAGAGTAGGATGACGGAAAGGATGAGGGACAAAATGGCGCGTTGTTTCTTCATGGGCATAAATCTCCTTTTCTAAAATTAGGCAGAAAAAAAGGACGTCTGAAAAATCAGACGTCCTGGCTGGCTATGGCGGTATTCGGTTTCTTATCGCATAGGGCATCCCAGCTTTCTTTTTAAAGTATCTATTGGAACCGCGCCGGGGCACTCCCGGTACGGAAATATCCGCGTAAACAAAAAAAGCGGGGTTCCCGGCCTGAAATCAATCAGGCGGGAACCCCGCTTTTTGGCTCTTGGCGGCTCGGAACCCTTTGGACATCTACGGTAAAACTGTTTTCCTGTTTTTGCTCCAAAAAGCCCACAAACCCGCATGAATACAAGAAAAAATGGTGTGACATCTTTTTTGTCACACCATCATGGCTGGGATGGCTGGAATCGAACCAGCACGGGCAGAGTCAAAGTCTGCTGTCCTACCACTAGACTACATCCCAGTATGACAGGCAGGAACCCGTCCGTTTTTGGACAGAATAGGGACACCCGGGAAACCCGCGTGTCCCTATTCATGTTTGGGGTGGATAATCGGGCTCGAACCGACGGCCTCCAGAGCCACAATCTGGCGCTCTAGCCAACTGAGCTATATCCACCATAGATGGCGCGCCTGAAGGGACTCGAACCCCTGGCCCTCTGCTTAGAAGGCAGATGCTCTATCCGGCTGAGCTACAGGCGCATATACGCGCCTTCGCAAGACGCAAGAAAAATTTGGAGCGGGTGATGGGAATCGAACCCACACAACCAGCTTGGAAGGCTGGGGTTCTACCACTGAACTACACCCGCATCTTTAGCTATTTGCGGTGTTCCCATCCGGTTACGCCGACAGCGAAAATTATAATAGCACAACCCTGTATTTCTGTCAAGGGATTCCCCGACTTTTTTTCAAAAAACCGACCGCGCCGCCGCCATGCCGCATATACTGTCAACGGCCGGACCCTTTATATCCTTTACCGGCCGGAAGGAGCGGCAGCATGACCATCAGCCTGTGTATGATCGTCAAAAACGAAGAGGCCGTAATCGGACGGTGTCTGGATGCGGTACAGGACATTGCAGATGAAATTATTTTGGTAGACACCGGTTCAATCGATCGGACAGTTGATATAGCAAAGAAATATACAAATAGTATATATCATTATCCCTGGCGGGACGATTTTGCCGCCGCGCGGAACTTTGCGTTTTCCAAAGCCCGCATGGATTACCAGATGTGGCTGGATGCGGACGACGTCATTGAAGCGGAGGACCGGGCAAAATTTCTCGAATTCAAGCGGCACATGCCGGATGCGGATATCATTATGATGCCTTATCACACCGCCTTCGACCAAAACGGCCGACCGGTGTTTACCTGCTACCGGGAACGGCTGATGCGCCGCAGCTGCGGATTCCGCTGGGCCGGCGCCGTTCATGAGGCCATTGCACCGGCCGGCAAGGTGATTTACAGCGATATTGCGATATGCCATCGCAAGGAACAGGTGAACGAACCGGGCCGCAACCTGCGGATTCTGGAAAATCAGCTCCGGCAGGACGGCACACTTGAGCCGCGCATGCGGTTCTACCTCGGACGCGAGCTGCACGATACCGGCCGCGACAGAGAAGCCGCCGAACAGCTGGAAATCTTTCTGCGGGAACCGGACGCCTGGATCGAAAACCGCATTGACGCCTGCCTCACCCTGTCGGCCTGCTATCAGGCACTTGGCCAAACGGAGCGGATTTTACCCGCGCTGCTGCAGAGTCTGGAGTGGGATACCCCCCGGGCAGAGATCTGCTGTGCGGCGGGCACCTACTTTTTCAAGCAGCAGCGGCTTGAACAGGCCATTTTCTGGTATGATCTGGCAACGCACTGCACACGCCGGAACACCGGTGGTTTTTCTTCCCCAGACTGCTACGACTATCTGCCCTACATGCAGCTGTGCGTATGCTACGACCGTCTGGGCAACACCCCGATGGCGGAAATCTGCAACGAAAAGGCCGCCGCCTGTAAGCCGGACGATGAGGCGGTCGCCTACAACCGTGCCTATTTCGCCCGCTGGCATCTCGAACGCGAAGCCACGCCGGCACCGTCGGACTGATGGGCACCGTCGGAGCAGAGCATCACGACAGGGCACAAATTGTGTCATAACACCAAAATATGCTGTTTATCCCGTATAATGGCTCTGTTGTTATCCGTAAAAAAATCCCTCAGCAGGCAGCAGTATGGCTAATGGGCAGGCACCTGTCCGGAAGCTGCATTCGTACCGGCCGTTATCTGTGTACGCCGCCGCTGGCGCAGGACAATCTGTGTGCGAAGATGCAGGTTCACCACGGATTGCCCTGACCAGAAACAAGCTCCCGCGTAGCGAAAACGGAAAAAGCTATGTAACTGACCAGAAATTGATCGCCTTTGTGAATATACTGAAGGTGCCGGTTATCTGGCTACTCGGGGGCACCAACGATCCCACACCCAAACATTGATCCGCATAAGGACAACCACATATTCGCCTGATCGGAATTTCCCCTCAGACAAACCGATACCCAAAACCCATAAAAAAACAGGGACGGCAAATGCCGCCCTGTTTTTTATTTTGCCTGATAGTCAATAAGGGCCGAGAGCAGGTGCATCGCATACATCCGCGCCAGCCAGTCATTCGGATGATTGACGTTATTGCCGGTGCAGGCGATATAATCCTTGGTCTGCAAAATCTTCTCATGGGTGGAATAGATATCTACCGCGGCCACCCCCTCGGTCTCCAGCGCTCCATACGCAGCGGGCAGCTGCCCCTGGTTGAACATATAGCCGGACTTCCGATTCGGGACAATGCAGCTGCACACAATAAACTCGCAATCCGGATTTTCTGCCCGGATAGCCTCCATGATCGCCTGCACATTTTCCGCCGTCTGCACGCCGAGGCGCACCGAGTCATTCATGCCGAAACCGATGATCGCCAGATCGGTCTTGGTTTTGGCCACCTCAGGCGCCTGCTGCACTCCCCACGCGGAATCTTTGCCGCCGACCGACGGATTATAAATCGTCACCTCACCGCCGTATTCCGCTTCAAGGCCGTATTCCAACAGCTGCGGGAACATCGGCACCTGCGGCAGGCGGTTATATTTCGCGCTGGAATCGCAGCCTTCAAAAATACTGTCGCCAAAAACGGTGACATGCAGATCCCCACCATTTTGCAGCCTCTGCATCGTTTTCGGCAGGTTGGCTCCCTTAAAGCCCGTATTTGGGCCATCCCACTCGTTTTCCTCAAACACATAAGTTACCGCGATCTGCTTCTCATACAGCCATGAACCGATACAGTATACCTCTTCCCCGAACAGCATCCTGCCGTACTTATCCTGTTCGCTGTTGCTGAGCAGGTTGCCCAGTCCGTCCTTACCGGCGATGTCATCCGCCGTAAAATACGGGATGGACGAGCCTTCCAGCCAGCGGATGGTTTTGGTGCCCTCGTCCCATTCCCAGTCGGCACCTTCGACATACTCCCTTTTCAGCGCGTTGTTCCGCACCGAAACGATACGCTTCGGGGTCAGCAGCAGATCACCGGTTTTGGAACCATCCTCCCGCTCAATCAGGCACAGCGATTCGTTATACATCACGTTGCCGTACCAGAATGGCTGCACCATTTGTGCCTTGTCAAAGGCGTATTCCACCTGCTCAGCCGGCTCGAGTTTGAACGGATAGTCCCGGCGCTCACCCGGCACAGCTGGTGCCGTCGTCGCACCGGTGACCGGCGTCTGTGAGGAAGCGCCATCCGCTGACGGCCCGTCAGACGCCGGAGTGGACGATTCGGCTGCCGGTGCACAACCGCACAGCAGCAGCGTAAACGCTCCGCAGGCTGCCAGGCACTTTTTCCACAACCTCTTGTTCATGTTTCCCTCTCCTTTACTAATTGTATAAATTTTATTTTTTATTCTTTTTGTTTTTGCGCGTTGACTGCAAAATCCTGCCTTCCGTAGCCGAGCTCCACCCGCACATATGACTGCTGCTGCCTCCGTATGGCCGGTTTCTCCTTCGTGCTGCAGGGCTGTACCTTTAGCCGATACGGTTGAACCGGAAGCTGTGCCACACCGCTCAAAAAAGGGGATAATGCCCGCCGGACCGACAGCGCACCCGCCGTGCACGCAGACTGCTTCACCGTGCAAAAAGGTTTCCCTTTCCCAAGACGATTGTTTTCTGTTTCACCATAACGGATTTTCACCCAAAATACAAGGTGATTTTTTGCCGGTATAGTTGTGATTTTTGCTTTTTTGGCTTGCGCAGGAGGAAAAACTGCGGTATCCTGTGGATAGGCTGCTCCGGTGAAATGCCAAGGCCCGTCCGGACGGCCGGAAACATCTATATCCAACGGGAAAGGATGGCGGACATGAAAAACAGCATTGTCCAGGCCCGCCTGGTAATCCGCAGCTATATCGGGGCGCATCCGGTCGACGCCGAGGTGCTCCCGCTTCCTCTGACCGGCACGGCACAGGTGCAGGCGCAGCGATTCCCGCTGACCGCCCGCGTTGACTTCCATAAAGACAGCGGCGCCCTTCGCGGCAGCCTTGAGGCGATGTTCACCGGACAGACCGCGCTGACGGCGAGCGTGTCACTGGAATTCGTTCTGAACAGCTGGAGTCGGGAGGACTACCTGCTGATGCCGGCGGCGGTATACGCCGGCAACCGGTTCCGCAGCATCCCGCTCGCCTACCCGCCGTATGCGGTGATGACGCCCGACGAGGCGCTCGAGCCGCCGGTGACCATCACCGATATTCCGCGGCTGAGCGGCACCGACGCCCGCTCCCGCATCCAGCTGCTCGCCGGCGACATGTCCATCCCCGCCATCGGCTGCTTTTCTCCGGAACGCCGGCAGGCGCTGCTGCTGCTGACCGCACACGAAACCGCGGCCGGCTATACCGGCCTGTTTTTTGAAGAGGATCTGGATGCAGGTTCCGCTGTGCTGCGGCTAAGCGCACCGGGCGTGCGCGAAGATACACAGTATGTATTCGCCAATAACCGCTTCCCCTCCACCGACCGCGGTGTTACCTTCCGCGCAGGGGAGCGGATCCGGCTGCCGTTTTGCCTGTACACTTTTCCCGCCGACACGGTGGACGGGCTGTACGCGCGGCTGTTTGACACCCGACGGGAATTCGACAGGGATGATAAGCCGCACTGTGTCCCCTTTTCCGCCGCTTACCGGGCAATCCGGGATAAGTACGAACGCTGCAACTACGACGCAGCAGGCGGCTACTACCGAGTCGGTGTGGACGGGGATCCCGTGTATAATGACTGGCAGACCGGCTGGATCGGCGGCGGTATCGTTCCCTATGTTTTCCTGCGCGAGCACGGCCTGCCGCATCAGCATGCCCTGAACAACCTGCGTTTCCTCTGGGAACGGCTGCAGCGCGAGTCTGGGCATTTCGTGCCGATGTTCAGCGAAGGCCGCGAGATCAACGATACCTTCGGCCGCGTAGATGGCCGGATGATTGCACTGACCCGGCGGGACGCTGACCTGCTGTTTTATCTGGCCAAGGCGCTGCCGCTGCTGCGCCGGTGCGGCGAGGGCCTCACCGAGGCCGAACGGAGTGTGCGGCGGCTGGCGGATGCCTTTGCGCAGACCTTTGCCCGCTACGGTCAGTTCGGCCAGTTCATCGACATCGATACCGGCGAAATCGTCACCGGCGGCACTGCCGCCGCAGGGCTTGTGCCCGGCGCGCTGATGTTGGCCGCCGAATGGTTTGACGACGATGCGCTGCGCGAAACCGCACGGCAGGCCGGAGAATACTACTACCGCACCTTCACCGCCAGAGGACTCACCAACGGCGGCCCGTGCGAAATTGCGCAGTGCCCCGACAGCGAATCGGCGTTTGCCCTGCTCGAAAGCGATGTGCTGCTGTACGAAACAACCGGGGACGCCGTCTGGCTGGCCCGCGCCGAGGAGGCCGCGCGGCAGGCGGCCAGCTGGGTGATATCGTACAATTTCCATATGCCGAAGGATTCTCTGACGGGACGGCTGGGCCTGCACACGACCGGAGCGGTGTTCGCCAATGCGCAGAATAAGCACGCCGCGCCCGGCATCTGCACCATGTCCGGTGACAGTCTGCTGCGGCTGTACCGCTGCACCGGCAAAACCGCCTATCTCGAGCTGCTGCGGGACATTTCGCACGCTATCCCGCAGTTCGTGTCACTCGCCGGCCGGCGGCTGATGACCTGGGACGGCGTTTTTCTGCCGGAGGGCTTCATCAACGAACGGGTGCAGCTCAGCGACTGGGAAGGCCGGGAAACCATCGGCGAGGTGCGCAGCGGCTCCTGCTGGCCGGAGGTTTCCATGCTGCTGACCTATGCAGAGGTGCCCGGCATCTATGCGGACCGGCACAGTGGTCTGGTGATGGCGCTCGATCACGTTGACTGTACCGCGCAGTGGCGGCTGGACGGTTCGCTGGCACTCGACATCCACAATCCCACCCGCTTCGACGCCGAGGTGCGCATCCTCGTGGACGGCGATCCGGCGGACGAGGCTCATCGGGTGCGGCGGGTCGCACCTGTATCCGCAGGGGAAACCGTTACTGTGACCATCGCCTGACCGAAACCAACTCAAAAAAATCCCTGCGGCAAAACTGCCGCAGGGATTTTTTTACAGCACCGCCAAGGCCAGCCATAGCACACCGGCAGTGGTCAGCAGTGCCGGCGCACTGCGGAAGGGACCCGGCAGGTCGCTGTTGTCCAGCCGATACCAGATGCCCGCGAACAGGCAACCGACGGCAAACAGAATCGCCGCGCCGGCAAGCTGCCAAAGCAGGGCCGGCCAGAGTGCGGCCGAACGGCAGGAGATCCACACTGTAAATGCGGCTGCCGCCATCCACACCCCGTCCGCAATGTCCGGTTTATACAGCCAGAACAGCGCCGCGACGGCTGTCATAAACGCAGCAGCCGCCGGCAGCCATTCGTCCGGAAATACCGGCCAGATCAGCCGCAGCAGGCTGAGCAGCACACCAGCGATCAGCGCAGTCAGCGCCGCTGCTGCCGCTGCGGGGATTCCCCGGGCCGGATACGGCGCTGCAGCAGGCTTTCCCCGCAGACAAAACAAGGCAAGAAACAGGCCAGCCGCAACCACGCCGCTGCCGCCGGCGGCAAAATCCGCCGACAGGCCTGCAGGCAGGACGCGCACCGCAAACATCGTGCCGTAGGCAAGCAGCTCCCGCACCGCACCGATGACCACCGGCGCAAGGGCGGCAAGATAGACCCGCCCGCTGGTGGGCGGTGTTTCGCTCCATTCCTCTGCCGCCGGCGCACAGCTGAACACCGCCGCGTAAAACAGCCACAGCGGCGGCAGGCGGTCTGTGAAAGCGGGCAGATACGTCAGCAGCAGTACCCGCGCCAGTGTTGCGAGAAAAGCAGCAGCAAGCAGCAGCGCGCCCTGCCGTATAGCAGAAGGCAGCGGGCGGAACAGCCGGGCAAGCGGAATCAGGATCAGCAGCAGCCATGCACCGAACACCGTCACCAGCAGCCCGCCGAAACCCGACACACCGGCCGCCGCACCCGTACACAGCAGCACCGTCGAGGCCGCCAGCCCGCGGCGATCCGCGGTCTTCAGAGAATTCGTCATCTTCCGGATCCTTCCTTTCTCCCGTCACCGAACCGCATCACGGACAAACCGATACGCGAGATTTGCCGCGCGGACCACCGCTTTGGAGGATACGGTCGCACCGGACACCGCGTCCACCGTGCCGCTGTCGCCGGGGACGGTGACCGTATTATCCCGGCCGGCCGCTTCGGCGAGAGCCTGTGATGCCAGCTCAACAAATTCCCCCACCGCAACCGACACACCGGCATAGGCGTCAGTTTTGCCGTCCGCCTCATTGTATACGAGTTTCGCCGGATCCTGTGCAGTCAGCAGCGCGTTTTCCATCGTCTGCGCCTGTTCATGCCAGCCGGGGCCGTCCTCGGTCATTACATACCGTCCGGCAAGCGATTCCGCTTTTTTGGTGGAATCACTGTCCCGCTTATCGGCATCCCAGTTGACCGCCGTGATTTTTCCGCCGGATATGGTCAGCTCCACAAAAGCGCGGTAGCCGGCATTGTCATATTCCGGCTTCTGCACCCGGTACTCACCGTCGGCCCACACCGTTTGGGCGGGCGGCGCGGACGTATCCCCCGGCTCATCAATACCGGTATAGCCGCCCACCGATGCTGGTGCGGCCAACGCGGTGAACTGGCGGTAAAAGGCTTCCTCCGTGACACGTGAGCCATAGCCCATCGTTTCGCTGTTCCGCCCGACCCGCAGGCCGATAAACTGCGCCGCGTCCGGCGAAAGCGCGGCTCTGACCTCCATATCGCCGCCGTAGCCCTTTACCTGCACCGTAACCGCATACCCGATCACCGCACCGGACGCATCCAGCGCGCGGTAGGCCGATACGATGCCTTCAGCATCCCGGGTATCCATCGTCTCATATCGTTCGGCCTCCAACAAGCCGGCAAAATCCTCCCGTACCGCCTGTTCTTCCTGCCGGACGGCAAGCGTTTCGGATACCATGTTCATCCCCCACAGCAGGCCGACCGACACCGCCCCGACAATCAACAGGTTGAGTACGGTTTTTCCCCACATTTTCATTCTTTATCCCTTCCTCTCGTCAAGCGGCGTGGCGGCCGATGCGCACGCCGTATACCCGCGGCATGGTCAGCCATTCGATCAGCGGCGCTGCAGCATTCATCAGCAGGATGGCAAAGCAGACCCCCTCTGGATACGGCCCCCAGATGCGCAGCACTGCAGTCAGGATGCCGACCCCCGCAGCAAACACGCATTCTCCCACCGGTGTTGTCGGCTTGGAAGTAAAATCGGTGACCATAAACACCGCGCCAAGCAGCAGGCCGCCGGACAGCAGCTGTGCGGCGGCCGCCCCGGTAAAGGGCGCCGAACCACCGAATATCCAGTACACCAGCGCAAAACTCCATACACAGGTTATCGGCACCCGCATACGGATGACCCCGCGCGCGCACAGATACACCATCCCGACGAGAATCAGCAGTGCGGAGGTTTCCCCCAGGCTGCCGTTCTCATAACCGAGGAACAGCGGCCACAGCGAGGTGTCCAGCCCGGCTTCGGCGATCGGCGTAGCCGAAGATACGGCGTCCGGGCGCACGTAGCCGCCCAGCGTCTGCGGCAGAGTAACCAGCAGCAGCGCACGGCCGGCCATCGCCGGGTTAAACAGATTGCGCCCGATACCTCCGGGCAGCTGTTTGACCACCGCGACGGCGAAAACACTGGCCAGCGCCGCCGCCCAGAGCGCCGTACCCGCCGGCAAAGACAGTCCCAGCAGCAGACCGGTCACCGCTCCGCTGCCGTCAAAGCCGCCGCGACCGCGAAGTTTCAGGCACAGCCAGTCCGCCAGAACGCACACTGCGGTAGTTGTCACCAGAACGGCCGCCGCCTGCCAGCGGAACAGCCACACTGCCCACACACATATCGGCAGCAGCGCGATTACCACATCAGTCATGATGGCCGATGTGGTGCGCTTTCTCCGGATATGCGGGGCAGCCATTTCCTGTTTTATCGCCAAAGCTCATCGCTTCCTTTCTCAATCAACAGCCGGGAAGACAGCGGTGCCGCATGACCGGCAGGCCGGACGCCAGCCCCGGCAGCCGGTCCTTCCGGCGGTACTGTCCTTCAATCGCGCAAGCCGCCTTATCGTTTCGCGGCGCGCGCCCGGGCGCGGATTCCCTCCCGCGCCATACCTACACGCGCGGCAAGCGGCCGCTTGGCCGGACAGGTATATGAGCAGCAGCCGCAGGATATACACTGCGCCGCGTGCAGCGCTTCACAGACATCCCGCCGGCCGGCAATCACCGCCGCGTCAATGGCAAATGGCTGGAGCCTCGATGGGCAGACCCGTGCACAGCCGCCGCAGCGGATGCAGGGCTGCTCGGTCCAGCCAGAACGCCCCAGCAGCATCAATCCGGATGTGGACTTGGTCATTGGTACGTCCAGCCGGTCGAGCACCCGGCCGGTCATCGGTCCGCCGAAAATGGCAGTCAATCCCTCGCCGCCCGCACCGCCGCAGAAGGCAAGCAGATCGCTGAGCAGCGTGCCCACCGGCGCATACACGTTGCCCGGGTGTGCCACCTGACCCGCCACCGTTACCAGCCGATGGGTCAGCGGGAAGCCTGCCATCGCGTCAGAAAGCGCGGCCGCAGTGGCAACGTTGTTCACGATCGCTCCCACGTCGGCAGGCAGACCGCCCTCCGGAACCTCGCGTCCCACCGCCGCCTGGATGAGCTGCCGCTCACCACCCTGCGGGTAACGGTTTGGCAGCTCTAGAATCTCCACCCCGAACGGCAGCGCCGCCTCCCGCAGTTTTTTCACTGCGTCCGGCTTATTGCTTTCTACGCAGATTTTTACCGCTGCGCCGGCCGCCTGTCCGAGCGCCACCGCGCCCGCCACCACCCGATCGGCATGCCGCACCATCAGCTGATGATCACAGGTGAGATACGGCTCGCATTCGCAGCCGTTGACCAGCACCCAATGGATTGCCTTATCGGTTTCGTATTTTACCGCGGTCGGAAAGCCCGCACCGCCCATACCGATCAGGCCCGCTTCCCGCATGAGGGCGCGCAGGCCCTGTTCGCCGGGCAGGTACTTTAGTCCCGGTGCCGGGGTGTCGCAGCCGTCATTTTCCACCACTACGCACATCCCCTCGCCCTCCACACAGGGCCGGGGTTCACCGCAGTGACCGTACCGGAAACACTCGCGTGTACCGGCACTGACATTTTCCCGTCTGACCGGCCGATCAGCTCACCCTTCTTCACCGTCTGTCCCGGCTCCACCACCGGCAGTGCCGGCCTGGCCAGCCCCTGTGCCATCGGGATGACCACCTGCGGCGGGGCCAGGGTCTGTACCGGCAGGTTTGCCGTTTCCTCTTTATGCTCGGCCTGATGCGGAAGCGCAATGCCTCCGCTGAATTTCGCGCCCATCCGACCGCCTCCATTTCTTTATTCCTCATCCCGCCAGTACTCCGCAAAGCCTGGCGTCATTTCCCGGCTGCCATCTGCAAATATCCACAGGACATCGACGTTTGGCAGGTTCTCCGCTGCCTCCCGGGCGGCAGCATACGGCTGCGCAAACAGCGCAGTGGACAGGTAATCCGCCGCAAACGCATCCGGTGCCAGCACGCACACCGCTCGGCAGTAGCGTGCCGGATACAGGGTGGATTCTTCCAGGATATGCGCATAGTATATCCCGCTTGAGGCAAAATACTTCTGGTAATCCCCGCTGACCCCCAGACATCGGTCGGCAAGGGTGAGCGTCCCACTGTATTCCGGCACCTCCCGCCGGCCCGAAAGGTTGAGCACGGCGTCCGGCTCCCTCACTGCAACCGTCCAGCCGCCACTTTCCGGCGGCGCACCGGCACACACCATCGTGCTTTCTCCAAAATCCAGCAAAAAACTGGTCACCCCCAGCTCGTGCAGCCGGACGGCTGCAGCGTCCGCTGCATAGCCCTTGCCCACTGCGCCGAGATCCAGCGACTGCGCCGGATCAGTAATGGTGATCTCGCCGTTTTCCGGATCCGCATCCACCCGGCTGAGGGCGATATGTCCCCCAGCCCGCCGCAGCGCCGCCTCATCCGGCAGCACGCCCGATACACGGGCATCCTCCCAAAGCCGCAGCACTGCGCCCATCGCGATATTCGTCCCCGGCACTCGCTCGTACAGCGCCTGACAACGAGCTACCAGCATACACAGCTCTGTCGGACAGGCAACCGTGCCACCCGCTGCCGCGTTCACCCGGGATACTGCGCTGTCCGGCCGATGGATATCCAGCAGCGCCTCCTGCCGTTCCAGTTCCCCGCGCACCGCCTGCACCGCGCGGGTAAATTCCGCTTCGTCCATGCAGTACGCGATCAGCTGAACCACGGTATCCATCGCACCGACAAACTGGGTGGAAAATCTTGTCGGCGCCGAATCGGCCGCCTGTGCCATACAGCCGGTCAGTCCGGCAAATAGCATGGTCAATATTCCCAAAAATCTCCGGCGCATCTTTATCCCCCTTACCAAATCGTGGGTTTGTCCCGACATTCTCTTTTATTGTGCCCGGAATTGTGCTATAGTTTGTACAAAGTGAATGGTTTTTTCTCCGGCCGTTGAGAAACGGATGCGAAAGGATGCGATTTCCATGAAAAGAATCCCCTGGTTTTCCGGCGCGGCAGGGATCGCCTGCGCGCTGATGATGGCCGCCCTGCTGTCCGGCTGCTCCAAGGAACCGGCATCCAGCGAGCCGGATTCTGCCGCTGCTTCGAGCGACACCGCTATGTCTACCACCGTCGAAACCACCCCGACCGCTACGACCACCACCCTGCCGGGCGAGCCGGCGGCCTATCCGCTGCGCGGCTGGTGTTCGGAGGACAGCGTGTACGTACGCAGTGGGCCAGGCAAGGAATACGGCGCCATCGGCGGCGCACACAAGGGCGAGCAGTTCAGCGTGCTCGGCCGCGAAGGTGACTGGTACAAGGTCCAGCACGGCGAGGATGAGGGCTACATCAGCGCCCAGTTCATCCGCTTCAGCCTTGATGAGGCGATGGCTACTACGGCAGCGGAGACAACTACTACGGTGGCTCAATCGATGCCGGAGGAAAGCGCTGTCCCTGAAGCGTAAACCGCATAATTATACAGCAAAGGGCTGCCGCAAAAGCGGCAGCCCTTTGCTGTATAATTTTCTAATTTTACGCATTCCGGTTGCGGATAAAGAAGGTGCCGAAAAACAGCGCTGCCGCAACCAGCACAATCATCGGGCCGGTGCCCACCGCATGATAATACGACAGCAGCAGGCCGAGCAGGCCGGAGAACAGGCCGAAAATCAGTGCGAGGACATGATAGCTGCGCATGCTGCGGGACACGTTGCGTGCCGCGGCCGCGGGCAGGATCAGCATCGCGTTGATGATCAGCAGCCCCACCCAGCGGATCGCCAGCATCACGATGACCGCGATAATCACCACAAACAGGTTGTCGAGGAACGCCACCGGGATCCCCTTGCTGCGGGCGAGCGACGGACTGAGGCTTACCGCATGCAGGCTGTTGAAGCACAGCAGCCACAGCAGCACGACCACCACCAGCGCGCCGGCGAGCACCACAAGTTCCCCGCGGGAAATGCTCAGAATATCCCCGATAAGCAGGTTCTGGTATTTGGAAAAGCTGCTGCCCCGGGAGAGGATAACCAACCCCAGCGCTACGCCGCAGGACGAGAACACCCCGATGACCGTGTCGGTCGAGGACAGCCGGGAATGGCGGATGCGGTTCATCAACAGGGCAAACACCACCGCAAAGGCGATCATCACGAGATTTGTATCGGTGAAGCCGAGCAGGACGCCGATACCCACGCCGGTGAGCGCGGAATGCCCCAGCGCATCCGAAAAGAACGCCATGCCGTTGTTGACCACCAGCGTACCGAGCAGCGCAAACAGCGGCATGATCAGCAGTACCGCGACAAAAGCGTTGCGCATAAAATCATACTGCCACCAGCCGAACAGCGTGTCAAACATATGCCGTCCCCTCCTTTTCCGGAAAGGCCGACCGGAATGCCTTGCTGGCAAACACTGTCTCCGGATCGCCGGACGCCGCCACCCCGTGGCCCAGCAGCACCACCCGGTCCGCATGCCGCCGAACATAATCGAGATCATGCGACACCAGCAGAATCACCATATCATCGGTGGCTTTGAGCCGGTCCACCGTCTCATAAAACTGCGCCAGCCCCGCCTGATCGACGCCGGATACCGGCTCGTCCAGAATCAACAGGTCGGGTTTCGGCAGTGTGGCGACAGCGAGCAGCACCCGCTGCAGCTCGCCGCCGGACAGCCGTCCCACCGGCTTATCCAGCAGCATATCCGCTGAAAAGCGCTTCAGATGCGCGAGCAGTGCTTCGGCCTGCTTTTTCCGCCGCGGCAGAAATGCCGGATAGGCCGACGAATACGACAGCAGCATATCGTACACCGTCGCGGGTGAGCCGCTGTCGATGTTCAGCGACTGCGGCACGTACCCGATACGGGGCTTACGCACCCGCTCTCCTGCCGTATGCCCGCTGAATTCCACCGTCCCGGTGTGACGGATTTCCCCCAGAATCGCCTTGAGCAATGTGGACTTGCCCGCGCCGTTGCGCCCGATAATCGCGGTCAGTTCGCCGCAATGGGCGTGCAGGTTCACGTCGTCGAGAATTACCGTCTCCCCCACTCGCACGCCGATATGCTGAATTTTCAGGCAGTGCAGCCCGCAGCTGGTCACCGTCATGCCGTCTCCCCCCTCAGCTTGCGCAGGTTTTCCCGCATCGCATTCAGCCAAGCGTCCGGCTCCTCTTTCCCGACGACGCCCATATCCAGCTGCAGAATCCGACCGTCCGCCGCGCTGTCCGCAATATCTTCGTAGGCCAGGTCATACTGGCTGTCGTACAGCAGCCAAACCTGTCCGGCCGCTGCCGCGGCCTGCTGCGCAGCGGCCAAATCCGCGGCGGCCACCCCCGCGTCCTCCCCGATGGGCAGGGACGCGAGCGGCGTCAGACCCAGATCGTCGGCAAAATACCGCAGCGATTCGTGAAACAGGATGCAGCCGTCAAATGGCAGCGAAGCGGCAGTTTCCGCAAAAGCTGTCCGGATCTCTTCAATTTTCGCAAGGTACCTCGCCGCATTGTCCCGATACTGCGCGGCGTGTGCAGAGTCGGCCTCACACAGTCCGTCACGCAGGTTTTCCACCTGCCGGTAATACCGGCTGGGGCTTGTCCAGATATGCTCATTGACCAGCTCCTCGTGGACTTCACCGTCCTCATGCTCGTGCACATGCCCGCTCTCCAGCAGCGGAATACCCGTCGAAGCATCCACCACCGGCAGCTCCGGGAACTGGCTGCGCGCGCCATCCAGAAATGCCTCGGCTCCCGCACCGTTGATCACCAGCACATCCGCTTGCGAGAGAGTAATCATGTTATCCGGCGACAGCTGGAAATCATGCAGGCAGCCGGTCTGCGGACCGGTCAGGCTGACCAGCTCCACATCGTCAATCCCCTGCGTCAAGTTCAGTGCCGCCACATACACCGGATAAAACGACGCGACAATCCGCGTTTTCGCTTTTCCATGCTGCGCTGTACCGGTAAGCAGCGTAATCACCGCCGATAGCACCACGATGCCTGCCATCAGCAGCGCCACCTGTCCGTAAACCCGTTTTCCCATGCCGCCCCTCCATGCCCGTGTCGGTTATTGCAATCCATTCGCAATTAACAATACTCGAATTTTTCCCGCTTGTCAAGGGAAAAAGCGCGAATCCTGCGGCACGGCCGCCGAAAGACCTGGTTGACAAGCGAATTTCCCCCGGATACAATAGAAATAGAGAAAGGAGGCGGCCGCATGGAACAGCGGACCACCCGGCAGAAGCAGCTGATTATGGACATCCTGCTGCATGCACAACAGCCGCTGACCGCACAGGAGGTGCACGCGCGTGCCGTCCGTCAGCTGCCGAACCTGGCGAAATCGACGGTATACCGCAATCTGGAAGCGATGAAGGCGCGCGGCGAAATCACGCAAGGGATGCTGGATAACGGCGAGAGCTATTACGAAGCCGTTCACGACGGGGAGCACAAGCATTACCTGGTATGCAAGGACTGCCATATCCGGGTAGATCTCCCCGACTGCCCGCTCGCACATATGCAGCAGGAAATTGCGGCCGCCGCCGATTTCACCATCACCGACCACGTCATCCAGCTGTACGGCTACTGTCGCGAATGCGCTGCACGGCGCCGGATGCAGCCGGGGGATAAAAAAGGCCCCGATCACCACGGATCGGGGCGATAGGACCGGCTCACGCCTGCTTTTCAAAAAGACTTTTTTCCACGCCGCAGATCGGGCACAGAAAGCCTTCGGGCAGCTGGTCAAACGGCGTTCCAGGCGCAATGCCCTCTTCCGGCACACCGACCGCCGGGTCGTAAACATAACCGCATACCGAGCATACATATTTTTCCATTGACTGGATTCTCCTTTTCTGTCAGATGGCGTTAGGATGTGCCGGCGACAGAAAAATATACAGAAAAAGGATGGCTGATTATGGTACGAAAATTTCAGAGCCTTCCCGCCGAACAGCGGGAGCATATGCGCGGCGGAGACGGAACGGTTACCCTGACGCCCGGGCTGCAGGCCGGCGATTACGCCGCGAAGCTGCGCCTGTTTTCCCGTATCACGCTGCCTGCGGGTGCCTCCATCGGCACCCATGTGCATCAGGACGAAGAAGAATTTTTCTATATCCTCACCGGCACGGGGGAATTTGACGACAACGGCACGGCGGTTGCTGTCGAGCCGGGGGACTCCACCGTCACCCGCAGCGGCGAATGCCATTCCATCCGCAACACCGGCGACACCCCGCTCGAGCTGCTGGCGATCATCGCCACGCTGTAATTTGATCTGTTTATAGTCGGGGAAAATGGTGCAGCCACACCCGGTTGTCCCCACTAGCCGGACGGATTGCCGTTTTTCCCAAAGGGAAGAAGGAAAAGAAGTGGAATCTCTCGTTGCCTATTTAAAAAAGGCCATTACAGACAAAATGCCGCTGGAGAATATTGTGGATGTCTTTGAGCAGATGTGTCAGACGCCGATAGAAGAGGACATGATTCTGTTTGAGACCGGAACCTATTCTTTTGCGGGGGAACCTTTCTTTTATTTCTCGTTAGTCAGACAGTATCCTAATAACGAAGATGATGAGTTCTATCAAATCCACGTGGATGTCCTTTATGCACCAACCCGTGAAAACGCGGCTTTTGAATCTGCTGTGTGGGATAACCAGCTGGACGAAAATATTTTTGACTATATCCGAAAATCCCCGGTTTTTGCTTACGCTAAACAGAAGGAATATGTGCAGGTCGACATAAGCTTGTACGAGACGTGATGATCCCTTTCCGTCCGTTTCAGCAGACCATCCGGATGGTCTGCCGCCGTGGAAAGAGGGGAGGTTGCGGAACCGCGTCTTGACAAACCTTGTTGTACACGCTATAATAAACAGGTTTCTGCCGCCGGGACTGTTATCCCAGCGGCTTTTCTGCGGGCTTTTTCAAAATTCAGCAAAGGAGTGCTTCCTGAATGAACCGTTACGATGTGGTGATCGTCGGCGCCGGTCCGGCCGGTATTTTTACCGCAATCGAGCTCAAGCGCCGTGCACCGCAGCTGAGCATACTGATGGTGGATGAAGGGCGCACCATCGATAAACGCGCCTGCCCAGCGCGCAAAACCGGACGCTGCGTCAACTGCCAGCCCTGCAACATCATGAGCGGCTGGTCGGGTGCGGGTGCTTTCTCCGACGGCAAGCTGTCTCTCTCGGAGGAGGTGGGCGGCAACATCACCGACTATATGTCTGCCGACGAGGCACAGGAGCTCATCCGCTACGCCGACTCCATTTATACCGCCTTTGGTGCGCCCGACAAAGTGCACGGGCTTAACGACAAAAAGGTGGAGGAAATCGACTACGCCTGCAGTCGGCATAACATCCATCTGATCCGCTGCCCGGTGCGGCACATGGGCACCGAATACAGCTTTGAGACACTGCGGAACATGTATCTCTGGCTGCGTGAGCAGGCGGGTTTCACCTTCCTCGAACGTACCCGCGCGCAGCACATCGTCACCGAAAACGGCCGGGTGACCGGTGTTGCGCTGCACACCGCCGGCGCAGAACCATTTACGGTGGAAGCCGGACGGGTGGTGGCCGCTCCCGGGCGCGGAGGCGCCGACTGGCTGACCCATATCGCACGGGAAAACGGCATCGACACCCGCAACAATGAGGTCGATATCGGTGTGCGGGTCGAGGTGCCAAACGCCGTGATGGATCATCTGACTAAACACTTGTATGAGGCCAAAATGGTCTATTACAGCGACACATTTGAAAACAAGGTGCGCACCTTCTGCATGAATCCCGGCGGCATCGTCAGCGAGGAGCACTACGATGGCGGCCTTGCGGTGGTCAACGGCCATTCCTACGCCGAGGAAGAACGCCGAACCGGCAACACCAATTTTGCGATGCTGGTGTCCTCCCGCTTCACCGAACCGTTCGACCGACCGATTGAATACGGCCGCTATATTGCCCAGCTCGGCAACATGCTCACCGGCGGCGGCATAATGGTGCAGCGCCTGGGCGACCTTTTGCTCGGCCGCAGGACGGATGCTTCCCG
>ERZ825896.1841-NODE-1841-length-22313-cov-4.232366_pt1 | contig 22313 bp, 22 predicted proteins | sample MGYA00519858_ERZ825896 | MGnify/ENA primary metagenome ERZ825896 (study PRJEB31778, sample SAMEA3449214) | human gut metagenome | biome: human gut; feature: human-associated habitat; material: faeces | place: United Kingdom | collected 2010/2012 ...
GCTGACCAGCTACGATGGACAGGCATTGACCACTGACGCCATCGGTAATCTGATTAATGATGGCACGTGGAGCTATACTTGGAGACATGGCCGACAGCTCTACGGGATGAATAAGACAGGGACAAGCGTTACCTATGGCTATGACTCCGATGGAAAGCGCATCACGAAGACGGTTAACGGCACGACGTATAACTACCACTATCTGGACAACCAGTTGACCGAAATGACATGGAGCGGCAATAATTTGCACTTCACCTATGATGAAATCGGTCCCATGTCCGTGATTTACAATGGCGCAGAGTATTTCTATTTGAAGAATGCACAGGGCGATGTGACCGGCCTTGTCAATAGTAGCGGCACACAGGTGGTAGACTACACCTACGATGCATGGGGCAATATTCTGTCTACTACAGGATCTATGGCGGATAGCTTGGGATATACAAATCCCATTCGTTATCGTGGTTATTATTACGATTCCGAAACGGAACTGTACTATCTCCAGAGCCGGTTCTATAATTCCAAGATTGGCCGGTGGATCAATGCAGATGATCCCGAAATGTTATTTAAAGAGTTTGAAGAGTTGCTCCAATACAACCTCTTTGCCTATTGTTGGAATAATCCGGTGAATATGTATGATCCGGATGGATACTGGACACTCGCTCTAGCGGGTGGTGGTTATTTGGCTACTGCAGGAACGTTTGGTGCCTCGAATATTTGGAACCCAGTTGGATGGGGCGTCCTCGGGGTGGTTGCTGTTACCACTGTTGTTGTAGTTGGAGTGAGTGTATATAACTCTACAAAGAACCCATCTAATAACAGTTCTGATCCATATGCTCGCCCTGGACAGAAAAAACAGGGTCGCGAGAGGAAGAACAAAGCACGGAAAGGCTCAAATTGGAAACCTCGTTCAAATCCAAAGCCACCAAAGAAACACACACCTGGGCGGGAACATAGGAAGTATAAATAATATGCATATCTGGACAATTGAGAATTGGAAAAAGTATCTTCCGCGGGATGTCCCTCGGCGAACGGGCTTACGATTCCGATACGATAGAGATGTTCACCCTGAAGTGAAGCGGGCGTGTTCACAGTTCGCAATTTGGTTGCGGACGCAATATTGTTTTCCGTTGAGAATTGTTGTTTATGTCAAGGGGACAAAAACCATCCGTACAAAAGACGGCGATTGCGTCGTTGGAAGTTTTTTTGAGCCCTTTTCCTATTTGGATGAGCCATATGTTAGAATTGCAACGGGTGACTATGATGAATTGACCAATGTGTGGGGAAAAGACAATGCACTTGCATCCATTCTTCTTACGTTGGCTCATGAACTGACCCACTACTATCAATGGATTAACAATATTCAACTGACGCCGGTTGGCAGAGAGCGACAAGCGGGCAGATACGCAACCTATATAATAGACGAATATTCACTAACCAGGGAACATCCTTAGCAAGTATGACCTATACGTCGTAAGAATCCGGGGCTCTTATAACCAGGCTGTGTTTTGGGGAAAGGCACAGTGTTTATATAGTTGCTCGCGCATATGGTACATGTGTTCGTTGGGTTTGATTTTATAGTGGCCTTTAGAGAAAATACAGTTGAGGGGCATAGACTGCTTCTCAACTGTAATTCTCACAACAGGATGGAGATCCTTACTAGTGAACACACTGAATAGCATGGGATAACCAGTGCCCTTTCCACTAGCGACGGCTATTATTAAGATGCAATAAAACAATATGCTATACTGATATTGGAATTCAACAAACACGAACGAAAATGATTCAAAGGAGGAAAGAAAACTTGGCAGCAAATGAACAATGGATCCCAATTATTTCAGAGGTGCTTTCATGGATCAAGGCGATGCATGGCCCAACGAAAAGAGAGCTAAGAATCAAAGTCTCTGAACTTGAACAGAAAGTACAGTTACTTACAGACGGGAATGTAACTCTCGCCAATAACATTGAATTGATTACTTCGGAAATACTTAAACAATTAAAGGCCGAAAACCATTGCACCATAAACGCAGATGCCATTATTGTTATCGGCGAGAACACCGGTAACGTCGATGCTAAAAAGCTGGTAATGTCAAATAGCGCTTTTTCAGATAAGATTACTTCAAAAACGCAATTAAAGGCATCAGAAGGTCTTAGTATTTTTGCGGGAGTTGAAGAGGAAATTGCGCAGATGAGAGCAATAAATCCATAGTGATAGGAGACAATAATATGACAATTCCCGAACGTTTTACAGCAATGATTGATTCTCATATGTTGGGAAATATGCTTGACATTCCTCATTTTCCTTTGATTTTGGCCATAATTGGTCGACCTGGTATGGGAAAAACATATCAGTTAAGAGGTTACTTAGAAGCGGTTGGCGTTTCTATTTTTTCAATTAGTGCCGCCGACCTTGAGAGTGATCGGGCTGGCGAACCCGCAAAACTGCTTCGACAAAAATACGTTGAAGCGTCCTCGTCAATGTTAAAGGGCGAACCGGCTGTGCTATTGATTGATGATATTGATACGACTTTGGGGGAATGGGAAAACCATACAGGGACAGTCAACCATCAAGATATATTAGCATTTCTTATGCATATCGCTGACAACCCGCATTTTATTGAAAATGTTGGTTCAGTGCATAGAGTTCCAATCTTTTTTACTGGAAATGATTTTGAACGGCTATATACACCACTAATGAGAGAAGGGCGAGCAAACAGGTTTATTTGGGAACCTACAAGAGAGGAAAAGATATCTATAGTGACACATATTTTGCCCTCAAGAAGCTGGATAATGGCAGAAAGACTTGTGGATTTACATCCAGAGGAGAAGATATCCTTTTTTTCAAATTTGGTAGCAAGCAAGACGATGGAACGGTTATCTGCGCTTTCTTGCGGTGTGGTTTTTAAGTATGTTCTCACAAATAGCGATTATCGCAACGAATTGTATTCCCACTATTGCGACCTGATGAATGACATTTCATGGGACCTTGTAGGTGAAAAAAGTATAGATAGAGACGCAGCAACAGACTTAACAATGTAGTTGCCTGCAAACTTGGAGGGTGATTTCAATTAGTACATATACAAATACGCACACTTACACACGTACAAGATTAGGCGTAATTGATGCCCATATGGAATTATTTTTGACTTGTGCCGAGTTGTCCAAATCTGATATAGAAAAGCTTCTTGATGCTGTTGATGATAAGGAAATAAGCGCCGTTGGCATTTATATTGTGGATGAAGGCCATAGGATCGCTGAAGTTGAATTTGGAGTTGACTGGAATAAGCATGAGCAAATGATAGGTATATATGGGACTCGTTTTGATACCAACATACCAGGTTGGAAAGACGACGTTTCGCCAGAAGCGTATGTTGTAGCGCAGCGTTTGGTGTTGGTAGCAAGGCGTATGCGCAAAAAAGTGCATTCATGGATTAGAGTGGCTCCCGCTATTCCTCGGGGCTCTGCAAGGTACAAAGCTATTTGCGATAAACTCGGCTATGGGGGAACAGTTCCTTCGTGGAAAGAAAATCCGACTGAAGAAAACTATAGTATAAACGGTCTACCAGAGGCAAAAGTTGCAGGACGTACTACCCCATTCGAGTTATAATTTTGAGCTTGTTGTGGAATCGATGGTAAAAAAGATATGAAAAACTGAAAAGCGAAATGACTTGTTGTCCTAAGTATGGTGTTATTGCTGGCAAACGAAGTCAATGCGGAAATTACACCGAGTACAGTCCTGATGCTTTTTCCATCGGGCAAATGAACTGGGGGTTTTAGCGAACTTGTAATATGTAAACAGCAATAAAATATATCGCATGATTACAGCGACTACAGAAATTGTCCTAGATTTGCGCTGAAGCGGACTTTAGATTGAAGGAAATCATTTTGATCCAATTTGCTATGCATATCAGTTGTATGTAATAGCTGACTGTGTGAATAGGGACTACTATTTGGTTCCAAACATACTTTTCTTGATAGATAACGAGCGTCTCTCGGCCAATGGGAATGGCTGAGAGACGTTCTTCTTTGTAAACTATTCATAGATGCTATTTGACAAAAGCAATTTCAATTTCATTATAGATTCACCCAATTAATATGGGGAAAATATATTATATCTGTTGATTCGTTTAGATTATATTGGTAAAATAGAAAAATAAATTTTTTAAGTGCTGCCTAGTTGCACACAATTATGGCTGTTGTTGCAGTTCCTCTTCGCAATGGTTTATATCTATATATAGAACAAAGAAGGTATCAAAATGCTTCCGATTATCTTGTCCACTATGGCGGATCCTAACGACCGTAAGTTTATGCATGATTTATATGTAAATAATGAAAAGCTACTTTTTTCTACAGCCTTAAAGATTGTTCCGAGTCTGCATGATGCAGAAGAAGTAGTCCAGGAGAGCTTGGTAAAATTGATTGGCAAAGTTGCAACACTTCAAAGACTTGAATGTTGCACTTTGACTGCCTACGTTGTCTTAACAGTTAGAAATACCGCATTCAATTATATGAATAAATTGAAGCGGCATTGGGCAAAGACGGAAGAGTTTGATGAAGTGTTGCTGGGTGAAAAGGTACCTTCAAGTTTATCACTTGATGAATTGATAATCATAGCAGAGAACCGAGAAAAGTTGGTCAACGCATGGAAAGATGTCCCCGAAGCGGATCGAACCCTGTTGGAGGGGCGCTATCTTCTGGGAATGTCGGATGCGGAGCTGGCACGGATGTTCCGATGCAAGCCAACAAGTATCAGGATGAAAATGACCAGAGCCCGAAAAAGTGCTTTCAACGTAATTAGTAAAAAGGGAGTGGAATTGAAATGACGAGACGCGAGATGTTGATGGAACAGTATGAAGACGCACTGTTTGCGCTCATTATGGATGAAGTAGCTGAAGTAGAAGGCCAGAAGGCGTTGGAGGAAAATCAGCGTTTGAAGGAGAGCGGTGAGTTAGTGATCCCTGAAGAGGTAAGCCAACGGTGTCAGCGAGTGATTGCCCGCAAAACTGCCGAAAAGGATCTCAAGAGATTTGGTAAGGGCTTTGGAAGAGTTGTAACCAAAGTTGCCGTTGTTGCCTTGATGGGAATGCTGCTGTTTACGACGGCCTTTGCGGCATCTGAAGATTTTCGGGTCAAGACGCTGAATTTTGTCATGGAAGTATTCGATGACAGAACGGAAATCAGGTTTGTGCCGGAGAATATGTCATCGGATGCGAGCAATAGTGTGGTTCCTCGGATTACCGCAGGCTGGCTGCCAGAGGGATTTGAACTGATGAGCGAAGATAGTACAGAATATACTAGATGCTATGAATTTGAGAAATCTGACAGCGAAGAACATATTTCAGTCAATATCATAAGTATGAACGATACAAATATGACAATCGATACAGAAAATGCCGAGACGAGTTCTGTCAAAGTGCAGGGCGCAGATGCATTATTAGTAGAGACTGGTACCATAAAGCAGCTTGTGTGGCAGTTGTACGAAGGAAAAGAGTGGTATATTCAAATTATTACTCGGAACACATCTGCAGAAGACATATTGAAGTTTGCACAAAATATTATGGTAAATTGAACGTTGCAAATTGATATAGCTGGTGTTAACTTGGGGTATTTTGCTCAAGAAGCACACTTTAAGGAGGACTTATGAATACAATCGCAAAACGTCTACTTACATTAACACTAGCTATGGGAATCATTCTTACGATGATTCTGCCAGCTGCCGCGGAGCCCGGAGTAGTTCAACCGAGATTGGTAGGAATCTCAAGCGTTGCTCCCCATCTAAGCATATCAACATCAGGCAAAGCAACATGTGGGGTGACTTTATATAATAATGGTAACTATGATGTAACTGTTATCCTTGATTTGCAGCAGGATGGAACGACAATCAAATCGTGGACAGTCGCGCCAAGTGTCGGTAACAATCAGATTACAAAGTATCATTATGTAACATCCGGCCATGATTACCAGTTGGCCGTGACAGTGCAGTTAAAAACTGGTGGAACATTGGAGCGTAGCTATCTTTTCACAAGTAATGTGAAGAGCTATTAAAGTTATAGTAATGTGACAAGTAGTGCGGGAAGTACGGCGGTAACTCATTGATCTCTGTACTTCCCGCAAACTGTTGCGAACGGGCGCTCGGCTCCTTTAGACATTTTCTCTCTATCAAATGTCTAAAGGAGGCCTACTTTATGTGGGAGAAAAGCCAGAAGCGCCAAACGAATGATGAGCAAAATCAGTTTACAGCATATCTTGTAGTTGCTGTACGCAATCATCGCTCCAACTATTTGAAGAGAGTATTTAAGAACAGAAACCAAGAGGTTCAGATTGGGATCGAGCTCTCACAGTTTCCTTCATCAGAATCGGCTACTCAGGAGCCAGAAGATTATATGCAGATAATTGAAGATACCCGCCTTTGGAATGCGTTACATCAAATGAAGCCTCGGGATCGATACATCTTGTTTTCCCGGGTGCTTGACGAGAAAGCCTTTGGACAGATTGCTGCAGAATTAAATTTACCATATGGAACAGTTACTATGTCATATCACAGAACAATCAAAAAGCTTCGCAGTGCAATGGAGGGGGAGGATAAACAAGATGGCTGAGTTTGTTGAGATGCTTGTGAAGGCAAAGCATGGCGACTCAAAGTCAAAAGAGGAGTTGCTGAATATGTACCGACCTTTGTTATACAAAGAAGCTCTAGTAGACGGCATATTTGACGAAGATCTATTTCAGGAATTGTGCTTAGTTTTTCTTACATGCATTTCGAGATTCAATGTACAGTATCGGCAAGACAGAGTAGAACAGAAGAATATAGCAAAAGAAGGAGCGATTTAAAATGTTGGATAGGCAGATAGCAAAATTAAAAAGCATTATGTCTGATGAAGATTTAAAAGAATACACAGGAGATGCATTTTGGAATTTGATTAGTTGCGTAATTTCTGCAGATCCTATTGCCGGCATAAAAAGCATGGAGGATGTTAAGAACTTGGTGTTCCATTTTCCAACCATAATTTTTTGGAGCAAAATGAAGAGCTTTTTCCAAGGAACATTTTCAAACTATGAGGAACAGGTAAAACTGGCAGCAAAGTTTAGTGGCGATGATAGTAAGTACACTGAATTTGTGAAAAAGCTAATCTACACAATTGATAAAATAGATGATGATGAAAAGGTTGATTATTTTGCAAACCTGACGCGTAGTTTTTTGCTCTCAGATCTTCGACCTGACATGTTTTCCAAGTTGAGTAAGCTTATTATTATGTGCACTCCGCAGGAGCTTGAGTATCTCAAAGGGATTAATGCATCGGATACTTTTAAAAATTCCCCCATGGTGTTTGCACTATGCCAGTATGGCTTATTCGTAAAGAACGATATGATGAGTGAATTATATATCCTCACAGATTTTGCAAGGGCTCTAAAGGAAAACAGTCTCAATTTCAACGAAGGGGTCGGATTAAGGAAACGAATTACCTGCTATGATGATATGAAAGTAGTAGACAACAGCCTTCGACTGGAAGAAATACCAGGCGGGGACGGAATTGCAAGATTCGGCTAATATGGGTGAGAATTTCAGTTACAAAAGAAGCGGTCACTTTAACTGAAGCATAATTATATAAGTGGTCAAAATAGCCGACAAATCTCTGCGGTACTCCATACTCAAAGGGATTTGTCGGTTATATAATATAAGCCTTGCAAGAACTGCTCTTGCCCTCTCGACAGAAAGAGTTGCTTCTGGAATAATGATTGAGTAATTCTCAAAAAGGAGCAACATATATGTATGTCTTAACAAAGGAAATTGATAATTATTTAGCTAGCTGCAGGATCCAGCGCAGCCTTGATCCGAAAACCTTAAAAGCGTACCGCATCGACCTTAAGCAATATGCCGCGTTTGTGAATATGACAGAGCACCCTTTCTCTCGATTCAGTATCTTACAATATTTGGAAACAGCAAGCTTGTCTTATGCGCCGAAAACAGTAAAGCGTAAGCTTGCTTCGCTACGAGGATTTGTAAGCTATCTGTTGGATGAACATCTCCTTGAAGAAAATCCTTTTATTAAGCTTAGGCTTCGCCTTAAAGAACCAAAGGTATTACCAAGAACGATACCTATTCCTGCCATAGAGAAAATACTTCGTATTGCACACAACGATATATCGAGGTCAAGTGCAAATGCTCGGAGGAAGGCACTCCGTAATGCAATTATTATTGAGCTGCTTTTCTCTACCGGAATGCGGGTTAGCGAACTTTGCCGCCTTGCTCCCGAAGACATAGACCTTAATAATGGAGTCATGATTATTTGGGGGAAAGGCGCCAAGGAGCGTATTATAAGAGTGGAGAATGAAGGTATATTAAAATTACTTCGCGAGTACCATGAGCTAACTGATTCAAAGACAAAAACTCTTTTAATAAACCGGGATGGAGCTGCTTTATCAGACCAGTCGGTTAGATCTGTTTTGAAAAGCTTTGAAAAGCGCGCAGGCCTTCATACTCATATCACGCCTCACATGTTTCGCCACTCCTTTGCGACTGCTTTATTAGAGGCGAATGTGGATATTAGGTATATTCAAAAGATGTTGGGGCATAGTTCCATCACCACAACACAAATCTATGTGGATGCAACAACGGAAAAACAGTTTGCAATACTCTCGAAGTGCCACCCTCGCAATCAGATGCAAATATAAAAGTACCGGTCACTGCAAAGTGGCCGGTACTTTTATATGGATAATACCCAATTATCCTGCATGTGGATGAGGAGGTACGCCATGGCAAAAAACTTTGTGATTAAATGGAGAGGCTCTAATGGTCAAGCCTTTGAAGGACTTGTTGGAGAGCTTTTGAAACAAATGTATCCTAATTACAATTTTAAACATACAGAGTATAGTCACGATGGCGGCAAAGACTTTTATGCCATGGGAGAGAACAATACATCGGATACAATCTGGGTTGAAGCAAAAAACTATACTCGTCATTTGGAACTCAGTAAGTTTTCTAACACCTTTATTATGGCAGATATTAGTCAAGTGAACCGAATTATTCTGTTTTCTATGTCTCCGCTAACTATTGGTGCAACTACAAATATAGCACGATACGCAGCATATCACCGAAAAAATATATCGGTATATTCTGGCGACGATATTCTCTGGCTCGTAAATAAGTATGCTGACCAATTTCCTATACACACCTTCATTGATAATGCCGATGATCTTTTAACTGAACTTCAGCATAGCCCCCTCCAACGGGGACTTGACCATATTACTGTCAGATATGAATATTACAGGACTCGGCAATTCAATCTGGCATATAGGCGTGAAGAGAAAAACTTTTTGAATGAAACTCAGATAGAGCAACTTCCTCTGCAAACTGTATTCGCTCAGGAAATTCAAATTACAAACCATGACCTACTAAATGCTAGAAAGATTACTCTTGATGCAACAGAGTATGAATGTGCTGATTACAAGGTTGTCTCTACGGACATTGGCAATGCGAACATCGTTCTTCAACCTGCATCAACTGTTGTCTTAGTCGTATACCTAACGGTTACTAATTGTCGGGATTCAATCATTCCCCCAACTATCAAATTTAGTGATGACGTTGCCGTAGAAACCGCAGCAGTGCCAATTACCTGCTGCTGGCTAGGAGAAATCCCCTATATTGGAAGCGGTGCTATAGAATTGCATAATCTCATGCGGGATATCAGAGGGGGGAAAAGAACTCCAGTCATTGTCTCTGGGAAAAGCGGTGTTGGAAAGACCCGGTTCTTACAAGAATTATCTAGTTGCCTATTTGGCTCGGGATTTCGAATAGTGAGCATAGATTTTCAAACAGAGGATCAGTTGTCTTTAAGAAGTGTTTTAAGGCAACTGCTCCACACTATTTTCTTCCTTGATTCGGATACACAGGCAATTCGCATTGTAAAGGAATTTAGTTCATTAAATCAAACAGCCTACCCGCTTTACAAGGACTTCTACTCTATAATTTTTGATGATCAATATGACTGCACTGTACATATGAGCCGGATATCTTCGCTTTTTAGGGATTTGCTAATACAAACAGATACGGCTCTCGTTTTGGACAATATGCAGAGCCTAGATCAGGACGCAACAGATTTCTTCAAAGATCTCTCCCGAAGCGCTTCAGAACATTTACTGGTATTCTGCTTTAATGAGGATTTTCTTTTACCACAAAAAGCCGCAACAAAATTTTTCCGCTCGCTGCAGGGAAATGGTCATTGTCGCAAAATTAGGCTAAAAGACTTTAGTAAAAACGATGCACTTCTTTATTTAACAGAATGCATAGACTCATCAAACGTACACAATGATTGGAGAAACTACTTTAATGAGATAATCAGTAAGTTCGGTACAAATCCTTTTATCCTGAAACAGGTCGTCCTATATTTGAAGCAAGAGAACGTAATTGCATTTGATGCTCAAGTTGCATATATTAGCGACTACAGTAAAATGATGACCGTATTAAATGAACTACCTCCTGGTATTACAAATATATTGGACTATAGATATAGCGTACTCTGTTCGAGTTTTCCAACATTCAAGAAGCAATTTGAACAGATCTCTTGGTCAGTAGCGTTTTTTAACGGTTTGACACCTTGCCTAATTCATTCTTTTAGATTTTCTTTGGATATCATACAGAAGCTTTGCGCATTTGGCTTTTTAGAACGAAATGCTCGAAACGAATTGGTTTTTTGCCATCAACTCATCGAAAAGTTTTTTTGCCAACATGAAGCAAATACACTTGGCTCAACAAAACCTCCTCAATTAAGTTTTCTGAGCGAGCAAGAGGATTTCTTGCATTTTGCCTATTCGGTCATTAAAAGGCAAAGTCGTACTATGTACGCTGTACACGAGATGCTACTAAGATCTTATTTTGGCGAAACGGAATCTGGTCAGTTCACAAGAGCATTGCGCACGTTGGAAGTAAAAAGCCCACGCGATTTCATGCTGTCATTGATAATTAATACTATAGTTTTCGAAATAGACCGTGGGATTTCTATTGATCCTAATATCGAATTATCTACCGCGTACAATATGTGTGTAACCTGTCAACTTAGATATGACATATTGACAGCGGCAAAATTGATTCGGCCGTGGATTGAATATGAACAGATAACTTTTAAGCAGAAGCTATCTGCAAATACACAACTCATTGCGTTTTTTAAGCACTATGTATTCTTGTTGCCCATAAATGAAAAATTCACATTTTTAGATTGGCTCATTGAGCATGTCAATGAGTTTGCCTTGCCGGAAACAGAAAAGGACCGGTTTTATGGCTGGTTGCATAATCGATATAGCAAAAACCTCTGCAGTGTGCACCGCTTTGATGAAGCCGAGTCACACATTGTGGAAGCACTCAACAATGCGGTTATGCGGCGCGATTATGAGTCAGCTTCCGAAGCAGAAATCGAATATGGAAACATATTTGCATATTTTGACTCTAAAAAAACGGCATATCATTGGCGAAAATGTTCCGAGTACATAGATAAGTCTCATAGTCAAACAGCATATTTTAGCATTTATAAAAAGGCATATGGCTTGTGGGCAGATATTATTTGTCATATACACTGTCATGAGGATCAACTGACCAGGGAACTGCAAGAATTACGTCCCAAAACTTTTCTGTATCAACAATTACTTATTGATGACATCTGTGCAGATGTTATCATACTAAAATATGCGCGCGGAGAAATAAGTGCTAACCATCTAATAAACTTAATCCCTCAGCTGGAACATATGCGATCCGAAAGCTACTTATATCACTGGCAGTTTGCATTACTCTTTTCATTTAAGCTGCTAACAATCATTCGTTTACTGTCATACAAGGGCCTTTCAGACATAGTACAAGGAGATAAAAAAGCCGATATTATCTTGCGTGAAATGATTGCAAATGGAATTTTTGAGTCTAACCATCTTGAATTTTCTAAGATTGTTTTACAGGAAATCCTGCCTCTAACGAATGAATATCCCACCTTAGACGAAATGCTCAGGGCGAATTTGCCGCTGGGTGCAAAAAACGCTTATCTTAATATGAAACGAGATTATCCTAACGGAAACGCTTTCCAAATATCCACAGCAATACAAGATGAATTACACACAGTTAACATTTTGCATTTTAATTATGTTTTTTGAACAATTATATCTTGTTCGCGGAAATGGCTTCCCCACCATTTGTAATCTGTTTTATCTATGTTGGCTTTCGGTGGCAGGACGTATAGTATCGGTGTGTGAAGGCGGTAAAAATCACAGAATAGTTCTTCGCTAAGTATGATAGGCGTTTGTTTCATAGAAATACTAACATCATAACACGCTATAATATCAATCTCATGGTCTGCTTTTAACTGTAATATTTCGTTGGCAGATAGCTCTGTATCAGTTAGATTCAATACCAGATAGCGCTTCCTAGGTGTATAAAAAAGTTCGGGTTTATAAAAATTTTCATTCACCCAAAAATGATCGTTGAGTTTATTTGGCATGCCGCTATAGACGCAGTAGTATTCCCCACGGTCTTCGATATCAAAATCGCAAATACCAGAGGGCGTGTAAATAATGCGGTTAGATGTTGATATATTATCAATGGCGGTAATCTGTTCAGCATTCCATTTTATCCTCAAGCAATGATTTGTTTTTATAATATGTACTTCCTGGGAAACTCTTAGTAACTCTGCCAAAATGGCCGCAACAATAGCCTGCGGATATGCAAAGATGTCCTCGGCGCAAATTCCTGTTACGAAGTTTTGATTTTTAAAGGGAAGCGCAAGCCCGAGCAATTCCAACTTCTCTTCTTTGTACACATCTGCGCCTGTAAAACGAATCAAGCCAGAGGGATACTGAGCGGTAATTTCATTTACAAAGATAGTATTCGGTGGCAAAGCTACCTCGTGTACTACAGTTCCGGATTCCAGGAGCCTTTTCTGTATATACTTAATTACGTGTGAATTTTTGAGCGAATGTCCAAAAATCATGTGAAGTTCGACTTCCACAGAAGGAAACTTTGCCAAAAATCGGTAGAGATTGATTCTATTCGAATACATACACTGGTATCGATTTCTGGCGTGTGGTATATGGACACCATACGCGCTTGAGCAGTAAGATAGTTCGCCGATCTGACTGAGTCTGTATCCGAGTTCATCATCTTCGACACCCCAGCCAACAAAGCGTGTATCAAATCCTCCGATTGCTTCAAACGCTTCTCTTTTCACGGCACAATACGCCGTAAAAAAATACTCCCATAGGGAACTTGTAGCAATTTTGTCAAACAAATATTTGCCGCGCCGATCTTCCCAAAAATCTAAATCAATTAGATTTTCAATGCTCAAATTTTTCCTGAGTAGGTTTAAATAATCTTTCCCGCATAGTAGATTTGCCTGTTCAGGGGTGTTATTGCTTAAAATCACATTTCCCACGGCACCTACATATCCGCGCTGCAGGCATATACGCATCGCGTTAATCGTTTCTGGCAGCAAGATGATATCTCCATCGACGAAAAGTATATTATCATTATCTGCGAATTGCACACCAAAGTTTCGGTTATAACCTCGATTTCCAGCGCGGTCAGTATGGACAAGTTTAATAAACGGAGCTACTGGGGCAAGTGTTTCGAGGCTTTCTACGGCGGAATGATCGTCCACGAGGACAATGTCTTCATCTTTTTCCTTTTGGGCTAGAATACTTTCAATTACGCGGCAAGTGTCTGAATTGTTGTGGAAAAGAACAATATAGCTAAAGCGAACCATTTACACCCTCCACTGCAATAAATTTTTGTAGGATAATTGGGTATTATCCTGTATTAAGGTATAAAACTCATTAATTATTATATCAAAATAAAAAACAATAATAAAGTTCAACATGCTCTATAGTTTTCACATATAATGAAATACTGTAAATGCTATTATTCTTTCATATAGTAGGGCTAAAATCCTATAGATGACACTTCGTCTCTGTATATGGTATTTTGTACGCACTTACCACCGTTATAACTACCACCGGCAGCAGATATGCGGCGGCTCCGGCGTAGGGGGCGGCAAAGGCGGTGCGGGTCAGGAGAATGGACAGGGGCTGCTTGCTTTCGTCTGACAACAGCACCAGCGGCAGCTCCACCATGCTCCACTGATCCAAAAAGGCCAGCCCTGCCGCGATGTAGGCGGTATCCTTCACCTGGGGCAGATAGATGCGGCGGAAGAGCGTCCACTCTCCGGCGCCATCCAGGGACGCGGCCTCGCTCTGCTCACGGCCGATGCGCTGCATGGCGCGGGCCAGCAGGAATACCGCCAGCGGGGAGAAAACGCCCAGCAGCATGATGGCAAGGCGGGTGTTCAGCAGCCCAAACGCCCGGCACACCAGATAGTTGGGCAGCATCATCACCTGCACCGGCAGCAGCGTCAATAAACAGTACAGCAGGTAGGTGGCGTTTCGCAGCCGTCCCTGCCAGCGTGCCAGACCGTAGGCCGCCAGCAGCGCCACAGCCAACTGAAAGATCAGAATGACCGCTGTCAGTCCCAGCGAGGTGGCGTAGCCCCGCCAGTAGGCGCGGTCATCCCACAGCAGCGGAAGCTGGGGAACCGCCAGCCAGAGCAATATCCCCACCGGCAGAAGGGCAAGGAGAACAAGGATCACTTTCGCCAGTGCTTTCATGCTTCCACATCCTTTCCCTGTGCGTTGGTCAGCAGGAACAGCAGCCCCGTTATGGTCACCACCGCCGCCACCACCACGATGGAGGCGGTGGCCAGCTTGCCGTATTGCAGGCGGCGGAACATGTGCATGAGGTAGTGCTGAATGAGATAAATGCTGTCATAGGGGTAATCACCGGTCAGAAGATAGACCTCCCGGAAGGCCCGCCAGGCGAAGAAAAGGTCGATCAGCGCGGCGAAAAACACGCTGCTGGCCAGATACGGCCACTTGACACGGAGGAACAGCCTCAGGCCGCCGGCCCCGTCCAGTTGGCCGCTCTCGATGACCTCGCCGGGGATCTTGTTATGGGCGGCGGTAAACAGCACAGCATTGACGCCTGTGACTTTCCAGACCAACAGCAGGATCAGCACCCACAAGCTCTCCCACGGGATCAGCGCCCACCAGATCACCGCCACGGCGGCGGAGGGGATCATCAGCGGCACCAGCAGCGCCAGCTTCACGGCAAAGCGCCGGGGCCTCAGCGCCAGCGCGATCCACATACCCAGCAGCAGCGCGGCGCCGATGCCGCAAAACAGATAGACAGCGGTGTTCCGCGCACCCACCGCAAAGGCGTGGTTGCCGCCCAGCGCCGTCAGTCCACCGCCGCCGGAGAAGGCATAGAGCAGCATCACGAGGAACGGCGCTGTGTAAAACAGCGTCGTTCCCGTGCCGCTGGGGAGCAGATAGGGGAGAGATTTTCGGAAACGTCGTCTCTGCATAGCGGCCTCCTATTCAATCTCGGAGAGATACAGCGTTACCCGGTTCTGGATGCGCTCCGCCGCCTCCTCTACGGTACGCTGACCGGAAAAATAGGCCTCGCCCTCCTCCAGAATGATTTCAGATATTTCCTCGTTGTAGCCAATGAAAACTAAGGGCTGAGATACCATCTGAAGGTACTGTTCTTGCACGATTTTGCTGGCCACTCTTTCTGTAGCCGACTTTCCATAATATCCTTGCGCACGGGTACATACAGGCTATTCGCTAATTCCTCTTGATATTTTGAACTTAGTGCAGTTTTTAAGAATTCCCAAGCGAGCTCTTTTTTGTCACTGTCAGAAGATATTCCCAAGTGCAATGTACTACACGCAAAGAAACTCCCGCTCCCGTTTTCAGCGGGAAAACCGATGAAAGTAAACGGCTCACTATAGTTTTCACTAATCCATTGTAGGCGACCAAAGTTCTGGATGCTGTCCAATCTTGCAATATAAGGCCAGCTCTGATCATCGCTGGTTACTTGTTGCTGGAAAGGAAGCTCAGAACAGAAACGAAGATACTCGTAGAACGCATTATCATTATAGTGTGCAGAATGGTTTTCCCAATCAATAAATGTTCCTGTGCTAATAGAGGCAATCCACTTTAATAATTCCATGCTGGTCCAGCTTTCATGCAATAAATGAACATTATTTCCGTGACCTTTTAAAATCGAGCGCATTTCATCAAACGTCCAGTGTGTTGTGGTATTTCCAACATCAGAAGCTTTTGCGGTCAATGTCGTAACCTCATAGGTCGCCGGGATAGAGCGTAGTACACCTCTTACCTCTAATGAAGACAGTACCGCGGGTACAAAGGTACTCCGGTCAAGCTCATCATCAGCGTCAATATAGGGATACAGGTTCTCCAGATAGGAAGAGTCTAAGGGGAGGGACAGGCCGAAAAGATTTAGTACATCTGGTCCATTGCCGGCCATTATTTCCGTACAGAGCCGATCGTATGCATTTTCGGGGTAGTAATCTACCTCAGCAATGTAGTCCTCGTGGGTAGCGTTGAACTGTTTTACTAGATCGTCGAGTTCTCCGGTATGAAACGCAGCCGCAATCCGAAGTGTTTTACGGCTGCTCTCCACAGGATGGCGTGTAACATACCACAAACCGTTGTCAACAGAAGATGCACACAGCCATGAATCACTGCTCCTCTGTACTATATCGGTTACATCAATGTGGGACAATTTGCAGTCATGCCAATCTACCAGATGAGCAAAAGCCTGCAGAGAAGGCTGATATAGTGCCAGCGTCCCGTTAGTATTCAGCAGACACCCATTATTTTCCGAAATGGTAGTAGCCACGGAGGTGGGGCAATTTTCTGGCTGTACGAGGTCGCCCAGCGCGTTTTCGGCCGCAGCCAGGGAATAGAAGCCGAAGGTCTCGCCCTGTTTTACCCACAGCAACATACCGGATCGGCTTGTGGTGGGGGCAACGATTTCGCCGGACACCTGCTGCGGGTAGACACTGCCGCTCTCTGCCAGTGACACCACCCAGGCATCGGTGGCCGTCCAGCACAGCATATATTCATCGGACAGCGCCAGCAGACCGGAGAGAACATCGCGTTCACTCAACTGGAACGGCACAGCCTCGGCCCGTACTCCTCTGCGGTAGGCAATCACGGTGTATTTCCCGGAGAAATCAGGATTCTCCCGTAGTTCCCCGTATTCCGTATATTGCGGACGCATCTCCCCTGCCAGCAGGTACAGTGTGTCGCCGCACCCGCTGGCGCCATAGACCATGGCGGGCGCGTCGGCGGAGTAGATGGTGTCCAGCACGGTGATCCCGTCGTCATCATAGCGACCTAACGCGGTGTGGGAGATGGCAAATATGTTGTTCTCAGTGCTGGCTACGGTCAACACATTGCCGAAGTTCTCCGGCAGTGCTATTTGTTCCGTCGACCACAACCAGCGCTGGTCATCGGCCTTTTCGCCGCAGCCGCACAGCAAAACAGCACAGAGAAAAACGCAGAGCAAAACTAGAATAATTCGAGACCTTGGCATATATTTTCCTCCTTTGGAAGTAGTCAAAATAAAACAAACGCCGATATAGAAGTGGCATTGAAATTTAGTTTCCAATTTTTGAGTTGAGTATAGTATATTCAAAAGTCGTCTCAAAGGATTTATCTTTGAGACGACTTTTATAAAATTAGATAGGAAAGGGTGCAATTAAGTTAGTGTTATGAACGGAAGCGATGGACTTTATTAACTTTACTTGGTATAACCGGCCTTGATACAACTCAGCGGAACGTAACCAGTCCGATTCCAAAGTGGGCCACTGGTCATCTTTACCTTGACCCAAGTACCGGATGTTTCCAGTTTGTCACAGAAGTTGCCCTCATAGACTGTTCCATTGGAAGAATAGCTTGTTCCAGGTCCAGTACGCAACTCAGTCTGGCTGACGACAATACGATATGTAATCACCGGTCCGATACCGCCATCCTTTTCGTCTTCGTGCTTCGAAGTTGCAGCTGCAACGGGGACGACAAGCGCTAGGGTCAAAACACTTGCGATGAGAAAAGCAATAACCTTTTTCATTTTTGTACCTCCTTTGCCCTTTCCTATCAAACTATAAACTGTGATTTTTCTTTTCATTTAATAAAACAATTTAGGTAAAAAAATGCAACAAAAAACATTATATTCTTTTTCAGTACAGTAAATTTAATTAGCGAGGGCTCTGTACCACTTTTGTGTATTGTAACTAGATGTCGAGAGTTGGTGTATGAAGTGGCGAAATAATCCTCTGCGCCCTTGAGCCTATAGTGGCGTTAGTATTATAAATGTGCCGCATTATCTAGCAACAGGTACTGTGACGATGCGCTTTTTCGTACCAGTGTTGGGGGGATCGAGTTTGCACACTTCACACTATGAAATTAGTAATTGCATTTAATTGTCGCTTCGCTTAGAATTATAGTAATGATTCTAAGGTTTAGTATGAGTTTGAAGGAGCGAGATAAGAATGCAAAAAACTTCTGGAAAGTCACAACGGACGATAGCAAATCAAGAACAGCGTGCAAAAGACCGGCGTTGGAACCTGAAATGGTTTTCTGCGTGCGTAATCATGCTAATTTTTGCGTCTCTGCTTTATTATGGCTCTGTAAACGGTTGGATGTTCTTGGATCAGGCACATACTGCGGTGAATACAATGGTAGCTATGTCTACAAGTGGGTTGGTTGTAATGCTCTCTCGACTTCCGGGTATCCGTAATAAACCTTCAGAAAAGCTTGAAAATGGATGTCTAATTGTTATCGCGCTTTGTGTCACCGCTAATGTCTGCATTTCTTATTTTTCTGATGGGGAACCAAACGGTTATCTAATGACCATGATTGTTGGCGTTGCGACCGGAAGTGTCTCACTACTATTTTGCTCTTTTACAAATTATCTCGAACAGATTGATGCCAAGGAGCAACGCAAGGTTAGAAAAGCTGCTCGTAAAAAGCGATGATACAAAGTACATAAAGCAAAGAATGCGGCCAGATACGCATTGAACGTATCTGGCCGCATTTTCAAAGAGCAACCATCTGCTATTTATTTTCCATCCTTTGCGGCCACAAACCAGCGTCCTTTTTCAAACCAGAGATAACTCTCCTGCCCCCGTATCCGGCAGGTATAGCGGTCTCCCACGCCGCCCACACTCTGGCAGGCAGCGCGGCGTACATCCAGTATCTTGTCAATATGATACCTTCGTGTCTCATCGAATTCAATCTCAATGGGACGCATCTTTCCACCTGCATCGAAATGCACTGTCACCGGCACATACCGCTTTTCAAGCTCCATTCATATACCCCCTATCCTGCGAAGTATCCCACGGGATGTACGGTGTGATCATCCTTGGGATTGATACGGCCCAGCACCGGATCGGACATGGTAATGGCGCGGCGCACACTCATATAACCATATCGCTGCCGCAGCCTGTCCATGGTCACATCGATCTGTTCCCACGCACTTCGACGCCTATCATTATCAAAAAGCGAAGTTTGTATACCAATAGTCGCATCTACCAGATCAGCGCCACGTACACCAATACTGCGTATCGGCGCCGTCCATGAATAGCTGCGACGGAACAGGTCGAACGCCACTTCTGCGATCTCCGCACTGGAGCAGGTCGGAACCGCCAGCTTCCGCTGGCGGCTATACCAGTGCAGTTCTTTGTCCCGGACGCTGACTTCGACCACCGTACACTTTGATGCCAGCTCCCGCATCCTGCAGGCAACGCTTTCTGCCAAAAGATACAGCATGAGACGCACATCATCATCATCATTGACCAGATCGCGCGGTGTGGTGGCGCTGTTGCCCACCGATTTTATGGCGCGGATATGGTCACTGCGCTGCACAGGTGATATATCTAATCCGTTGGCGAAGGTATGCAGCACCAGTCCCATCTTTCCCAGCTTATATTCCAGAAGCTCCGGCGATGCCTCCGCAAGCTGCCCAATGGTATATATCCCAACACCGCGCAGCTTGCGTTCAGTGGCCGGACCAACATAGAGAAGGTCGGCTGCCGGCAACGGATAGACGAGTTCTTTGTAATTATCCCGCTCAATGCGGGTGATGGCGTCCGGCTTTTTGTAGTCGCTGCCCAGCTTCGCCGTGATCTTATTATCTGAAACGCCGATGCTGGCGGTGATCCCCAGCTCAAACTTGATCCGCTCGCGGATCTCTTCAGCAATACTCATGGCCGAACCGAACAGTCCAACGCTGCCGGTCACATCCAGCCAGCTTTCATCAAGGCCAAACGGCTCAATCTGGTCGGTGTATCTCTCGTAGATCTCGCGGGCCATTTTACTGAACCGGATATATTCTCCCATATCGGCAGGCAGCACCACCAGATCAGGACAGACCTGTTTCGCCTGCCAGATGGCCATGCCTGTCTTGACGCCTCGTGGCTTCGCTACATAGTTGGCGGTAAGGACGATCCCATGGCGGGCCTCTGGATCACCACAGACCACCACCGGCTTTTGCCGTAGTTCAGGACGGCGCTGGCATTCTACAGAGGCGTAAAATGCGTTCATGTCTATATGCAGAATATGCCGGGCCATCCTTTAACCCTCCTTACACTTTCTTCAGTCATCATAATAGAACATAAGTTCTAAATATACAAGAGGAAAATTGAGGAAGCACTGCGTAGCGCTGGCATTTTGACAATACAAAATATGGGAGGAGTATATGCACAGCATTTACAGCGGTTGTGCATTGATAAAAAAGAGGCTGGCAGTAAGGCTGTATCTGTGAGGAAAAATTCTACGCCTTACACAAAAAGGTGAGGATAGTTCATCCTCACCTTTCCCGTGTCGTGCGTTATTCTTATTGCTTCTGTATCGCAGCCAGGGAGTTCAGGAGCGAATGGAAGCCATCCTCTCCCAGCATGGCAGCGGCATCGAACGGAATGCTTTCTGATGCCGTGACAGGTGGAATATCTCCGGACGTATTCCCCTCCGTTGCAGGTGTGGCTTCCGGCTGCATGTTGGATAGTATCTCACGCACCAACTGTTCCACTGTCTGCCGGTCTATCTTGGGCGCAGATGCGGCCTCCGGTGACTCTGGACAGTTTATGTAGTGGATCACGGCATTGACAAGGAACTGCGCCTTGCGCCGCCCCTGTTCGTTCAGAATAGCGGCTACCTGCTGGTGGTTTGGGTCGCCGGCATTGAATTGCACCGTGAATCGGAAGGCGTCTTTCTTCTCGCCCATACTGCTCACCTATTTGCTTTCGTGGCCGCGTATAGGAGCCCGTATCCGGCAGCGTTGGCGCCGATCTCCTCCACGAAGATGGCTGTACCTACCTTGCCGGAGTTTTCGATCTGTTTGCGGAGCAGCAGTGAGCCGCCGCCTACAAAAATAACCTTACCGGTACGCAGCTCGATCTTCCGCTCACGCAGGGTGCGGAAAAGGTCTGCCACAAAGGACTCTGCGCCATGCTCTACCAGCGCTTGGATCTCGCTTCCATACTCTGTACTGCGACCGGTAAGGATGGCGTCAATGTCTGTTTCCTCCAGCAGCAGATCATAGTCGGCGCGGATCTTGGACAGCAGCCGATTATAAAGCGTAATGATGCCGTTTTCCAGCGAATCGCAGGATGCCCAGTCCGCCGCGCCGTAGCGCAGGGAAAGATAATCAGCGGTAAAGCCTCCAATATCGATCACAATGGCCTTGGCGACCGTGCCGAGCTGGAGCTGTTTGAATACCGGAGCCGTGGCGGCCAGTGCCTGCGGGAAGCAAATCGCCTCCGTGATACAGATGGAATAGACCTTGCCGTTGAACTCGAACCCGATCATACCCCGGTCAAGAAAGTATTGGGCGAAGCGCTTATACTGCGTACCGTAATGTGCGGGCGGCAGCCCCACAGCAAGCTGAATATCCATCAGCTGATCCGGCGCATACCGGCCTGCGGCATTGATCTCATATGCAATGGCAAATAGCGTCAGGATAAAGAACCGGTCGTCCTCCGTCTTATCCCGAATATAAGGGATACGCTGGTCAGAGAGGGTGTAATACTTCCCGTTGTAGAACATGATGTTATCGCCAAAGGGCGGCCGGGTATCGCTTTTCATCAGGCCGGAAGTAAATGTCCGGCTGGTGGTCTTGATCTGTTTATTTCCGTGGTCGATACAGACTAACATAGAATCAGCGTAACCGTCAAACCACCCCGCGCATGGACAGGCATGAGACAATAGTAACGGAACGTTTTGCAACGTTCCGTTACTGTCATATTGGAGGTATCAGGATGACAAGCGCAGAGTTGAAACACCGTGTAAAGCTGCAAGAGTGGGCGGCACGAATACAGGATTGCCGCAGCAGCGGCCTGTCAGTGCGGGCGTGGTGCAGGCAAGAGGATGTTACGACAGCCACCTATTACCGTTGGGAGCGTGAACTGTTGACAGGAGTGCGG
>ERZ825896.1847-NODE-1847-length-22250-cov-7.399099_pt1 | contig 22250 bp, 17 predicted proteins | sample MGYA00519858_ERZ825896 | MGnify/ENA primary metagenome ERZ825896 (study PRJEB31778, sample SAMEA3449214) | human gut metagenome | biome: human gut; feature: human-associated habitat; material: faeces | place: United Kingdom | collected 2010/2012 ...
GCGGGGAGAGTGGAGTCCAGAGGTAGGGAGGGGGGATTCGAAACACCCCTCCCTACCTCTGGCCCGCGCGGAGCGCATTGCCATTTGACCGAAAAAGAGAACCAAATCCGCGCCACCAGCGCGCGCAGCCGCCACACCATTTTACGTCTTCACCCAAAATAAACGGAGGGACGAAAAGTGCTTTAGTTGCCTAAATTGCAACCAGATTGCAATTTAGGCGCAGGGAAGAGTATACACGGATTCTGTGTGAAATGCAAGACCAAAATGCAATCTTTTTGCATTTTTCTCAAAAGAATGACTCTTAAAAACTTTTTTGGAAGAAATTCGATTAAACCTATTGACAATGTGGGTATGATGGAATATAATACAGACAACAAAACCACACGCCTTGTAGGTAAGTGGGAATTTCGGAAAGGAGGGTACTCAAATGACGCTGATTTGGAAAAGTCTTCTGCACGCCAACTTCCGCTGTGGGCGAATGTACAGCGCCCGGGCCGAGAAACAAACTCTGAGCCATAGCTGTACGGTGCCCTCTATGCCGCGAATGTGCGAGCGAATGTGACGCCCGAGACAGACAAAAGGCTCTGAGCTGAGAACGATTTCTTTGCCCGGCAGACGAAAGGTGAAACTCCCCACGCTGCCGGGCATTTTTATGAGTATAAATAATACTTTGAGTACAGATGGAGAGAAAAAATACTATGTCTAACTATAAATTTGAGACCCTGCAGCTTCACGTTGGCCAGGAGCAGGCCGATCCCGCTACCGATTCCCGTGCTGTGCCTATCTACCAGACCACTTCCTATGTCTTCCGCAACAGCCAGCACGCCGCTGACCGCTTTGGTCTGGCCGACGCCGGCAACATCTATGGCCGTCTGACCAACTCCACCCAGGATGTGTTCGAGAAGCGCATTGCCGCTCTGGAAGGCGGCGTGGCTGCTCTGGCTACTGCTTCCGGTGCAGCTGCCATCACCTACACCATCGAGGCACTGGCTCAGGCCGGTGACCACATCGTAGCTCAGAAGACCATCTACGGCGGTAGTTACAATCTGCTGGAGCACACCCTGACCCAGTTCGGCGTCACCACCACCTTTGTGGACGCTCACGATCTGGAAGAGGTCGAGAACGCTATCCAGCCCAACACCAAGGCTGTCTACCTCGAGACTCTGGGCAACCCCAACAGTGATATTCCTGATATTGATGCCATCGCAGCCATCGCTCACAAGCATGGCCTGCCGCTGGTCATTGATAACACCTTCGGCACCCCGTACCTGATCCGTCCCATCGAGCATGGCGCTGACATCGTCGTCCACTCCGCTACCAAGTTCATCGGCGGCCACGGCACCACGCTGGGCGGCATCATCGTGGATAGCGGCAAGTTCGACTGGAAGGCCAGCGGCAAGTACGGCAACATCGCCGCCCCCAACCCCAGCTACCACGGCGTGTCCTTCGCTGACGCAGCCGGCCCCGCCGCTTTCGTCACCTACATCCGCGCCATCCTGCTGCGTGATACCGGCGCTACCATCTCTCCGTTCAACGCCTTCCTGCTGCTGCAGGGTACCGAGACTCTGAGCCTGCGCATTGAGCGCCATGTGGAGAACACCAAGAAGGTCGTCGAGTTCCTGGCCAACCATCCCCAGGTCGAGAAGGTCAACCATCCCTCTCTGCCGGATCATCCCGACCACGCCCTGTATGAGAAGTACTTCCCCAACGGCGGTGCTTCCATCTTCACCTTCAACATCAAGGGCGGCCGTGAGGAAGCATTCAAGTTCATCGACAACCTGAAGGTCTTCTCTCTGCTGGCAAATGTGGCCGACGTCAAGAGTCTGGTCATCCATCCGGCTTCCACCACTCACAGCCAGCTGACCGATGAGGAGCTGGCCGAGCAGCAGATCTACCAGAACACCATCCGCCTGTCCATCGGCACCGAGCACATCGACGACATCATCGCCGACCTCGAGGCAGGCTTCGCGGCCGTCCGCGGCGAGTAATTCTCCGGCACTTCCGTCCCCAGGAAGCATAAAAACGCTATTCTCTCCTCCATTCTCCTGAATTGCATAATAGAAGCAACCAGCCGCCCTGTTACCTTGCAGGGCGGCTGGTTTGCTGTTTGCGGAATGACCGTCTGGCTCAGTGCTCTGCCGCCTCAAAGACGCTGGTCTGCTCCACGCTGGTGGCCTCCATCAGGCCGTCGTGGTAGAGCTGGCTGAGGATGTAGGCCGTGGTGTCGTCCAGTTCCTGCTGTACCAGCTCATCGCAGAAAACGCCGTCCAGCTCCCTGGCCGTCATGGGCTTGAGGGTGCCGGGGTTCAGCAGGGGAGCGGGCTTGTTTTTCATATCGGCCCGCACATTGTACCATGCGGTGGGCAGCTCCGATTCTTCCAGATAAAAGCGGAAAAAGCGAAGTCGTACTACTGCCTGAAACCTGTGCGAGAGGGATGAACACCAGCCGCCCTCGGGGGCTGTACACCGCCCCTGCCATGCAGCCGTAGAGAAAAAAGAGCATCACCGCCACTGCCGCCACCAGAAGCAGCAGCCCCCGGTGGTGGAACGACAAAATGCGATGCCCGGGCCGCTGACGCTGCATACAAGACCCCTCCTTTTGTGGTTTGGGCCATCTTATGCCTGTCAGGGTGCGGCTGTGCGATTGTGCCGGGCCGAAGAGTGTGGTACACTATAGCCATCGAGATTTTTGGTGATACGGAGAAACTTTATGCTGACCATTACACTGCTGGGTACAGCGGCCACCATGCCCCTGCCCGACCGCGCCCTCACGGCGGCGGTGGCCGAATGCGGAGGACACAGCCTCCTGTTCGACTGCGGCGAGGGGACCCAGACTGCCGCCCGCCGGGCCGGAGTCAACCTGATGAAGATGGACGCCGTCTGCCTGACCCATTACCACGGCGACCACATCTTCGGCCTGCCGGGGCTGCTGCAGACGCTGGGCTGTCAGGGCCGCACCCGCCCGCTGGCGCTGTACGGGCCGAAGGGGCTCGGCGAAGTCTGGGCGGCACTGCGGGTGTTGACGGGGCCTCTGCCGTACCCGGTTTATGCTGAGGTGCTGGACGCCCCGGCAGCGCTCTGCGAAAAATTCGGCGGCTGGCCCCAGGGCGCGAAACTCACGCCGGTGCCGACCCGCCACCGTGTCATCAGTCAGGGTTATCGACTCGATCTGCCCCGGGCCGGACGGTTCTTACCCGAACAGGCGCGGGCGTTGGGCGTACCGGTAAAGCAGTGGAAGACGCTCCAGCGCGGCGAGAGTATCACGCTGGACGGTGGACGTGTCATCCAGCCGGAAGCCGTCCTCGGCCCGGCCCGGCAGGGGCTGAGTTTTGTCTTCTCGGGCGACACCGCCCCCTGTCCGGCATTGGAAAAGGCCGCAGCGGGTGCTGACCTTCTGCTCTGCGATTCCACCTATGCTCTGCCGGAGCAGGCCGCGCAGGCCAAACAGTACGGCCACAGCACCTTCGGGCAGAGCGCAGCCCTCGCCGCCAAAGCGGGCGCGAAGCGGCTCTGGCTCGTCCACTATTCGCCCATGATCACCGACCCGGAAGAAGAGCTGGCCCAGGCGCAGAGCCTCTTCCCGGCGGCAGAGTGCGGCTATGACGGCAAGAACATCACCCTGCAATATGAGGAGGCCGAAGAATGAACATCGTCCTGGAACCCGGCGCCTCCGCTCTGCTGGACGCGCTGCACCGGGCAGGTTTTGCGGCCTACGCCGTGGGCGGCTGTGTCCGGGACAGTCTGCTGGGCCTTGCGCCCCACGACTGGGACCTCTGCACCGCCGCCCGCCCGGAGCAGGTGATGGAACTGTTCGGAGAAAAGCAGTGCATCCCCACCGGATTGCAGCATGGCACCGTGACCGTGAAGCGGGACGGCAAGCTCTACGAGATCACCACCTTCCGCACCGAGGGCAGTTATTCCGATGGCCGCCACCCCGACAGCGTGGCCTTTGTACCCGACGTCCGGGAGGACCTGGCCCGGCGGGACTTCACCATCAACGCCATGGCCTACAGCGCCGAAGAGGGCTTGTGCGACCCCTTTGGCGGGCAGGAAGATCTGGCCCGGGGCGTGGTGCGGGCCGTCGGTGAGCCGCTGCGCCGCTTTGAAGAAGACGCTCTGCGCATCCTGCGTCTCTACCGCTTTGCGGCCCGGTTCGGTTTTGTTATCGACGAGGCCACCGAAGCGGCGGCGAAGCAGCTGGCCGCCCACCTCGACTGCGTGTCGGTGGAGCGCATCGAAGAAGAGCTGAACAAGCTTCTGTCTGCCCCGAAGCCGGGGGCGTATCTGGAGCCGGAAGTGCTGGCCTTCGTCCTGCCGGAACTGCCGCCCGACGATCTGTCGGAAGCCCGTGAGATCATAGATGCCCTTCCGGCAGGAGCAGAGGAAGTGACCACTCGTTGGGCGGCGCTGCTTCTGCCGCTGGGGGAGGATGGAACACGAAAGGCGCTGAAACGCTTGAAATGCTCCAATGCTGTGATAGATGGAGTATCAACACTTGTGAAGGAGAAAGCTCCCTGCACTCCTACGCTGTCGCTTCAAGCCAAACGACTTCTTGGCAAATACGACCTCCACACTGTGCAGCAGTTGACTGCCCTTTGGAGCGCTCTTCAACCGGAAAGAAAAGATGAATTTACCGCCCTGCAAAAAGAGGCCGAGACGCTGACCGCCCAAAGCGCCTGCTGCCGCGTCTCCCAGCTGGCCGTGAATGGCCGCAATCTGATGGCGGCGGGCGTCGCGCCCGGGCCGGGCCTGCGCCGCGCACTGGAAGCGCTGCTGGAAGAGGTCATCACCGGGCGGCTGCCCAACGAAAAAGCGGAACTTCTGGCCTTTGCGGCCAAATTTTCTGCGTCTTGACAAGAGAAAGAAGCTGCGGTAGTATTATACTACTGTTTTAGTATGTTATAATAGAAGAGGAACAGAATGACAGAAACACAGAACACTTCCCGCCGCCCCGGGGCGCTCATCGCCATGAGCGGCGGTGTGGACAGCTCGGTGGCGGCATGGCTCATGCAGAGGGACGGTTTCGACTGCACCGGCGTCACCATGCGCCTCACCCGTAACGAGGCCGTGAACACCGAGGGCCTGCACACCTGCTGCTCGGAGCGGGACATTGAGGACGCCGCCGAGGTGGCCTATGCGATGGATATTCCCTACGAGGTGCTGGATTTTACGGCAGACTTTCAGGAAAAGATTATCGACAAATTCATCCGGGTCTACGAGGCCGGCGGTACGCCCAATCCCTGCATCGACTGCAACAGATATATGAAGTTCGATCACCTGCTTCGCTGGGCGGAAGCACACGGACTGGATTATGTGGTCACGGGCCATTATGCCCGGGTGGAGCAGGACGAGGCCACGGGCCGCTGGCTGCTCAAAAAGGGTCTGGACGAGAACAAAGACCAGAGCTATGTGCTCTACAACCTCACGCAGGAGCAGCTGGCTCATGTCCGCCTGCCGCTGGGTGGTCTGCACAAGAGCGAAGTGCGCGCCATCGCCGAGCAGCAGCACTTTGTGAACGCCCGCAAGCACGACAGTCAGGACATCTGCTTCGTGCCGGACGGCGACTACGCCCGCTTTATGGAGGATTTCACCGGCAAGCACTACCCGGCGGGCGATTTCCTCGACGTCGGCGGCAGAAAGGTAGGCACCCACAGCGGCGCTGTGCGGTACACCATCGGCCAGCGGAAGGGCCTGGGCCTCGCCATGGGCGCACCGGTCTACGTCTGCGCCAAGGATATGCAGGCCAACACTGTCACGGTCGGCCCGGAGTCGGAGCTGTTCGATACCATCGTCTATGCGAACGAAGTGAACTGGATCGCCATCCCGGAGCTGAAAGGCCCCCTGCGGGTGACGGCCCGCACCCGTTATCATCAGACCGAACAGCCTGCCACCGTCTACCCGGCAGGGCCGGACAGCTTCCGTCTGGAATTTGACCAGCCTCAGCGCGCCCCCACCCCGGGGCAGGCCGTCGTGCTGTATCAGGGCGATGTCGTCCTCGGAGGCGGCACCATTACACAGGTGGCGAAGGGATAAGGGCAAGCCCGTGGATGTAAAAAGCAGAACCTAAAGGAGAAATGATATGCAAGACCAGTATTCCCGCACCCAGCTGCTGCTGGGCGCGGAAGCAATGACCAAACTGCACGATTCCCGCGTAGCCGTGTTCGGCGTGGGCGGCGTGGGCGGCTACACCGTCGAGGCGCTGGCCCGCAGCGGCGTGGGGGCTCTCGACCTGATCGACGACGACAAAGTCTGCCTCACCAACCTGAACCGCCAGATCATCGCCACCCGCAAGACGGTGGGCAGGTTCAAGGTGGATGTGGCCGAAGAGCGCGTCCACGACATCGACCCCGACATCAAGGTCACCACCTACAAGACCTTCTTTGGCCCTGAGACGCAGGACAGCTTCGATTTCAGCCAGTTCGACTACGTGGTGGACGCCATCGACACTGTCACCGGTAAAATTGCGCTGGTCATGAAGTGCAAGGAGGCTGGCGTCCCCATCATCTGCTCCATGGGTGCAGGCAACAAGATGGACCCTACTCGCTTCGAGGTCACGGATATTTATAAAACTTCCGTCTGCCCGCTGGCCAAGGTCATGCGCACCGAGTGCCGCAAGCGCCGCATCAAGCACCTGAAAGTCGTTTACTCCAGGGAGCCTGTCATGACTCCCATCGAGGATGACTCCATCAGCTGCAAATACCACTGCATCTGCCCTCCGGGTACCCAGCGCAAGTGTACCATCCGCCGCTCTGTTCCCGGCTCGAACGCCTTTGTCCCGTCGGTCGTGGGCCTCATCATCGGCGGCGAGGTGGTGAAGGACCTCGTGGGCTTTGTCCCCATGAAGGGCTGAATTTGATAGAATAAGAAAACGGCAGGTTCAATGAACCTGCCGTTTTCTTCGTTATGAGCTGATTTTTACTGCTCAGGAGCAGCGAATGCGATGGGGGTAGCGCCAGCAGCTGCGTCCGCGCTCTTCAGAGAGAGGGGAGTGGTTTCGTAGTGCAGGGTCTCGAAGCTCTGGGTGCTGCCGTCCTCGGTGGTGAACTCGAGAACATAGGTCATGTCGCCCTGCTTGTCGGCCTCGACATCGCGGGTGATGACGACATTCACAAAGTCATCCGCGGTTCAGCCGCCGCTGCGCCAGCGCAAAGCCGACGGCACTTGCCGCAAAGACGGCGTAATAGCTGGCCAGCCGGTAGAACATCAGCAGGCTCATGGACGAAGCATCGGGGAGGAAGCTGCTGTACACCAACAGGAAGGCCGTCTCCACCGAGCCCATGCCCGCCACGTTGGGCAGGGCGTTGGAGACAAAGAGGGTCAGCGACGTGAGGAGCTGCACCTGCCAGAAGGTGAGTCCGGTATCCAGCTCCATGAACCGCAGCCCCATCCAGGGCAGGCAGAAGAGCAGGAACAGCTTTACGAGATGCACGCCCAGAATGGCGGCACAGCGGGGCTTGTCTGCCAGCAGATGGCGGCTCTCGGTGCTCAGGGTGTCCAACTGCTTGAGCCAGCTTTCCCGGCGCTCGGCCCAGCGGCCCGTGTCGGGAAGAAAATGCAGCAGCCAGCGGGCCAGACGCTGCACCACCGGCAGGGCGCAGAGGGCGATGAGCCCCACGATGACGCCCGCCACGACAGCGTAGGCCCCGGGCAGATACCGCAGTACGCCGTCGGAGTGGGCCGCTATCCAGGGGCGGCCCGCCAGAAGCAGCACGGTGGCGTAAAGCAGGACGGCTGTCTTGTGGAAGACGTATTGCAGGGTCATCAGCCCCACGCCGGGGCCGACGTCCAGCCCGCGCCGGTGGAGATACCACGTCTGAAACGGCACCGACCCTGCGCCGAGGCCCACCACATTGCCGAAGGTCCCCATCCATGCATTGTCGATACCCTGCCGCAGCGGGAAATGGGACAGGCGGCTGCGGACGATGAGCCAGCTGGATACGCCCTCGAGAAGCGGGTAGCTCAGGCCCACGGCCAGTGCCAGAAGCCCCTGCCCGAGGGTGAGCCGGCTCAGCGCCTCGGAGATCTCGGCCCAGTGCTCCCGGAAGATGAACACCACGATGCCGGTCAGCAGGGCCAGAACGCCCAGCGAGAGCAGGGTCTTTCGGCGCGAAGGGGCTGGGGAGGCGGACGAACTCATGCGGGGACTCCTTTCAAATTTCAACAAAAACGGACTGGGATAAACTCTTAGGAGAGTATATCACAGTCCGGAGGTGTGTTTGTGAACAACTGCCAAATTTTTTGCCTCAGTTTCGGCAGAATGATAAAGAACGGGGAGCTTACTCGCCGGTGAGCTCCTTTACAGCCTGTTGTAAACTGTCAGAAAACGCCTGCTTGGAGTAATGACTCTCGTAAAGCTCACGGCAGGCGGGGCGCATGGCGGCAAGCTTTTCCGGGTGCTCGATGGCCCAGGCCAGCCGCTCGGCCAGCTTTTCGGGGTCGTCGTCCTCGTAGACGAAACCGTCCACGCCCTCGGTGATGAGCCCGGCGGTGCCGGTGTGCTCCGACACGATGGCGGGCTTGCCGAAGATGAGGCCCTCAGTGACGAAAGTAGGCATGGGGTCGTCGCGGGAGGCGCAGACGAGGCAGGTACACTGGGCCATCAGGCTCTTGATCTCGTCGCGGGTGAGCCGCTTGACATAAAAGACATTGTCGGGGCAGTCAGCGGTCAGGCTCCGCACGGCGTCCATCATCTCAGCCTCTGCGGCCTTGCCCACGAAGAGGAAGGATGCCTTCTTCATGGTCTCAGGCGGCAGCAGCCGGATGGCTTTGCAGAAGATGTCCTGACCTTTCCGGTTTTCGAAGGAACCCACGGTGGCGAACAGAGGCCGCCCGCCCGCATAGCTCAAATCGTAGTGGGAGAACTTCTCGGCGGCGTAGTCCGGCAGGCCGTAGATGAGGGGCCGGATGTTGAACTCCGGCCGCACCGAGTGCATGGCGTTGGCGGCGTGGCTGCCGACGGAGTAGAGCCGGATATTTTCGCCCAGCGCTCTGGGGATCTGGTGGGCGATGTGGGGGTAGCCTGCAAAGGCATCGTGGAGCCACCAGAGCACCGGCACCCGCGCACCGCTCAGGGCGCGGACGGCCCGGGCCTCCACGACGGTGTTGGCCAGAACGAGGTCGGCGCAAAGGGCCAGCCCCCAGAGCAGGGGAGACTGAACACAGCCCTTGCGGGTGATGACGGTAGCTCCCGCCTCGAGGAAAAGCGGCATGGAACCGCCGTCCTCAGGGCCGAGGACGACCACTTCGTAGCCCATGCTGCGCAGCACCGGCACGGCGCTCACCAGCACGATGGGCGCACCGGTCATGTCCAGCAGGTGGCTCATGATAAAGACGCGCTTCCCCTTTACAGACCAGACGTCTTCGGCGCAGATGTCCCGCTCATAGTGGGCCAGCGCCAGCGGGAGGCAGACGTGGCTGCGGCTGAGCTTCGCCGCCAGCGTCAGCAGTTCGACGGGATTTTCCGGGTCGCGGGCTTCCGCCTGACAGCGGCGCAGCAGCTCCCGGGAGACGAGGGCGCAGCCCGGGCAGGCTGCAAAGCCCTGGCTGTGATAGAGGGTGGTGACGCCTGAGTAGCCGAAGACGGCGTCGCTGGTGACGTAGTCTGCGCCGCTGCGCAGTGCGTCCGCAAAGCAGGAAAGGGCCGTGGACATCAGGAAAAGATCTTCCCTGACCAGAAGCACACCGGCGGCGCTGCCGAGGGCTTCGGGGCGGAGGCTGTCCGTCAATAAAAATTTGCGGTGGAGCTGGTCCTGCAGGGAAGCTTTCAGGGCGGCGTTCCGCCCCGGCGCATAGATGCCGAGAAAAACTTCCTGGGTGTCGAGATATTCCTGTTTGGCGAGCTGAGCCCGCTGCAGAGTGGTATAACTGCTGTACATCGTATCCTCCTCTCCGCAGGCAGGCTCAATGGCTGCGATGGAACAGCCCCAGCAGGCGGCGCAGGGGCAGCGTGAGTTTCCAGCTGCTGGAAGAGAGGATGTTTTCCAGCGAGCTCTCGTAGGCTTTGCTCCGGGCGCTCAGCTCGGCGTTGGCCTGATGCAGCTCGGAGAGATTCTTCTGCAGGGCCTCGATAGTCTGCTTCTGGTCAGCCGTAGTCTTTTCCAGCTGGTCGAGGTGCTTCTGCTCGCAGACGCGGGTCTTCTGGAAATACTGTACGCCCTCGAGAACGGCGGCGAACAACGGGTCGTCAGCCAGCGGCTCCAGCGGGAAGTAGCAGTAGCTCACGCCCAGCTTCATCCCGGCGGGGAAACGGTTCAGACCTTCCAGCATGAAATTCGGGTCGTTGTTGAGGAACAGGATGCCGTCGCCGTGGAGCGGCACACCGTTCACCGGGCGGCAGAGGATGCGGTCATCCGAGAAGACGAAATCGGTGATGCAGCAAGGCAGTTCACCGGGGTCGAGACGGAGATTGAACGCGGTCTCCGGCAGCTCGAAGGTCGCTGTCACCATGCCGTTCAGCTCGTCGTATTCGTAGTCCGGGGCCTTGACGGTGTCTTTCTGGGAAAAGCCGAACCCGGCATCATAGTAAAGCAGCGGCTGCACCAGAGCAGGCGAGTCGGTCTGCCTCTCTTTCTGGGGGTGGGCAGCATAGAAGGTCTGCAGCTGCTTTTCCAGCTCAAGGCAGCGCTGGGCCAGCCGCGAAGTGCCTTCGTCTGCAAGTTTGAGCTGTTGTTCAAGGTCCGCAATGCGGCTGCGCAGAGCCGCTTCAGGAGTTTCGTTCATCATTACCGGGGCCTCCTCCAATTTATCGCAAGGCGTACAACCCGCGCTGCAAGCCCATGCATCAAAAGTAATTATAGTCTGCCCTCAAAATGGCTGGATACCAAAGCGCAGGAATTTCAGTGTTTTGCCGCATAGCGGCGGGTCTTGCTCCGCTGCCGGGGCTTGTCCGCAGGCTTGCCGCCCCGAAGCTTCCGGCCAAGCTCTTTGCGGCGCATCAGAAGTTCGGTGACGGCGAAGATGGACACAAGCGAGAACACGAACTGCAGCAGCATCCCCTGCACCGGATGGTCAGCATACTTTGCAGCCATCAGATACCACGGGATGGCCGTCAGCTCCACAGTGTGGATGCAGAAGATGAAGAGCGAGCGCCGGCCCACCCACTCGATGGCATGGGAGATGGGGCCGTCCACTCGGCGCTGCCATTTCAAAAAGAGCCGGATGATGCCGTAGCCCACTGCGCCATCCAGCAGGATGCTCAGCGGCCCCATCGTCCACTCACCCAGCGAAACGCAGTCGGTGCTCTGGGTCAGCAAAACGCCCGCGACGACGCCCAGCGCAGCCGCGATGAGTCCGGCTTTGGCTCTGCCGGAGAGGGGAGTTTCGAAAAGGCGGCGCTTCTTGGCCAGATAGCCGATGTAAAGGTAGGGCAGCGACACCATGCCCTGTGCGATGCAGAAAGGAGCCTCCCACACCAGCGTGACGCCCCAGCCAAGCAGGGTGACGCCGACGACTGCGGGGGTTATGTACCGCTCGGGGAAAATCTCGAGCAGCACGTCCAGCAGCACCCACGCCAGCATCAGAGCCACTAAGTACCACATGGGTCCGCAGGAGAAAAACTGCTGCCCGAAGTAAGTGGCCGTGTGGGGCAGACCTAACAGGAAACCGCCTAAGACCTTGGCCGATTCTGAGATGGCAGCATCCCACGAGCCGAAAGCTGCGTGGTGAATGAAAGCGTGGAGCACCGTGGTGGCCAGTGCAGTATAAACGTAAGGCTTGAGCAGGGTCTTGAGCTGCTGCTCGATGCATTTGTGGATGGAGCGCTTGCGGAAGCCATAGCCGCTGGCAATAAAAAAGGCGGCCATCAGCGCTTCGCGGTAAGCGAACAGCGCGAACGCGAAAGGGGTGACGTCGTTGGTGCCGAGGGGGTAAAGCTCTGCCGTGTGGGCAAAGACGATGGCCAGCATTCCGATGCCTTTCAGCAGGTCGAACATGCCAAGGCTGCTTACAGTGCGGGGCTTGGTGCCTTCCATGAAAAGGGTCCTCCTTGTGCGCCATTCGTCCCGGAGGCCCCGGAAGGCCGTGTTTTAGGCGCGATAAATAAAAATATGAAGCTCGGCGGGGAGCTTTTTTGCTAAATGATATAAACAGTATAATGCTTTTTGGGCTTGCTGTCAATTTGATAAGGACTCGACCTCCGGGCGAAGTTTCGTCCTGACGAAAAAAGTGTATCACAGCTTTTCGCGCATCGCAACAAAAGGAAAGAATTACATCTGCCTGCACAAATTGAATGCAAGCTCAAGTTGCATATTTGTGCAATTAAATCTTGCGTTTACGCTCTGCTTGCGGTATACTGTTGCCATAAGGAGCCGTGCCAAAGTTTTCCTCGAACTGCCAGAGATTCGGAATGACTCTGGAAGGTGAATGAAAAAAGTGCTGAGCTGAAAATTTGACAAAAAAGGAGAAAAACCGATGGCTGAATACATCAAAGTACCCGCAGGCGTATACGACATGGTGACCCGCTGCATGGAGCAGGAGTTTCCTGATCATGTGGCCATTCGCTATGTGGCCGAGGACGGCAAGACCGTCGTGGAGAAGAAGTATCGCGAGTATGCGCAGGACATCCGCCGGATGGTGGCCTATCTCAAGGCCGAAGTGCCGGACATCAAGGGCCAGCGCATCGTTCTGCTGAGCCGGAACTGCTATGAATTCTGCGTGGCGTCCTACGGCATCATCCTCGCCGGCGGCGTTCTCGTGACCCTGAACCAGAAAAAGACCTGGGAGGAGCTGGAATATGAGCTGGGCCTCGTGGAGCCTGCCCTCATCCTGAACGACGGCATCGACTACGGCTGCCGCGCCGAGCTGGAAGCCGCCTACGGCCCGAAGCTCCGCCCCATGGACTGCTATAAAGAGACTGCCCCCGGCGAGCTGACCAACTGCGTGGGCCACGATGATTTGATGATGCTGATGTTCACCTCCGGCACCACCGGACGCAGCAAGGGCGTCATGCTCTCGGAGCGGAATATGTGCGCCAGCCTGCACACCTATTCGGAGGTGGCAGAGAACTGGATCATCAACCGCCTCCCGGCAGGCCAGAAGCTGCCGCTGAGCCATATGACCCTGCTGCCCCTCTTCCACATGGCCTGCTTCGTCTGCGTTATGTCCTACCCGCCTGCCGGATGGGCTCTGAACCTCTGCGGCGACATCCGCGACTTCTACCGCGACCTGGGCCTGATGCACAGCGACGTCATGGCCTCGGCCCCCATGCTGGTGGAGACCATCTACAACGACATGAAGCGTGGCCGCGTCAGCCGTCTGAACGGCCTGTGGGACCTGTGCTGCTCTTCCGCTGCCCTCGACCCCAAGATGCTGCTGGAGCTGGCCCAGAACGGCTTTGTCGTCAACCAGTGCTACGGTATGACCGAGACATTTGGCGACGGCATCCTGAACTTTACGCAGGTCGAAAAGCACATGAGTGCCGTGGGCAAGCCCGACGACCACGTTCAGTATAAGCTGGACGAGACCGGAGAAATTTGCATCAAGGGCGACTGCGTGATGCTGGGCTACTACAAGGACCCCGAGGCCACGGCAGAGGTCATCGACGCCGACGGCTGGTTCCACACCGGCGACCTGGCCCGGATGGATGAGGAAGGCTTCTATTACATCACCGGCCGCAAGAAGAACCTTATCATCCTCGCCAGCGGCGAGAACGTCAGCCCCGAAGAGCTGGAGAAGAAGCTGGCCCTCTGCCCGGCCATCACCGAGTGCATCGTGAAGGAGAAGAGCCAGAAAATTTGTGCCGTCATCTACTGCCCTGAGGATAAGCAGGAAGAGGTCAGAGCCTTCGTCATCGAGGTGAACCGCAGCCTGCCGCTGTATAAGCGCATCAGTGCCGTGGAGTTCACCGTTGAGCCCCTGCCCCGCAACGCTCTGGGTAAGCTGCTGCGCAAGTAACAAGTAAGAAGAAACAGTGAAAAGGATACGCCGCGTAGTTGCATTTCTCTGCCGAAACAGGTATTATTACTCTGAGGCAGAATATGTCAAATGCCGGCGTTTCGCTGCAATAAAGAAAAACAGCAAGGAGCGACAAAAATGATAAATACTGTATATGAGCTCATCACGGACGTCATGGCGAAGCAGTACCCCGACCGGGTGGCTTTCCGCTATGTGGCCGCCGATGGCAAGACTGTGGTGGAAAAGACCTACGCCCAGTATGTGCAGGACATCCGCAGGGCCGTTACTTATTTTAAGGAGAATATCCCCGACATCAAGGGCAAGCGTGTCGGCATCATGAGCCGCAACTGCTATGAGTACGGTGTCAACAGCTTCGGCGCTATCCTTGCCGGGGCCGTCGTCGTGACCATCAACCAGAAAAAGACCTGGCCCGAGCTGGAATATGAGCTGGGCCTTGTCGAGCCTTCCCTCATCGTCAACGACGGCATCGACTATGGCTGCCGCCCCGACATCGAGGCCGCCTACGGCGATAAACTCCGCCCGATGGACGCCTTCAAGGACAGCGCGCCTGCAGAGCTTGTTGACTGCGTGGGCCATGATGATTTGATGGTGCTGATGTTCACTTCCGGCACTACCGGCCGCAGCAAGGCCGTCATGCTCTCGGAGCGCAACTTTTTTACCACTGTGGAGTGCCAGGTCAAATTCGGCGGCGCCATGCTGGACTATAAGCACGAGCATATGCCCGAGGACAAAAACGACGTCCTGAGCAACTTCGCCATCCTGCCCCTGTTCCATCTGGGTACGTTCATCTGCCTCTTCGTTTGGGCCTGCAAGGGCTGGGCGCTGAACCTCTCCGCCGACATCCGCGACTTCTACCGCGACCTCGGCCTGATGCACAGCGATGCCATCGCTGTGGCTCCCATGCTGATGGAGGCCATCTACAAAGACGTCAAGCGGGGCCGCCGTGCCCGCCTGAACGGCATCTGGAACCCCTGCGGCTCCTCTGCCATGTTTGACGGCGCCATGCTGGCCGAGCTGGCACGGCAGGGCATGATGATCACTCAGGTGTACGGCATGACCGAGACCTGCGGCGACGGCATCATCAACTACGAGCAGGACGAAAAGCACATCCGCGCCGTGGGCAAGCCCGACGACCACGCCGAGTACAAGCTGGACGAGACGGGCGAAATTTGCATCCGCGGCGGCTGCGTCATGCTGGGCTATTATAAGGACCCCGAGGCCACCGCAGAAGTCCTCGACGCCGACGGCTGGTTCCACACCGGAGACCTGGCCCGTGTGGACGAGGACGGCTTCTATTACATCACTGGACGCAAGAAGAATATCATCATCCTCGACAACGGTGAGAACGTCAGCCCCGAAGAACTGGAAAATCTGCTGTCCAAGTGCGAGGCCGTCAAGGAATGCATCGTCAGGGAGAAGGGCAAGAAGATCTGTGCCGTCATCTACTGCGGCGAGGCCGACCAGCAGACCGTCCGCGACTTCATCACCGAGACCAACCGTACCCTGCCGCTCTACAAGCGGATGAGCGCCGTGGAGTTCAGCACCGAGCCTCTGCCCCGCACCGTTACCGGCAAGCTGCTGCGCAAGTAAGAATAAACCGGGAAGGCTGCGGAATACTGGAAAAGAGCCGCAGCCGCCTTTAATGGAATTACGAAAGGAAGATTCAAACTATGGAAAGAACCGAGATCGTGTCCCAGATCCTTGCAATTCTGGAAGATGTTGCAGAAATTTCCCCCGATGATGTCAACGAGAACAGCGTCTTGATGGACGATCTGGACCTGTCGTCCATGGAGATCCTGACCGTCGTCGCCGACCTGGAGGAGACTTTCGGCCTGCGCATCCCCGAAAAGGAGCTGCGCAACTTCGTCACCGTCAGCGATTTGGCCGACTATCTGGCCGCACACGCGGGGGAATAAGGAATGGATGCCGAACAGCGCTCTGTTTTTCAGGGTATCGTTTACTATTACCGCGAAAACATGGTCAACTGCCGCTATCAGGTCACGCTGAAAGATGCCGTGGACGGTGCGCTTTTGCAGCAGGCTCTGGATGCGGCCCGGGCAAAGGCACCCTACTATTTCCAGAAGCCGGTGTGGGAGAAAAAGCTGCTCCACCTCGAGCCGTCGGACGCCCCCTGCCCGGTGCGGCAGGGCAGCGCAAAGCCCGAATTTCCGGACGAGAACGGCTTTACGGTTGCCCTGAGCTATGAGGGGAAAGTCGTCTACTTTGACTGGTTCCACTTTCTGACCGATGGCCGGGGCATAGCACCCTTCATGACCATGGTGCTGCAGTTCTACTGCAACCTGCGGTACGGTACGGCTTTCGAGGGCCAGACCCTTGAGACGGACCCTGCCTACGACATCGAGGACATCCTTGCAAAGTACCCCGAGAGTCAGGTGGCCAACGATATGCAGCGCCCCGTGGTGCAGACCTTTGAAGAGACGCCCACCTGCTGCCGCATCCGGCTGGAAAAGGCGGGGCTTGTGGACGCCGCCCTCCGCTGCGGCGTCAAGCCTTTCAGTACCCTCACGGCCCTGCTCTGTAAGGCGGTGCGGGCGTATCTGGACAAGGACGAGGTGCTCTACAGCTACTCGACAGACGCCCGCGACGCGCTGGGCGCGCCGAACGCCCTCTACAACTGCGTGGCCTCCTTCCAGCGCAAGCTGCCGCTGACGGCAGATGCCCCGCTGGCCGAAGTGGCCGTGGGCGTGGACGCTGACCTGAAAGAGAACCTTTCCGCTGAGCGAAAACTGTTCCGTATTGCGGAGCAGATGGGCTGGGTCTACCGGGTCTACCAGCAGAAAGCCAGCCTCAGCATCAAAAAGCGCATCTTCCAGATGGGCGAGTACATCAGCGGCTTCCCGGCGGACTTCTGGGTGAGCTATCTGGGCGACCCCTTCGCCCCGTCCAGCCCGGAACTGACCCGGTACATCGAGGACTTCCAGACCTGGGTGCCGGCGGACGGCGCTTCCATCGGTCTGGAATGCACCAGCCTGCATGGCATCATCACCCTCTGCGTCAAGAACAAGGTGCCGCGCCCCGGCTTTGCCGAGGCTCTGCGCGCCGCGTTCGAGGCCGAAGGCATCAAGGTGCTGGAAGCCGCAGAGCTGGGCGCAGACAATACATAAGATCAAACCTCTCCGTCACGCCGTAGGCGAGACGGAGAGGTTTCTTTTTATCCAAAACGTAATTTTTATATCAAATTTTCATGCGTCATACTTTTGCGAAAAAATCGCCTGAAAAGCCGATTTTTCCCTTGCGTCCAACAGTTTGCCGTGGTAGGATAGGTCGAATGTGACCGAAACACACTGGGAAATGGACAAAAGTGAGGAAAATCGTATGGAAAAAAATAAGAACAGCGGCTCGGCACTGGCAAGAAAGATGGCGGTGTCTCTGGTTTGCGGTCTGGCGGCAGGCTTTGCCTTTATGATGCTGCGCGAAAAGCTCGTGGCTTCCGGCAACAGCGGCATCTGGCAGACCATCAACGACCTGCTCTTCCAGGACATTACCGCAGAGGGCGCGGAACGTGCGCTCGGCCTCTTCTACATCATCGGCCAGCTCTTCATCAAAGCACTGCAGCTGGTCATCATCCCGATGGTCTTCACCTCCATCGCGCTGGCCATCGGCAGCATTGCCGATATCAGCACCATGGGCCGCATCTCGGCCAAGACTCTCTTCTGGTTCCTGCTCTGCTCCTTTATGGCGCTGGCACTGGCCGGATGCGTGGGCTACGCCACCTATTCCATGGGCCTCTTCAACGCTCACATCGAGGGCCTGACGGAAGCCGCCGGCTCCACCGGTTCCAACCCCCTGAATGTGGTGCTGAATGTCATCCCCTCCAACATCGTCACGGCTTTCGGCAGCAACAACGCTGTTCTTTCCTCCGTCTTCCTCGCGGTGGCTGTGGGCCTGAGCATGAATGTGCTGGGTGAGAGCCGTACTTCCACCCTCCGCCGCCTGCTGGGCGAGGTGAACGACGTGGTGGTGGTCTTCCTGAACTTCGTCGTCACAAACTTCGCGCCCTTTGCAGTCTTCGTGCTGCTGACCCGCACCTTCGCCATCTATGGCATTGATTACCTCAAGCCCGCTCTGGTGTATGTGGTGGTCACGGTGGTCCTGCTCTTCGTCTTCCTGCTGGTGGCCTATCCTCTGGTGGTGGCGCTGGGCGCAAAGCAGAACCCCATCACCTTCATTAAGAAGATCGCCAACGTGGCCGTCTTCGGCTTCTCCACCTCTTCCAGCGCAGCCACTCTCCCCCTGAACATCAGGGTCTGCACCGAGGATTTCGGCGTCGATGAGTCCATCGCCTCCTTCGTCCTGCCTCTGGGCATGACCATCAACATGGACGGCACCGCCATCATGCAGGTGGTGGCCACTGTCTTCATCGCAGGCTGCGCCGGTTACACCGTTACTCCCGCCCAGCTGGTCGTGGTCGCTCTGCTGGCTCTGCTGGCCTCGGTGGGTACGCCTGCCGCCCCCGGCGCAGGGGCCGTCATCCTCTTCACCATCCTGTCCGGCGCGGGCTTCGTGAATGACAGCGCCCTGCTGGCCTACTCCCTCATCCTCGCCATCAACCGCCCCATCGAGATGCTCGTCACCTCCCTGAACGTGGTGGGCGACGCTGTGGCCAGCATCTGCGTGGCCAAGAGCGAGGGTCTGCTGGACGAGGAAAAGTTCAACGCATAATTGACCTGTAACATACAAAAGCGCCCCTCCGTTTTACCGGAGGGGCGCTTTTTGCGCAGCAGAAGTCTTCTTTTTTACAGACGGCCCAAAGCCGCCGCCGGGGTTTTACGCCGATTTTGCGTCCGCATGGTTTCGGGCCGGGCGGCTGCGGCGGTAGAATAAGGCCGTTCCCGGTAAATCGAAAAAGAGAGAAGGAGCCATGAGGCTCATGGAAAGAGAGGACTTTCGCATGAAAGAGAATAAAATGTCCCGCCGCAGCTTTTTGAAGGTCGGTGCCGTTGCATCCGCCGCCGGTATGCTGGCCGCAGCGCCTGCCGCTGCCAACGCCGCTGCCCCCAATGCCGCCAACGCAGCAGAGGAAGAGAACGGACTGCTGGGCGTGTTCGGCGGCAAACCCAAGTATGTCTTCCTCTTCATCGGCGACGGCATGGGTACGGCCCAGATACAGTCCGCCCGATTCTATAAGGGTACGGTGGAGAATAACGGCGCTGTCGTCGAGGGCGAGCTGAGCTTCACTCAGTTCCCCGAGGTGGGCAGTGTGACCACCTACGACAGCACTTCTTTCTGCCCCGACTCCGCTTCCACTGCCACTTCCATCGCCACCGGCCACAAGACCGAGAGCGGCGTCATCAATATGTGTCCGTGGACCCGCGATGTGCCGTATGAGACCATCGCCGAAAAACTCCACGCCCAGAAGAACTACAAGGTGGGCGTCGTGTCCACCGTCAACATCGACCACGCCACCCCCGCTGCCTTCTATGCACATCAGAAGACCCGCAAGAACTACTACGCCATCGGCAAGGAGCTGGCCGTCTCCGGCTTCGAGTATTTCGCAGGCGGCGAGTTCCAGAAGGTGAACGGCGACGGAACCGGCCCCAGCGACCACGAGATCGCTGCCCAGAACGGCTACAACGTCGTCACCCGTCAGGCAGACGCTGCCACCCTCAAGGCCGGTGCAGGCAAGACCCTCATCATCGCCGAGGCACTGGCCGACGGCAAGGCCATGAACTACGCCATGGACGCCGCCGCAGGAGAGTGGCAGCTGACCGACTACGTCAGGAAGGGCATCGAGCTGCTGGACAACAAGAAGGGCTTCTTCCTGATGACCGAGTCCGGCAAGATCGACTGGGCCTGCCATGCCAACGATGCCGCCGCTTCCATCCACGATGTGCTTGAGATGAGCAACGCCGTGCAGGCCGCTGTGGACTTCTACAACGCCCACCCCAACGACACCCTCATCCTCGTCACCGCAGACCACGAGACGGGCGGCATGGCCATCGGCTACAAGACCACCAACTACGACACCTTCCTGACCAACCTCACCCACCAGAAGATGTCTTACGCCAAGTTCGACTCCACCTATGTGAAGAGCTACATCGCCAACAAGACTCCCTTCGAGGCCGCCATGGCCGACGTGAAGGCAAACTTCGGCCTGACCCTGCCCACCGACCCCGATGCTGCCAGTGCAGGCAAGCTGCTGCTGACCGACTACGAGGTGGAGAATCTGCGCAAGGCTTACGAGCGGACGCTGGAAGTCGGCGCTGCCTCCCAGAAGGAGATGAGCCAGCAGGATTATGAGCTGTACGGCACCTACATCCCCTTCAGCATGGCCATCTGCCACACCATCAACCACAAGTCCGGCATGGACCACACCACCTATGCCCACACCGGTGCCATGGTCAACCTGTACGCCATGGGCGTCGGTGCCGAGAAGTTCGGCGGCGTGTACGACAACACCGAGGTCTTCCACAAGCTGGCTGAGCTGACCAGCGTGCAGTGATTCCTTCATCCAAAAAGCCCCGCTCTGTGTCGCACAGAGCGGGGCTTTGCCGCGTATTGGGAAATGGACTCAGGAGACCACGGCGTTGGTTTTCAGCCACTCCATCACAGCCGTCTGCAGGGCGGTCTGATGGACGAAGTTGTCGCCGTAGGAGCTGCCGGAGTAGGAAGCGGCAGCGGCATCCAGCTGCTCCTGGGTGGGCTCGATGCCCTGGCTCTCGGCAATGGCCTGATACAGCAGGTCCTGTTTGGCCAGGTGAGTGATCACGGTGTCCGAAGCGCCCAGCATGGCGTTGGCGTCGGTGTAGCCCTGTGCCTGGGCGATGGTGTCCAGATCGCTGCTGTAGTAGCTGGCCAGCTGGTAGTAGTAATTCAGGAACATGCAGGCGTAGTAGCCGGGCACCTCGCTGGGCAGGTCCTTAAAGGCGGCGTTGTCCAGCAGGCTGTCCATGATGGCGTCCTCCAGGTTCTGGTCGTAGAGGGCACGGGAGAAAAAGGCCTTCAGCTCCTCCACGGTGTGCACGTCATCGCTGGTGCCAAAGGTACTGTCCACCCACTCGTCGGTCAGCTCCGGCGTCACCGGCTCGGAGATGGAGTTCACGGTCACGCGGAACACGGCCTCCTTGCCGCTGAGCTCAACGGTGTTGCCGTCAAAATCGGTGGAGGCGTCGTAGCCGTCGGGGAAGGTGACGGTCACATCAAAGGTGTCGCCGGTGTTGTGGCCGACGATCTGGTCCTCAAAGCCGGTGATGAAGCTGCCGCTGCCCAGCGTGAGGTCGTAGCCCTGGTAGGTGCCGCCGTTGAACGCCACACCGTCCACGGTGCCGGAATAATCAATGTTCACGACGTCGCCGTTCTGCGCGGCGCGGTCGGTCACGGCCTGGGTGGTGCTGTACTGGCTCAGCAGGCTATCGATGCGGGCCTGGACGTCCGAGTCGCTGGGGGTGACGTCTGCCTTCTTGATGGGCAGAGCGGCCACATTGTCCGGCAGGGTGACATAGTCCTGTGCAGTGATGCCGGTGCGGTAACCGTTTGCATCCAGACCGTCGCTGTAGGTGAAATTCTGGTAGTCAAAGCTGTCCACCGTGCCGTATGCCGACTGGGTGGGGGCGGTGGAAGCGGCAGAGGAACCGGACGAAGAATTCTGCTTTTTGGTCAGGGTAAAGCAGGCTGCAAGAATGCAGACCGCCGCCGCAACGGCTAAAAGCACGCAGAGCAGGGTTTTGGTTGACTGTTTCAAGAATAGACCTCCTAAATAAAAAGACCGTTTGCACGGCCGGATCGGATCGTGTGCTTTCCTATTATATCGGATAAAACGCCAAAAGGAAAGTTTTTTGCCAAATTTCCACAAATCCAGTCCGCCACAGCGCCGCACTTTTGCCCGCCTGCCCCCTGCAAAAGGCGCAAAACCGGTGGAAATGCCCCGGCGGTTCTGCTACAATAAAATTATGTGACCTGAACCGTTTCCCTCTCAGGGGGAGCCTGATAAAAATGGAGGAAAAACCCATGGATTACAACAAAGCCGCTCTGGAAATGCACGAGAGCCACAAGGGCAAGGTGGGCATCGTGAGTAAGGTGGAGGTCGCCACCCGCGATGACCTGTCCACCGCTTACACCCCCGGCGTGGCCGAGCCCTGCCGCAAGATCAAGGAGAACCCTGAGGACGTGTACAAGTACACCTTCAAAGGCAACATGGTGGCCGTTGTCTCCAACGGCACTGCCGTGCTGGGCCTGGGCGACATCGGCCCGGAGGCCGGTCTGCCGGTCATGGAGGGCAAGGCTGTGCTGTTCAAGGAGTTCGGCGGGGTGGATGCCTTCCCCATCTGCATCAACGCCCACAGTGCCGAAGAAGTGATCGCAGCCTGCAAGGCCATTGC
>ERZ825896.1849-NODE-1849-length-22241-cov-6.015055_pt1 | contig 22241 bp, 18 predicted proteins | sample MGYA00519858_ERZ825896 | MGnify/ENA primary metagenome ERZ825896 (study PRJEB31778, sample SAMEA3449214) | human gut metagenome | biome: human gut; feature: human-associated habitat; material: faeces | place: United Kingdom | collected 2010/2012 ...
ATTGCCTTCTTGGCAAGCTCTTCAAGGGTCATGCCTTCGGCTTCCTTGATGATCTTCTGGGTCTCGGTGAGGTTTTCTTCCTCAACGGGAGCTGCGGGCTCGGCAGTGGTTTCTTCCGCTGCGGCGGGCTCGGTGGCGGCAGCTTCTTCGGTCTTTGCAGGCTCGGTGGTGGTCTGCGCGGGGCTTGCTGCGCATGCCGCCATCGCAAAGATCATGGAGACTGCAAGAAGAAATGCAAGAATCTTTTTCACGATATGTTTCCTCCTAGAAAAATTTATCGGAAACAGCGCGTCTGCACTGTTTGGATATTCCAATTTTACCGGTTACTTGCACAAAAGAACAGGGGACAAATCTGCGTTCTTTTGTGATTCTCTGATATTTTTGTGATAAATGGATGAAAGTGACGGCGGCGGTGTGGTATAATTAGGGCAAATTTATCGTGGCAGGTTATTTATGAAGAAACGAAGGATGATTGCTGCGCTGGTTCTGCTTCTGACGCTCACGGGCTGCGCGCAGACGGCGGTGCAGCCGGATTTTGCGCCGGCGGAAGAAAAGCGGCTGGTGCTGTATACGTCGCACAAAAAAGAGGTCTGGTCGCCGCTGGTCCGGGAATTTGAGGCGCGCACGGGCATTTGGGTTGAGGTCGTTGAAGGCGGCAGCAATGAGCTGCTCGAACAGCTCTCACAGCAGAAGGACGCGCCGCAGGCGGATGTGATGTTCGGCGGCGGCGTGGAATCCCTGCTGGCGTATGAGGATTATTTCGCGCCGTGCGATGCGCCGCGGGCGGCGATGCTGGAGAGCTGCCGGTTTGAAGCCCATCGCTTTGTGGCGTTTTCGCGCCTGCCGCTGGTGATTATCTACAATCCGCGGCTGGTGAGCAGCCCGCCCGCCGGTTTTGCGGATTTGCTGGAAAACCGCCTGCGCGGCCGGATCGCGTTCGCGAACCCCGGCGTTTCCGGGTCGAGCTTCACCGTGCTGGCGACGCTGATTCAGGCGCTCGGCGACGAGGACGCGCTTGGCCGGTTTGCCGACAACGTGCGCGGCCACGAGCTCTCCGGTTCGGGCGAGGTGGTTTCCGCCGTGGCGGCGGGCGAAATGCGCGTGGGCGTGACGCTGTATGAGACGGCGAAGAAGCGCATGCTGGCGGGCGAACACATCGCGGTGGTTTGGCCGAAGGAGGGGACGAGCGCCGTGCCAGACGGGGCGGCGATTGTCGCGGGCTGCGCGCATGGGGAAAACGCGCAGGCGTTCCTTTCGTTCATCCTGAGTGAGGATGTGCAGCGGCGCGTGGAGACGGTGTATGCCCGCGAGAGCGTGCTGACGGCGCTGGGAACGGGAGACAGCGCGCCCGCGTTTGAGCTCTGTGATTACGACATCGACTGGGCGGCGGCGCATCAGCGGGAGATTCTTAAGCGCTGGCAGGCGCTTATGGAGGAGGATGCGCCGTGAGGGAAGGACGAAGCATGCGCTTTCAGACGCGCATTTTTCTGACGGTGATCTGCGTGGCGCTCGTGCCGATCATCCTGTGCTTTGCGCTGCTGCTCCCGATGATGGTTTCCACCAGCGCGAGGCGGCAGGAGGAAACGGCGCGGGCGCAGCTCGCCGGAATGACCTGGCAGCTTACGGAGACGTTTTCCGGCATGGAGCGGGCGCTTGATGCGCTGGCGGGGGATGAATGGGTGCGTTTGGCGCTCGAAGCGGGCGACGCGGCGCACCCGCGAGCGGTCTATGCGGCGCTGGTCGGACAGGCGGCGAAGGTGCCGGAGATGACCCAGCTTATGATCGTCGGCGCGGACGGCGTGTGTCTGTGCGCCCTGCGCGGGCAGGAGGAAGACGCGGCCTTCGATACGGATTGGGGCGTTCTGCGCATGGCCGACGGGGAAAACGCCGTCTTTTTCGGCGAGGCGGGGCGCGTGGCCGCCGTTCGCCGCGCGGCCGGGGGCTATCTGCTGGCGGAGATCAGCGGGGACAGCCTCAGCGAGCTGCTCAGCCGGGGGCTGAACCCGGCCTACGGCGTGATGCTGCTGGGCAGACAGTGGCGGCTGATCGACGATTCCCGAACGACCGGGTCGGAAAGTCGCCTGCACGAGCTGCGCGAGCGGATGCTGGCGGGCGAGGCGCTCAGCGACGGCGACGCGGTGCTGACCTATACGACACAGACCGAGCCGATCAGCGGGTTTACGCTGCTGCTCAGCCAGCCGCGCGTGTTCAACCGGGAGATGACGCACCTGATGGTGCTCGTCGGCGTGACGCTCGGCGCGGTCAGTCTGCTGCTGTGCCTGTGGGGCGCGCTGGTGCTCAGCAGGCAGGTGACGCGCCCGGTTCGGGAGATGACGGCGGCGATGAAGCGTGTGCAGCTTGGCGAGCTCAGCGCGCGCGTCGTGCCGCGCGGCGAGGGCGAGCTGGGGCAGCTGGCGGTCGGCTTCAACCAGATGGTGGCGGAATGTGAATTGAACCTCCGGCGCTCGGTGGAGCGGCAAAAGGAGCTGAACGATACGCGCATCCGCATGATGCAGTCGCAGCTCAACCCGCATTTTCTCTATAACACGCTGGATTCGATGAAGTGGATGGGCGTGACGCACGGCGTGCCGCAGGTGGCGACGCTGGCGGAGGATCTGGCGAAGATTCTGCGCGCGAGCATCTCCGGCGACGAGTTTGTGACGCTCGGGCAGGAGCTTGAGCTGCTGGAGCGATACATAGACATTCAGCTCATCCGCTTTGAGGATCGCTTCGCCTGCGAAATCGAGGTGGACGACGCGCTGATGGGCTGCATGGTGCCCAAGCTGGTGCTTCAGCCGATTGTGGAAAACGCAGTGATTCACGGCGTTCGCGACATGGACGACGGCTATATCAAAATCTGGGCGGAGGCGGACGCGGGCGCGGGCGATCTGCGCCTCTTCGTGCAGGATAACGGACGCGGCATGGAAAAGCCGCAGGATGGGCCGCTGGGCTTCGGCGTATCCGGCCGGCCGGGCGAGCATTTGGGCATGTTCAACGTGGACAGCATTCTGCGCCTGCTTTTCGGCGACGCATACGGCCTGAGCGTGCGCTCCAGACCGGGCGAGGGATGTCTGGTGATGGTACGCCTGCCGATGAGGAGGGAGAAGGCATGATTCGCGTATTGATGGTGGATGACGAGCCGCTGGTTCGCCGCGGCATTGTCGCGGGCGTCGATTGGGCGGCGCTGGGGTGCGAGGTCGTCGGCGAGGCGCAGAGCGGGGAGGAAGGGCTCGAGCTGGCGCGAAGGCTCAAGCCGGAATTGATTATCACCGACATCCGCATGCCGAAGATGGACGGCATCACGATGATGAACCTGCTGCGCGAGGAGGGATGCGCGGCGCACTGCATCGTGCTGACCGCGCACAGCGATTTTGAGTATGCGCGCGGCGCGCTGCTCTTCGGCGCGGACGATTATCTGCTCAAGCCGTTCCGCGATCAGGAGCTGACGCACGCCGTCGCGCGGGTCTGCCGCAGGATGCAGCCCGTATCCGCCGCGCCCGCGCCGAAGGAGAAGGAGCCGGAAGCCACCGGCTATGTGCGTCAGGCGATGGATTACATCGCGGCGCATTACGCCGACGCGGATATTTCCATCGCGGTGATCGCCGAGCATCTGCGCGTCAGCGAAGGGCACCTTTCCCACGTGTTCAAAAAGCAGACGGGCATGACCGTCACCAATTACCTGACCAAGACGCGCATCGACGCGGCCATGCGGATGCTCGCCCGCGACCATGTGAAGGTCTACGAGGCCGCCGCGGCGGTGGGGTATAAGGACGTGACCTATTTCTCCGCGACATTCAAGAAGCTGACGGGCTTATCGCCGTCGGAGGTGGAGTGATGAATAGAAAACATCTGACGATTCTGTGCAAAGTTGTCAGAATCATCGGGTGAAATCGCAGAATTGTCCAGTTTCTTTTTTTGCTGAATTGTGCGTATCATATAAAGTAACAAAGCGGCACAGAACAAGCCGCAACCTCACCGACTCAGAAAGGGAGATACGCACATGAAGAAACTGTTATGCGCCGTCCTCGCGCTCGCGATGATGATGACGGCATGCCTCGCGATGGCTGAAACCGTGGAGGAAGTGATCGCTCAGGCGCAGACCATGACCAACGAGGAGCTGTATGCCAAGGCGATTGAAGAATCCAACGGCAAGACGCTCTACGGCATCGGCAACTCCAGCCGCGGCAAGACCGCCGGCGCGAGCTTCATCGAGATGCTCCAGAAGATCGACCCGAGCTACACCGGCACGATCGAATGGTCGCAGCCGAAGAACAACTCCATCTTCACCACGCTGAACGCCGACATCAAGAGCGCCAACCACATCTATTCCATGACGCTCATTCAGGACGGCAACCAGATTCAGACGAAGATGCTCGACACCGGCAACCTGCTCAACTTCATCCCGAAGGAGTGGGCCGAGGGCGAAGGCGTGATCGTCGAGGGCAATGACAAGCCGCTGGCGCTGCAAACGCTCAACAAGGTGTTCATGTATAACACCGTGGGCGACAAGACCTTCACCAACTGCTGGGATTTCGTCGCCGAAGGCGTTGCGCCGCTGTTCATGGGCGTCAACTCCGAGCTGGTCGGCAAGAACTTCCTGTACATGCTGACCGAAGAGACCTACGCCAACTACCTGAAGGACGCGTTTGACGCGATGCCGGACGGCGCGGCGAAGGATCGCATTGCGGCGGAAGTCGAAGAGATGAAGCCGGAAGCCGAAGCGCTGATGCTCGACGCGGAGAACGCGCCCTACGCGCTGGCCTACATCAAGCTGTTCTGCGAGCAGTACAACGAGCAGACGGACGACGGCCCGATCTGCAACACGCTGGTCACCAAGTCCGCCGTCGATCAGTGCGGCCTGCTGGTGTACTCCAAGCTGCGTTCCGTCGAGGAATCGGCTGAAACCTCTGTCAACAACATCGCCGTCGCGGCGTATCAGGACGGCTATCAGGGCATCGGCGGCTATGCCTACAAGCATTACCTCCAGGTGCTCAAGACCTCCCCGCTGCCGTGGACGAGCTGCGCGTTCATCGCTTACATGACCACCACCAACGAGGGCTTCGCCGCGTGGGGCAAGGACATGGGCGGCTACAGCGCCAACCCGGTCTGCATGCAGGATCACTCCAAGGATGGCTACGTCGATGGCGTGAACACCTATGACGCGAAGAACGATCGCGGCTACGAGTGGTGGGTGTCCGCGGACGGCGGCCGCCTCGTCGTGGAAGACCCGGCGTACTGCGCGCAGGTGTCCTTCGACCTCGGCGACTGGATCGACATGATCGTGGGCAACAAGTAATCGCTTTGGAATCAAAAAGTCCTTAGAATCTTGACATGTGAGGGGCATGAAGCGTTTCATGCCCCTCGCATGGTACAGGGGGAATATCATGCAGCAAACTGTCAAAGCGAGCAGGGCGCGGGTTTGGCTCAACAAGCTGAAAACCACCTTTTCCAAGCCGCAGAATGCCATTCTGCTGGCGCTGGGCATCCTGCTCACGTTCTCAACCGTCGCGCCGATGATCTCCATCGCGCTGGATACCGTAACCGTTCATGTCGGCTCGGTCGATAGCCATTATACCGGGCTGAAGGAGGGCTACACCCTTTATAACTGGGTGGATCTGTTTACCGGCAAGCTGGCCCAAACGAACCTGTGGACGCCGCTGCTCAATTCGGTTCTGCTGTCGGTGTTCTCCTGCTTCGGCGCCATCTTCTACGGCGGGCTGTTCGCGTATCTCGTCACCCGCACGAACATGCGCTGCAAGAAGTATCTCAGCTCGATTTTCATTTTTCCCTACATCATGCCGCAGTGGACGCTGGCCGTCATCTGGCAGAATCTGTTCGATTCAAACCTCGTCACCGGCACGTCCGACGGCCTGCTGACTGCGCTTTTCGGCATCCGCATGCCGCTGTGGTGGTGCCAGGGCATGTTCCCCAGCGTCATGGTGCTCTCGCTGCACTACGCGCCGTTCGCGTACATCCTCATCGGCGGCATCTTCCGCAACATGGACGCGAACCTTGAGGAAGCCGCCACCATCATGGGCACGCCGCGCCTCAAGATTTTCGCCCGCGTGACGCTGCCGCTGGTCAAGCCCGCCGTGCTGAGCACGGTGCTGCTGGTCTTTTCCAGCGCGATGGGCTCCTACCCGGTGCCGCATTACCTGAACCTGACGACCCTGTGCACCAAATACGTGCAGATGGGCGAAAAGCGCGCGGGCGAGGCGAGCATCCTGGCGGTCATTATGATTCTCTTCGGCGTGCTGATTCTCATTGTCAACCAGAGGACGACCTCCGGCCGCCAGAGCTACACGACCGTCACCGGCAAATCCGGCCAGATTTCGCTGGTCAATCTCGGCAAGGCCGGCCGCAACGTGGTCGCGGCGATCTTCTGCGTGACGACGTTCTTCACCGGTATTCTGCCGATCATCCTGTTCGCCATCGAGACCTTCCTGCCGAACCCCGGCGATTACAGCTTCATCCGCCACGGCGTTGCGGGCAACCTGACGAGCAAATGGTGGATGACAAGCGAAAACATCACCGAAAACGGCATGTACGGCCAAAAGGGCATTCTCTTCAACGAGGCGATTTGGGGTGCGTTCAAGGGGACGCTGATCGTCGCGGTCTGCTGCGCGCTGCTGGCGGGCACAATCGGCCTGCTGGTCGGCTACTGTGTCAGCAAAAACCGCCGGAGCAAGTGGGCGGCTTACGTCAACAACATGGCGTTCCTGCCGTATCTGATGCCGTCGCTGGCCGTCGGCGTCGCGTTCTTCGTGTTCGGTTCCTCGATGGGCATTTTCAACACCTATCTGCTGCTCGTGCTCGCCGGCACGGTGAAGTATATCCCGTTCGCCAGCCGCAGCGCGCTTAGCTCGATGATGCAGCTCTCCGGCGAAATTGAGGAGGCCGCCATCATTCAGGATATCCCGTGGCACAAGCGCATGCTCAACATCATCATCCCGATTCAGAAATCCTCCATTATGAGCGGCTATCTGCTGCCGTTTATCACCTGCGTGCGCGAGCTGACGCTGTTCATGCTGCTCTGCTCGCAGACGAAGATCATCACCACGATGCTGGATTACTTCGACGAGATGGGTCTGTATGCGTTTTCCAGCGGCATCAACCTGATTTTGATTGTGTTCATTCTGATCTGCAACGCGCTGATTAACAAGCTGACCGGCGCAAGCCTTGACAAAGGAATTGGAGGAGAGTAAATGTCTCGGATTGAATTGACCAACGTCACCAAGCGCTGGGGTCAGTTTTACGCGGTGGATAACCTCAGCATGGTCATTGAAGACAATGCGTTCGTCACGCTGCTCGGCCCGTCCGGCTGCGGCAAAACGACCACGCTGCGCATGATCGCGGGTCTGGAAACGCCGACCAGCGGCCGCATCACCATCGACGGCGTGCCGGTGTTCGATTCCCAGCGGGGCATCAACGTATCGGCCAACAAGCGCAAGGTCGGTTTCCTGTTTCAGAATTACGCGCTCTGGCCGAACATGACCGTCTACCAGAATATCTCCTTCGGCCTGACCAACATCAAGGAGGAAATGGACGAGATCGACTTCGACGCCCGCGCGGCAGCGCGCATGATTGAAATTCTGCAAAAGCCGCAGGACGTCGTCCGCGCGATCAACGAATGCGTTGACAAAAAGAAGAAGCTGAATATGGATAAGGCGTATCTCCGCCTGATTGATCTGTATGAAATCAGCCTGTTTACGGCCAAGGCGCTGATGGGCATGAAGCTGCATGAGGCGGGCGACCCGAAGGCCGCCGCCGCACAGGAGATCAAAAAGCTGGAGGAGAAGCTCGCCGCCGCCAAGGCGAAGGCCGAAAAGAACGGCTGCACCCTCGGCGCGGATTATGTCCTGATGAAGGGCGGCCAGCCGGTGCGCGCCGTGCGCAAGATGACGGAGGAGGAGATCGACCTGATCGTTCGCCGCGTCGCCCGCATCGTCAAAATCGGCATGTTCATGGATCGCTACCCCAGCGAGCTTTCCGGCGGCCAGCAGCAGCGCGTCGCCATCGCCCGCACGCTTGCGCCGAACCCGAAGGTGCTGTTCATGGATGAGCCGCTCTCCAACCTCGACGCGAAGCTCCGGCTGGAAATGCGCTCTGAGCTTCAGCGCCTGCATTTGCAGACCGGCTCGACGTTCGTTTACGTCACGCACGACCAGATGGAAGCCATGACGCTGGCAACCCGAATCTGCCTGATGGAAAACGGCGTGCTCCAGCAGTACGACGAGCCGCTGACGGTTTACGGCAAGCCGAGCAACCTGTTCGTCGCGGATTTCGTCGGCAATCCGGCGATCAACTTCATCGAGGCGCAGGGCGCGCAGAAGCAGGACGGCACGGTGGAGCTGACGATGCTCGACGGCGTGAAGGCGGCGTATACGCCGGGCGAACCGGTGAACCTGCGCGAGTGGTTTGCCCGCGAGGAGAAGAACGCCGCGGCCAGCGTGGATACGCACGCGGTGGAAAAGGCAAACCGCGATTCGCTGTTCAAATACCACATCGCGAAGGTGGAAGAGGACGAGTTTGAGGACGAGGCGACGCTGACGCATGAGGATTTTGTGATCGGCGTTCGGCCGGAGTGCGTGAGCATCTGCGAAAACGGCGCGCTCGAGGGCGAAATCTTCAGCGCGATGCCCACCGGCATGGAAACGACCGTCAAGGTGCGCGTGGGTGAGTTCCTGTTCACCGGCGTTGTCTTCGGCGGCATCACCTATAAGATCGGCCAGAAGGTCAGGGTTTCTTTCACCGGCGAGAACGTCCTGCTGTTCAGCCGCGAAAACGGCAAGCTGATTACCCGCGGCACGCTGAAAATTTAAGCGATTCGCGCGAGGATGGACGGCGCGTTGACGATTTCCATTATTCTTTCATATGCAAAAGGGCGATTCTCTTTCCCTCGGGTGGGAGAATCGCCCTTTATTTATTGAGCAAAAACCCATCTTTCTCCGATGCCGGAGGAAGAAAGTACCGCCGTGTTTCGTCTTTATACTAATTCGCAGTTAAAATGCTTAACAGAGCGCATCAGATTTTTTGTTCTGACGAAGCCAAGTGAAGTGAGGCGTACTGGAGGTACGTTGAACGGAACGAGGCAAAGTCAGAGCGAAAAAGATGGTGCGCGGATTAAGCCATTTTAACAAGAATTAGTATTATACCAACTGGCGGCGGTTGCGCTCGGCCTCCGCCTGCTCATCCTCCCTGCCATACCACATAATGCCGGGGAATTTCAGATAGCAGGTTTCGCCCTGCGCAAAGGCGTTGCGGTGCGGCGTCTGAACCTGAAGCAGTTGGTCGCCCACGCGCACCAGATATTCGGTGTAGTTGGTCAGGAAGATGCGCTTTTCCACCTTGGTCTTGTAGCCGTCGGTGTGGTTCATCTCGATCTGGTTCGGGCGGGTGGCCATGACCATCTCGCGCTCGCCGTTTTCCGGCAGTGCGACAGGCAGCGGATGCGCCATATCGCCCTTCGCATACACCTTTCCGTCTTGAATCACAACGTCGGTGAAGGTGGATTGGCCGAGGAATTTGTGCACAAAACGGTTGACGGGGCGATTGTAAAGCTCCGTCGGCGTGCCGATCTGCACAATGTTGCCCATGTCCATGACCATCATGCGGTCGGAAAGCGCCATCGCCTCGGATTGGTCGTGCGTCACGAAGATGATCGTGAAGTTGAACTTCTTTTGCAGCTCCTTGATCTCAAAGCGCATGGTTTCGCGCAGCTTCGGGTCGAGGTTGGAAAGCGGTTCATCCAGCAGCATGACCTTCGGGTTGGTGACGATGGCGCGCGCCAGCGCGATGCGCTGCTGCTGTCCGCCGGAGAGGTTGCCCGGATAGACTTTTTCCATGCCATCCAGACTGGTGTGCTTGAGCGCCATTTTCACGCGCTCGATCATCTCCGCCTTCGGCACCTTGCGCACGCGCAGCGGGAAGGCCACGTTTTCAAAGATGTTCATGTGCGGCCATACCGCGAACGACTGGAACACCATGCCCAGCCCGCGCTCCTCCGGCGGCACATACAGGTTTTTGCTCTTGATGCTGACGGGCCGGCCGCACAGGTGGATTTCGCCGTCGCTCAGATCCTCGAATCCGGCGATCATGCGCAGCGTGGTCGTCTTGCCGCAGCCGCTGGGACCCAGGAAGGAGAAGCATTCGCCCTCTTTGATGGTCAGATTGAAATCGTTGACGGCGGTTACCGTGCCCAGCGTTTTGGTGGTAAACTGCTTGGTGACGTGATTGAGAACAATTTGATCCATCTGTTACACCTTCTTCCTGTCCTTCAAAATCGCGTTGACGACCGTGTTGCAGATGATAATCAGCACAATCGCCAGCGACGCAAGCGCAGAGGAATCCACAATATAGCCGTCGCTGCGCAGGGAGTAGATGGCTACGCCGAGCGTGCGGGTGTACGGGCCATAGAGCAGAACGGAGGTCGTCAATTCGCGCATGGCCGGCAGGAAGATCAGGAAGAAGCCGGAGATCATCGCCGGGCGAATCAGCGGAAGGGTCACGTCCGTCAGGGATTCAAAATGCGTTGCGCCGCAGGTGCGCGCCGCGTCTTCCAGCGAATAGTGAACCTGCTGCAGGGACGCGGAGGCGGACTTCATCGAGAAGGCGAGGTAGCGCGCGATATACGCAATCAGGATGATCCACAGGGTGTTGTACAGGTTGATGCCGAACGCGCCGCTCCAGGAGAGGATGACGCCGATGGCCAGCACGATGCCGGGGATGGAATACGGCAGGATGGAGATGATCTCCAGCACCGTCTTGCCCTTCGGCCGGATCTTCTGGATGACGTAGGCGATCATCACGCCCAGGAACATGGCGATCAGACCCGCGGAGACCGACAGGGTCAGCGAGTTGACCACGCTGTCCTTGACCATCTTCGACTTGAACAGGTTGATGTAGTTGTCGAACGTGAAGTTTTCAAGCTTGAGCGGCAGGCCGTAAGCCCTGAGCAGGCCGACGAGAATAATCATCACCAGCGGCACGACCACGATGACGACCAGCGACAGCAGCGAGATCACCAGCAGGGGGATTTTGGCGCCGCGCAGCTTGATGAGCATCGGACGCATGGATTTGCCCTTGATGATGTCGTAGCTGCCCGAACGCAGAACGATCTTTTGCAGCCACAGCGCCAGCATGACGACAATCACCAGCAGGATGGAAAGCGCCGCGCCCTCGCGAATGCCTTGGAACGAGCCGCTCGCGCGGGAAATCAACTGGTAAATGCGGGTCGGCAGGGTGTAGATTTTCTTGCTGAAGCCGAGGATGGAGGGCACGCCGAAGTGGGACAGCGAGCTGGTCAGAATCAGCAGCGCGCCCGCGCTTGTGGCCGGCAGAACCAGCGGCATGGTGATGCGCCGGATGACGTACCACTGCTTTGCGCCGGCGATTCGGGCGGATTCCTCCAGCGTCGGGTCCATGCGCTCCAGCGCGGAGACCACCTGCATGAACACGAACGGGAAGTAATACGAACATTCCACAAAGATGATGCCGCCGATGGAATTGATGTTAAACGGCGCTTTGGACAGCCCGAACGTGGCCATCAGCCATTTGTTCAGGTAGCCGGAGCGCGGGGAGAGCAGCAGCTCCCACGCCATCGCGCCGAAGAACGGCGGGAACATGTACGGAATGGTGAACATGGAGCGCATCAGCCCCTTGAGGGGGATGTCGCTTCGGCCGAGCAGCCACGCAAAGAACAGGCCGACGATCGTGCCGAACAGCGTGACCAGCAGCGCGATCTTGATGGTGTTCCACATGGCGGCCACGTTGCCGGGGTCGAGAATGATCTGGGTGAACAGGCTGGTATCGAATTTGCCCTCGTAGAAGAACGTGTTGTAAACGATCATCACCATCGGGATGACGACCACAACGACCAAAATCAGGAAGGAAAGAACGGTCAGCACCGAATCGAGGCTGAAATGTTTCCCATCCATGCGCGCCATATCGCGGCTGGCGCGGCGCTTGGTGCCCATCATGCTTTTGCCTCCTCTTCATAGAATTTGACGTTGAGGAATTTCAGCCCGACCTCCTGCCCGGCTTCGTAGCGGGTGGGATCGGCCAGCACATCCAGCGCGTTGCGCTCCACGCGCAGCTCCCGGCCCATCAGTTCCACCTGATAGTCGTACTGGTTGCCCAGGAAGGTATCGCGCCGAATCGTCGCGCGAATCGGGCTTTCCGCGTCGAAGACGATGTCCATCGGACGCACGCCCATGACGTTCTTTTTGCCGGAAACATACCCCTGCGGCGGCGCGTCGAACAGGACGGGCTCGCCGCCCAGCGCCAGACAGACCTTGCCGCCCTTTTCTGTTACCGGCAGGAAGTTGGAAACGCCGATAAAGGAATAGACGAAGCGGTTCGCCGGGCGGCGGATGATCTCCTCGTCGCTGCCGATCTGGCAAATCTGCCCGTCCGGCTGCATGATGGCAATTCGGTCGCAGAGCTGGAGCGCCGCTTCCTGATCGTGCGTGATGTAGATGATCGTCGTGCCGATGTTCTGCTGGATCATCTGGATTTCCAGAATCATCTCCTCGCGGAGCTTCGCGTCCAAATTGGTGATCGGCTCGTCGAGCACGATCAGCTCATCCGAGGAGACCAGCGAGCGGGCAATCGCGACGCGCTGCTGCTGGCCGCCGGAGAGCTGGGCGGGCATGTGCTTTTCGTAGCCGGTCATGCGCACCTGCTCAAGCGCGTAGGCCGCGCGCTTGGCGATTTCCTCCTTGGGCACCTTGTGCTTTTTCATCGGGTAGCAGACGTTGTCCCAGACGGACAGATGCGGCCACACCGCATAATCCTGAAACACAACGCCGACACCACGCCGCTCCGGCGCGATGTTGACGCGCTTTTCGTCGCTGAAAACCAACTGGTCGGCGATGTAGATGCTGCCCTTGTCCGGCTTAATCAGGCCGCAGAGCGCGCGGATCAGCGTCGTTTTGCCGCAGCCGGAGGGGCCGATGATGCCCATGATTTCCCCGTCGTTTACGGAAAGGGAGAAATCCTTGACCACCTGCTTGGCGCCGTAGCTGATGGATACGTTTTCAAAGCGTACACTGGCCATATTTTTTACCTCTCGATAAATTGAGGGACTGTCACGCTTAAACCGAACGTTTCAAGAAACAAATATCTAAGCATTTTTGGATATGGGGCTTTGCCCCATCGCCCCACCAAAGGGCTTTCCGTTTTCGTTTGTTTGTTTCTGCCGCTGGCAGCAACAACCGAAAACCCCTTTGGAAACCTTCGGGCGATAATACTTCGTTTTATTCTTGAAATATCAGGTTTTTAGTTTGACAGTCCCCCGAAAAGTCGCTTACTTGAACAGCTGATCGAAGTGATCCAGCGTGTCCTGCTTCTCCTGCGCCAGCTTGGCCTCGTCGGGCTTGAGCGCAATCGCGGCGATTTCGGATGCGCTCAGCGCGCCTTCCTTCGAAACGCCGTCACGGATCGGCGTGCAGTCCGCCTTCATCAGCACGGTCTGCCCCTCTTCCGAAAGGATGAAGTCATACAGCAGTTTGCCGTTGTCGGGGTTTGCGCAGCCCTTGACCAGCGCGATCGGGCTGGAAATGGCGATGGTATCCTCGGCCGGGTAGACAAACTTGATCGGAGAGCCCTGGCTTTCCAGCGTCTGGGTGACGTAGTCCACGGCGATGCAGACCTTGTAACCGCCGGAGGCGACGTTGTTATGCGTGCCGGAGGTGCCGCTGTCCAGCTCGGTGCCCATCGCCGCGAGATCCTCAAAGAACGCCCAGCCATAGGCTTCGTTGTTCACCAGCGCGCCGACAAGATAGGCGGTCGTGCCGGACTCGGTCGGGTCGGTCATAATGATCTGGTCGCGGAAGGTCTCGTTCAGCAGATCCTTCCAATGCTTCGGCGCTTCTTCCTCGGTCACGTTCTGGGTGTTGTAGGCCATGCCCATAACCACCAGACGCGCGCCGCAGTAGAGGTCGTCCTCGTCCTTATACGCGGCGGGCACCTTTTCGGATTCGGGGGAGACATACGCTTCCAGAATCCCCTGCTCCTTGAAGGTCAGATAGTCGGAGGCGTCGCCGACCCACAGCAGATCCGCGGCCACCTGACCCGCCTGCTGCTCGGTCGCGATCTTGGTCTTGATCTTGCCCGTGCCTGCCTGATAGTAATCCATCACGATGCCCGGATACTTGGCTTCGAAGGCTTCCTTGACGGCGACAAGCTGCTTTTCCTTTAAGGAGGAATACAGCATCACGGTTCCGCTCGGTTCGGCCATGGCCGCGGCGGCGGCGAGAATCAGCATGCACGCGAGCAGGAGAGCTACCAGTTTCTTCATAGATTTGAACCTCCCATTTTGTTTTTGACGAGCACGCGGAATGAATCGCTTCCAACGCCTCTGAACGCGGGCTATGGTCGGATTGCATCCCCGCCCTGCTCGTTTTTTGTGAGTTTATTATAAAGCCCTGCGCAAAAAACGGCAAGTTCAAAAAGGTTTGAACAAAAACGAGTGCATAATTTTGAACTTTTCTTCGCTTTCCCTCTGTTTTGTGGTATACTGACCGTACCGATTTTTTTCGCATCTTTGTTGCAAAGGAAGGTTGAAAGCCCGTGCTCGAGGTTCAAAAGCAAAAGCGCGTTTCGCCTTTTTCTTCCAAATTGTTTTCCAGACTGATCGCGTTCACCGCCGCTTTTTTGGTGTTCGCGCTGCTGTTCGGCTCGATGTTCCAGATGTTTGAAAGCATCTCCATGCAGGCGATGCTGCGCATGAACGAGGAATTTTCCGCGCAGGCCAGCACGATATCCGACTCCATGCAGTCCATCATCAACACCCTCGGCATCCAGATGTTCTATATCTCCTCCACCGCCAAGCTGCGCAAGAGCACGTCGCTCACCCAGAACGAGCGCGTTTTCGCGCTGCGCGAATTGTGGCAATACGCCATGTCCGGCAGCATGCTGCACTCTATTTATGTATTCAACCCCAAGCTCGACTATGTGTATACCACGGATAACGACTACATGTCCGCCTCGATGGATGGGTTTTACGATCAGGACGCGGTGGCACTCTACCGCCAGCGTTCGCCGGAAAACCGCATGCGGCTCTACCATCGAATGTTCCGGGAAAACGACGAGGATTACGGCAGCGAATGGTACAGCTATCTGGTTTACGAGGTCACGGCCAGCGGAAAGACCGGCGAAAGCGCCGTCATGCTCAACCTCAACGCGGATTGGTTTCGCGAGCATCTGCTCAACTTTCAGGGGGAGAATTACGTCATCGTCTCCTCCGATTCATATGTGGTCGCTTCCCAGCGCGAGGAGCTGAACGCCATGTCGCTGTCGCTGCTGGGTCGGATCGGCGAGCAGAAGCGCGGCTACCTGATCGAGCGCCTGAACGGAAAACGGACGATCTGCTTCTTTTCCCCGCTGGACGTCAACGACTGGTATTGCCTGCGCTACGTCGCCTATGCGGACTGCCTGCCCGGCCTGGCCAAAATCCGCTCCTATGCGTGGATTGCGCTCACGCTCATCGCGTGCGCGCTGCTTTCGGCGCTCGGCGTCGCGCTCATCCGCGTGTATGATCCCTACCGGCGCATGACGGCCGCGCTCAACCGAACCCACGAGGTCGAGAACGTGCAGCAGGCCGCCGAGCAGGTGGAAAAAATCGTCGCGACGTCGCTCAACCGCAAGCGTGAGGACGCGCTTCGGCTCTGGGTCAACGGCCAGCCCTCGGAGGAAGGGCTCGTGCGCTTCCCGGCGGTGCCGATCCTGCTGGAAATGTCCCCCGACGAGCGTCTGCGCAGCCTTCTCGCGCAGGAAACGCCGGATTGCGTCGTCTGCGCCGTCGGCGAGGCGTCGCTGGCGCTCTGCGCGCCTGCCGCCGGTCAATCCGCGGTGGATATCTGCCTGCATCTGGCGACGCAGATGCATTGCCGGTGCTATTACGGCCTGCCGATTCAATCGCCCTCCGAATTGCCCGCGCGGTATCAGGCTCTTTTGGAACGCAAAAAACTGCGCTTCTTCTATCCGGGACAGCAGGTTTTCGCCCAAACAGCCGCCGAGTCCGCCGGAAAGAGCGCGGAAGAGCTGGAAACGGCGCTGAACACCTGCTTCAACGCCGCCAAAACGGGCAAAGAAATCGCCTTCGGCAAGCTCATGGAGCAGCTCAAGGGCGAAAATTATGAAAATGTGCTGTTCACGCTCAAACGGCTGGATCACCTGCTGGACAGCGCGCTGCCCGGGGATTCGGCGGCGCGGCCGACGCTGGAAAAGCTGCTCGCCGCCGCGCAGACGCCCGAGGACGTGAGCGCACGCTTTGAGCCGCGGCTGGAAAAGCTGCTCAGCCAGCAGAAAGCCCAGAAGCACAACCGGACGCAGGAAATCGTGATCCAGATCAACCAGCGGCTGGAGCAGGGTTTCCGCGACACGGGCATTGGCGCGCAATCCATCGCCGAGGAGATGGGCGTTTCCGCCGCCTATCTGCGCAAGCAGTATCTGACGGAGGCGGGCATTTCCATCGGCGATAAGCTCAACCAGCTTCGCATGGACGAGGCCAGCCGCCTGCTGCTGGAGACCGACCAGCCCATCGAGAGCATCGCGCGGCAAATCGGCGTGGAAAACACCAAATACTTCTTCGTGCTGTTCAAGAAATTCAAGGGCATGACGCCGCGGCAATTCCGCTGCAAGGCCGAAACGTCCCCTTTGTGAAAGCGTTCGGGCGCATCGGCATGAAAATTTGTGGAGATCGCCCTTTGAAATTTTTTGCCCGGCCCGCTATAATGAGCGTACAGCGTGTGGCGTTTCTGCGTAAATCCGGTTGCAGAAACGCCGCGCGCCTTTTTCATTCATCAGCAAATCGTGTAGCAGAAATGCGTAAGTCCGGGTTTGAAGGACTTGCGCACTTCTTTTTTGCAGCAAATCCGAAATTTTGTACAAACTTCCGATAACGGGCGCGCGATGCGCGCCCCTACGGGTACGGCGATACAATGACGCGGTTGCTTTCTTCCGCAACGTTGTAGGGGCGCGCATTGCGCGCCCGCATTTTGTGCAGCATTTGCTTTTTTCTCATTTCTTATTTTTGGAAAGAAGGGGATTGTTATGGATTCAGGAAATCAGTTCTTGGGGACGGAGCGCATGGGCAGGCTGATGCGGCAGTACGCCATTCCGTGCATCATCTCGCTGCTGGTGGGCGCGCTGTATAACATCGTTGACCAGATCTTCATTGCCAACGCCAGCTACCTCGGCTCTTACGGCAACGCCGCCAACACCGTCGTGTTTCCGCTGACGGTCGTGGCGCTGGCGATCGCCGTCATGGTCGGCGACGGCTGCTGCGCCTTTGTCAGCATGGCGCTGGGCAGAAGCGAAATCGGCAAGGCCAAGCGCAGCGTCGGCAATGCCGTTGTGCTGTCCGTGGCAGGCGGCCTCATCCTGACCGTCGTGTATCTCGTCTTTGCCGACAGCATCATCGCCATGTTCGGCGGCACGGTCAACGAGGAAACCTTCCGCTGCTCGCAGGAATATTTCTTCTATATCACGCTCGGTATTCCGTTCTATATGTTCGGGCAGGCGATGAACCCCATCATCCGCGCAGACGGAAACCCGAAATTTGCCATGGTCTCCACGCTGGCCGGCGCCGTCGTCAACATCATCCTCGACCCGATTTTCATCTTCTGCTTCAAATGGGGCATGATGGGCGCGGCCGTGGCGACGGTGATCGGTCAGGTAGCGACAGCCGCGCTCGCCGTCTGGTATCTGCTGCACATGAAAATCATCAAGCCCGCGTCCGGCGACTATGCCCTGCGCGGGAACATCTGCGGACAGACGCTGACGCTGGGCATCACCAGCTTTCTCTCCCAGATCAGCCTTGTGGCGGCGATGGCGGCCATCAACAACATGCTCCGTCAATACGGCGCGCTGGACCCCGTGTTCGGGCAGGCGCAATACGCCCAGATCCCCATAGCGGTGGTGGGCATCGTGATGAAGTTCTTCCAGATCGTCATTTCCATCGTGGTCGGCATGGCGGCAGGCTGCATTCCCATCGTCGGTTACAACATGGGCGCGGGCAAGAAGATGCGCGTGCGGAAGCTGTTCACCATGCTGCTGGCTGCCGAGGCGCTGGTGGGCGCGGTCGCGCTCATTCTGGCGGAAGGATTCCCCCGTCAGTTGATCGCCATTTTCGGCGCGGCCAACGAGAGCAGCTACTATGCCGATTTCGCCGTCAAGGCGTTCCGCACCTATCTCTGCATGATGGTCTTGGCCTGCATCAACAAAGCGTGCTTTATCTTCCTGCAAGCCATCGGCAAGGCGTTGGCTTCCACGCTGCTGTCCATGTTCCGCGAGGTCGTGTTCGGCGTGGGCTTCGCGCTGCTGCTGCCGGTGTTCTTCGGTCTGGACGGCGTGCTCTATTCCATGCCGGTTTCGGATGTGCTGACCTTTGTGATTTCGGCATTGATCATTGCAAAAACCTATAAGGAACTGAATACGGAGGGCGTTGATCGCGTATGAAAAACAGAGTCATCACCATCAGCGGCGTGTTGGGCATCGACAAATGCACGGATATCATCGCGGAATTATTCTGACATCCATAAAACAATCAGGCTCCCGGTACCGACCGCTCGGTATCGGGAGCCTGATTGTTTAGCGGGAGCGCCTGTCCCGCGCGGGAATTTCATTCGGGCGGGCTGTCGCTCAGCCCATCTTTTGGGCTGCCTTGAGATGTTCCAGCGTTGCAGCGACTTATTGAATTTCACGCTTTTTATAAAAGACGACGGACATATACCAAGAAAAAAGATATGTTCCGATTCCGATAACAGCAAGTATTTCCAATACCCAGTTGGGCTTGATTTCTGCCGCAGGCTGACCTTTAAGAAAACCGGATATCAAAACACTCACGCCGCACACAAAACCAATCATCACATAATAAGCCGCCCTTCCTTTTTCCACACCCATCTTGAAAATAAACGGGAGCGGGATGGAGGACGCGAGCGTTGACACCGTCAACATCAGCAGCATCAGAACGGCAAAATCCCCAAGGATAAAACCGCCCGTCAGCGTCATTTTTACCGCTTGCGCAATTCCCGTAGCGACGAGCATCGTAAGTTGGGCAAACAAGCTGATTAGGTATTTTTCGGAAACAATTTGTATTTTTGTATAGGGCATCGTTCCGCTGTACTGTACCCATCCGCTCCTCTCATCGTATCCAAGGAGGGTAACGGGAATCATCCCACAAAGCAGACATGGATAAAATACAAAAAACAGGTTGTCGCTGTCCACAAGAGACAACGCCATAAAAGCAACGGCAATGACCGGATATGTTCTGCAATATTGCTTCATCATATACCAATCCTTTAAGAGAAGCCCTTTCATATCACTTTCCCTCCTTTACCATAAATACGAAAAGTTCCTCCATGCTGATCGAGCTTACATGAATCCCGGAGGGAACGGCATTTCTCTGCACCATTGCCTGAACTCCATACGTATTTTCCCTTTTATATTTGACCGCATCCGGCGGCAGCGTCCGCAACTCGTCAGCAGTACAATGAATCAGACCATACTCCTCTAATAATTGATCTTTTTCTTCGCAAAGCAATAGTTTTCCCTCATGCAGGAATGCAATATAATCGCAAAGTTTTTCAAGATCACTGACGATATGCGAAGAAATGAGAATAGAATGGCCTTCGTCTCTTGTGAAATCATTGAACATCTCAATGATCTCATCGCGAACCACCGGATCAAGCCCCGACGTTGCTTCATCCAAAATCAGAAGTTTGCTGTTGTGGGACATGGCAATCGCAATGCCCAGTTTCATCTTCATTCCACGCGAAAACGCTTTGAACCGCTTTTGTTCCGGCAGCGCAAGTTTTTTCAGCAATTGAGCGTATTCAGCGTCATCCCAATTACGAAAGGTATGTTTCATTACATTTCCGACCTGCTGAGCGGTCAGGCATTCCGGAAGACCCACTTCATCCAAAACAACGCCGATATCCTCTTTCGTGAGTTCGATATTATCCTGATTATCCTTTCCAAGAATGGTAATACTGCCGCTATCCTTATGAATCATATCCAGAATAAGCTTGATGGTGGTACTTTTTCCCGCACCATTCTCGCCGATAAGCCCCATAATGCATCCGCTCGGCAGTGTCAGATTGATGTTGTCAAGCGTAAAGCCGGGATATGATTTTGTCAGGTTTCGAATTTCAAGCGCATTCATCCTTGTTCCTCCAAACTGAAATGAACCATTTCCATAATCTCTTGTTTGCTCAAATTGCAGGATGCAGCTAGTCTGACGATTTCATCAATATGTTCTTCAATCTTTTTCAGATTTTCTTCTCGCAGCAGCTCTACATTTTTAGGCGCCACATAACACCCCTTGGCAGGCAGGGTGTAGATAAATCCTTCTTTCTCAAGCTCTTCATAGGCACGTTTCGTAGTAATAAAGCTGATGCGAAGATCCTTCGCAAGACCCCGAATGGATGGAAGCAATTCATCTTGCTTTAATGCGCCGCTGATGATCTGACCCTTGATCTGAGAATATATCTGATCATAAATCGGCGTTCCGCTTTTGTTATCAATCAAAATATTCACGTCATCGCCTCACTGTAATTTCTGTATATGTGCATTATATACAGTTAGGGTCCTTCTGTCAATACGTTTCACAAAAAATAGACTGCCAGGTTTTTAACCTGACAGCCTCGGTTTCTCTATCATCCGGCGTTCGCTCTATCCCTGTTCAGCGCCGGATATCCTGCTTTATTCCTCTTTCAGCCTGCCATCCAGCGTGACGGTGACGACCTGCCACGGGATGAATTTTCCGCTGTTTTTCAAGGCGGTCACCGCCGCGCGCTCCAGCCCGCCGCAGCAGGGAACTTCCATGCGGACGACAGTGACGCTCTTGACGTCGTTTTCCCTGATGATCTCCGTCAGCTTCTCCGCGTAGTCCACGCCGTCCAGCTTGGGGCAGCCCACAAGGGTGATGTGCCCCCGCATGAACCGCTCGTGGAAGGCGGCGTAGGCGTAAGCGGTGCAGTCGGCGGCGATGAGCAGCTTTGCGCCGTCGAAATACGGGGCGTTTACCGGAACCAGCTTGATCTGGACGGGCCACTGCGAAAGCCTGCTCTCCTGCGCGGCGCATTGCGCGCCCGCATGGGATTCTTCCGCGCGCTTAATCTGCCGCGATTGGCTCCCCGGACAGCCGCAGGGCAGGGTCATGCCCTCTTTCCGCATCTTTTTCTGCTTGTTTTCCATCACGGCCTGCTCGTCATAGGCCGCCGCTTCGCGCTCCACAAAGGTGATCGCGCCCGTGGGGCAGGCGGGCAGGCAGTCGCCCAGCCCGTCGCAATAATCATCCCGCATCAGCTCCGCCTTGCCGTCCACCATGGCGATAGCGCCCTCGTGGCAGGCCTCGGCGCATGCCCCGCAGCCGTTGCACTTTTCCCTGTCGATTTGAATGATTCTACGGATCATTTTGACGTCCTCCTCGCTGTTCTGCTTGACTTCACGGTGATATTCTACTATCATCAATCGTGAAAATCTGTTGGCATGCCAACATGGAGGAGAAAAATATGCGCTTTCATTTGACGAACGCCCCGCTTTTTCGCGGCATGACCCCGGAGGAAATCGACGCGCTGCTGAGCTGCCTGAACGCGAAGGCGCGAGCCTGCAAAAAGGGCGAGATCATCCTGATGGAGGGCGCGCCCACGGAGCAGCTTGGCGTGGTTCTCTCGGGCAGGGTCATCATCGAAATGAGCGACATGCGGATCATTGAATGCGATATGACCGTTTTCGCCAATTCCCATGCAAACGATATCCGGCTTGTGTTCCTCCAGCAAAGCGGAGTATTTTTCACAAACTTCCTCTGGTTCACCTTTGATATCCTTTAAGTAATGAACAGCTTTCAGCGGAACCTGCCCGAATAATTTTTCTTTCAGATAATTTCCAAAGCCCTGAGGAGCTTCCGGATCCAGCCCGATATATTCATCCATATGATAAGCGGTAACCTTTGTCCAGTCGATTGATTTATCTTCAACCAAGGCAGCGGTTAAATCGTCCTGGGAAGGTGCAGCGGCAAAAATAATATAGCATTCACCTTTTTCTGCGATTACTTTTTTGATTGCTTCCGCTGTCTCTTTCGCGGCAACCTGACCCATTTCAGTTCTCTTTTCAAAAACCTTTACATCCATTTTGCCAACCTGAAATTGTTTTAACATGTTGATCTCCCTTTCTGTTTCCTATTTATTTTAGTTTTTCACTGGCTTTTTGACGGCTGGACAGGGAGACGTTTCCAT
>ERZ825896.1855-NODE-1855-length-22167-cov-24.096418_pt1 | contig 22167 bp, 25 predicted proteins | sample MGYA00519858_ERZ825896 | MGnify/ENA primary metagenome ERZ825896 (study PRJEB31778, sample SAMEA3449214) | human gut metagenome | biome: human gut; feature: human-associated habitat; material: faeces | place: United Kingdom | collected 2010/2012 ...
CATGGCCGGGGGTGTGGGTCTTGAATTCCTCTTTCTTATGGGTGGCGGAATTATACAGATACATGACGATCCTCCTATGATCTACATTATAATAGTATGCGCAGAAAGCAGAACGCCTCCCATGCCCGCAGGCATGAGAGGCGAATAAAGGCTTCGCGGTTCCACTCTCGTTTATCACTCAGGTGCGGCCCATGACGCAGGCCATGCGGAGGGCATCCACAGCCCCCGCGCTCCCGGACGCACTTTCTGTCCGCAGCGGGTGATGGGGCTTTCAGCCGGTGGCCCCCTCTCTCTATCCCCGTGGGATGGACATACTCTTTCCGATCGTCGCGCTGTTCATTTGTAGCGTATATTGTAGCAGGCTTTTGCTTTGGTGTCAAGTCTATACCGTGCGAATTGTAAAGGCCCGGCGTTCTGAAAACGCCGGGCCTTAGCGGTTATTTATCCTTTTTGGGTATCGCGTAAATGACCAGTGAGCCCAGCAGCACTACGCCAAGGCCCAGACCAAAGGAAGCCATTACCATACTCGGCACGGCGGCCTCGATCACGTACTTGAACACCATCAGCATCACCAGTCCGGCGGTGGCAAAGATCGAACCGATCACCTGTAAAAAATGTCCCCATTCCATTTGTGTCTCCTCCTTTTTCATTTGTTGCCGGATCGTCCCGGCAAATTCTCTCTTGATTATTTTGCACCTATATAGGTGCAAAATAATCATACCACCTGCCTATAATAATGTCAAGAAGTTTCGCACCCATATGGGTGCATTTTTGCAGGAGGTGACGAGCATCAATCCGGAGGTGGAGAAGCGTATCGGGCACAACATCCGCCAGCTGCGGGAAAAGGCGGGGCTTACGCAGGAGTGGGTGGCCGCGCAGCTGCAATTGAGCGGCTGCGATATCACCCGCAGCGCGGTGGCGAAGATCGAGGTAGGGCAGCGCCATTTGTACCCCGATGAGATCATTTTGCTGCGCGATATCCTGCGCACCAGCTATGAGGACATTTTTGCGTGAAAAAAGCGGCTCTGCACTGTTGTACAGAGCCGCTTTTTTATTTGGATTGTTACTTGATCTCGCCGGACTTGAACACGTCGGCGTTCTTCGCGAAATACTCCACGCCGGAGTACACGGTGGTGACAAGGATCACCACTTGACAGACGATGTTCAGCCCGTGAGGAATGCCGAACAGGATCAGGCAGATGCACACCATGGTGCTGGCGGTCTTGATCTTGCCGGACCAACCGGCGGCGATGACGCGCCCCTTCTCCACAGCCACAAGGCGCATGCCGGATACGGCAAACTCCCGCAGCAGCACGATAGCCAGTACCCACGCGGCAAAGGTACCTTCCTCTACGAACCAGCACAGCGCCGCCATCACCAGGCACTTGTCCGCCAGCGGGTCCATGAACTTGCCGAAATCGGAGATCTGGTCGTAGTGACGGGCAATGTAGCCGTCCAGCAGGTCGGTGAGACAGGCGACGATGTAGATGCCCAGCGCCACATAGCGGCAGCCGGGGAAGCCCCAGTACAGCACCACCAGGAAAACGGGGATCATCAGCACCCGCAGGATCGTCAGTTTGTTCGCGGTCGTCATGGTATGTATCAGCCTTTCGTTGTATTCTTTCCGTATTGTAGCACGGGCGGCAGGAAATGAAAAGTGTTTTTTTACTCCGCGACCTCGCCGGTGAGCTCGCCGTCCATGGCTCCGGTGATGCGCACCGGCACGAACTCGCCCGCCTCCACCTCGTGGTCGGCGGTGAAGTAGATCCGGCCGTCGATGTCAGGGCTCTCGGCATAGCTGCGGCCCACGAACATCATGGACTGGCTGTCAAACCCGTCGCACAGCACCTCCGTCACCGTTCCCATGCGGCTGTCGTTGAAGTCGTCCATAATGCGGGACTGGACATCCACGATCAGGTCGGCGCGGCGCTCGGCCTCATCGGTGTCCACGCGGTTGAGCATCCTGGCGGCGGGGGTGCCCTCCTCGGGGGAGTAGGGGAACACGCCGGCCCGCTCGATCCGGACCTCCTGTAAAAATTCGCACAGCTCCTCGAAGGCGGCCTCGTCCTCGTAGGGCAGGCCGGTGATGAGACTGGTGCGCAGCACCAGACCGGGAATGCGGCCGCGCAGCTTCCGGAACAGGGCCAGCAGCTCCGCCTTGTCGCCGCGGCGGTTCATGGCTTTCAGCACCTTGTCGTTGCAGTGCTGGATGGGGATGTCCAGATAGGGAAGCACCTTGTCCTCGGCGGCGATGGTGTCGATCAGCTCATCGGTGAACTCGTCGGGGTACAGATAGTGCAGGCGGATCCAGCGGAAATCCATCTTGCACAGCTCCCGCAGCAGCGCCGCCAACTTCCGCTCTCCGTACAGGTCGATGCCGTAACGGGTGATGTCCTGAGCGATGACGATGCACTCCCTGACGCCGGCGTCCGACAGCTTCCGGGCCTCGGCCAGCACGTCCTCCATGCGGCGGCTGCGGTAGCGGCCCCGGAGGGACGGAATGACGCAGTAGGCGCAGCGGTTGTCGCAGCCCTCGGCAATACGCAGGTAGGCATAGTGCCCCGGGGTGGTGAGGACGCGATCGAACTCGTCGATCATGCCATGGATGTCGGCAAAGCGGCAGGGGCGGCCGCCGGCCATCAGCTCCGCCAGCGCCGGTACGATCTCGCCGTAGCTGCCGGTACCCATGATACCGTCCACCTCCGGCAGCTCCGTCAGGATCTCCTGCTGGTAGCGCTGAGTGAGACAGCCGGTGACCAGAATTTTCTGCACCTGACCCTCCGCCTTCAGCGCCGCCACGGAGAGGATCGTGTCAATGGCCTCCTCCTTGGCGCTGTCGATGAAGCCGCAGGTGTTGATGACCACCACATCGGCGCCGGCAGGCTCCTCCTGCAGGGTGTGGCCCGCGTCGCGGCACAGGGCCATCATCTGCTCGGTATTCACCAGATTCTTGGCACAGCCAAGGGAAATAAAGGAAACTTTCACGTCTTGCTACCTCATGTTTCATCGATCTCTTGCCCCAGCCCGTTGAGGATGGGGCGGATGTCCTGCCACGAAAAGCCGCGGCGCTGGAGGGCGGCGGCCAGGCGGCGGCTGTCCTCGGGTGTCAGCGGGCGACCCCGCAGCTTGGCGCAGAGGAATTTTTCAATGGCTTCCTGCGGCGGGGGCAGCTGCTTCAGCGCCTCGTCCCATAGCTCTTTGGGAACGCCGCGGCGGTGCAGCTCCTGCCGGACGCGGGCAGCGCCGCAGCCCATGGCGCCGTAGTGCCGGACGATGACCCCTGCGTAGGCGGTGTCATCCACCGCCCCCAGATCCTCCAGCCAGTCCGCCGTCTCGGCGGCGTCATCCGGTAAAGCGCCCTTTTTCGTCAGGCGCTCCGTCAGTTCCTTTTTGGACAGCATGCGTCCGGAGGCCATGCTGGCGCCGCGGCGTCTGGTGTCGGAGCGGCGGGCCGCGGCCCGCAATTCCTCCAGCGTCTCCGGCGGCAGGTCAAGGCCCTGATATAAGCCAAATTGCAGAAGCTCCGCGCCGGTGATCCGGAGGAGCGTTCCATCCTCCAGATACACCAGCACGCGCTCCTGCTTGTGTTTGGAATTTTCCAGTCGCTCGATGCGCATCAGTCGGCGTCGTCGAAGTCGTCGGCGGACACGTCCACCGCACGGCCCGCAGCTTTGGCGGCGGTGCGGGACTGGGCGCCCATCAGCTTGTGGAAGTTCTCCCGGACGGCTGCCTCCAGCTTGTCCGCCTCCTCCGGATGGTCGCGGAAGTACTGCTTGGCGGCGTCGCGGCCCTGTCCCAGACGGACCTCGCCCATGTTGAACCACGAACCGCTCTTCTGCACCAGGTCCAGCTTCACCGCCAGATCCAGCAGGTCGCCCAGCTTGCTGATGCCCTCGCCGTACATGATGTCAAACTCCGCCTCGCGGAACGGGGGAGCCACCTTGTTCTTCACCACCTTGGCGCGGGTGCGGTTGCCGATGACCTCGCCGCCGGACTTCAGCGTCTCGATGCGGCGCACGTCGATACGGACGGAGGCGTAGAACTTCAGGGCGCGGCCGCCGGTGGTGACCTCGGGGTTGCCGTACATGACGCCCACCTTCTCACGGAGCTGGTTGATGAAGATAACGATGGAGTTGGTCTTGTTGATGACGCCGGTGAGCTTGCGCAGCGCCTGACTCATCAGGCGTGCGTGAAGGCCCACAAAGCTGTCGCCCATCTCGCCCTCGATCTCAGCACGGGGCACCAGCGCGGCCACGGAGTCCACCACCACCACATCGATGGCGCCGGAGCGCACCAGCGCCTCTGTGATCTCCAGCGCCTGTTCGCCGGTGTCGGGCTGGGAGATGAGCATATCCTCCACGTTGACCCCCAGCGCTTTGGCATAGGTGGGGTCCAGCGCGTGCTCGGCGTCTACAAAGGCCACCTCGCCGCCCATCTTCTGGGCCTCCGCCAGCACATGGAGGGCCAGCGTGGTCTTACCGGAGGACTCCGGTCCGTAGATCTCCACGATACGGCCCCGGGGCAGACCGCCGATGCCCAGCGCCAGATCCAGCGACAGAGATCCGGTGGGGATAGCCTCCACGTTCAGGGCGCTCTCCGCGCCGTAGCGCATGATGGAGCCCTTGCCGTACATCTTCTCGATCTGCTGCATGGCGGTTTCCAGCGCCTTTTTCTTGTCGGACGCCGCCGCGGGCTGGACCGCAGGTTCTTTCTTCGCTGCCATTGTTCCGTCCTCCTCTGTTGGTTTATACCTATTTTATTGGAACTGCTGTCCCGAAAAACGGACAGTTCAGATCTCCGTATGCAGAATGCCCCAGACCACACGGGGGATGCCGTTGAGATCGGGGATCACCTCGATGTCGCCGAAGCCCACGGCACGCATAATGCGCAGCACGTCATCGGCCTGGCCGATGCCCACCTCGAAGTACAGCCGTCCGCCTGTACGCAAGGCGCCGCGCCAGTTCTCGCAGATGGCGCGGTAGAAGTCCAGGCCGTCGGCGCCGCCCTTCAGAGCCAGATGGGGCTCATAGTCCCGTACCGAGGGGTCCAGCCCCGCGATGTCGCCGTCAGGGATATAGGGTGGGTTGGACACGATGCAGTCGAACTCCCCCAGACGGGCAGGCGCTTTTTCCAGCGCGTTGAGCTGCATGGACACCACCTGACCGGACAGACCGGTACGGCGGATGTTCTGGCGGCAGACGCGCAGCGCACCCTCGTCGATCTCTCCCAGCACCATATGGCTGCCGGAGACGTGCTTGGCCACGGCAAGACCGACGCAGCCGGAACCGGCGCACAGATCCAGTACACGGGGCGACTCAACGCCCTGCAGGCCCTCGATGGCGGCGGCGGCCAGCACCTCCGTGTCCGGGCGGGGGATCAGCACCCGCTCCGAGATGTCCAGCGGCAGGCCGTAAAACTCCCACTCGCCGATGAGATAGGCCACCGGCTCGCCCTCCAGATGGCGCTGCACCAGCGCTCTGGCCTGCTGCTCCACGGCGTCGGGGACGTAGAGACGGCTGGCGCGGCTCAGTTCCTCCCTGCTCTTACCGGCGGCGCAGCACACCAGTTCACGGGCCTCCAGCGTGGCGGCGGGCAGGCCAGCCTGGTGGAGCTGCTGGCGAATATCCAAATACAGATTGTTATATGTAATTGCCATAATACGATGCGTTATCCCCTTTTACCACTGATCCTTGCCTTTTTCGGCAGGGATCACCAGCTTCATGGCCTCGATGGCTACCTCGATCATGGAGTCGTCGGGCTCGTTGGTGGTGAAGTTCTGCATCCACATGCCCGGGGCGGACAGGATGCGGGTCACGGTGTTGTCATGGGCTCCCACGAAACGGTTGAACTCGTAGGTCACGCCCACCACGGGAACCAGCAGCAGCAGCTTGACGCCGATGCGGACCCAGATGTTCTGCCAGTTGATGTAGGGGAACACCAGGCTGGACACCAGAATGGACACCATGATCACCACAAACAGAAAGCTGGTGCCGCAGCGGGGATGGTGCTTGGGCTGGGGACGGACGTTCTCCACCGTCAGGGGCAGGCCCGCCTCATAGCAGAAAATGGTCTTATGCTCCGCGCCGTGGTAGCAGAACACGCGGTGAACGTCCTTCTGCTTGGAGCAGAGGATCAGATAGCCCAGAAAGATGGCCACCTTCACCACGCCCTCGATGATGTTGTGGACCGCGGCGCCCTTAGCGTGAAACAGTCCGGCGACGAACGTGGGCAGCAGCATGAACAGCACCAATGTCAGGGCCAGGCTCAAAATCACGGAGAACGCCACCACCAGGGATTGCAGCTTCTCCGCGGGGATGTGTTTTTCCAGCCACTGGTCGAATTTGCCGGGTTGGGCGTCCCCCTCATCAGGGAAATAGTCTGCCGAAAACATCAGCGCCTTGACGCCGGTGATCATGGAGCTGATGAACGTCACGGCGCCGCGGAGGATAGGCACGCCCAGAATGGGGTACTTGCTCCTGATGAACTTCCGCTCTGTGACCTTGGTGACCAGTCCCTCCGGAGAGCGGACCACGATGGCGTCCTTCTCCGGTCCGCGCATGAGGATACCTTCGATCAGCGCCTGCCCGCCGATAGTGGTGCGGAACGCGCCCTGTTTCTTTTCCATATGCCTGAATGATCCTTTCTGAAAGCAAGCATATCACAGCTTGCCGAAAAATGCAACAGTTGTTCGATTATTTACAGTTCTTTTTCTGTCTCCCGCTTCAGCGGCAGTCGGATAGTCACCACAGCGCCGCCTCCGGCGGCATTGGCGATGTCAAACTGGCCGCCGTGGAGGCGGACGATCTCATCGCAGACCGCCAGGCCGATGCCGCTGCCGCGGGCGCGGGAGGAGCCCTTGTAGAATTTCTGCTTCACGTAGGGCAGCTCCGCCTCGGGGATGCCAGGGCCGAAGTCGCGGATGGAGATGATATACTCCCCCTCCTGCTGGGTGAGGTGGACCACGATACGCTTGCCGGAGCCGCCGTGCTTGGCGGCGTTGTCCAGCACGTTGCAGAACACCTGCTTCAGCCGCTCAGGGTCGCCGGTGATAGGCTCGTCGTACAGAGCCTTGTCGCTGCCGTACTCCAGGGAGATGCCGTCCTGGCGGAACAGCTCGCGGTAGGTGTAGACCGCGTCCTCCAGCTCCGCCTGTATGTCGGTGTCCTCTACCTGCAGGGTGAAGCGGCCATCGGTCATCTTGGAAAAGTCCAGCAGCTCCTCCACCATATTGGTCAGGCGGCGGGACTCCTTGAGGATGATCTGCACGCCGCGGCGCAGCTGCTGCACGTCGCCGGACTCGTCCTCCAGCAGCGTCTCACCCCAGCCGTTGATGGCCGTCAGGGGCGTTCGCAGCTCGTGGGACACGGAGGAAATGAACTCCGACTCCATCTTCTCGCTCTGGCTGATCTTCAGGGACATGTCGTTGATGTTGTCCACCAGCACACCCATCTCATCGGTGTATTTGTTGGGGATCTGGATGCCGTAGCTGCCGGCGGAGATGCGCTTGGCCGTCTCCGACACGGCGGAGACAGGGGCCACCACGTTGTTGATGAAGATGGAGCTGGACAGGAAAATCAGGCAGATCACCGCGGTCATGACGCCGCAGACTACCAGCACCGTCAGAAACACCTGACGGTCCAGGTTCCCGATGGCGGTGACATAGCGCATGACGCCCACCACCTGCCCGTTGAACTTTAGCAGGCTGGAGGCGGCGATGATCCGCTCGCCGGTGGTCTCATCGCGGCCCACGTAATCCTGCACGGTGCCGCTCTCCACGGCGCGGGCCACCTCCGGTGTGCTGGGATAGGTGCCCGCCGTCAGGCCGCGGGTGGTGACCTCCACGCGGCCTGAGCTGTTGAGAAATTGCAGCTCGATGTGGTCTCTGTCGTCAAAGGTGGCGGCGTACAGTGTGGCGCTGCGGTAATACTCCTTGTAGCCGATCATGACATAGGTGTTGAAGTAGTCGGCGCCGGCGGCCGCCTTGGCCCGCAGGGTGGAGCGGGCGCTGTTGTAGTAGTTGCTGGCGAAGCCCACAGAGATGAGGGCGCCCACCAGCAGCAATATGGCGGCCACGGGGCCGATGCTTCCGGCCAGCCAGCGGCGGCGCAGGCCCTGTACCCGCGGCAGCTTGGGGGACATGTTCCTCAGCTCCTTTCGTGGTAAAGTCAAAATAAGCGGCGCGGCGTTGTCAATAGAACACGGATGGCGAGAGATTTTTCGCCGAGACAAGGCGCAAAGCCGCCGCTGTACTTTGTGTACAGCCAGGCTTTGCAACGCAGTATCGTCGGAAAAGATCCGCCATCAGAAGCCCCACTTGTAGCCGTAGCCCCAGATCGTGGTAATGTACGTTGGATTCGTGGCGTTGTCCTCGATCTTGAGACGGAGGCGGCGGATGTTGACATCCACGATCTTCAGCTCGCCAAAGTAGTCGTGGCCCCAGACCATATCCAGGATCTCCTCGCGGGAGAGGGCCTTGCCGGGGTTCTCCATAAACATCTTCATGATGGAGTACTCCACCTGGGTGAGCTTGATGCGCTGGCCGTTCTTCTCCAGAGTGCGGTTGCGGGTGTTCAGCAGGAAGGGCGGCTGGTCGATCTCACCGGCATCCACGGCGGCGCCGCCGGAGCGGCGCATCAGGGCATCCACGCGGGCGGTAAGCTCGGCGGGTGAGAAGGGTTTGGTGACATAGTCGTCGGCGCCGGTCATAAGGCCGGTGACCTTATCCATCTCCTGGGAGCGGGCGGTGAGCATGATGATGCCGATGGTCGCGTTGGTGGCGCGGATGCGGCGGCAGACCTCGAAGCCATCGATGCCGGGGAGCATGATGTCCAGAAGGGCCACGCGGACATCGGCGTGCTCCTTCAGCTTCTCCAGCGCCTCCTCGCCGGTCTCCGCCTCAATTACCTCGTAGCCGGCGCGGCGGAGATTGATGACGATAAAGCTGCGGATGCTGGATTCGTCCTCCAGGACCAGTACTTTTTTCATAGTGCGCTCCTTTCTGACGTCAGGAATTGTTCCAGGTACCCTGGATGAGACTGAAGCTGCGGCGCAGCAGGTCCTCATCCATGCCGTAATAGGGGGCGATCTCAAAGACCTCGCCGGCGTAGACTGTGGTAGTCTGTCGGCGGAGAACCAGCCGGCGGCCCATGCGGCTGCGGGAATCACGGTTCTCACCGGTGATGGTGTAGATGGACAGCACGGAGTCGCCGTTGATGCGGAGGGTCATCTGGTTCTCGTTGGAGATGGCGGTGACAAGAGCGTCCACGTCCCAGTTCCACCAGCTCAGAGGGATGGTGAAGTACCATCCGGCGGAGAGACAGTGGTAGGTCTTGGCGGACTGCTCAAAACGGCCGTCGGACTTCCAGCTCATCCAGGCCACGAAGCCGTCGGTCTGCTCGGCGGCGCTGTCGGCGTCGGGGCAGGGCAGCTCGATGATGCCGTCGCCGTCGATGTCCTGGGGGGAGAGCTGGCGGTAGGGGTAGACGGCGGCGGACACGCCGCTGTTTTTATCCAGCGCCACGTTGACAAGGCCCGCCTCCTGACGGTAGATAAGGATATCGGTGACGGCCATGCTTGTGATATCCACGCCGGTGATGAACACGGCGGGGGTATCCTTATCCACCATGCCGGTGACGACGCTGCCGCGGTTCAGGGCGGCCATGGAGGTGGACAGACGGCAGCGGTAGGACACGCCCATCTGTTCCTCCTGCCAGCCGTAAAACTCCGCCACGGGACCCAGCTCGCCGTCGCTGCGGAGCACCAACAGGCTGGGCACGCCGTCGCCGTTGAGGTCCTGGACGCTGAACTGGGTGTAGCCGCTGGACATCAGGGCTACCGGCTCCGACTCCACGGTGTAGGCGGCCAGAGTCTGAACATCGGCGCTGATGCGCCAGCCCACGATGATCTCGCGGCATCCGTCGCCGTTGAGGTCCTGATAATAGACGCTGTCCACGGCGGAGCCGCTGCTCTCAATGGTGCAGAAACAGCGGTAGGTGTCGCCCTCCAGCCGGAACACCATGATCTTCAGGGGCTTTTCATCGCTGCTGCGGCGCAGGAACACCAGCGCCTCCTGGATGCCGTCATCCTCCAGATCCACCATCTGGACAGACTGGATGTTCCGGCCGCCGGAGGGCGAGGCGTACTCGTAGCCCTGGTCGATGAGGCTGTCGATCTGCTGGGACAGGCCGGTATACTCCTCTGCCATACGGGGCAGGGTGAACAGCTGCTCCACGGAGGAGTCGAAGAAGGTGCAGCCGGACAGCACGGCGGCCAGCGCCAGTCCTGTCAGCAGCAGGATACACTTTTTCGCGGTATGCTTCACAGCGGTCCCTCCGTTCGCCTATAATTGCATCCTATATCATACCACAGGGCGCGGCGTTTTGGTAGTGCTTTTTTGCGTTTTCCTGCGGAAAACGCAAAGTACGGACCGCCTTTCAGCGGTCCGTACAGAGATGGTGGGGGATGTGCCGCGTCAGCGGATGCGGATGATGGCCTTCACCGTGCCGCCGCCCACGGTGCCCACGATGGTGGCGTAGCGGCCGCTGCTGGTGCCGGTGACGGTGACCTTGGCGCCCTCCAGCTTGCAGACGCCGTTGCTGTCGCCGTCCATGGCCCAGGTCACGGACGCGTCGGTGCCCTTGAGTCCCAGTGTCCAGACCTCGCCGGCCTTGGCGCTCATCTCGAATACGCCGGTCTCACTGGTGGAGGCCAGATCGCCCTCGTAGCCGCCCTCAGACGTGGCGGTGATGGTCAGCTTGCTGACATCCACCGTGGCGGTAGTAGTATTGCCGGTGGTGCTGCCGGTAGTGCTTCCGGTGGTGCTGCCGGTAGTGCTGCCGGTAGTGCTTCCGGTGGTGTCGCTGCCCTCGGCGGCCTTGACGGTGACGCTGCACGTGGCCTCGGCGCTGCCCACCTTGGCGGTGATAACAGCGCTGCCCGCGGCCACAGCCGTGACCTCGCCGGTATCGCTGACGGTGACGACGGCGGGATCGCTGCTGCTCCAGGCGCAGGTCTCCGTGGTCTCCTCATTGACCTTCAGCGTCTCCTTGCCGCCCACATCCAGCGCCAGCACCGCGCGGTTCAGGGTGATGGTATCGGCGGGCTTCACAGGGTCGGGATCCGGTGTGGGGGTAGGCTCGGGGATCACGTCCTCCACAGGCGGCTTCTGGCCGCCGATGGCGGTTTTGATCTGGTCGCCGAACAGCAGCCATACCACCAGCAGTACCAGCAGGATCAGCACCAGCACCACCACGGGGCCCAGGATGCTGGGCGCCTTGCGGCGGGGGGTCTCCGCTCTGCGGCGGCGCTTGGTGGCGCGGCCGCCGTAATAAGCATCGTCTTCTTCGCAGAACGGGCAGGTCTTATAGCTATCGGAGAACATCTCTCCGCATTTCTTGCACTTGATGAGACTCATGTGGATACCTCCGAGAAAAAATCTATTTTACATAATACCCATTTCACCCCCTCACGTCAACCGTCTATCGCCGAAATTCATTCTTTTTTTACATGATGCGCCCTGCGCCGCTTGCTTTTCTCCGTCACATTTCCTATAATGGCGGCAGAGATCACTTGGGAGGGCCCGTGACATGAACACCATTTTCATCGGCATCGCAGGCGGCACCGGCAGCGGCAAGACCACACTGACGGAGCATCTGGCCGCCCGCTTCGGCAGTGACATCAGTGTGGTACACCACGACAACTACTACAAGCGGCAGGACCGCCCCTTTGAGGAGCGCTGCCAGCAGAACTACGATCACCCGGACGCCTTCGACACCGATCTGATGATCGCGGACCTGAAGGCGCTGAAGCGGGGCGAGACCATCCACTGCCCCGTGTACGACTATGCCATCCACAACCGCACCGCGGAGACGGTGGAGGTGAAGCCCACCAAGGTGGTGATCGTGGAGGGCATCCTTATCTTCCAGAACAAGGAGCTGCGGGACCTGCTGGACATCAAAATTTTCGTGGAAACGGACGCCGACGTCCGCATCCTGCGCCGCGCCCTGCGGGACGTGGAAGAGCGGGGCCGGTCGCTGGAGTCGGTGGTGAACCAGTATCTCACCACGGTGAAGCCCATGCACGAGCAGTTCGTGGAGCCCACCCGCAAGTTCGCGGACATCATCGTGCTGGAGGGCGGCCACAATCTGGTGGCGCTGGACATGATCATGCAGCGCATCGCCAACCACATCGCGGAGAGCTGACATGAAACGCGCCCTTTTCCGTATCGCCGCCGTACTGTGCATCGCGCTGGCGGCGTTCTTCCTGATGCCGGTCTTTGGCGGCATCCTGCACTTCGGCATGATCTGGCCGACGGCGGTACTGCTGTCGGCAGCGGCGGTGCTGCTGCGGCCGGACTTCTTCCGCCGCCTGCTGCGGCCCCGATGGCTGCGGCGGGCCGTGAGCCTGCTGGCGGCGGTGTGCGCCGCGGCGGTGCTGGTGACGCTGGGTATGATGGCCCGTGCGGCAGGGAATCGTCCGCCGGAGGACATGCCCTGCACCGTCATCGTGCTGGGCTGTCAGGTGCTGGAGGACGGGCGGCCCAGTCTGATGCTGCAAAAGCGCATCGACGCGGCCTACGGCTATCTCTCCGCCCACCCCGATGCGGCCTGCGTCGCCTCCGGAGGGCTGGACGACAGCGAAACGGTGACGGAGGCCCAGTGCATCCGCAGCACGCTGGTGTCCATGGGCATCGACGAAGGCCGCATCTATCTGGAGGACCGGTCCCGCTCCACCGAGGAGAATCTGTCCTTCTCCGCCGCCATCATACAGGAGCAGGGCCTGCCGCAGCAGGCGGTCATCGCCTCCGACAACTTCCACCAGCTGCGCGCCGCCATCTGGGCAGAGCGGGACGGGCTGACGCCCTACGCCGCAGGCTGCACCAGCCCCTGGTTCCTCACTGCGGGCTACTGGGCGCGGGAGGCGGCGGCGCTGCTCTGCATGGCGGTCACCGGCATGTAGAGCCATTGTTACCAGATTTTAAACCTTTGGAAAATGTCCTTGCATTTTTCAATTTTCATGATAGAATAGGCTTACAAATCTTTATGGAGGTGCTACTATGGCTTATCAGATCGGTTCCGCTTGCGTCAGCTGCGGTGCTTGCGCGGACGCATGTCCCGTGGGTGCTATCTCTCAGGGCGATGATCGTTACGTCATCGATGCCGGTGCCTGCCTGGACTGCGGTTCTTGCAGCGATACCTGCCCCAATGGCGCTATCAGCCCCGCTGAGTAATTTACATACGAGCGGTAAAGTGACCGGCCCTCTGGCCGGTCACTTTTTTGTTGCGGACGGCGGCTGTTTATATTACAATAGGGGCAGTTTATGGCAGGAGGACGGTGTATGGAGCGATGGGATACCCTGTGGGACGGCGGCTGGACGTTCTGCTTTGACGACAGCGCATTCAAGCCCTCCACAGACTCCTTCCTGCTGGGCAGCTTTCCGCCGCTGCGGCGGGGCTGGCGGGTCTGCGATCTGGGCTCCGGCACGGGGCTGCTGGGCCTGCTGCTTCTGGCGCGGGAGCCGTCCCTCACCGTCACGGGGCTGGAGCTGTCCCCTGCTGCCTGCGCTCTGGCGGACCGCACCGCCGCAGCCAACGGCCTGACGGACCGGCTGATCACGCTGCCCTGCGACCTGCGGGACCGCAGACAACTGCCGTCGGCGGGACGCTTCGATCTGGCGGTGTCCAACCCGCCCTACTTCCCTGCCGGTGGCGGGAAAACGGCGGCCGGCAGCCGCGGCATTCACCGTGCCGAGCTGGCATGCACCATGGAGCAGCTGTGTGCGGCGGCAGCGTACCTGCTGCGCAGCGGCGGGCAGTTCTGTCTCGTGTACCGCACGGAGCGGCTGGCGGAGCTGATGGAGACGCTGCGGCGGCACCGGCTGGAGCCGAAGGTGCTGCGGTTCGTCCAGAAAAACGCCGCATCCGCGCCATCGCTGCTGCTGATGGCCTGCCGCAAGGACGGAGGCACCGGCCTGGCGGTGCAGCCGCCGCTGCTGCTGCAAAACGACGATGGCACGGAAACGCCGGAGCTGCGGCGCATCTATTTCAAGGAGAAGGGATAACACTATGGCTGGTATGTTATATCTGGTGGCCACGCCCATCGGCAATCTGGGAGACTTTTCCCCCCGTGCCGTGGAGACGCTGGCCCGGGCGGATTTCATCGCCGCCGAGGACACCCGCGTGTCCGTAAAGCTGCTGAACCACTTCGACATCAGGAATCCGCTGGTCAGCTACCACGAGCATAACCGCGCCGCCGCAGGGCAGGCCATTCTGGCCCGCCTGCTGGAGGGTGAGACCTGCGCACTGGTGACGGATGCGGGCACCCCCGCCATCAGCGACCCCGGCCAGGATCTGGTGGCCCTATGCGCCGCTAACGGCGTGACGGTACAGGCCATCCCCGGCTGCTGCGCCGCCATCGCGGCCCTGGCTGTGTCGGGGCTGGACACGGGGCGGTTCACCTTCGAGGGCTTCCTGCCCTCCGGCAAAAAGGAGCGCCGCGCCGCGCTGGAGGAACTGACCGGCGAGGTACGGACCATGGTGTTCCACGAGGCGCCCCACCGGCTGCGGTCCGCGCTGGCGGACATGGCGGAGGTTCTGGGCGACCGCCCCGTGGCTCTGTGCCGCGAGTTGACGAAGCTCCATGAGGAGACGGTGCGTACCACGCTGGCTCAGGCCGCCGCCTACTACGCCGCCAATGAGCCCCGCGGCGAGTACGTGCTGGTGGTGGCGGGACGGCCCCGTCAGTATCTGCCCCAGCTGACGCTGGAGGAAGGCGTGGAGCGGGTGCTGCGCCTGCGGGAGGGCGGCATGAAGATGAAGGATGCCGTGCGGCAGGTGGCCGATGATACGGGCCTGAGCCGCAACGAACTGTACAACGCGGCGCTGCAGCGCTGAGCCTCCCCGAAAAAATGCGGAAATACCTGCGAAGCTTACGGCTTTGCAGGTATTTTTATATGTTTTTTGCGTCATTTCATTTATTTCAGCAGTAGAAAAGCGCCGGTATGGTCTCCGGCGCTTTTCGGCTGTCAGTTGTCCCCGCGAAGCTCCCTCAAACACTTCGCGCAGACATTTTTTCCGCGGAACACCGACACGTCCTTGACACCGTCGCAGAAGATGCAGCTGGGCCGATATTTCTTGAGAATGACCGATGATCCCTCAACATATATCTCCAGCGCGTCCCTCTCCGTGATGTCCAGCGTCCGGCGCAGCTCGATGGGAAGTACGATCCTTCCCAGCTCGTCCACACGTCTGACGATCCCCGTCGCTTTCACTTGTGGTATCCCCCCTATTCAGTTGTCCCAAATATGCGGTTGACAGGCGGTTTCAGTATGACATATTTTGCAAATTCTGTCAACTGCTCTTCGCCAAAAGCCCTGTCGTTTCCACAAATATTGCGCTGTGGCGGCGCATATTCTCCCTGCACAAGGAAAAATACGCCCCGCAGCGGGCGCGGGAGAGGAGGCACACCTCATGGCGATGGGTCTGGTGTGGACGCTGATGGTGACGGCGGCGCTGGTGTGCGGCGCGGTGCAGGGAATGCTGCCCGCTGTGACAGCGGCGGCCATGAAGGGTGCGTCCGCCGCCGTGGAGCTGACACTGTCCATGGCAGGGGCGCTGTGCCTGTGGTCGGGGGTCATGACGGTGATGGAGCGGGGCGGCCTGACGCGGGGGCTGGCCCGCCTGTTCCGCCCTCTGCTGCGTCGCATCCTCCCCCGCGCCAGCCGGGATGCCGACACGCTGGCGGCGGTATCCGCCAACGTATCCGCCAATCTGCTGGGACTGGGCAACGCCGCCACGCCGCTGGGTATCCGCGCCGCACAACGGATGGCAACAGGCTGCGGCGGCACCGCCAGCGACGAGCTGTGCCGTCTGGTGGTGCTGAACACCGCGTCCATCCAACTGCTGCCCACCACCGTGGCCGCCGTCCGCAGTGCCCAGGGCTGCGCCGCGCCGCTGGACATCCTGCCGGCGGTCTGGCTGTCCTCGGTGCTGTCCGTCACGGCAGGGCTGCTGGCCGCCCGCCTTTTGCAGCGGGTCTGGAGGGCATGACCGTGGATATCGCCTCCCTCCTGATTCCTCTGCTGCTGACGGCGGCGGCCCTGTGGGCCCTGGGTCGTCGGGTAGACGTGTACGACGCTCTCACCGCCGGTGCATCGGAGGGACTGACGGTGCTGCTGCGCATCGTGCCGTCCCTCATCGCGCTTTTAACGGCGGTGTATATGTTCCGTGCCTCCGGTGCGCTGGACCTGCTGACGGAGCTGCTGGCGCCGGTGCTGGAGAAGCTGGGCATCCCGCCGGAGACGGCGGCGCTTCTGCTCATCCGGCCGGTGTCCGGCTCCGGCGCGCTGGCGGTGGGCAGCGAGCTGATGGCCGCCCACGGGCCGGACAGCTACATTGGCCGGTGCGCGGCGGTGATGCTGGGCTGTACGGAGACCACATTCTACACCATCGCCGTGTATTTCGGCGCGGCGGGCATCCGCCGCACCCGCTACACCATACCGGCGGCGCTGACCGCTGATCTGGCGGGCTTCATGGCGGCGGCTTGGAGTGTGCGTCTGTTCTTCGGAGCATAGAAAAAGCGCACCCCGCGGGGTGCGCTTTTCGCGGCTTTTTTACATTTTCTCCGGTGCGGAGCAGCCAATAAGGGTCATGCCGTTTTTCAGCACGGCCCGGGCGGTATCCGCCAGCTTCAGGCGGGCCAGCAGCACGTTCTTCTCCTCGCCCTTGATGCGGCAGGCGTTGTAGAACTTGTGGAACGCGGCGGCCAGCTCGGACAGATAGCGGTTGATGAAGCTGGGGTCGTAGTCCCGGGCAGCCAGACGCACCACCACCGGGTACTGGGCCAGCTGCTTGATGAGCGCCTTCTCCTCGTCGGCGGTAAGCAGTGCCAGATCGGCCTGCGCCGCGGCGGGCACGTCGAAGCCCTCCGCCGCCAGTGCCTTCAGCAGGGTGCAGATGCGGGCGTAGGCGTACTGCACGTAGTACACGGGGTTCTCGCTGTCCTCCCGCACGGCCAGGCCCAGGTCGAACTCCATCTGAGTGTCGGGCTTGGCGTTGAAGAACCAGCGGCAGGCATCCACAGGGATCTCGTCCAGCAGGTCGGTAAGGCTGATGGCCTTGCCGGTGCGCTTGGACATACGCACTACCTCGCCGTCCCGCACCAGCTTCACCAGCTGCATCAGCACGATGTCCAGCCGGTGCTCACCGTCCAGCCCCAGCGCGTCCATGGCGCCCTTCAGACGGGCCACATGGCCGTGGTGGTCGGCGCCCCAGATGTTCACCACCTTGTCAAAGCCGCGGACGGCAAATTTGTTCCGGTGGTAGGCGATATCGGCGGCAAAATAGGTGTAGAAGCCGTTGGCGCGGCGGAGCACGTCGTCCTTCAAGGCCAGCTTTTCGATGTCCTCGTCGGACTTGCCGGCGGCGCGGAGCTTCTCCGCCAGGATCTCGGAGGTCTTGAGCCACAGGGCGCCGTCCTTCTCGTACGTCCAGCCCCGGTCGGTCAGCAGCTGCACGGAGTCGGCCACGTAGCCGCTCTCGTGAAGGCTGGACTCGAAGAACCACTGGTCGTACTGGATGCCGTAGCGGGCCAGATCGGTCTTCATCTTGGGGATGTTGCGGCTCAGGCCGAACTGGGCCAGCGCGTCGTGGCGTACCTGCTCCTCGCAGTTCAGGTACTTATCGCCTTCCTGCTCGTAGAACGCCTGGGCCAGCTCGCGGATATCGTCGCCGTGGTAGCCGTCCTCGGGGAATTCCACCGCGTCCTCGCCCTGGATGATCTGGAGATAGCGCGCCTCCAGACTCTTGGCGAACTTCTCGATCTGGTTGCCGGCGTCGTTGACGTAAAATTCGCGGGTCACATCGGCGCCGGACTTCTGCAGCACGCTGGCCAGCGTGTCGCCCAGCACGCCGCCGCGGGCGTTGCCCATGTGCATGGGGCCGGTGGGGTTGGCGGACACGAACTCCACCATGTACTTCTTCCCCGCCAGCATATCGTTCTCACCATAATGCTCGCCGACGGACTCGATGCCGGAGACAGTGTCGGCATACCACTTGCCGCCCAGACGGAAGTTCAGGAAGCCGGGGCCCGCCAGCTCCACGGAGGTGAAGTAGCTGCCCTCCAGTGCCATGTTGTCAATGAGGGTCTGGGCCACCTGACGGGGGTTCATCTTCATGGCCTTGGCCGCGGCCAGACAAAACGTGGTGGTATAGTCGCCGTTGGCGGTGTCCTTGGGGATCTCCACCGCCGGGGTCACGGTAATGCCGGACGGTAAAACACCGGCGGCCGCCGCCTTCTCGTAGGCGGAAACGGTCAGCTGCAGCACCTGATCCTTGGCGCTCTGTATCATGTTCATGTTCTGTTCTCCTCTTTCGTTAAAGTCAGCTCCACCCGCAGCACCGACAGGGGCTGCGTACCGATGAGCAGTGTATACGCCAGTGTGATAAAGCCGTGGCCCTGTCGGGACAGCTGCCACGCCACCTCCTGAGTGACGACATTCAGCGTCAGGCTGCCGCCATCACCGCCGTCGATGCGGGTGGCTGTGGGCGTCTTGGGGTCCAGCAGCAGGCCGTAGCCCCCGCCGTCCGCCTCGTTGATGACCACCGCGCGGTGGGTGGCCGTCTCCAGCTTCACATCGGAGACGATGGCACTGCCGTCGGCCTCGTTGGCCGCCTCATACCGCAGGTGCCACCCCTCCGGCAGCTTTTCCAGCGTGCCCGTGCCGCGGAAGATCAGCTGATCCTCCTGCCCGCCGAAGCGGCTGGTGCTCCGGACCGTGATCTGTACATGCTCTGCCATGGCTCACCTCAATATTTCTCGATATCCACAGGCCGCACCGCCCCCTGCAGGGGCTGGCCCAGGAACATGCCCGCCAGCGCGCCGAAATCCTCCGGCCGGTCACTGGCGTACAGCGTCATCTCGCCGCCGCGCCGGTCTGCCAGCAGCTCCCGCTCCGTCAGCTGCCGCTTCAGGCTGCGGGCCGCCTCGGCGCCGGAGTCCACCAGCGTCACATCCGGCCCCATGATGCCGCCGATGACCTCCGCCAGCAGCGGATAGTGGGTGCAGCCCATGATGAGGGTGTCGATGCCGGTATCCCGCAGCGGCTCCAGATACTCCCGCGCCACCGTTTCGATGACGGTATCGCCCGGCTGGAACCGGCCGTTCTCCACCAACGGCACAAACAGGGGGCACGCCTTACTGATAACGGTGATATCCCCGTCCAGTCCGGCGATGGTGCGCTCATAGGCGCCGGAGCGCACGGAGGCGGCAGTGGCGATGAGCCCCACCCGCTTGTTCCGCGTGGACGCCGCGGCGCGGCGGCAGGACGGCTCCACCACACCCAGCATGGGCAGGTCGCCGTTCTCCGCCTGTAATTGGGGCAGCGCCGTGGTGGATACGGTGCCGCAGGCCACCACCAGCGCCTTGATGTCGAAGGTCCGCAGGAAGCGGACATCCTGCTTTGCAAAGCGCAGCAGGATTTCCGCCGAGCGGCTGCCATAGGGCACACGGGACGTGTCTCCGAAGTATATAATGTTCTCAGAGGGGAGGATGCTGCGGATCTCCCGCACGGCGGTGAGCCCGCCGCTGCCGGAGTCGAACACCCCGATCGGACGCAGATCCATAGAAACGCTCCTTCTCGCAGTTTTCAACTTTATACTGTAACCAATATATTTTACTATGAACCGCCGCCCGACACAAGCTAAATTTTGGTGAACCTTCCCACTTTTTCTATGGCATTCCGCGAAATGCCGTGTTATAATCAGGGAAACAAAATGCTGACCGCGAAACGGAGGTGGCCTGATGGAACTGAAAATGACGGAGAAGCAGTTCCGGCGTCTGCTGGATCTGGTGTATATCGGCAACTGGGTGCTGAACTCCACCCGCGGTGATGACCGCATCAAGGAGTATGACCAGGTGGAGAGTCTGGTGTTTGCCCACTGTCTGGACCACGGCATGGCCCCGCTGACGGAGCTGTACCAGGGGGAGCTGATCCCCTCCCGTGCCTTTGCCGACGGCGGCATCCACGAGGCTATCATGGCCTACGAGGACACCACGTTCTTTGAGATACTGGCGCAGGAGCTGGCCCTGCGGGACATGGACGATCCCCCCATCACGCCGGAGAACTACGATGAGGTGATGGCGCGGATGGAGACGTATCTGGGAGAGTTCGAGCAGCACGGCACCGACAATATCACCGTGGATATGGACGAGTAAACGCGCGGAAGCGCTCCGGCCGAGCCGGAGCGCTTCTTTTTTTGTATTACGCCTGCTCCGCCAGATAGCGGGCCACATAGACGCCGCTGGCGCTGGCATGGGACAGGGAGTGGGTGACGCCACTGCCGTCGCCGATGACGAACAGGCCCTTGTGGGGCGTCTCCAGATTCTGGTCCAGCGCCACCTCCATGTTGTAGAACTTCACCTCCACGCCGTAGAGCAGGGTGTCGTCGCTGGCGGTGCCGGGGGCGATCTTGTCCAGCGCGTAGATCATCTCGATGATGCCGTCCAGGATACGCTTGGGCATCACCAGGCTCAGGTCGCCGGGGGTAGCCGCCAGCGTGGGGGTCATGAAGCCCTTTTCGATGCGCTTGGGGGTGGTGCGCTGGCCGCGGATCAGGTCGCCGAACCGCTGCACCATCACGCCGCCGCCCAGCATGTTGGAAAGGCGGGCGATGCTCTCGCCGTAGCCGTTGCTGTCGCGGAACGGCTCGGTAAAGTGCTTGGACACCAGCAGGGCGAAGTTGGTGTTCTCCGTGTGCAGGGCGGGGTCCTCATAGCTGTGGCCGTTGACGGTGACAATGCCGTTGGTGTTCTCGTTCACCACCGCGCCCCGGGGGTTCATGCAGAACGTGCGCACCTTGTCCTGATACTTCTCGGTCTTATACACGATCTTGCTCTCGTACAGCTCGTCGGTGATGGGGGCGAACACCTCGGCAGGGAGCTCCACCCGGACGCCGATGTCCACGCGATTGGACTTGGTGGGGATATCCAGCGCCTCGCACACGGACTCCATCCACTTGCTGCCGCTGCGTCCCACGGAGATGATGCACTTGCTGCCGCAGAACGTGCCCTTATCTGTCTCCGCCTGATAGCTGCCGTCGTCCAGAATGGTCAGTGCCTTCACCGGCGTCAGAAAGTGGAAGTCGATATGCTCCTTCAGCTGGGCGTACAGGTTCTCCAGTACCTTGTAGTTGATATCCGTGCCCAGATGCCGCACGGAGGCGTCCAGCAGGTGGAGATTGTTTTGCAGGCACAGACGCTTGAAGCCGCTGTCCGCCGTGGAGTACAGCTTGGTGCCGGCGCCGCCGCAGGCCACGTTGATCTCGTCCACGTAGCGCATGAGCTCCATGGCCTTCTGCTTGCCGATGTACTCATACAGTGTGCCGCCGAACTCGTTGGTCAGGTTATACTTGCCGTCGGAGAAGGCGCCGGCGCCGCCGAAGCCGTTCATGATGGCACAGGTCTTGCAGTGGATGCAGGACTTGACCTTGTCACCGTCGATGGGACAGTGCCGCTTCTCCAGCGGGTTGCCCGCCTCCAGCACCGCCACCTTCCACTCGGGCTTACGCTGCATCAGCTCATAGGCGGAGAAGATACCGCCGGGGCCCGCGCCGATAATCAGAACATCATATTTCATAATAGAAGAAACCCTCCTTCGTTTGGTATCATGTCACGTGGTAAACCATTGTACAGTATACCCGAAGCGGCGGCGGGACACAATTCTTTTTTCCTTATCTCTCCTATTATCCATCATATTTGCATTTTCAACTTTTCAATTCCGGCTGAATCTGGTACAATGGGAAAAAACTCTCAGGGGGTACAGCCATGAGCCGTGCAGACCAGATCTTCAAGCAGAATTGCCGCGACATCCTGCAAAACGGGGTATGGGACACTGACCAGCAGGTACGTCCCCACTGGGATGACGGCACGCCTGCCCACACCGTGAAAAAGTTCGGTATCGTCAACCGCTACGACCTGCGTCAGGAGTTTCCCATCCTGACGCTGCGCCGCACCTACTTCAAGACCTGCATCGACGAGCTGCTGTGGATCTGGCAGCAGAAGTCCAACAATATCCACGACCTGCGTGGCCACATCTGGGACAGCTGGGCGGATGAGAACGGCTCCATCGGCAAGGCCTACGGCTATCAGCTGGCAGTAAAGCACCAGTACCCC
>ERZ825896.1871-NODE-1871-length-21954-cov-12.373122_pt1 | contig 21954 bp, 22 predicted proteins | sample MGYA00519858_ERZ825896 | MGnify/ENA primary metagenome ERZ825896 (study PRJEB31778, sample SAMEA3449214) | human gut metagenome | biome: human gut; feature: human-associated habitat; material: faeces | place: United Kingdom | collected 2010/2012 ...
CGTTTGAGTGGGCGCATTTCTTTGTTACTTTCTTGTTGCGAAACAAGAAAGTTAAGAAAAAGAAGTTTTAAAGAAACTTGTTTCTTTGGTTCGGTATCAATCACGGTACAAGAAATGAACAAGAAAGTCTTGTTCATTAATAAGCCGCAGCTGAAGCTACTGTTTCCAAAGCAATTTCCATCATATCTGTAAAGCTTGTTTGCCTTTCTTCAGCGGTTGTTGAAATTCCTTTAAGGGGACAATCTGACACTGTAAGGATACACAAAGCGTTTTTGCCGGCACGGGCGGCATTCATATAAAGTGCGGCAGACTCCATTTCAACTGCAAGAACATTCATTTTCTGCCATGCTGCTAAAGAATTACCGTCATCATAAAAAGTATCACTGGAAAGTATATTTCCCACGTGATAAGTACAATTATGATTTTCAGCAACATTTACCGCACTTTTTAACAGTTCATAAGACGCTGTAGGAGCATAAGTTCCGGGAAGTCCATACTGATCGGCATAATTTGAATTAGTACATGATCCCATTGCTATTACAATGTCACGCAGGTTTACATTGTCAGCAATTCCTCCGGCAGTGCCCACTCTGATAATATTATCCACATCATATTCATTAAAAAGTTCATAGGAATAAATCCCAATGGACGGAATACCCATTCCGCTTCCCTGTACAGATACTTCAATGCCTTTATATTTACCTGTAAATCCCAGCATTCCCCTTACTTTATTGTAGCAAATCGGATTTTCAAGATAAGTTTTCGCAATAAACTCTGCTCTGAGAGGGTCTCCCGGCATTAATACTGTCTTTGCAATTTCACCTTTTTCAGCGCTGTTATGCGGTGTAGACATAATATATTCCTCCTTAATTTTATTAAAATTAAACCGTACCGATTCACGGTACGGTTTTTATTGAATTGGCAAACAAACAACCCAATACTTACATTTCACTTCTGTTTTCCAAAGCCTTAAAAAGAGTTACTTCATCAGCATACTCCAAATGCCCCCCTACAGGAATACCGAAAGCAAGTCTTGTAACCACAACACCCAGCGGTTTTAAAAGCCTTGCGATATACATTGCGGTAGCTTCCCCCTCAACCGTAGGATTTGTCGCCATAATTATTTCCTGTATACTGCTTTTATTGACACGTTCAAGAAGCTCTTTTATTCTGATATCGTCCGGACCAACTCCGTTAATAGGCGAAATAAGTCCGTGAAGGACATGATATTTTCCGCCGTATTCATTAGTACGTTCAAATGCTGAAACGTCCTTAGGGGTTTCAACAACGCATATGATCGAACCATCACGATTCTCATCGGAGCAGATAGGACATACGTCAAATTCTGTAAGATTTTGACAAACAGAACAATAACCCACGTCGTTTTTTACGGAAATAATAGCGTCTGCAAATTCCTTTGCATCATTATCGCTCATAGACATAACAGCATAAGCCAGTCTTTGAGCTGTTTTCATACCGATTCCCGGGAGCTTTGCAAACTGCTCTGCCAGTATTACAAGGGGAAGAGCGTTATTATCTGCCATTTTATCAGAATAATCCCGGCAGCGCTACTCCGCCTGTGATCTTATTCATTTCTTCTTCAGTTGTCTTTTCAACATCAGCCATAGCTTCGTTGATTGCACTGATGATCAAGTCCTGAAGCATTTCAACGTCATCCTTGTCAACAACCTCCGGCTTGATTGTCAAAGCCTTGATATTTTTTGCACCTGTAACAACAACTTCAACAGCGCCGCCGCCTGATGTTGCTGAAAAATCTCTTGCTTCAATATCATTTTGCAGTTCTGTGATTTCATCCTGCATTTTCTGAGCCTGTTTTATCATTGAATTCATATTCTGAGCTCCGCCGATATTTTTAGGTACTCTTGACTTCATAATTTTATTCTCCTTTGACTTTATAAATAGTCTGTTATTTTTATTTATTCAACAACGGTTTCAATTCCGCTGCTTACAGCTTTTTCAATAAGTTTTCCGGCTTTTTGCTCGGATTCTGCCGCTGCCGAACACCTTGCCTTGATGACATAAGACTTTCCCATGACTCTTCGTATCGTTTCGGTCAGCAGCGCAAAATTTTCCTTTACTTTAAAAAGCTTAAGGAAAAACTGATTTTTAGTATCTATCAGCATAATATTTGAATACACAAACGCTCTTGAACCAGCCAGCGTTCCCGAAACAGACGGAGAAACCTTTGTAAATTCCGCAAGTATCTCAGACCATTCCGCAAGAGGTTTGAAATCCGAAGCTTTCAGCTGCGACATATTCACTGCCGGCTTAGGACTTGCAGTTTCTTCAGTTTCTGCCGGACGTTCTGTTTTTTCCGGTACTGAAACATTATCCACTTGTTTTATTTTATCATAAATTTCAGTATTGTCAATAGTTTTCTGTTGAATTTGCACTGAACAAAGCTTAATAAGGCACATTTCAAACTCAATACGCTTGTTTAAAGCCTTGCCCATACGCTCGCTGCACTCCTGCAAAAGGGTAAGCTTGGCAAGAATTTCCGAAAGTTCAAGTTTTGCGGAAATATTTTTAAGTCTGTCAAGCTCGTCCGGCATACACACTATCAAATCTGTTTTTTCAGGGCATACTTTCAACAGCATCAAATTTCTGAACTGATCTGTAAGCTCACTGCAAAGCTTCGTCATGTCCTTTGACATAGAATAAAGATTGTCGGCAACTGCAAGAGCGTTTCCGGGCTGTTTTGAAACTGCCGCCTCAATAATATCAAATAAATGCCCCCGTCCGGCAATACCGGCAGCTGCGGAAACCGTATCCATTGAAATATTTTCCGAATATGCCGCACATTGATCTAAAAGCGAAAGAGCGTCTCTCATTCCGCCGTCGGAAAGTCTCGCAATAAGAGCCGCAGCGTTTTCTTCAATAGAAATATTTTCTTTACTTGCAATATAGCATAACCTTTTAGTTATATCTTCTGTCAGAATACGCCTGAAATCAAACCGCTGACAGCGTGACGTTATAGTTGCAGGAACCTTATGAACCTCCGTTGTTGCAAGTATAAACTTCACATAATCCGGCGGTTCTTCCATAATCTTAAGAAGCGCATTAAACGCATTAGGCGTCAGCATATGTACTTCATCTATGATATAAACCTTATATTTACAGCGTTCAGGAGTATATACCGCACCGTCTCTCAAATCTCTTATATCATCAACACCGTTATTTGAAGCGGCGTCAATTTCAATTATATCAGACAAAGCGGCATTGTCCGCATCTCTGCAAACATCGCATTCAAGGCATGGATTACCGTCCTTTTCATTGGGACAGTTAACCGCTTTTGCAAAAATCCTGGCGCAGGTAGTTTTTCCCGTCCCCCTTGAACCGGTAAAAAGATATGCATGAGCAGTTCTGCCGTTTTTTATCTGATTCTGCAAGGTCGTTGTAATATGCGGCTGCGAAATTACGTCGTCAAAGGACAGCGGCCGCCATTTTCTGTATAAAGCTGTATAAATAACGGTCACCTCCATTAAAACACTGAATTATGCTTGTAACAAAAAAATTCCGGAGCATAAGTGTGCAGGCTGACTGCGGCACACAAAACGATCCGCTTAATGCTGCTCGGTTCCCCGCCTGACATGGTTCACGGTGCTTCGTTGCACAGGGCCCGCACACTTATATTCCGGAATATAACCAACTGAAATTTACAGTCACAAATACTTTAATTATTATATCACAATTTTTTTTTTATTTCAAGTACTAATTTTAATTTTTTTTAATTTTTTTAATTCCGGTAAAAAATCGACTATTTTCTTGTTAATATGCAAAAAAAGAATATTAAAATATCTTTATTTTTTTGCTAAAACGCTATAGCCAAGAAAAAAAATATATGATATAATAAAGAAAAGTACATATTTAAAAATAAAGGAGCTGCATTCATATGAAAAAAGTAGTCAAAATCCTTGGAATAGTGCTTATTGCCGTCACTGCTGCTTCAGCAGTCGTCACAATGTTAACAGTATACAATAAAAAATACAAAAAAAATTATATAACGGTCTGTGAATAAATGCAGACTTAAAAAGGGAGTCTTATAAATGGAAATCAAATATGAATTGGCAAAAACTTTAAAGGAAAAGCCTGCTGACGAATCAAAGCTCGGATTCGGTCATATATTTACGGACCATATGTTTATTATGAATTATGATATCGGCGAAGGCTGGCATGACGCTAGGATCGTTCCTTACGGAGATATTTCCCTGTCCCCTGCGGCTATGTGCCTGCATTACGGTCAGGAAATCTTTGAAGGACTTAAAGCTTACCGTACTGCCGAAGGTAAAATTCAGCTTTTCCGTCCTGATGAAAATTTTAAGAGAATGAACGTTTCCAATGAGAGAATGGTCATTCCTAAAATCAACGAACAGGACGCTATGGAAGCTCTTATGGCCTTGCTGAACGTTGAAAAGGACTGGGTTCCTTATTCAGAAGGAGCCTCTTTATACATACGTCCTTTTATTATCGCAACTGATCCTTATGTAGGGGTTCGTCCGGCTGATCATTATATGTTTATGATCATTCTTTCACCATCAGGCGCTTACTATTCTACAGGTCTCAATCCTGTTAAAATTTACGTAGAAAGCAACTATGTAAGAGCTGTAAGAGGCGGGACTGGATTTGCTAAAACAGCCGCAAACTACGCTATTTCCCTTGCGGGTCAGGACGAGGCTCATAAGCAGGATTATGAACAGGTTCTATGGCTGGACGGCGTTGAAAGAAAGTATGTTGAAGAAGTAGGCTCAATGAATATCTTCTTTGTTATTGACGGTGAAATTATAACTCCTGCACTCACAGGCTCTGTTCTGTCGGGTATTACCAGAAAATCCGCAATTGAGATATGCCGCAGCAAAGGCTATACAGTTACTGAAAGAAAGATTACAATTCAGGAAGTAGCAGAAGCCTATGACGCTGGTAAGCTTGACGAGGTTTTCGGAACAGGTACTGCCGCTGTTATTTCTCCTGTAGGACACCTTAAATGGGAAGATAAGATCATGGAGATCAACGACAATAAAATCGGACAAATTTCACAGATGCTTTATGATACAATGACAGGTATTCAGTGGGGTAAAATTCCTGATGAATTCGGCTGGACTGTTGAAGTAAAATAAATTAAATAGTAATTTGACCGGGGTGCTTGTAATACAGGCTGAGAGTAAGCGTAAACGCTTTAACCCGTTAACCTGAATTGGATAATACCAGCGTAGGGAGTTTTAGAAAAAACAATGACTTTCGGCGTATCCTTTTTTGGGTACGCCGTTTTTTAAGAAAGGAAAAAGATGAAAATTTCATCAAAAGCTTTAAGACTTTATGCCGTTACCGACAGATCATGGCTCAAGGAAAATCAAACGCTTACCGATTCTGTGGAAAAAGCAATACTTGGAGGAGTCACTATTGTTCAGCTAAGAGAAAAGAATACGGATTTTGAAGAACAGCTTTCCCTTGCTCAGGAACTGAAAACGGTCTGCAAAAAATATAATGTACCGCTTATTATCAATGATTCTGTAGAACTTGCCCTAAAAAGCGGTGCAGACGGCATTCATCTTGGACAAAGTGACGGCGATATAAAAAAAGCCAGGGAAATTCTGGGAGACAACGCCATAATCGGTGCTACAGCTCATAATGTCAACGAGGCAGTATCTGCATTTAAGTCCGGTGCTGACTACTTAGGCTGCGGAGCTGTATTCGGTTCGTCCACCAAAAATAATACTGTTCCTCTATCCTTTGACGAACTGAAAAAAATCTGTGAAAACGTTTCTATTCCCGTTGCGGCAATCGGAGGAATAAATCAGGAAAATATATCTTTGCTTAAAAATACCGGAATCAGCGGTGTGGCTGTTGTTTCCGCAATATTTGCGGAAAACGACATTCAGTCTGCTGCGGCGGCTTTAAAAAAATCTATTCTTGAAATTACAGGAGACTAATTTTATGAAAACTGTACTTACAATAGCGGGCAGCGACAGTATCGGCGGTGCAGGAATACAAGCCGACATCAAAACAATTTCCGCAAACGGCTGCTATGCAATGAGCGTTATTACAGCTGTTACAGCACAGAATACCACAGGAGTTACCGGTATTCATGACATTCCGCCGGAATTTGTTTTAAAGCAGCTTGAAGCGGTCTTTGACGATATAAATCCCGATGCTGTTAAAATAGGTATGCTGTCAAATTCAGAAATAATATACGCAATTTCTGATTTTCTTAGAAAAAGAAAAGCAGTAAATATTGTTGCAGATACTGTAATGGTTTCAACAAGCGGTCACAGACTTCTGGCAGAAAACGCTGTTTCTGCTCTTACAGAAAGTATTTTTCCCATTGCCTGCATTATAACACCAAATATTCCGGAAGCTGAAATTCTTTCAGAGATGGAAATAAAAAATCCCGACCAAATGGTAAAGTCGGCTGAAATAATTTACGAAAAGTTTGGCGGAAACGTTCTTATAAAAGGCGGTCATCTGGAAAGTACTGCGGCTGATTTACTTTACGCCGACGGTGTTAAGACATGGTTTGAAACTAAAAAAATAGATAATCCCAATACTCATGGAACAGGCTGTACTCTTTCTTCCGCAATAGCGTCTAATCTGGCTAAGGGAATGAATGTAAAGGAAAGCGTTAAGCTTGCTAAGGACTACGTAACCGGAGCAATTATGGACGGTCTTGACCTTGGAAGAGGACGAGGTCCATTGAATCATATGTATAAAAACATTATATAAAATAAAAATACGGAGGTTATAATGAATTACAAAACTCAAATGGAAGCGGCCAAAAAAGGCATTATTACTAAGGAAATGCAGATCGTTGCCGAAAAGGAATACATGGAACCAGAAATTTTAAGACAAAAAGTCGCAGAAGGCAGTGTGTGTATTCCTGCAAATATAAACCACAAGTCACTTAGTCCGGAGGGAATCGGCTCAGGACTGAAAACAAAAATCAATGTAAATTTAGGTATTTCCGGTGACTGCAAAAACTATGACATGGAAATGGCAAAAGTAAAAATGGCAATCGACTTCGGCTGTGAAGCCATTATGGATCTGAGCAACTACGGTAAAACCAATACATTCCGTAAGGAACTTGTTGAAATGTCTCCTGCTATGATCGGAACTGTACCTATGTACGATGCTATTGGCTATCTTGAAAAGGATCTTCTTGAAATTACTGCCAAGGATTTCCTTAAAGTAGTTGAAGCACACGCCAAAGAAGGCGTTGATTTTCAGACTATTCATGCCGGTATTAACAAGAGAGCTGTTGAAGCATTTAAACGTCAGGGCAGACTTACCAATATAGTATCTCGAGGCGGTTCACTGCTTTTTGCGTGGATGGAAATGACAGGAAATGAAAATCCATTCTACGAGTATTATGATGAAGTACTGGAAATTCTTCGTGAATATGACGTAACGATCAGTCTGGGAGACGCTTTAAGACCAGGTTCAATCAATGACAGTACCGATGCAGGACAAATTTCGGAGCTTATTGAGCTGGGTGATCTCACAAAAAGAGCATGGGAAAAGGACGTTCAAGTAATGGTTGAAGGTCCGGGACATATGGCAATGAATGAGATTGCCGCAAATATGACATTGCAAAAGCGTATCTGTCACAACGCTCCTTTCTACGTTTTAGGTCCTTTAGTTACCGATATTGCTCCGGGATACGACCACATTACGTCCGCTATCGGCGGTGCTATTGCAGCTGCCAACGGTGCCGACTTCCTTTGTTACGTTACTCCTGCCGAGCATCTCAGACTTCCTGATGCAGACGATGTAAGAGAGGGTATTGTAGCTTCAAAAATCGCCGCTCATGCCGCTGACATTGCAAAGGGTATTCCTCATGCAAGAGATATTGACAATAAAATGAGCGATGCCAGAAGACGTGTTGAATGGGACGAAATGTTCAAATACGCAATTGATCCTGAAAAAGCAAAAAGATACTTTGAAAGCGTTCCGCCAAAGGACAGACATACATGCTCTATGTGCGGAAAAATGTGCGCTATGAGAACTACTAATATGATTTTGGCAGGCGAAAAGGTTGAATTCTGCACGGAAAAATAAAATTTATGCCGGAGATTTTATAAAATCTCCGGCAATTTTAATTATAAACTTTATTACCATAATGCAGTGAAAAACAGATTAAATTATTAGCGATATTATATAAATAATTTTTATTATTTTTGTAATTTCCAATAATTGACTTAATTTCTTTTTACTGATATAATATCAATATAGTATTTTATATAACTATAATAATATATTTATAGGAGGTTATGATGATAAAGAAAATATTTGCGGCTGTTACATCATCAGTATTGCTAATATCTTCAATAGGTTCTCAGCCTGTAAATGCCACGGCGAAAACAATGAATATTAATGTTTACATGGCTACCAACCAAACCGTTCCTTATGGAAACACAGCACAAATTATAGAACGATGGAGATTATGTGCATCAAGAGTAATGGTCAAATATCAGGGAGTTGCATCAATAAATTTAAATTTTACGCTTAAAGCATTTCAAAACAACGCTTTAACCAATTGCCCGTCATCTGATAATTTAGTTTTGCTCAAAGCAGTTTGTCAGCACTGTTATGCAAATGAATGTAAAAATTATTCTACATTACATCACAGTAACTGGGTAAATGTATTAAGCACATACCCAAACGCAACTTCAAATTCAATCTCAATGTTTCTTACCCCACATATGTTATGTTTTGCTTCCGATTCGTCACATAGTTTATGCCGTGGTGGAAGTGATAGAAGTACAAATAAAATTGTAGTACGTGATGATGATTATGATTCAATTGAAAGTAATTACAATCCTGATACGCATACCGCTCTTACCTATTTAGTTTGCGGTACAACTGCACATGAAATAGGGCATTTATATAATGTTACAGATCATTATAATGCATATTATGGTGATGAACGAGATAATTGTATATGGGGATATTATCATAATGACTATGATATAAACCGTCAAATGAAAATGTGCGATAATTGTAAAGAAATTTTAAAGAACAACAGCAGTAAGTTTAATCATACATGAAAAGTAAGGAGAATATTAACATGAAAAAATTAATACCAATTCTTTTTATATCTTCAATTATTCTCTCCGGCTGCGGTAGTAAAAAAAATAACACAGAAATATCACAAACAGAAACTGATATTTCATCATCAGAATTAACAACAAAAATAGACGATAATCTGTGCGCCCTCGAATATGATACAGTCTCTTTTGAAACCATGACAGCTTTTTTAAACAGCAATAAAACACGTTCCTCATATGCTGTACCGGAATATGATGAAGAAAAATATGAATTTTATCGGGGGCAAACATATCAAGGCGGATATTCAGTTGCTTTTAAAGAAATCGCTTCCGGTAATACTATAGTCTATTCCGCAACCTGCCGTACTTATTATCATGATTTTGAATCAATGGTAAAAAGCTGTAAATCTAATGTTGAAGAAGAATTTATGCTTGATTATATTGAAGTAAACGCATTTGGTAGACAGGCTCTTTATTCAACCGATGGTATGACTACTGCTTTAGAATTTATGTATGATGAAGATACAAAAATATATTTTCAAGTACCCGGAAACTTATCTGAGGAAGAAATTTTAGAATATGCGGAGGATTTTGTGTTTTAAAACAAAAAGACGGCTTTAAGCCGTCTTTTATTTTTATTCAAGTCCATTCATAGCCGCATCCACTATATCCTTAAAGTACCATGAACCGTCTTTTCTATTTAGAAGAGCAAACGCACCTTCGCCGTCCTTTACGCCGTTATCCCAGATAAAACAAGTAATACCTCTTGCCTTTGCCGCACTTACATAATATTCCATGTGCTTAACACGGTCGCTAGTATTATCTTTATTTAAAGAACCAAATTCTCCGATTATAACAGGTATTCCCTTATCAATAAATGTGGACTTTAAAAAGTCAAAATTCTTATCAAGCTCCGACTTATCCGAGTCAGAAAAAGTTGAAGTACCGTTCTGATCAAGTGCAAAGCTATAAGGAGCATAAGCATGAATAGAAACTATAATGTGATCATCATCAGGTACTTTTATACCCTTAACAGCCTTTTCATCAATTGCTGCCGCATGACCTGTGATAATAAGCGAACGTGTCGCATTATTTCCGCCTGATTTTCTTACAGTTTCCACAAATGCAGCAAACAAATTGTTAATAACTTCACGCTCTTCTTCAGTACCGCCTGTCCATTCATCCTGACCGCCTACAATTCTCGGTTCATTCATACCTTCAAAAAGAAGATGTTCATCATAGTCCTTAAAACGTGACGCAATCTGTTCCCAGATTTTTGTCAATCGTGCCTTTACCTTTGATTCGTCAGCCTTAGAAGGATTCAGCCATGTATAATCATCGTGGTGAACATTTAAAATAACATACATACCGTTATCAATAGCATAGTCCACAACTTCATTTACTCTATCCATCCAGGCACTGTCGATCGTATCGCCGTTCATATGATCATTCCAAGATACAGGAATTCTCACCGCATTAAAACCTGCCGCCTTGACTGTATCGATCATGGATTTAGTAGTCTTAGGATTGCCCCACGCAGTTTCGCCGTCGGTGGCATAGTCGGAATAATCATAACAATCCAGAGTATTTCCCAGATTCCAGCCGATCTTCATATCTTTTACTATTTCTGCTGAGGATTTTCCGTCTGAACTGCTGTTGTCACTTTTCTTAGGCTTATCATTAGTATCCGCATTTGTCTGTACTGCCGGAACAGAACCGTTATTGCTGTACTTAACCGTAACAGATTTCAGGTTTACAGTATCTTGCTGACTCCACCAGTAACCTAACATAACGTCTCCGCCTGACGAAATATACTCCTTAATTTCATCAGGTACAAGCCAGTAAAGTGTAGCGTTGTTTGAATTAGTCATTACAGCAATATTTCCGCTCTGATACCAGCTTTTATCTGTCTTGTCAGGACAGGAATCGTCAACTGAGATACCAAAAGCGCCGGCATATTTCTGGAGTTCTCCATCGGCTTCAACATTAAATTCAAAGTACTGAGGAATATCTCCATCTGAGATCATATCGGAAAGCGGGATTCTTGCAGTTTTTTCCGCTTCTCTGCCGTAATTCAGCGTCTTATTAGGTTCAATTGTTTTCGTACCGTCTACCGGTATATCTGCACTAGTAGTATAATTGCAGATAATGCTTGACAGTCTGAGCTTTTGCAGACCGCCCCACCAGTAGCCTACTTCGATACTTCCCTTATCTCCGGTATTTATGTAATCTCTGATTTCTGAGGGAACATCCCATTTAACCTCAAGATATGCACTGTTAACGTCCATTTCAAAATCGTCAGACTGATACCAGCCGTCGTCAGTAGCAGCCGGACAGGAATTGTCAACTGAAATTCCGCATGCACCCTTATAGCTGCTTATATTTGAAGAGCCGTCCTCGGCATAGAAAACAAAAATAAATGAATCTATCTTGTCGCCCTCTCTGACAAACTCATTTAGTTTTGCCTTATAGGTTTTATTACTGTCATAGTCCATTATTTCGTTTATGTCGCTTTTTTCACTGCCCATTGAAAAGTTCACGTTTTCTATTGGACTTACATGCTCAGTAGTGGTTGTAGCTTCTGTAGTAGGTTCTGTAGGAGCTTCCGTAGTTTCCTCAACAGTTTCCGATTCCGATGCTGAAGTCTCAGAAACCGACGGTTCATCTGATTTTTCCTTACAGCCTGTAAACGATACGCCGGTTGTAAGTATCAATGCAGATACAACAGCGGCAATTATCAAGCGTCTGCTTTTCTTTTTGTTTTTCATTTTCTTATCCTTTCTTAATGCCGATTCTTTCACCTATTTTTACAACGGTTTCAAACCCGTCGTTTGTATTATTTAGTATATCACTGTCGGGAATAACTGTATCGGGAGGAAAAATCAGTACGACAGTCGAACCGCCGTATTCAAACATTCCCTTTTCCTCACCTCTTGAAAATTTATATTTTTCATGATGATTTTTTATTCTTCCCACCAGCATTGCGCCTACCTCGGCATGAATCACCTTCCCGAAATTTTTAGTATGCAAAACGGTAAATTCCCTCGTATTTTCCTTGTAAATATCGGCTTTTTCAAGGGCTATGGGGTTTACTGTATGATAAATACCCTGAATATGAATATTTTTTGATTTGCAGCCGTCGTCTATATAAATGTATCTGTGATAATCAGAAACGCCAAGACGAAATATCATAAACCAACCGTCCTTATACTTTTCCGCAAGTTTTGCACATCTTAAAAACGACGATACTCCGTATGCAGCGCCTTTTATCATAAAACGGCTGTTTTCGCCGATTTTATACACTGTAAGCTTTGAATCGCATGGACTTATCAAGACGTTTGGATTCATATTTACAGGTCTTGCATCTGTTTTAATTTTTCTTGTAAAGAAATCATTGAAAGAACGATAATAACCGGACTCATATTCAGTTAAATCTATACCCGCTTTTTCAATAAATGAAGGTATCAGTTTCGCAGACAGAATTGAATCGCAGAAACGACCTGCCGCTTTGGAAACTAACGGCGCAGTCAGTCCCTTTAAAGCTATACTTCCGCCGACAGTACGGTAGAGCCGTTCAAGCATATTATCCTGTCCTTTGTCCGACAAAATTATATTTCCTTGCCTGTCCTTTATTTCCATAAAAATCTCCGTTATTTTATCTTGTATTTAAATAGCAGCCATAAAAATTCAAGTCCTCCCACACCGACAAAAATCAGCATGGTTTTCATTTTCGGCTTTTTAAGCTTAATGCGCGTTACAAACGCGATCGCAATAATTAAAAGCAAAAAAGCATATAGATCCGGAAAAATACGGCCTATATCCCTGCGAAAGCTGTAAAACAAAGGCAAGATCAAGGATACGCTTGTAACAGGAAGTCCCTCATAGGTTTTACGGATTTCTTCAGTTTTACTCTGACGTTCTTCTTCCATTACATTAAAATACGCAAGGCGTATAACTGCCGCCAGAGTAAATAAAATCAGAATTGCAATGTGATAAACTTCTCTCATGCCTATTGCGTACCCGATGGCTCCCGGAAGCAGTCCGAAACATATAAGGTCGCAGAGCGAATCTATCTGTATTCCAAAGCGTTTCTCCGGTTCAGTTCTTTTGCGGGTTCTGGCTATCTTACCGTCAAACATATCGCACAGTCCGGCAATCATCAGAGCAATAACTGAGAAAAGTATATGCCTGCCGTCCATAGCAATGTAAATTCCCGTAATTGCAGAAGCAAGACCTATGTATGTCAAAATTACTGTATAATTATAAAAACCAATCATTTAAATTCCCCTTAAAAATAAAAACATATAATATATATTATAGCAGGTTTTATTTAATTTTTCAACCTTAATCTTATTTAGCTTGGAAAAAGCTGTAGATAAATTTTCAGCTTACTACTTATGGTATTTACCATTATTGTTAATCTGAAAAGCACGATAGATTTGTTCTAACAGCATAACTCTTGCAAGCTGATGAGGAAAAGTCATATCAGACATTGAAAGCTTAAAATCCGCACTTTTCTTTACATTTTCTGCAATACCAAAGGAACTGCCGATAATAAATGAAATATTACTTTGTCCATCAACGGAGATCTGTGAAATTTTCTCCGCAAGCTTAACGCTGGACAGCTGTTTCCCTTCAATACACATAGCTATCAGATAACCTTTAGCCTCTTTTAGTATGTTGTTTCCCTCTATTTCCAAAGCCTTTTCAATTTCCCTATCCGACGGATTATCCGAAAGACGGTATTCGTCCAATTCAATTACCTGAACATTCCCGAATCTTTTAAGCCGTTTAAGATATTCTCCGCAAGCGTCCCTGAGATATTTTTCTTTAAGCCTTCCAACAGTTATTATTTTTATATTAAGCATTAGAATACCACCATTTTTCCGTTTGTTTCAACAGGTGCGACCTCTAATATGTAATCTTTGTTTCTACAGAACTCTTTAAGTCCGGTCTCAACTATCTTATCAGCCATATAAGGCGTATTGTTTTCCTGACTCAAATGACCTAAAATAATATGAGTTGTCCCCTGTCTTATTAATTCAGCCGACTGCATAGAGCAGTCCGTATTTGAAAGATGTCCACGCTTTGAACGTATTCTTTCTTTTAAGTAATATGGGTATGGTCCTGAAGCCAGCATTTTTTCGTCATAATTTGATTCCAGCAAAACAAGATTACACCCATTAAGGTTATCTCTGACAGTATCGGTAACATATCCCAAATCGGTACATACAGCGCATACACGTCCGTCAGAGGTTTTTACACGATAACCGCAGCTGCGGACCGTATCATGAGGAGTATCAAAGCAGCTTATTTCCATATCTGCCGCCGCTGCGGGACTGTCTAGCTCATATACCTCACAAGCCGGAGCTATCATCTCGCCGGATATCAATTCCTCAAGAGTTTCTCTTTGCCCGAAAACCGGCAGACCGGTTTTTTTAGTCAGCATTTTAAGTCCTTTTACATGGTCGGAATGACTGTGAGTTATAAAAATACCTTTTATTGATGCAAGAGAAAGACCGCTGTCCGCAAGCGCTGCGGTCAGCTTCTTAAATGAAACGCCGGCGTCAATAAGAATGCCGCCGCCGGATTCTCCGATAAATGTGGAATTACCTTTACTGGAACTGAAAAGAGGATATATCCTAGCCATTTTATTCACCTTTTTCTTCTAAATTAAAAAAGGCGGAAAAATCCGCCCATCAGAACTTGTTTTCATAGGATTTGTGCATAATTTTGTTGAGTACAAGGCGCAAAATTACAAACTTACCTAACAAAAATTTTGCAGCGCTGTAATCAGCAAAATCTGACGCACAGCAACCTATGCGAACAAATTCTTAACTATAAAGCTTTTTTAACCGACGCTCCCGGAAAATGCTTTTTAACAATATCTGCACCTAACATTTGAAGCTTTTTGTCAAGATTATCATATCCACGTTCAATATGATGAATATCTTCCACTTCAGTAACACCGGTAGCTGCAAGTCCTGCAATAATCAGTGCCGCACCGGCTCTCAAATCACATGCTTTGACAGGTGCGCCCTGAAGGCAGCCTGTGCCCTCAATTACGGCAACCTTGCCGTCTACTGAAATATCGGCACCCATTCTTCTGAGTTCGTCAACATAACGGAAACGCTGTTCCCAGACACCTTCTGTAATAATACTAGTACCCTCTGCAAGAGTAAGCAATGTAGCCATCTGCGGCTGCATATCTGTAGGAAATCCAGGGTGAGGCATGGTTTTAATATTAGTTTTAACCAAAGGTCCATCGACCCATACTCTTACACTGTCATCAAATTCTTCGATATTAACACCGATTTTTTCAAGCTTGTTTGTTATTGATTCAAGATGCTTTGGAATAACGTTTTTTACAAGAACGTCTCCGCCAGTAGCTGCTGCTGCAACCATAAATGTACCCGCTTCGATCTGATCCGGAATTACAGAATAAGTAGTACCTCTCAAATAGTCAACGCCCCTGATTTTAATTACATCAGTTCCGGCACCCATGATGTCTGCTCCCATTGAGTTCAGGAAATTAGCAAGATCGACAATATGCGGTTCTTTTGCTGCGTTTTCAATGATGCTCAGTCCCTTTGCTTTTACAGCGGCAAGCATTGCGTTCATTGTTGCGCCTACAGAAACAACGTCCAGATAGATCTGATTTCCTCTAAGACTGTCGGCAGTTACGTCGATCATACCGTGATCAAGATTGCAATTCGCACCCAATGCGGAAAACGCTTTCAGATGCTGATCGATAGGACGATCTCCCAAAGGACATCCTCCCGGCATTGAAACTCTCGCCTTATTGAATTTTCCCAGCAACGCTCCGAGAAAATAATAAGAAGCTCTCATCTGTCTTGCGCTTTCATAAGGCACACAAAAATTATTGATCCTGCTTGCGTCGATTCTGAATGTGTTTCTGCTGATAGTCTGTACCTGTGCGCCCATTTCATAAAGAATTCTCAGACTTATTGAAACGTCGCTTATATCCGGTACATTTTCAAGAATACAAGGTTCATCGGACAGTATTACAGCCGGTATAATTCCAACGGCAGCGTTTTTAGCTCCGCTGATTTCGACTTCGCCATGCAGACAGCGACCGCCCTTAACAACAAATTTTTCCAAGATTTTCTCTCCTTAAGATATCCGTGCAGACGAATACCCTCTTCTTTTTCTTCACCTTTTTTATTATAAGCCCGAATCGGAAAAATATCCTTTTATTTATAAAAAAGTACAGATTTTCTTGCAGGCGAAAATTCTGATTTTTTCCGGACGGAAAAATGTTTGTGCACATTTTTAAAATAATAAAAATATTTATTTAATAATTAAATATAAATAACTTACTTATAATCGCTCATATGAAATTTAACGTCCTCGCCGTCATACTTTTCAATGGAGATTTTTTCTATAACAATGTCAGTTTCCGGTTTATCGGAACTGTCTGTAGCAGCTTTCTGAAGCTCAAAAACAATATCAAGACCGTCAAACACCTGACCGAAAACAGTATATCCTCCGTCAAGCCACGGCGTTCCTCCGTCTTCCGTATAAATTTTCTTTGCTTCGTCACTCAGAGTCAAACCATAATACTCCGCCATCTGAGTAAGATCAGCCTCCTCATACTTAGTACCGGTCACTATATAAAACTGACTGCCGTTTGTTGAAGTACTTCCGCTGTTTGCATAAGCCACAGCCCCTGCGGTATGGATAAGATTTTCGGAAGTTCCTCCGTCAAACTTATCGCCCCAAATGGATTCTCCGCCGGTACCGTTTCCCAACGGATCGCCGCCCTGAATCATAAAATCATTTATAACTCTGTGGAATATCAGATTATCGTAATAACCGTCCTTTGCAAGACCTGTAAAGTTCTCAACACCTTTTTCAGCTTCTTCAGGAAAAAGCTTGATCTTGATATCTCCGTAATCCTTGATAGTCAATACGGCAATTTCCTCGCCTTTTTCCGGAGCGGTAAAATTTAAGACCTTACCGGCTTCAGTCTGAGTAGACGAAGCTGATGAAGCTTCACTGCCGCTTCCTTTTTCTGAACTTCCTGACGTATCATCGCCGCAGCCTGACGCAAAAGCTGTAAAAAGCACACAGCACACTGCTGCCGCAGTTATCTTTTTAAAATTCAACATATATTTACACCTCTGATAATTTCATATTAACTTTACCATTATAACCTCTTTAACCGAATTTGTAAAGTATTCAAGACATATTGTAATGATTATTGGTAAATTTTAAACCAATTTCACGCTTGATTTTTAATTTATAACCGTCAAATTTAACAAAACATACTTTCTGGAGTTGGGTAATTGCTTTTACATATTTATTTTAAATCGCTCTTGGAACTGTAAGTTCCGATTTCAATTGTTTCGATCATTATATCCTCCACAGGGATTTTAGTACCGTCCTCACTGTCAGTTATTTCCAGAGAAGTAAGCTTATCAATAACATCAAAGCCTTCATATGTCTGCCCGAATACGGTTATTTTCTGGGACAGACTGGGACAGCCTCCGTATTCTATAAAAGCCTCGGCAAGAGTAGTATTTTTATCCGATTCAAGAAGCTCTTTTTTGAGATCCTCGGTAAATTCAACGCTGTTTAACACCGCAAATCTGCTGCCGTTAAGAATCTTTGATTCACCCTTGAATTTTTTCCAGAATCCGCCCTCCTCGCTTGTTGTAAGACTGCAAAGCGCACCCTTAAAGGGCCAGAGATTCTGATGAAGCTCCTGCTCATATTCCAAAGCCGCCTGTTCATTATCCTTATTCAGATCGCCGTTTTTGTTAGGACTTCCCGCACCAAAATACACTCCCGGCTCGGAATTAAAAACATAAGTATTGTCATAATATCCGCTTTCTGCAAGATCTGTAAAATTTTTCACAGCATTCGGAGCGTATTCCGGATACAAAACAACCTTTATATCTCCCAGACTGGTTTTTATTGTAGCTATAGGATCACCGTTTTCAGGTTCCTGAGTCTGAACCAGTTCAAGCGTACTCATGTCTATATAACTTCCCGTACTGCTTGATATATACTGCATACATGATACCCCTGCAAAACTTATCGCTGCACTAGCCACTAATCCCATTAAAATAAATCTGAATTTTCTAGTCATTTACCTTACCTCAGTTGCTCTTAGTAATTTCCGTACCCTGTCTTGTTTCCTTTACCGTATATCCCATAGCGGTAATTTCGTCTCTTATTTTATCCGCCAAAGCAAAATCCTTCGCCTTTCTTGCTTCTTTTCTCTTTTGAACAAGTTCCAGAATTTCCCCGGGAATTTCTTCCTTCTCATTTCTGTTGTAAAGTATTCCCAGAACCCCTGTAAGACAGTCAAATAGCTCTGCGCCTTTCACAAGCTGTTCCTTTGATGTTTCTGGATCGGAAATCATTTTGTTAAGGTCACGAACCAACTCAAATATTGCCGTCAGACCGTCTGCTGTGTTAAGATCATCGTCCATGGCAGTAATAAACTGACTTTTTCTCTTTTCAAATATTTCCTCCGCTTCAGCCGTAATACTGCCGTTTACTGCCTTTTCTATTGCCTTGTCAAGATTTTCACGGCAATTATATAAACGTTCCAGAGAAGCCTTACACGAATCCAAAAGCTCAGCGGTATAATTCATAGGCATTCTGTAATGAGCCTGAATCATTAAGTATCTGATAGTCTCATAGCCGTACTTTGCGGCGGCGTCTCTTGTGAGGAAAAAGTTTCCCGCAGACTTGGACATCTTTTTATTATCTATATTAATGTGTCCGTTATGCATCCAGTAATTCGCAAAGTTTTTACCTGTCGCCGCTTCCGACTGTGCAATTTCATTTTCATGATGAGGAAATACTAAATCCTTGCCGCCGCAATGAATATCAATAGTATCTCCTAAACAGTCCTTAGCCATCGCCGAGCATTCAATATGCCAACCGGGTCTGCCCTTGCCCCACGGAGAATCCCAGTGCTGCTCGTCTTCCCCTGCTGACTTCCAAAGTGCAAAATCAAGAGGATCTTCCTTGATATCGCTTACCTCGACTCTTGCACCTGCTATAAGGTCGTCTAGGGACTGCTTTGAAAGCTTTCCATAGCCCTCAAATTTTCTTGTTCTGTAGTATACGTCGCCATTTGATTCATAAGCATACCCGTTATCTACAAGAGTTTGGATCATATCAATAATTTTATCCATATAAAGTGAAACTTTCGGGTGAACATCGGCAGGTCTTACATTCAGACCCTTAGCGTCGGTTTCATATTCATGAATGTATTTCAATGCAGTTTCTTCCGGAGTTGAATTTTCAAGCTTTGCCTGTTTAATAATTTTATCATTTACATCAGTATAATTCTGAATAAACGTCACATCATAGCCCTTGAATTCCAGATATCTTCTGAACACGTCAAACACGCATATAGGACGTGCATTACCGATATGGATAAAATTATAAACAGTAGGGCCGCAAACGTAAATACCCGCTTTTCCTTCTTCAATAGGTTTGAAATCCTCTTTCTGACCGGTTAACGTATTGTATATCTTCATAGTTCAAGATTCCTTTCTTTCCTGTTTATTATCTTGATTTCTTATAATTTTGTTAACAGCTACAGCCGTAAATATACCTGCCACAGTTTCCAGCATACGCTGAAGAGCAAAAAGATAATGATTCTCAGAGTCAAAATGAGATAGAACGATACTTAAAAATACCACACAGGATATATATGCACTGGACTCACGGTTTAATAAAACCGTGAGATAAATGACAGGTGCAATGCAAAGCGATATTAAAATATAATATAAAAAAGAAAACGGCACAAGCGGAGTAAAGTCGATTATTAGCAGTACCAATACCGCCGCCATTCCTCCGATAAAAGTACCCACGCATCTTACCACGCCTTTTTTAATACTTTCGCTGGTATTTGCCTGCATACATAAAATTGCCGCAATCATGCTGTAAAATGGATGGATATTAAAGATCATTCCCAAAACAGCACATATAAATACAGCTATTACCGTTTTCCAGATACGCATTCCTATATGAATCTTCGGAAACTTCCAATCAGCCTTCAGCTTCAAGCTTTTCCACTTCCTTTTGCAGCTTTTCGATCTTCATATACATAGAACACATTTCCTGCGCTACAGGGTCGGGAATATGGATCTGATCAAGCTCCTTGCATACCTTAGCGCCATTGTTTCTTACAACTCTTGCCGGAACTCCCGCTGCGGTACAGTTATCGGGAATTGCTTCAAGCACTACGGCTCCTGCGGCAATTTTAACATTGTTTCCTATTTTAAACGGTCCTAAAACTTTTGCACCTGCCCCTACCATTACATTGTCTCCCAAGGTAGGATGTCTTTTGCCCTTTTCCTTGCCCGTACCTCCAAGGGTCACTCCCTGATATATAAGGCAGTTGTCGCCGATCTCGGCAGTTTCCCCTATTACAACTCCCATACCGTGATCTATAAAAAGTCCTTTTCCTATCGCAGCACCCGGGTGAATTTCTATCCCCGTCTTTCTCGCGGCCCTCTGAGATATAAGACGTGCGCGGAAATAATGCTTTTTCTCATAGAGTTTATGCGCCTTCCTGTATTTTAAAATCGCCTTGAACGACGGGTACAAAAAGACCTCCATATCCGACTTTATTGCAGGATCCCTGTCGCGTATTATCGCAATCTCCTGTTTAATGATTTCAAACATGAGTCTCTCCTTTTTATATGTTTATGTAAAACAAAAACCCTGCCTCCATAAAAACTATAGAGGCAAGGTTATCGCGGTTCCACTCTACTTAAGAGGCTCAAGCCTCCTATCTCGACGACTGTTAACGGTGTCCTCCGTACCGGGATACTCTGTTTCCCCCGATATGCTCCGGAACGCACTTCGCAAAATCCATGTAAAGAACTTCCACCATCATCTGCAAAAGATGAGTTCTTCTCTCTGAAACAATGAACACCTTGCTACTCTTTTCCTTCTAAGCATCTGAATATTAAAGTCATTTCCACTAATAGAATATGCACGACGACTGATTTTGTCAATCTTTTTTTACCCGTTCTTACGACAATCCTGACATCCCGCACAGCCACCAGCAGGTGCATCGCTCGATATGAACTGCCCCCTCGCAATATTGTCATAGATATAGTTCTCGACCGACATTATAAGCACCACCGCCTGCGAGGAAATTCCTTCACCCGTTCCGGTAAAGCCAAGCCCCTCCTCTGTGGTTGCCTTGACGTTAACTCTCGTAATGTCAAGTCCAAGCGTATCGGCAATGTTCTTTCGCATCTGTTCAATATGCGGCGCCATCTTCGGCTTCTGCGCAATGATCGTGGCGTCAATGTTCTCCACCACGTAACCCCTCTCCCGGATCAGCTCCGCCACATGGGAGAGCAGCTTCATACTGGAAATTCCTTTATACTGCGGATCAGTGTCCGGAAAATGCTTTCCGATGTCACCTAATCCCGCCGCGCCCAAAAGCGCATCCATAATCGCATGCACGAGCACATCTGCATCCGAATGGCCCAAAAGACCTTTTTCATACGGAATTTCCACGCCTCCCAAAATCATCTTTCTATCTTCCGCCAATCTGTGAACGTCATATCCCATACCTACTCGCATGCTCATCTCTCCTCATAATCATTTTCTATCTCTGTTTCCGTCTCTTCAATAAATTCTTCCATTGCCAATTCAGGCTCCTGATTTTTTCCACCTTCTTTTATCATTTCATCTTCTGCATCTTCCTCGTTTTTGTCATTTGGCTTTTCTGCCTCTTTTTTCACTTTATCATCCGATTGTTCTGTCTCCGATCCTGCCTTATAGCCTGATTTTTCCGTTTCTCCTTCTGCTTTATCATCTAACTTTTCTGCCTCTTTTTCGATGTTATTACCGGACTGTGCTGTTTCCTTATCTGTTTTCCCCTGCT
>ERZ825896.1874-NODE-1874-length-21888-cov-6.445243_pt1 | contig 21888 bp, 19 predicted proteins | sample MGYA00519858_ERZ825896 | MGnify/ENA primary metagenome ERZ825896 (study PRJEB31778, sample SAMEA3449214) | human gut metagenome | biome: human gut; feature: human-associated habitat; material: faeces | place: United Kingdom | collected 2010/2012 ...
GAATATGTAAAATTCATTAATCAAAACAAAACACCAATACATGAACAAATTATACATTTACAAGGTGAGGAAGATGGCGTTTTCTTTGAGGTTGCAATGCAATATAATTCAAGTTATAATGACAATATTTATTCTTTTGTAAATAATATAAATACCCATGATGGTGGTACTCATGAAGAAGGAGTTAGAAGAGCATTAACAAGAATTATTAATTCATATGCTAGAAAATCAGGATTACTTAAAGAAAAAGATGATTCCCTTACTGGTGATGATGTAAAAGAAGGATTAACAATGATTATTTCTTGTAAACATCCTAATCCACAGTTTGAAGGTCAAACTAAAGGACGTTTGGGAAATTCAGAAGTTAGAAAACTTGCTGATAATGTTTTTTCTGATGGATTTGAAAGATTTTTAATGGAAAATCCTGATTATGCTAAAATAATAATAAATAAGGCTTTACTTGCATCTCGTGCAAGAAATGCTGCTAAAAAAGCTCGTGAGATAACAAGAAAAAGTGATTTAGTTACAACTAATTTCTTTGGCAAATTATCTGACTGTAAAAGTAAAGATCCTACAATATCTGAAATATTTATAGTCGAAGGAGATTCAGCAGGTGGATCAGCTAAAAAAGGAAGAGATTCAATGACACAAGCCATTTTACCACTTAGAGGTAAGATTCTTAATGTTGAAAAGGCAAGACTTGATAAAGCATTATCAAATGAAGAAATTAGATCAATTATAACTGCTTTTGGTACAGGTATAGGTGAAGATTTTGATTTAAATAAGTTAAGATATCATAAAATAATAATCATGACCGATGCCGATGTTGATGGGGCACATATTCGTGTATTATTATTAACATTATTTTACAGATTTTTTAAACCAATAGTAGAGGCAGGACATGTGTATGCTGCACAGCCACCATTATTTAGAATAATGCATGGAAAAACGAGAAAATATGTTTTAACAGAAGATGAAAGAGATGAATATTTAAAATCTCTTCCAGATAATGTTAGACAACGTGCTGAAATTGCCCGAATGAAGGGACTTGGTGAAATGGATGCTGAGGAACTTAATGAAACAACAATGGACATTGAAAAAAGAGTATTAAGAAAAATAACTGTAAATGATTGTATAGCAGCAGATAAAGTATTTGAAACGTTAATGGGTGATGAAGTAGAGCCAAGACGTAAATTTATTGAAGAAAATGCTGGATATGTAGAAAATTTAGATATATAGGGGGGTGAATTATGGATAAAGATGTATTAAATTCAGAAGAAAAAGAAAATAATTTTTATGGTGATTTTCATGAAAGGGATAGTTTAGAAGAAAATAATATTGTTGATGAGGTACAACAATCATTTCTTGATTACTCAATGAGTGTTATTGCATCTCGTGCACTTCCAGATTTAAGAGATGGATTAAAGCCTGTTCATAGAAGAATATTATGGTCAATGTACGAGGAAAATAATACTCCAGATAAGCCACATAAGAAGAGTGCTACTACGGTTGGATACGTTATGGGACATTATCATCCACATGGTGATAGTTCTATATATGAGGCTATGGTAAGACTTGCTCAAGATTTTAATGAAAGATATATGTTAGTTGATGGCCATGGTAACTTTGGTAACATCGAAGGTGATGGAGCCGCTGCTTACCGTTATACTGAAGCTCGTCTTTCTAAGATTTCTCTTGAATTACTTAGAGATATAAATAAAGATACTGTTGATATGGACAGTAACTTTGATGAAACATGTAAAGAACCATCCGTTTTACCATCTAGATTTCCTAATATTTTGGTAAATGGAACAATGGGTATTGCCGTTGGTATGGCAACAAATATTCCTCCCCATAATTTAGGTGAGGTAATTGATGGATGTGTTGCTTTTATTGATAATCCTGATATTACAACACTTGAACTTATGAATTATATTAAAGGGCCTGATTTTCCAACCGGTGGTATTATTTTAGGAAATTCAGGAATTAAAAAGGCATATGAAACAGGTAGAGGTACTATAACAATACGTAGTAGAGCCGAAATAGAAGAACATGGCAATCATAGTAGTATTGTTTTTACAGAGGTGCCATATGGTGTTAATACCCTTGAATTAAAAAATAAGGTTGCTGAACTTGTTCATAATAAGATTATTGATGGAATTGCTGATTATCATACTGATTTAAAAGATGGTGTAAAGATAACAATTACTCTTAAAAAGGACGCTAATCCAAATGTTGTACTTAATAATCTATATAAACATACTAATTTTCAAATTTCATATGGAATAATATTCTTAATGCTTGATGGGTTAACTCCAAAAACGCTTGGTTTAAAGGATATTATATCAAAATATATAGATCATCAAAAAATTGTTATTATTAGAAGAACAAAATTTGACTTAGCCAAGGCTGAGAAGAGAGTTCATATCTTAGAAGGTTATAAAATTGCTTTGGATTATATTGATGAAGTAATAAGAATAATTAGAAATGCTGAAAGTGATATAGAAGCAAAAGAAAAATTGATATCACGCTTTGGATTATCTGATATTCAGGCTGATGCAATTCTAGAATTAAAATTAAGAAGATTAACAGCCTTAGAAAGAGATAAAATTGAGCAAGAATTAAATGAATTATTAGAATTAATTAAAGATTATAAGGATATTCTTGCTAATGAATATAGGGTATATCAAATTATTAAAGATGAAATGCTTGAAATTAAGCAAAGATATGCCGATGATAGAAGAACTAGCATTGATATGACTGCTATTGATTATATTGAAGATGAATCATTAATACCAGAAGAAGATATTATAATTACTCTTACAAATAAAGGGTATATTAAGAGAGTAACGACTGATACATACAAGTTACAAAATCGTGGAGGTGTTGGTATTAAGGGTATGACAACAAACGAGGAAGATTTTGTTGAAAATATTGTTACTATGACAACACATGACTATCTATTATTCTTTAGTAATAAAGGTAAAGTATATCGTGTTAAGGGATATGAAATACCAACATTTAATAGGCAATCTAAAGGTTTACCAATTGTAAATTTACTAACAATTGATAAGGATGAAAAAATAACAGTAATGTTAAAGGTAACTAATAATGATACAAATAATTATATTGTACTTTGTACACAAAATGGTTTAATTAAGAAAACCAATATTAGTGAATTTGAAAACATCAGAAGCAATGGTAAGATTGCTATTACACTAAAAGATGATGATGCATTAATTTCTGCAAAGAAAACTAATGGAAGTAATCAAATAATTATTGCTGGTTCAAATGGAAGAATGATACGTTTTGATGAAAATGAAATTCGTGTTATGGGAAGAACAGCATCAGGTGTAAGAGGTATTGACCTTGGTGATGGTAAAGCAGTTGATTGTGAGATTGCAAACACTGATGATCAAGTATTAGTTGTAACAGAAAACGGTTATGGTAAAAAAACTAGTATAAGCGAATATAGAATGACTCATAGAGGTAGTAAAGGTGTTAAGGGACTAAATGTAACAGAAAAAAATGGTAATATAGTTGCATGTAAAACTTTAAACGATGAAAATAAAGATTTAATGGTAATTACTGATAATGGAATTATAATAAGATTACCACTAGATCAGGTATCATCTACCGGAAGAGTTGCTCAAGGTGTTAGATTAATTAATCTAAAGGATAATCAAAAGGTAAGTACAGTTGCTATTGTTGATAAAGTTGAAGAAATGAGTAATGAAAATTCAACAGAAGAATAAATGTTTCACGTGAAACATAATAAAAAGGATTTAATTTAAAACAATGTTTCACGTGAAACATTGTTTTATTATTATGAAAAATAATTTTTTAAAGAAACTATTACATTAGATAATAAAATTGAAAAATAAATTTTGTTATTGTTACCCAAAAAGGCATTCTATATAAATATATATTTTAATGTTTCACGTGAAACATTACTTTTGGTTTAATAATAAAAAGAATACTTATTGACATATAATATTTAATGCTGTAATATATTTCAATAAGAAAGAAAATTTAGCTATGGAAAATGAAATATTATTTATAAAAAATTATCCAAATGCAAAAGATTCATATTTGGAAAGTAACATTTTGTCAATGAAGGAACTTGAACTTTTATTTTATAAAGTATTAAAGAAAAAGAAAAAAATAAATTCTACAGAAGAATTTGAAACTATTATGAAGAAAACATTAAATAATAAAAAGGTTGATGAATGTTTGGGTACATCATTTACTTCTCAATTTCCTCATGAAGATATAAGCAGAAACAGATATGCAAGTAACTGGGGTAAGGAAAACTGTCCCTCATTAGTTTGTAGAATGGAAACTTATGACGAAAATGAAATAATAAATGCAATTTTAAAAACACCTTTTAAGAAAAAAATAATAAGGGAAATAGAAAAAGAATTTAAAATAAGATTGGCAAAAGGACGCTTGAAAAATTTTGAAAAGTCAATTTCAGATGCAACGGATTATAACGGATATGATTTATTAATATATTATTTGGGAACTTACAAAATTTTTAAAGTTTTAAATGAATCAAAGAATCGTAGCTTTTCGAAAATATTTATAAATTGTAATGATGAACCTTATGATGTAGATGATGTAAATACTCCTATTTCTCGTACTGATGTTAATGTGTATATGTAAGAAAAATTAAAACTAAAAAATAATATAAACCAATGTTTCACGTGAAACATTGGTTTCTTAATGTAAACTTACAAAAAAATATTATAATAATTAATATATAAAAATTAGATACTATTATATAGTTTCTTTTGATTTGCAATTAAATGTTTCACGTGAAACATAAAAAAACACTTAATAAAGTTGCAAAAAATTAGAAAATATGTAATAATACATATGCACAACGTTAATACTTGAACCAGGTCAGAACCGGAAGGTAGCAGCCTTAAAAGTCACTTAATGTGTGTGCTTTTTTTGTGGAGGTATAGATGAAAGATTATATGTTAATTGCTTTAAGAGAAGCCAATAAATCAATTGAATATGGTGATGTGCCTGTTGGATGTGTAATTGTAAAAGATGATAAAATACTTGCTAAAGCATATAATGAACGTGAAAAAAAACAAAAAATTACTAAACATGCCGAAATAGTAGCAATCGAAAAGGCTTCAAATAAATTACATACTTGGCATTTAGATGATTGTATACTTTATACAACATTGTCTCCATGTTTTATGTGTACATCAGTTATTATGCAAAGTAGAATAAAAAAAGTGATTTATGGTGTTTCCGGTGAACAATTTGAACAAATTAACAAATATCTTTCATTAATAGATAAAAATTATAAAAATATATCGTTTATACAAGGTTTACACAGAAAAGAATGTTTAGAATTATTACAAAAATTCTTCAAAGAAAAAAGGAAAAAATGATATAATGGATACAGTTGGATGGTGATATGATGTATCAGGCTTTATATAGAAAATATAGACCAAAAAAATTGGATGAAATTGCTGGACAAGATATAGTTGTAAAAATATTAAAAAATGCCATTAGAAAAGATAAAATTAGTCATGCATATTTATTCTGTGGACCAAGGGGAACAGGAAAAACAAGTATTGCTAAAATACTTGCTAAAACAATTAATTGTGAACATTTAAATGATTTTATACCTTGTGATAATTGCGCTAGCTGTATGCAAATTAATAATAAAAATTCAAATGATATAATTGAAATAGATGCGGCTTCAAATAATGGGGTAGATGAGATAAGAGAATTAAAAAACAAAATAAATTTAGTTCCAAATACAAGTAAATATAAGGTATACATAATAGATGAAGTTCATATGTTAACAATTGGGGCTTTTAATGCTTTATTAAAAACACTAGAAGAACCACCGAAACATGCTATTTTTATACTAGCAACTACTGAACCCCATAAAATCCCAATAACAATATTATCTAGATGTCAAAGGTTAGATTTTAAAAAAATAAGTCAAGATGATGTTGTAAATCGATTAAAAACCATTTGCAGTCAAGAAAATATAGAAATAGATGAAGATGCCTTAATTCAAATTGCTAAATTATGTGATGGTGGAATGCGTGATTCAATTGGTATGCTTGATAAACTAGTTTCTTATTGTGATGATAAAATAACTATTAATGATGTAAATGATATAAATGGAATTGTAACACAAGATGAATTAAAGAGTTTTATAAAAATGATAATAAGTAAAGATTATAAAAATATATTTGAATTTGTTGATAATTTAAATAGCAAAGGTAAGAATTTCGTAAAAATAATAGATGAATTAATAGAATATTTAAGAAATATATTAGTGGATAGTGTAACTAATTTGTCAAAAAATGAACTAGAAATATCAAATGATGAATTAATTAAATATATAGAGCAATTTTCAGATATGTCAAATATAGTAAAGAATGCTAGTAATCCAAAAATAGTGTTTGAAACAAATATAATTAAAATGACAACTAGTGAAAATAAAATCTATAATGAAAAAATAGAAATACCTATAATAAAAAAAGAAAAAGTAAAATTGGATGTTAAAGATACTGTCAATAAGGAAGAGCCAATTACTGTTTCTAAAGATAAGCAAGAAATACTAGAAAAATTAAGGAATATCAGAATAAATAATACCTTATCTAATTTTAATAAAAAATATTTAATTGAATGTAAAGAAAAAATAGATAATGTAAAGAATTTTATTATTGATCCTGATTATAGTAATCTTGCTGGATTAATTCTAGATGGAAATTTAAAAGCAGCGAGTGATAAAAATTTAATTTTTGTTTTTGAAAGTGAAAATGTTGAAAAAGAGTTCAATTTAAAAATACCTGATATAGAAAAATTACTACAAAAGATAGGTTTGCAAAATTATATGGTAGTTGCTGTTGATCAAGATACTTGGAATAACATTAAAGAAGAATATAATTCTAAAACAAAAAAATATAATTATGTAGACGATACACAAATTATAGATACGCTTTTTAAACAAGAACAAAATAATGATAAAAAAAATAGCATTGAAAACCTATTTAATGATATAATAGAATATGATAAATAGAAAAGAGGAATAAATTATGAATATGCAAGCAATGCTTAAACAAGCACAAAAAATGCAAAAAGATATGATGGAAGCAAAAAATGAAATAGATAATATGATCTTTGAGGAAACAAATTCTTTTGTAACAATTAAGGCAAATGGTAAAAAAGAAATTTTAGAAGTAAAAATAGATAATGATTCTATGGATAAAGATGATATTGAAATGATGCAAGATATTATTGTTGTATTAACAAATAGTATTTTCAAAAAGATTGATGCAGAAACAGAAAAAAAATTAGGTAAATATACTCAAGGAATGCCAGGTTTATTTTAATGAATTATCCAGAAACTTTATGTAACCTAATTGAATGTTTTAAAAGGTTACCTGGAATAGGCGAAAAAACAGCTGAAAGACTTGCTTTATCTTTAGTTGATTCAGATGATGCAATGTTAGAGCTATTTTCGTCTTCTATTTCCAATGTAAAAAAGAAAGTAAAACGATGTCAACAATGCCATGGCTTTTCTGAAACAGATATATGTTCTTTATGTAGTGATGAGTCAAGAAATCATAGTACAATTTGTGTGGTAGAAAACCCTAAGGATGTTATATCAATAGAAAGAATTGGTACGTATAAGGGGTTATATCATGTACTTGATGGTTTAATATCTCCAATGAATGGTAAAAATCCAGAAGATTTGAATATTAAATCTTTACTTGACAGAATAAAAAGCAATGAAATTAAGGAACTTATTTTAGTATTAACACCAAGTATAGAAGGTGAAACAACGGCACTTTATATAAGTAAAAAAATTGATGATAAAAATGTCTTAGTATCAAAAATTGCTCATGGTGTGCCACTAGGTGCTAATATGGATTATATAGATTCACTAACACTTGAAATGGCACTTGAAAATAGAACTGTTGTTTCTGATTCATAAAATTAAATATAATCCATAACATTAACTAGAGGTGACAAATAATGTTAAAGAAAATATTTAATGCAATAAAAAAGGTAGTATTTTACTCCTTTTTATTGTATGGATACAATTTAGTTGCATCCCCATTAGGAGTAGTTGTACCAATAAATTTAATTACGGTAGGATCAATGACTATATTTGGTGTTCCTGCTTTATTATCATTTATTGTCATGTTTATCGTTATGTTTTGATGTATTAAGAGGTGAAGTCATGCTAGAAAAATATCAAGATACACAAGTTTATGCTTACAAAATTATGAATAATGTGATTAAAAAAAATGAACATTCACATGCATATATAATAGAAACTAATGGATATTTAGATGGAATGGGTGTTGCAATTGCTTTTGCAAAAGCCCTTTTTTGCGTAAATGTAGAAAATACACAAAAAATATGTGATATGATTGATAACAATGACTTTCCTGAACTTAAAATAATTGACCCAGAAGGATTAATTATAAAAAAGGAAGAAATAGATGAATTACAATACGATTTTTCAAAAAAACCAATATATAGTGATAAAAAAATATATATAATTAACAATGCTGAAAGATTAAATAAATCAGCTGCCAATTCGATATTAAAATTTTTGGAGGAGCCAGAACAAGATATCGTTGCCATTTTAGTTACTGAAAATATATATAATATGTTAAGTACAATCATTTCAAGGTGTCAAATTATTTCTTTGATAGGAATAAATAAAATAGAAAATCCTAGTTTTGAAGATAGAATGTTGTCAAACCTTAATATGACAAAACAGGCCTTGGAAAATATATTTGGTACTGATACCGATATTACAGTTTTAAATAAATGTATAGATTTTGTTAATTATTATGAAAAATATAAATTAGACGTATATATTCATTTAAATGAACTATGGTTTAATGTTTATAAGGAAAAAGAACAATTTTATATTGCTTTTTCAGTTATGATTTTATATTATATTGACATACTACGTAAGAAATGTCATACTAAAGTTAATGTTTTTGAAGAAGATAATCAAGATATAATAAATCTATCAAATAAATTATCTTATGAAAATTTATGTACTAAAATTAATTTACTTTTAAATTTGCAGCAAAAGATAAAAGAAAATAATAATTTAAATTTAATAATGGACAAACTAATAATTGAATTTGGAAGGTGTGATGGTAATGCCTAATGTTGTAAAGGTTAAATTTTATAATCAAAAAATTGCCTTTTGTAAAAATGATAAATTTAACTTGAAAAAAAATTTAACAGTAATTGTAAAAACAGATAGAGGTTTACAATTTGGAATAGTTACAGATTTAGATCCTAAAGATATAAAAATTGAAGATTTAGAAAAAAATACTATTATTAGAATATCAACAAAACAAGATTATCAAAGGCATTTGGCAAATAAGGAAGATGAAAAAAAAGCCCTAAAAAAATGTAAAGAATTAAGTGTTAAACATAATTTAAATATTCAAATACTAGATGTTGATTTTACTTTTGATAGAAGTCAGTTGATGTTTAGATTTATATCAGATAGTAGGATTGACTTTCGTGATTTAGCTAAAGATTTAGCGTATATTTATAAAACAAGAATTGAATTAAGACAAATAGGTATTCGTGATAAGGCTAAAGAAGTTGGTGGACTTGGCCCTTGTGGAAGACCACTATGTTGTGCAGGATTTCTAAAAGAATTAAATTCAGTTTCTATTAATATGGCAAAAAATCAAGGTATATCACTAAATCCAAATAAAATAAATGGTAGTTGTGGTAGATTACTTTGTTGTTTGAATTACGAAGATGAGACATATACGAAATGCAAAAAGGGTCTTCCTTGTGTTGGTGATAAAATAAAATGTCATGGAGAAGATGGTGTGGTAAAAAGTGTTGATATATTAAATAGAACATGTAAGGTTGAACTTAAAAAAAATGAAATAGTAGAGGAAAAAATTGATTAATGGAAGTTTTAAATGATTTATTAGGGTATAAAAATATAAAAATATACCAAAATACACAAATGTTTAGTTTCTCTTTAGACTCTGTTTTACTTGCTAATTTTGTTAATATAAATAAGAAAGTTAGTAATATTTTAGATATCGGAACTGGTAATGCACCAATCCCTCTAATATTATCCCAAAAAACAGATGCTAAAATTACAGGAGTTGAAATTCAAGAAGATGTTTTTTCTTTGGCTATGAAAAGTATTCAATATAATAAATTGCAAAATCAAATTACGGTTATTAATGATGATATTAATAATAAATATAAAGAATGGAATTCTGAAAGTTTTGATATTATAACATGTAATCCACCATTTTTTAAAATTACAGAAAATGTCAAATTAAATGAAAGTGTATACAAAAGGTATGCAAGACATGAGATAACTTTAAATATTGAACAAATATTTAAAATAGCTAGAAAGTTATTAAAAAATAATGGAACAATAAATATTGTTCATAGACCAGATAGATTAGTTGAAATATTAAATATTATGGAACAAAATAATATTGAGCCAAAAAGATTAAGATTTATTTACCCAAGAATTAATGAATCTGCTAATATGGTTTTAATAGAAGGTGTCAAAATGGGTAAAAGTGGTGTCAAAATTGAGTCACCATTAATTGTACATGATAAAGATGGAAATTATACTGAAGATGTAAAATGTTTTTTTAGTTAGGAAGTGCTAAAATGTCACAAAAAAGTTATGATAATAGTCCAACATTATATTTAATACCAACACCAATTGGTAATTTAGATGATATTAGTATAAGATGTTTGAATACTCTAAAGGAAGTTGATGTCATTTTTTCTGAAGATACAAGAGTAACATCTTTGTTATTATCACATTTTGAAATTAGTAAAAAATTAGTGTCAAGTCACAGTTATAATGAAGATGTAACCAGTAATAAATTAATAGACTATTTAAAGGATGGTAAAAATGTTGGTTTAGTAAGTGATAGAGGAACTCCAGTCATTAGTGATCCCGGATATAAATTGGCTAAGGCAGCCATTGATAATAATTTTAATGTTGTTGCTCTTCCAGGAACAACAGCATTTGTTCCTGCATTAATTGCTTCGGGTTTAAATCCCCAACCATTTTTATTCTTTGGGTTTTTAAGTAATAAATCAAGTAAACGAAAAAAAGAGTTGGAAGATTTAAAAAATTATCCATATACATTAATTTTTTACGAGGCTCCACATCGTTTACTAGAAACACTTGATGATATGTATGATGTCCTTGGAAATAGGAAAATTTGTATTTCCCGGGAAATAAGTAAAAAGTTTGAAGAGATTTATCGTGATACATTAGGAAATATAAGAGAACAAGTTAAAGATGCAAAGGGAGAGTTTGTTATTGTCATTGATGGCAATTACGAAGAAAAAACATATGATAATCTTTCAATTATTGAACATGTTAATTTATATATCAAAGAAGGCTATGATGTAAAAGCAGCCTCAAAATTAGTTGCTAAAGAAAGAAAAATGACTAAAAGTGATGTATATAATGAATATCATAAGAAGAGTGAGAGGTAATTATGACAAAATTGATAGTTGGTCTTGGAAATCCAGGTAAAGAATATGAACATACTCATCATAATATTGGCTTCATGGTAATTGATGATTATGCCAAATATATTGGAGAAAAATTTAGTAAAACAATGCTTAATGGTATGTATCTTGAATTTAGAAAAAATAATGAAAAAATAATTTTATTAAAACCACTTAAATATATGAATCTATCAGGTGAAGTAGTTGCTGCATTTGCTAGATATTATAATATAGATGTAAATGATATCTTAATAATAAGTGATGATCTTGCTCTTGATACGGGTAAGATTAGGCTTAGACCAAAGGGTAGTTCAGGAGGTCATAATGGACTTAAAAATATTGAATTACATTTGCATACAAGTGAATATAAACGCTTAAGAATTGGTATTCAAAATAAAACAGATAAAAATATAGTAGATTATGTATTAAGTAATCTTGACAGTAATGAGACAAAAATTATTAACAGTATCTTTCCAACGACTAGAAATATTATAGACGATTTTTTGACAAAAAAGTTTGATGAAATAATGGCAACATATAACTAAAAGGAGAAAATATGGATTTCTTATCTAATGAATTTGATTATAAGAATATAAATCAAGTAGGATTGAATGAAGAACTAAAATCTTTGTACATATATAATAGATTTATTAAAAATAATGAATCTATTCTTTTAGTGTGTAATTCTTTGTATGAAGCCAATATGATGTATCAATTTCTTTTAAATTATACTAATAAAGTATACATGTTTCCTATGGATGACTTTTTAACAAGTGTTGCTGTAGCAAGTTCTCCAGAACTACAAAATACTAGGTTAGAAACATTAAATAATTTATTAAAAGAACAAAATAGTATTGTTGTAACTAATTTAATGGGATATTTAAGATTTTTGCCTTCCAAAGAAATATTTAGTCAAAATATTTTAAAATATAAAGTATCTGATGTTATAGAAATAAAAGATTTAATTAATCTTTTTGATAAACTAGGTTATAAAAGAGAAACAACTGTTAATAAAACAGGTGAATATGCTGTAAGAGGATATGTATTAGATATTTTCCCGAATGGTAATGTTTATCCAATTAGATTTGAATTTTGGGATAATGAAATAGATTCTATAAAAACATTTAATGTTGATACACAACTTACAATTGAAAAATTAAATGAGATAACTATTTATCCTAATAGTGAGTTTTTGTTACCAATTAATTATCAAAATGATGAAGAAATAGATAAAAATGAATATAATTTACCAAAATACACAAACGTATGCAATCTATTAGAATATATGTATAATCCCTTTATTATATATAATAATTTAACAGAAATAACTTTATCATATCGAAATCTCTTTGAAGAAATAACAAGTTATAATAATGTTCAATTTGATGGTAATCAAATTAAGCATATGTTTAACTTAGATGAATTAATAAATAATAATTATATTAATTTTACAGATATTGATGAAGATAATGCATATGTATATAATTGTTCAAATATAGAAATAAATTCATCAAATCCAAATAATATATCAAAAGAATTAAACAAATATTTATCTAATAATATTGTTACAATATGTGCAAGTAATAAATATACACTTAATAAAATAAATGATAGTATTCCAAATGTTAAATTTGTTTTTACAAAATTAGATGAATTATATCCAAATGTTGTAAATCTAGTTGTAAAGAAAATTAATAAAGGTTTTAAATTTAATAACTATGTTATTATTTCCGAACAAGAAATATTTAATAGAAAAAGTAATAATTATGTATATAAAACTAACTTTAAAGTTGGAACTAAAATACGTGATATATCAAAATTAGAAGTAGGCGATTATATTGTCCACATATCGCATGGAATTGGTAGATACTTAGGTATAAAATCACTTGAAAAAGGTGGCCTAAAAAAGGATTATATTTTATTAGAATATAGTGACGGTGATAAACTATATGTACCTGTTGAAAAAATAGATATAATAAGCAAATATTCCAATAGTGATGCTATGGTACCTAAATTAAATAAATTAGGTTCAAGTGATTGGGGCAAAACAAAATTAAAAGTAAAGGCTAAGGTTGAAGAGATGGCTCATGAATTACTTGCTCTTTATGCCCAAAGGGAAGCAAGTAAAGGTTTTAAATTTGCTAAAGATGATGAAAATCAAATTTTATTTGAAAGTGAATTCCCATTTGAAGAAACTCCAGATCAATTAAAAGCCGTACGTGACATTAAAAATGATATGGAAAAAGATGCTCCTATGGATCGATTATTATGTGGTGATGTTGGTTTTGGTAAAACAGAGGTAGCATTTAGAGCCATATTTAAAGCTATTCTTTCTAATAAACAAGCGGCTATTTTATGTCCAACAACTATTTTGTCAGACCAACATTATAAAAATGCATTAGAAAGATTCAAATCATTTCCTGTTAATATTGCTCTATTAAATCGTTTTGTAAGTTATACTAAAACAAAGGAGATAATCAATGATTTAAAATTAGGCAAAATAGACCTACTTATTGGTACACATAAAATATTAGGTAAAAATATTGAATTTAAAGATTTAGGTTTGCTTGTTATAGATGAGGAACAAAGATTCGGTGTAAAGCATAAGGAAAAAATTAAAGAATATAAAAAGAATATTGATGTTTTAACTTTATCTGCAACACCAATTCCAAGAACATTACAAATGTCTTTATCAGGAATTAGAGGATTATCGTTAATTGAAACTCCTCCTGTTAATAGATTTCCTATACAAACCTATGTTTTAGCTGAAAATACACAAATTATAAAAGACGCTATATATAAGGAGATGTCACGAAACGGACAAGTATTTATTTTATATAATAACGTAAGTGAAATGGATAGAAAACAAGCTGAAATACAAAAATTAGTACCAGAAGCAAGGATAGTATATATTCATGGTCAAATGGATAAGGATATTCTTGAAGATGTTATGATAAAATTCTTAAATAAAGAATATGATATATTGTTATGTACAACTATTATTGAAACGGGAATTGACATACCATCTGTAAATACTTTAATAATATATGATGCGGATAAATATGGACTATCGCAATTATATCAAATAAGAGGAAGAGTAGGCCGTAGTGACAAAATCGCATACTGTTACTTAATGTATAATAAATCTAAAATATTAAGTGATGTTGCAACTAAAAGATTAAATGCTATTAAAGACTTTACAGAACTTGGTAGTGGACTTTCCATCGCTATGAGAGATTTGTCAATTAGAGGAGCAGGTGATATACTAGGTGCACAACAAGCAGGATTTGTTGCTTCTGTTGGTATTGAAATGTTTATGAATATGCTCCAAGATGAAATAGATAAATTAAAAGGTAAAGAAATTAAAAGAAATATTCCAACTGATGAACAACCATTGTTAGATATAGAAACGTATATACCTGATGATTATGTAAATGACCCTGAATTAAAGATAGAAATACATAAGAAAATTAATACAATCGATTCTTATGAAACTTTAAATAAAGTAAAACAAGAATTAGAAGATAGGTTTGGTAAAGTACCAGAAAGTTTAAATATATATATGTTTAGCGAATGGTTTGAAAAATTATCAAAAGCTTTTGAGATTAAAAATATTAAACAAAATAATAAATTTATTGAAATTACCTTACCTGAAGATATAAGTATGATGTTAAATTATAGTAATTTATTTATGGAAAGTCAAAAGATTACTAAAAATAGTCGCTTTAAAGTAAGTGATAATAATTTAATCATAATTATGGATTTAAATAATTTAGATAAACATTTTATATACTATTTAGTTGATTTAATGCTATTAATTAAAAATAGTTTAACAAAAAACTGAGATTAATTTCTCAGTTTTATTTTTCTAATTCATTAAGTAAATTTGGTAACATTTGTTTCTTCCTAGATACACATCCAGCAATATATGAACATTCTTTACCATCTTTTAAGTTAAATGCAGATTGTACAAGATCTTTACTGTTTGTGTTAAATATAACATATGATCCATTATTGATAATATCTGTTACAAATAAAGCAATTGATTTATAATCTTCATTTTTACAAACTTCATCTAACATATTTACATATTCATCAAGTTCATTTTTAATACAATCAATATCCATAGTAAATATTTGACCAATACCAAGTTTTCCACTATTTGTTGTAAATTTCTTAAAGTCATTGTAAAGAACATCAGTTTTACTCATGCCTTCAAGAGATGATCCAGCTTTAAACATATTCATTCCATATTCACTATAATTTACACCAGCAATTTTAGCTAAATCTTTAACAATTTCTTTATCTAATTTTGTTGTTGTTGGAGACATAAGTATAAGGGTATCAGATATAATTCCTGATAACATTAATCCAGCAATATCTTTTGGAATATCAATATTATTTTCTTTAAATATTGTATAAAGAATAGTATTTGTACTACCAACAGGCATATTTCTAAATGAGATTGGACTTGTTGTACCAATAGATCCAATGTTATGATGATCTACAATTTCTAAAATTTCTGCTTCATCAATACCATCAACAGTTTGTTCTTTAGAATTATGATCTACTAATATAACTTTCTTTTTATTTTTATCAGCTAAATCAGCAAGTCTAAGTAATCCCAAACATTCATTTTGTTTATTAATTATTGGATAGTTTGTATATTTTGTTTTATTAGCAAAATCAATAAAGTTATTAACTGTATCATTCTCATCAAAACAGAACACATTTTTAGTAAGTGTAATTGTTTTTACATAATTACAAAGATTAATTAATTTAACAACTTTATAAGTATCTAATCTCGTTTGAATAACATTAATGCCTTTCTCTTTAGCAATTTCTAAATGAGAAGACTTAATATCACCATCTTTAGTAATAATAATTAATTTAACACCACAGTTGATAGCATATTCAATGATACTATGTCTATCACCAACAATTAAAATGCTATCACTATCCAATTTAATATTTTGAATAAATGTTGTACTTCTAAGCAATGCAACATTAATATTTCCTTTTATTTCATCATCAAATTTTAAAATTTCTTTACCATTTAGTGTTTCAACAATATTGTTAAAAGATGTATTTAATTTATCTGTACTATTACTAAGTTGATTTTTAGCAATATCTTTCATAGAAACGATACCAAGCATTTTCTTATCTTTATCAACAATAGGAATAGTGCTTAAATTTTGATCCATCATATAATAATAGGTATTATAAATAGACTCATTTTCTTCAAAATAAATACCTTTTTTATATTTAATATCTTTTATTTGTAATTTAACATCATTTAAAAATTCAGGTTGTTTAACACCAAAATAATCTAAAACATATTTTGTTTCTTTATTTATTTCACCAAGTACCATAGGAACTGTATTTTCTTTTAATTGATTTTTTAAATATGAAAAAGCAATTGATGCAGTAACACTATCAGTATCAGGGTTTTTATGACCAAAAATATATGTTTTTTCCACAATAATTCCTCCTTAAAATAATACAAAGTTATTATAACATAAAAATTGTTAAATTTTAGTATAAATTAATTATTTTAAAACAAAATATTTATTAGAAAGTGAGGAATATAATGAAAGCAACTGGTGTAGTTAGAAGAATTGATGAACTTGGTAGAATTGTTATACCAAAAGAACTTAGAAAAAATTTAAGAATAAGAGAAGGAGAAAATATTGAGATATATATGGATGAAAATTCTAATATAATTTTAAAAAAATTTTCATCATTAAAAAATATAAATGAGGTTGCTGATTATGTAACTAATTCTATAAATAAAGTAACTAAACTAAATACAATGATAATAGACAGTGATAGTGTTGTATCATACAGTGGTAATAATAAAAAAGAATATGTAAATAAATATATAAGTAAATACTTACAAAATATATTAAATGAGGGTAAAAATATTAATAGTGAGAATCAAAAAGAAATGACAGAATTAATTTCTAATAAAGAAGATGATATGTATAAAGTTATTAGTTTAATAAAACAAAATGGAGATATATATGGTGCTTTAATAATATTCTCTTTAGATGAAGAAATTACTAAAGAAAATGTACAAATAATTGACACTTTTTCATCCTTTTTAGCAAATTATATTGAATAATTAGAGTAATTATGGTATAGTACGGTTAATAAATACAGTGAAGAAAAGAGTTTTATGTATCTTATTCAAAGAGAATTTGCACGTGGTGAAAGCAAATAATAAAGACATAAAATAAATGGTTTCGGATTGTAGTCTAATCGATATGTAGGTTAGAACGTAAGGTAAAGTGCGTTAAACGAAAGAGATATAGTTTTAAACTATAAATTAAGGTGGTACCGCGTTTTAAACGTCCTTATATGAGGATGTTTTTTTGTTTTAGGAGGCATTATGGATAGATATTTTGAAAAGATAAGTTATGAACAATTTAAGAAAGATATAAAAGATGATATCAATCTTTATAAATCATATAATATACCAAGCCGTGCAACTAAAAATAGTGCTGGATATGATTTTACATGTATAGAGGAATTTACTATTAAACCAGGTGAAATAAAAAAAATACCAACTGGTATAAAGGCTAAAATGGAAAGTGATGAAATGTTACAGTTATATGTAAGAAGTAGTTTAGGTTTTAAATATAACATTAGGCTTACTAATCAAGTAGGGATAATTGATAGTGACTACTATAACAATAAAGATAATGAAGGACATATTTGGTATAGTATTCAAAATCATGGCGATAAAGAAATTACTTTTAAGAAAGGCGATAGAACAATCCAAGGAATTTTTACAAAGTATTTACTTACATCAGATGATAAGTTAAATAATAATGAAAGAATTTCAGGTTTTGGTAGTACAAATTAGGAGGAATAAAATGGAAAAGAATTTTTATATTTCAACATCAATCGCATATGCGTCAGCAAAACCACATATTGGAAATACATATGAAATTGTTTTAGCAGACGCTATTGCAAGATACAAAAGATTAACAGGATATGATGTATATTTTCAAACAGGTACAGATGAACATGGTGAAAAAATACAAAAAAAGGCTATAGATAAAGGTTTACAACCACAAGAATATGTTGATGAAGTGGCTTTAGAAGTAAGACATATTTGGGATGTAATGAATGTAAGTTATGATAAGTTTGTAAGAACGACTAATCCTTTACATGAAGAGGTAGTATCAAAAATATTTAATAAATTATATGAACAGGGAGATATCTATAAAGGATCATATGAAGGATTATATTGTATTCCATGTGAATCTTTTTGGACAGAATCACAACTAGTAAATGGATGTTGTCCTGATTGTGGTCGTGAAGTTGTAAAATCATCCGAAGAGGCATATTTCTTAAAATTAAGTAATTATGCTGATAGATTAGTAAAATACATGGATGAACATCCTGATTTTATAGAGCCTGAATCAAGAAAAAATGAAATAGTCAACAATTTTATTAAACCAGGTTTACAAGATTTATGTATATCAAGAACATCATTTGATTGGGGTATCCCTGTATCATTTGATAATAAACATGTTATATATGTATGGCTAGATGCTCTTACAAACTATATTACTTTCTTAGGTTATGATCCAATTTCTAATAACAAGAATTTTTCAAAATATTGGCCTGCTGATGTACACTTAATAGGAAAAGATATATTACGCTTTCATGCTATATACTGGCCTATTATATTAATGGCTTTAGATTTACCACTTCCTAAGAAAATATTTGCTCATCCATGGTTATTATTTGGTAATGATAAGATGAGTAAATCAAAAGGAAATATTGTTTATGCTGATGATTTGGTTAGCATATTTGGTGTAGATGCGGTTAGATATTATATGCTTCATGAAATACCTTTTTCAAGTGATGGTACATTTACATATGATCTTTTAATTGACAAAGTTAATTCTGATTTGGCAAACATTTTAGGTAATTTAGTTAATAGAACAATAAGTATGGCTCATAAATACTTTGATGGTGTTGTAGAAGAGCCAGGTGAAATCCTTGATATTGATAGAGAATTAAGAAATTGCGTTTTAAGTACACCAGAAAAAATAGAAGAAAAAATGAATAATTATCGTATTGCTGATGCAATGGATGAACTATTTGAAATATTTAGGAAAAGTAATAAATATATAGATGATACAATGCCATGGGTACTTGCTAAAGATGAAACACAAAAAGATAGATTAAAAACGGTTATTTATAATCTATTAGAATCTATTAGACATGGTGCTGTTCTTTTACAAGCCTTTTTACCTGATACTGCTAATTTAATATTTAAACAATTAAATACAAATAATAATGGTTATGAAACATTAAAAGATTATACAGGTATGGATTTTGGTATTAAATTAAGTAATCCAGAGCCTATATTTATGCGTATTGATAAGGAAGAAAAATTGAAAGAAATTGCTGAAAATAGAAAGGATAATTGTAAATAATTGTTGTATAAATACTGTTGTTTATGTATAATTATATCAAATGGAGGTAAATTATGAAGTTTAATAGTTTTGATGAAGCTACAGAAAAAGAACTTGAAGAATTATATTTATATCGTGTTGAGGCTATAGAAAAATTATATCCTAATTTAAGTAATGAAAAAAAGATTTGCATGATAGAGGCAGAAACAAAATTGTTTTGTGAGTGGGCAAAATTACTTAATGAAGATATAAAGCAATGGAAATGGGAGAGAAAGTTGATATTTTTCTCTATATTAGGTGGCGGATATGATGAAAAAACAGATACATGTAAATTTGGACCATATGTTTTTGAATTACCAATTTTACGATACGATCAAAGATGTGTATTAGAATTGCTTGGTAAGGTAGAAGCATACGACAGAAATACATCCATATACACATTATCAAAAAATGCTTTTAGAGAATATATATCAATATTGAAGAAATATGACAAAAAAATATGTTCAAAAGGTTTTCTTGCTTTTGGTAAATGGAGAAAATATAATTCTGGTAGCAAGGAAGATGCAAAAAAATTATATACTTCTCTTCAAGGATATGAAACCGGTTGGGATGTAGCAGAAAGTGAAGATACAGCAATAAGTTGGTTGTGTTCAGGATTTCTTGGTCATTATAATATTTATGTTTTTTATACATTAGATGAAAATGATAAATATGAAATACCTAAAATATTCATTTACATAAATAAAGAAACTAGGTATATTGAAAATATAATGGGAGTAGATGATTCTAAAGGGTTTGATGATGAGATGAATGATGTAATGAATGATGCAGTAGAGGATTTTTTAGATAATGAATTTCCAGTTCCAGATGAGATACATCCTATAGTAAGAAAAAATGCTTTGGAAGAATTTAAGGATTCTAGAATGATACCTTATTTAATTAGAAAGACAAATCGAAATGAGGAATTGACAAAGGAAGAATATATGTTTCTATATGAATCAATGTATCGAAATGGTGGACCTGTTATTTGTAAGGACAGGCGAATAAGAAAAATGCTTGAAGAAAATCCAATTAAAAATAGAGATATTGCAATAGAAATATTATCAAAAGGAGGATATGCATATATTTTAATGTTTGTAAGTCAAGAATTACAAGATGATTTTGAGGTAGTTAAGTTGGCAGTAAGTAGTGATGGAAATACATTAAAATATGCTAGTCCTAGATTGAGAGAAGATGCATATCTACAACAAATTGCAAATGGTGAAAGTCAGATTGAACAAGAAATTCCGTTTCATGGAAAAACAAAATAATTAATATTGAGTATATTAAAAATGTTTTAGATAGTTTAATAGGAATTATTTGTAACAAAATTATAAAACCTGTTGGAGAGATAACAATAAAAAATTTTATCTCTTTTTTTGTAAAATAAATGTTAATTATCTAATATTTTAAAAAGTACATATGTTTGAGAAATAACAAAAATTTATACTATCATATAATTTTAATATAAAAAAATTACTTAGTTAAATACGTTATAAACTCATTATTTCCTTAATTACTACTTACATATATTATACAAGTAAGTGAAATTATGGAAATAATAAATAAAAAAAGAGTTGGTGTATCTACTAGTGAAGGATTAAAAGAAGTTTTAGAAAATGATAATGAATATGGATTTATATATTTAATGGATAATATTACTTTAAGTAGTGGAATTAAGATAAATGAAAAAAAATAGTGATAGATGGTGCTTATAATAGTAATAGATATACTTTAACTGGTATGAATAGTACAGAGATGGCAGATACTATTGTGGCTGTTACAACTAATAAAGAGGTTGTCATAAGAAATATGAATATTAATTATACCAATACTTATGGAGTTGTCTATGTGCCACTAGATTCTAATTATA
>ERZ825896.1879-NODE-1879-length-21837-cov-4.248783_pt1 | contig 21837 bp, 15 predicted proteins | sample MGYA00519858_ERZ825896 | MGnify/ENA primary metagenome ERZ825896 (study PRJEB31778, sample SAMEA3449214) | human gut metagenome | biome: human gut; feature: human-associated habitat; material: faeces | place: United Kingdom | collected 2010/2012 ...
AAGCCTTACAATTGATAAATGCACGATCCCAGGCTTTTCCATCTGCTGTTTTCGCATTTTTTAAGCCAGTCACACTCTTAAGATTTGGATACCCACGTGTGCATTTTCCGTCATTATCGTATTCCGTTTCAAACATCCCCGATTTAACCGTTACATCAGCTCCGCCAAAATCAACTGTTTTCAGTCCGCTGCAGCCATTCAAAGCCGTTTCTGCAACTGTTGAATTTTCACCGAATGTAATCGATTCTAAAGCAGTACATTCATTAAATGCATACTTTTCAACCGTAGCATTTTCAAGTCCGGTTACCGATTTCAAATTTTTATAGCCATTGAACATATAACTTTCAAGCGTAACGCATGCTCCACCAAAATCAATCGATTCCAACGCAGTGCAACCACTAAAAATGTCTTTGGCAATGGATGTTACGTTTTTATTCAAAACGACTGACTTTAACATTTTGCAGTCTTTGACTAACCCCCAAGGAATGCTTGTGACTTTCAAGAGCTTGATAGATTCAATATTGCACCCCTCAAATGCCCTCTGACCAATTTCTGTCGCCTTCGCAAGGTCAACCTTTCCAGACAACGCAGAACAACCAGCAAACGCAGATGCTCCAATCGTTGTAACATTCGGAAAGGAGACATTTGTCAATGCTTTACATCCCTGGAAAGCTGAATTGCCAATCGACGTTGCAGACGTCAACAACAGATCCGACGTTGCAGATTCACATCCGTAAAATGCATAATTCCCAATTTTTTCAGCTCCCTCTAATCCGGTAATCGTTTCAAGGTTTTTACACTGGTAAAATGTGCTTGCACCTAAAGTAGTAACGCTTTCAGGAATATCAACAGATTTGATATTCGCACGTACACAAGCTTCTTCACCAAATTCCTTCAGCGTTTCAGGAAACGTTATTGTTATCGCACGCGGAACAGGCCGCTGTTCACCTCCAATTTTGTTTATAAAATGGAATGCCCTGTCTCCGATTCTAGTAATACCTTCTCCCACTTTGATCTCTGTAATGTCTTCCAGAAAATCCTTCCATGGGCGAGTATCCTCTACACCTTCTTTTGTCCAGTTAGCATAATCCGCCATTGCTCCTGATCCTGAGATCGTCAGCGTATACGTTGGATTGGCAGCGTCATTATTATTCTGTTCCAGTTTCCATTTTACATCCGATCCTGTCGCTCCACAGTTCCCGGACATCGCAGTACTTGTCGCACCGCTTGCCGCGCCGCCCGTCTCATCCGCGAAACTAAACGACGGGATCATGGTCACCAGCATCATCAGACTCAGCATCAGTGCCAGTACTAATTTTTTCTTCTTCATCGTTTTATCCTTTCAACTCTACTATAACTACCGTTTTATTGCTATTCACCGCTGTCACCATGGTTACCTGTCATACGCTGCGCGCCCCGGTCTCTTCGCCGCTTGTTCTGGTAATACAGGCTCCGGCTGATCCCTGCTATCTCGCAAAGATGGGTCACACAGTTCCGGCATTCTTCCTTCTCTGCCACGTCGCTTATGATCTGGCAGATCACCTCATGATCTCTTCCCTCCGGGCTTAACTGGATGCCTCTTCTGCAAAGCTCCCGAAAAAACTCCACTTCCGCCCGCAGCATCCGTATGGTCTTTTCCTGCTCTCTGCATTGGTCTACAAGCTTCCTCTTATTGCTTTGGGTCTGCTCCGGGTCGTACGCCTGCTCTTCCCCATCTTTTCCTTTATGCAAAACAGCCTCCCGGCTTCCCAGCGTCCCGCTTTCATAAGATCCCTTCCAGCGGGCACAAGCTCTCTCGATCCTCTTCGATCCCAGCATGTCGATATCGAAGCCCGCATCCCGAAAGATCTGCACCGGGCGTCTTCCTGCAGTATATTCTCCCATAAAGAGCTGCTTGAATTCTCTGGAATAGGAGATACTCGTCCGGTTAACATCTGTCACATATGGATTTTGAAGCAGGCGATCCATCTCTTCTTCGGTGAATCTCCCTCGCCCCATGCAAAGCCCCCTTTCCTTTTTTCTTTGACAAAATGAATATTTTGTCCTCGATCTAAAGCATTGCAATAACTAAAGATCCGCTGTGTTTAAACATCAGGCGTCCTGATCTTGACTGATCATCAGGATTTTTTACAAAAAAAGAATGCAGGATGAAAAAAGTCTGATTAGAAATGCTTTCAGGCATGATAAAAAATCGTTCTGATTTTCCTGGAACGATTCTTTGTCATACGATAATACAGAAAGATAATCCCCTCTAAGTTAACAAAACTTATCTGGAATTTACATGTTACTGCTTGCAGATAGTAGGGGGGTATGGTAATATAGTATTATTAATTAAGTAGTAAATTAGTCAACATTTACAGAAAAGAGGACAAAATATTCATTTTGTCCTCTGCACCAGCCCAAGACGGGCTATTTTTTTTGCATAAACATCTTCCGTGGATACCAGATAGATCCGCGTGGTCTCGATGCTGCTGTGGCCCAGCATATTGGCAAGAGCTGAAATATCACGGGAAGCACGGTAAAAACACCGGGCAAAGAGATGACGCAGATTATGAGGAAACACCTTTTTCCTGGCGACGCCTGCTGCCCCACAGAGAGCTTTCATCTTCGCCCAGATCTGTCTTCGATCAAGCCGTCTACCGCCTGTCGTCAGGAAAAGCTCCCCTGATCCGATCCCCTTTTTCCGGGCATATTTCTGCAGCTTCCGACAAAGCTGCCCCGGGATCAGGATCATTCTCAGTTTTCCTTTTAAATAGATCTGCGTCCTGCCCTTTGTAGCGGCTTCCCGCGTGATATAGCGCACTTCGCTGACCCGGATCCCCGTAGCGCATATGGTCTCCATCAAAAGCGCCATCTGCTCATCACCTTTTCTGCGTGCGGCGGAAATCAGCTTTTCATATTCTGTTTTCGTCAACTCACGGTCACTGCTGCGAAAAAAAGACTTTTGCAGCCGGATCGCCTTGATACGAAGATCCTGCCAGCACATAAACTTGAAATACGTATTGACTGCAGCCAGCATAGAGTTGACCGTCGATGGGGCGCGACCGCTTTGCAGGAGATACTGTTTCCACCGGACGGCAGTGTCCTTGGTGACCTCGCAGCAGGAAAATCCTGACGGAACGGAGCTTTGATCCTCGATCCAGGCAGCAAAATTCTTCACATCCCGCATATACTTTTCGATCGTTCCTTCACTTCGCTCCTCCTGCTGCAGGAATCCTTGAAACCGGATCAGACTCTCCTCTGTTACATACCGATTTTCACTCATGATATAACCTCCCGTTTTTGCCTCACTATAGGGGATTTCGACTGGAATGGCAAGGGGAGCAAACCTTTACGTTAACGTTAAAGTTTTGCGGGTTTTCCCATGACTTCTTAAGTTTTAAGGCTGTTTGAGGTGAAATTTCCTTGACTTTACCGCAGGGGCAAGGTGTATAAGAAAAATGTTACAGGCAATCTACACAAAATAATTGCAACGGTTACAGACATGGAGGTAAGAATGTTAAACGTATCAAAACGGACAGCTTATATGATCCTGGCGATATCCATCGTCGTCGAGGTCATCGGAGATGCCATGCTGACGGCATCCCACGGATACGATCATGCACTGCTGGGGATCGCAGCTATCATCGCTATCGTATTTTCCTTTTTCCTGTTTTCCAAAATCCTGCATATTATCGATCTACCCATCGCTTATGCGACCTGGTGCGTAGTCGGGACACTGGCGTGCACACTGTTGGGCGTCTTTTTCTTTCACCAGCACCTTTCGCCCATCGGCTGGATATCGATAATCATTCTGGCTGCCGCCACCTTCACCATGAACATGTGGGGAACGCCTGCCGAGGATCCTGAAAACGCCGAAACAGAAAGCAGAGAAACAGCAGAAAACACAAATGACGCAAATAGAGAGGAGAATGGATCATGCTAAATTCATACATCTTGCTTGCCATCTCTATCCTGGCCGAAGCGATCGCATCTTCCGTCATAGTGGCCACGAAAGGCTTTACAAACCCAAAACCGACCATCATCTGCATGCTGGGATACTCTATAAGTTACGGGCTGTTTGGCATTGCCCTGCTGGGAATCGATCTTGGGATCGCCTATGCCACATGGAGTTCTGTCGGCATCATCGTGACTTCCTGTGTCGGCTATCTCTTCTATAAACAAAAGCTGACGAAAATCGGCTACATATCCCTGTTGGTGATCATGATCAGCACCATCACATTGAATCTGCTGGGATAGTATCTTCGCAGCCGCAACCGGTCTTTTACTTATCCGCAAAAAACGACCCCTAAAAGATATTCCATCTCTCAGGGATCGTTTTTCGTTTATGATAATCCTATTGTACTATCAATATTCAGAATCTTACAGCGTCCAGTCTGTAATGTGAGTGTGGAGCAGTTCGTGAGCTCTCTTGGAAAGAGGTTCGCCCAGGAACTCCTTGTAGGCCAGCTGCACCGTCGGATTCTCGTGGGAGAATCGGATGGGGGCCTTGGCATCCAGCGCCCACAGCATATCCCCGCGCGGGGAGGCCATCTCCCGATTGTCGTGAATCGGCTGGCCGCCGCCGCCGGCGCATCCGCCCGGGCAGGCCATCACCTCCACGAAATCGTAATCCGCCTGGCCGGAATCCACCGCCTCCATCAAGGCACGGGTATTACCCAGTCCGCTGACCACAGCTACCCGCACCTCTCCGGCGCCTGGAATGGTAAAGGCCGCCTCTTTCCAGGGCTTGTCGCCGCGGATCTCGGCAAAGGCGTCGGCATCCGGGTTCTTGCCGGTAACCAGATAGTAGGCGCTGCGCAGAGCAGCATCCATAACGCCGCCGGTGGCGCCGAAGATCACTGCCGCCCCAGTTCCGGTACCCAAGGGGCTGTCAAACTCCGCCTCTTCCAAATCAGCCGGAACCAGACAGTCGCTGCGGAACAGGCGGTTCATTTCGCGGGTGGTCAGAACCACGTCCACATCGGAATCCCCGCAGGCGTCCCTCATAGTAGGCAGTTCGCTCTCCGCTTTTTTGGCAGAGCAGGGCATGATGGAGACTACAAAGATCTTGTGGGGATCTACGCCTATCTTCTCCGCAAAGTAGCTCTTGGCCACGGCGCCGAACATCTGCTGGGGTGATTTGGCAGTGGACAGGCAGTCGGTGTAGCTGGGATACTGCGATTTCAGGAAGCGAACCCAGCCGGGACAGCAGGAAGTAAACATGGGCCAGCGGTGCTTTCCCCGGTGCGTAAATCGCTCCAGGAACTCGCTGCCTTCCTCCATGATGGTCAAATCCGCGGCAAAGTTGGTATCGAACACATAGTCAAAGCCCACGCGCTTCAAGGATGCGACCATACGGCCTACCGTCCCGGCAGCAGGATCCAGGCCAAAGCTCTCAGCCCAGGCCACCCGCACAGCGGGAGCCACCTGGACCACTGTGACGATCTCTGGATCAGCCAAGGCCCGCAAAACCTTATTGGTATCGTCCCGGACGGTGAGCGCCCCAGTGGGGCAGTGCGTCACACACTGCCCACAGAAGGTACAGTCCGTATTTTTCAGCTGACGGTTATAGGATACATCCACAGTGGTCCGGGCACCGGTACCCGCCACATCCCAGATATTCATCCCCTGAATTTTGTCACAGACCTGGACGCATCGCATGCACTTGATACATTTGCTGGCCTCCCGAACTACAGGAGCCTCCAAGTCCACCCGGGATCGCTCCGGTTTGACATAGTACGGCTGGAAGTGGATGTTCAGGTCGTGGGAGAGCTTCTGCAATTCGCAGTTTCCGCTGCGTACGCAGACTGTACAGGTGGAATCGTGTTGGGAAAGGATCAGGCGCAGGTTGGTCTTTCGCGCCTGACGGACCCGGGGACTGTTGGTGCGGATAACCATCCCCTCCGCCACCTCGCTGTTGCAGGCGGGCACTAGGCGCTCCGTGCCCTCCAGCTCCACCACGCACATGCGGCAGGCGGCAATTTCATTGATCTCCTTCAGATAGCACAAATGGGGAATGGGGATCCCCGCTCCCTCGGCAGCCTCCAGGATAGAGATTCCAGCCGGAACAGTAAGGACACGATCGTCAATCTTTATGGTTACCATTTTTCCACGCGTCCCCCTTTAAAAATTCCATATCCAAAGTGATCACAGCGCAGACAGCGGGACGATTCCTGCAAGGCCTCCTCGTCGGTCAGGCCGCACTCGATGCAGTGGAAGTCCTGCTTGCGCTCACCGGCCTCCCGCTCTGTGGAATTGACGCGTCCCCTGGGCCGCAGATCCATATAGCCGGGCATAGGAATCTGCACACCGGAGACAATCTCATGGTGAAATCCCAGATATTCGTCAATATTGGCGGCAGCAACCTTGCCAGCCGCAATGGCGCGGATGACCGTAGCCGGTCCGGTGACACAGTCGCCGCCGGCAAACACCCCCTCCAGATCGGGCAGACGGGTGCTGGAGTCCACCAACAGCGTGCCGCCCCGCTGGATTCGGATGCCGCTCTGTTCAAATCCCAGGGTTTCAATTCCCTGGCCAATGGCCACGATGATGGTGTCGGCGGGAATGCGCAGCTCCTCTGCCGAGGCGGCGCCGGGTCTGGGCCTGCCTTGTGCGTCCATCTCCCCAATCAGCTGCGGCTGGGTCCACAATGCGGTTACCCGGCCCTCCTCATCGGCGTCAATACGCAGGGGGGCCTGGAGGGTAAGCAGCTCCGCCCCCTCGGCCACCGCGCCTTCAATCTCTTCTGGCAGGGCGGTCATATCCTCCTGGCGGCGCCGGTACACACAGGTCACTTTTTTAGCGCCCAGGCGAATGGAGCTCCGGGTGACGTCCATGGCCACGTTGCCGCCTCCGATAACCACTACGTTCTGCCCCGTAAAGTCGGGCATGTCATTATCACCGATACGGCGCAGCATCTCCACGGCGGAAATGACGCCATGGCTGTTCTCGCCTGGTATCCCGGTCTTCTTGTCCGTATGGGCACCGATAGAGAGGTACAGGCAGTCGTATTCTTTCTTCAATTCATCAAAGGTAATATCTGTTCCTACCGTAATTTCAGTATGTACCTCAATGCCCAGGGACAGGATGGAGTTGATTTCCGCGTCCAGCCGCTCCCGCGGGAAACGATAGCTGGGGATTCCATACCGCATCATGCCGCCCAACTGCTTCTGCTTCTCATAGACCGTAACGCGATGACCCATCAGAGCCAGGTAGTAAGCTGCAGATAGGCCGCCGGGGCCGCCGCCTACAATCGCTACCGACTTGCCGGTAGCGGCGGCGGGCGTTGGCTGGGGCACATCCACGGCCCGATCCACCGCATACCGCTTCAATCCCCGGATATTGATGGCATCGTCCACCATATTCCGGCGGCAGCGGGCCTCGCAGGGGTGCTCACAGATATAGGCGCAGGCAGTTGGGAAGGGGTTGTCCTTGCGGATGAGGCGTACCGCATCGTCACAGCGCCCCTCCTTTACCAGGGACACATAGCCGGGGATATCTACGCCGGCAGGACACAGCGCCACGCAGGGCACAGGATTCTCCAGGCTGCCCAGGCAGCGGTGATGGAGGATATGCTCTTCGTAGTCATCGCGGAAGCCCAGCAGTCCCATCAGTACCAGCTGGGCTGCGTCAATCCCGATGGCACAGTCCGCCGTATCCACAATAACCCGCGCCGTCTTTTCGATGCGCTCCAGGATACGCAGCTCGGCCTCTCCCTCCAGCACCTCGCGAATCATATTGGAGAGCTGTGTCAGGCCAATCCGGCACGGCACGCATTTGCCGCAGGTCTGGGCCTGGCAGAGATTCAGAAAATTCAGCGCCATGTCCACCGGGCACAGCCCCGGCGGGCTGGCGGCGATCCGGCGCTCCATGTTGCGGTACAGCTGATCCACCACGTCCTGGGCCTGACTGGGGGTCTTTACATCCAGTCTGCTCATAATTCTCCTCCCTTGGAAAAGGCAGTAAATCCGGTCAGGTCCGATGTGCCCCGTTCGGATTTACTGCCTTCGATGCGTTTTGTCAATGCGACAATATTTTTCAAATTCTACTATAACAGCGCGCCTGCGTCAAGCCCAGCCCGCACCGCGTCACAAAATAGAGACAATAATACGAGCGGAGAGGACGACGCAGAAGAGAGCAAAGGGGTAAGTGGCAGCATAGGCGCTGGCGACGTCCTCGGTGCCGGAGGTGGCGATGAGGGCGCCCAGTGCAGGGGTGCTGGTCATGCCGCCTGTAATAGAACCAAGATTGTTGAACAGGCTCATGCGGAAGACATACCTGCCCAGGATGTAACCCACAATCATGGGGATGAGGGTAATCAGGGCGCCGTAGACAAAATAGGAAACCCTGACGTTGGAGATGAAGTTCACGCCGCCCGGTACGCCCGCGCCAATCAGGAAGAAGCACAGGCCCAGCTCGCGGAAGAACTTGAGCGTATCCTTCTTCATCCGGCAGTCAATGGGGCCGATATGGCCAAAATGCCCGATGATGAGGCCGGCAATCAGCGTGCCGCCGGAAGCCCCCAGGGAGAAATTGACGCCGGGAATTTTGATGCACCCGATGATGTTGCCAAAGACAATGGCCAGCACAAAGGGGAAAAAGCCGTAGGGGTCGATTTCGATCAGCTTGCGGGTGGTGTATTTGATCTCAATGGCGTTGGCAGCCACAAAGGTCTCCCGCTCCTTTTCCATGTCCACCTTGAGGATCTTGGGCAGCAGCTGTACAAAAAACACCACGCCCAGAACGCCGAACAGGTACCCGATGCCGTAGCCCGCCGTCACCTTGCCCTCGTTGGCGGCCACCTCCTTGGCCGCCGAAAAGCCCGGCGTACTGGTCAGCGCACCTGTCATCAGGCCCATCACCAGCGACGAGTCCACATTGGGGTCACGGCTGAGGAAAATCACCGCCACCGCCACCAGCGTACCGATGGCAATGATGACAATTCCCATCAGGATATACCCCAGTGACTTTTTGTTGAACGTCCGGAAAAACTTCGGACCTGCAATGAGCCCCACCGCCGTCACAAACATGGAGGTACCCATATTGGAGACCAGTGAGAACAGGCCGTTGGTTCCAGACAAAGTCGTCCCGTCGGCCAGCGTGGTGGACTGGGCCAGGAACAGAACAATATGTTTTCCGCCAATCGTAATATAGGGAATATAGCTGGCAATAATGCCGAAAATCAGTGCGATGAGCAGGACGCCTGCCGACCCAAGTGAGATCCCCTTGATGCTGATGCCTCCCACCAGATAGCCGACCGCCGCAATGAGAAAGATGATAAAGACTGTGGACATCAGGGAGGCCGTAATCCCTCCGAGGTATGCCATCCAAACCGCCTCCAGTTTCATTTTATTGACGCGCGGGACTCGCCTTCTTTCCGGGAAAAACAGTGGCAGAGTATGCCCCCGGCACTTGTCAAATAACCACTGAATCGCTCTTGTCCTGACAGAGAGCGGCTCAGTGGTTACCCGACTTGTGCCCTTGGCGGGGCTGCAGCTTCTCGCAGCCGGATATGGAATTACTTCTCCGGGTAGCTGTAGAAGCCCTGGCCGGTCTTCCGGCCCAGCTTGCCCTCCTCCACCATGCGGCGCAGAATCTCCGGCGGCTTCATGGCGGGGTCCTTGGTCTTTTCATAGATAGAGGACGTGGCGTAGTAGGTCACGTCCAGTCCCACCAGGTCCTGCAGCTCCAGGGGGCCCATGGGGTGCCCCAGGCCCAGCTTGGCCGCGGTGTCGATGTCCTCCGGGGTGGCCACGCCGTTCTCCACCATGCGCATGGCGTTCAGGCGGAAGGGGTACTGGAGGTAGTTGACCACAAAGCCGGGGGAATCGGGGGCCTGGATGGTCACCTTGCCCAGAGATTTGGCAAACTCATTGGCCTGCTCCGCTATCTCCGGGCGCACCATGGCAGTGTGGACAATTTCCACCAGCTTCATGGACGGCACAGGGTTAAAGAAGTGGATGCCCACCAGGCGCGTGGGGTCCTTCATGCCGGAGGCAATTTCAGCCAGAGACAGGCTGGAGGTATTGGTGCCCAGCAGGCACTCCCCGCTCACCAGGCCCTCCAGCTGCGTGAAGATGCTCTGCTTCACCTCCACCTTCTCCACCACGGCCTCCACAATCACGTCCCGGTCGGCCAGGTCTCCGATATTGGAGCTGTACCGGATATTCGCCAGGGTCCGGTCCATCTCCTCCTGCGCCATCTTCCCCTTCTCCACGCGCTTGCGCAGAGAGCTCTCAATGTGGCTCTTCGCCTTCTCCAGCTGGGCCTCCGCCACGTCGTAGAGCACCACGTCATAGCCGTTCTGGGCGCCGCACTGGCCAATCCCGTTGCCCATATTGCCGCTGCCCACTACGCCAAGTTTCTTCATCAATGCAAACTTCCTTTCTCCGTTCTTGGAACCGCGCCCTTACCGGCGCTCAAACGCCATGGCCATGCCCAGACCGCCCGCCACACAGATGGAGGCCAGCCCGTGCTCCGTGCCCCGGCGAAGCATTTCGTAAATCAGCGTCGTGCAGATCCGCCCGCCGGAACAGCCCAGCGGGTGCCCCAGCGCGATGGCTCCGCCGTTGACGTTGACAATCTCCGGGTTCAGACCCAGTTCCTTCACACAGGCCACCGACTGCGCCGCAAACGCCTCGTTGATCTCCACCAGGCCGAAATCGGACAGCTTCAGCCCCGTCTCCGGCGTGAGCCGGCTGAGCAGCTTGTTGGTGGCGGCCACAGGGCCCATTCCCATATACCGCGGATCCACGCCGGCCGCCGCCCCTGCCAGAATGGCCGCCAGCGGCTTCACACCCAGCTCCTTGGCCTTTTCCGCACTCATCAGCATCAGGCCTACCGCACCGTCGTTCCGCCCCGACGCGTTGCCCGCCGTCGTCACGCCCCCTTCAAAAATCGGACGCAGCTTGGCCATCTTCTCCGCGTTGGTGTCCCGCTTCGGATATTCATCCGTATCAAAACAGAGCGGCTCCGCCTTCCGCCGCGGTACGTACACTGGGGTTATCTCATCCTTGAAGCGCCCTGCGTCAATGGCAGCCACCGCCTTGTGCTGGCTCGAAAGCGCGAACGCGTCGCACTCCTCGCGGCTTACGCCGTACTTGGCCGCCACGTTGTCCGCCGTCTGTATCATGTTGAACGTCCCATAGATGGACTGCGGCTGGCTCTTCGGCTGGCTCTCCACGTTGGGGTCCACAAAAACCCCGTTCCCGTTGCCCACGCCAAACCGCGCGCCCCGGATGTAGAACGGCGCCGTGCTCATGCTCTCCACGCCGCCTACCAGCACCACATCCGAATACCCGCACTGGATCTGCTGCATCCCGCTGAGCATCGCCTGCATCCCCGAGGCGCACTGCCGGTGCACCGTATACGCCGGCGTCGATTCCGGCACCTGGATGGACAGCGCCGCCACCCGCGCGATGTTCGGCGCGTCCGTGCTCTGCTTGGCGTGCCCCGCTATCACCTCGTCTATGACAGCCTTCTCCACGCCGGACCGCTTCACTGCCTCCTCCAGCGCCACCGCCAGCAGTTCCTCCGGCTGCATCGCCTTCAATGTACCGCCGATCGACCCGATTGGCGTCCGCGCTGCCGAGACCACTACTACTTCCCGCATCTATGCTTCCTCCTATGATTCAATCGCTGCCAACTCCCTGCTCCAATCCGCAGCAGCCGGCGCGCCTTCCTGTTCTCCGTCTTTCCTGTGCCCGCTTTATATGCACCCGGCGGCGGGTGGAGTGAGTGAGTAAGTCGTACTCCCCCGCCGCCAGGTTACATAACTTTACTTGCCTTCCACTTGCCGTTCCCCGACTCTTAGTAGATTACTTCTTCCGATACCAGGGTCTGGAACTCATCCTTGGACATTCCCAGGAGGCCGCAGAATACTTCTTCGTTATTTTCGCCCAGCAGCGGAGACGCTTTCCGGATCGTGGCCGGCGTCTCGGACATCTTCCACGGGGGGCTGATAACAACCTTTTTGCCCATGACAGGGTGCTCCACCTCCAGCAGCTTGCCCCTGGCCTTCACATGGGGGTCGGAGAGGATCTCCTCGGCGCAGAAAGAGGGCATAGCCGCCACGCCGGCGTCCTGAAGCAGGTGCATCAGGTCATAGTCGGCATAGCCCATGGTCCACTCGGTCATGTGCTGATCCAGCTCGGCGCGGTTCTGCCAGCGGCCGAACATACCGTCGTACTTCTCGTCCTCAGCCCAGGCCGGATTGCCCATGGCGCCCTTCAGGGCCTGCCACTCCTCGTCGCTGCCCACGGCAATGCTGATCCACTTGTCGTCGCCCTTGCAGCGGTAGACATTGTGGGGCGCCATAATGGCATCCTGGTTGCCGCAGCGGTTGGGGGAGGTCCCATTCATGGTATACTCCATCAGCTCAGAGCCGATGAGGGAACTGACGCATTCAGAGGAGCTCAGGTCAATATACTGGCCCTCGCCGGTCTTCTGCCGGTGCAGAAGGGCGGCCAGGGTGGCATAGGCGGAGAGGGTACCTACCCGTAGGTCCATAACGCCGCTCATGGTATTAGGCTCGCCGCCCTCATAGCCGGTGAGGTAGGCCAGGCCGCCGAAGGAGGCGAAAATGGGGGCGTAGCCGGCATAGTGGCCATAGGGGCCGGAGGATCCGAATCCGGAGGAAGAGATCATAATGATGTCCGGCTTCACCTTTACCAGGTCCTTGTAGCCCAGGCCCAGCTTATCCATCACGCCGGCGCGCATATTCTCCACAACCACGTCGCTCTCGGCCACAATCCGCTTGGCGAGCTCCACACCCTTGGGGCTCTTCAGATCCAGAGAGATACTCTTCTTATTCAGGTTGGCGTTGTTAAAGATGGGGGACGCATTAAAGCCCTCGAAGTCGTCTCCGGTGGTAATGGAGCCCTGCCGGGTCTGATCAATGCGCTTTTTGCTCTCAATCTTGATGACCTCCGCTCCCATAAAGGAGAGGAGCAGCGTGGAATAGGGGCCAGCCCATACCCAGCTGAAATCAGCAATCCGAACGCCTTTTAAAGCTTCTTTGTTCATCAGATAACACCAGCCTCTCTGAGTTTCGTCAGGTCCTGCTTGGAATAACCCAAGCGGCCGCAGTACACATCCTCATTGTGCTGCCCCAGAAGCGGCGCGCCGCAGTTGCCGGTGGGTGCACCGTTGGTCAGCTTGAAGGGCAGGCCGGGATACATCAGCTTGCCGGCCACCGGGTGGTCAATCTCCACATAGAAATCCCGGGCCTTGGTCTGGGGAGACTTGAAAACCTGCTCGGCAGAACAGACCGGCGCGCAGGCAGTGCCCTCGGCCTGGATCTTGTCGAAGAGCTCGTCGGTGCCGTATTTCTTGGCCTCCTCGCTCAGATAGTCGGTGAGGACCTCAAAGTTCTTCTCGCGGGATTTGTGGTTGCTGAAGATCTCCTGCTGGGCCCACTCGGGGTTGCCCAGGGCGCGGACCACGCCCTGCCACTGCTTGTCGGGGTGAACCACCACCTTGACATAGCCGCCGTCCTTGCACTGGAGCAGGGTATCGCGCAGGCGGTTGATCTTCACGCGGCTGGGGCTCTTGCCCAGCTCGTAATAGCGGACGATATTCATACGCTCCAAGGCCATCTCGGCCTCCTGCTTGGAGATGTCGATGTACTGGCCGGTACCGCCGGCCTCGCGCCAGAACAGCGCGCCCAGAATGCTGACTGAGGCGCAGGCGCCCACGTCGCTCTCGCCCACATAACCGCCGCCCTTGAGGGGCTCGCGATCGGCATTGGGAGAGTTTGCGGGAAGCACGTAGCCGGCCCCGCTGGCGTGGTACATGTTCAGGTCATAGCACTTGTAATCGCGGTAGGGACCGTCCTGTCCAAAGGGCGTGATGGAGGCCATGATGAGACCGGGGTTGATCTCCCTGAGCACCTCATAGTCCAGGCCCAGCCTTTTCATCTCGCCCGGTGCGCCGTCCTCCAGCAGGATATCGGCCTGCGCCGCCAGCTTCTTGAAGATCTCCCGTCCCGTGGGAGACTCTAGATTGAGGGTCACGCCCATCTTGTTTGTGTTGTTGTAGAGGAAAACACTGGAACATTCAGGATTGGGCTCATTGTGGAGGAAGGGGCCATGCTTCCGGGCCACGTCGCCCTCCGGCTTCTCCACCTTGATCACCTCGGCACCCAGATCTGCAAGCAGCTTGGTGCAGTAAGGCCCTGCGATAAAACTGCAGTATTCCAGCACTTTGACTCCGCTCAGCGGTCCTTTTGCCATTTCACTCAACTCCATTCTTTACTGAAAGGTTTATCACAAGATTCCGTTGTTACAGCGGGATGTTGCCGTGCTTCTTCCAGGAGCGGTCATTCTTCTGCTTCTTGGCCAGCTGGCGCAGGCCCTTGATGAGCATGGGCCGGGTATCCCTGGGATCAATGATGTCCTCCACCCACTGCACCGCGCCGGCGTGATAGGGGAACTTGCCGAAGGTGGCCTTGTACTCCTCAATGCGCTGTGCCCGAAGCTCATCGGGGTTCTCAGCGCTTTCAATCTCCTTGCGATAGATGATGGCCACGGCTCCTTCCGGGCTCATCAGGCCCAGCTCGGCGGTGGGCCAGGCCAACAGCAGGTCGGAGCCCAGCGGCTCGGAGCACATGGCTGAATTACCGCCGCCGTAGGCCTTGCGGATGTACAGGGTAATCATGGGCACCGTGGCCTCAGAGATGGCATAGAGCACCTTTGCGCCATGGCGCAGGATGCCGCCATGCTCCTGCTCCACGCCGGGCAGGTAGGCCGGAGTATCCACAAAGAAAATCAGAGGAATGTTGAAGGCGTCGCAGAAGCGGATAAAACGCGCCTCCTTGTCGCTGGCGTTGATGTCGATGGAACCGGCCATGGCCTTGGGATTGTTGGCAATAATGCCGACGGTGCGGCCCTCCATGCGGCAGAAGCCGGTGATCATGTTGGGGGCGTAATCGGGCTTGAGTTCAAAGAAGTGGCCATCGTCCACCACATGGCGGATGAGCGCCTTCATATCGTAGGCGGCGCGTGGGCCCTCCGGGATGATGTTCAAAAGCTCCTCGTCCCGCCGCTCCGGATCGTCGGTGCACTCGTAAACAGGGGGCTGTTCCATATTGCTGGCGGGCAGGAAGCTGAGCAGCTCCCGTGTCAGGTTCAGGCAGTCCTCGTCGTTCTCCGCCACCAGGTCGCAGCAGCCGCTGACGGTGGCGTGCACCGTAGCGCCGCCCAGCTCCTGATCCGTGGTCTCCACGAACTGAGCCGTTTTGATGAGTGAGGGGGAGGCCACATACATGTGGCTGGTGTTCTTTACCATGATGACAAAGTCGGTCAGCGCCGGAGAATAGGCGGCGCCGGCGGCGCAGGGCCCCATCATCAGCGTAATCTGGGGAATGACGCCGGAGGACTGGGTGTGATAATAGAACATGGCCGGATAGCCGTCAAACATGCTGCGCGTCACGGCGTCCTGCACCCGGACGCCGCCCGAGTCCACCAGTCCTACGCAGGGCACCCGTTCCTCCAGGGCCCGGCGCATCACCTTGACAATCTTTTTGCCGGCCGTGCTGCCCATCGTGCCGCCCAGCACAGTAAAATCCTGGGCATAGACGTAGATGGGGCTGCCGTTGACCTCGCCGAAACCGGTAATAACGCCGTCGCCGGGCAGTTCCCGCTCATCGATGTCAAAGCCGGTCATCCGGGGCTTGGCCCACAGGTCCAGTTCTACAAACGTGCCGGGGTCCAGAAAAAGCTCAACCCGCTCCCGGGCGGTCAGTTTCCCTCGAGCGTGCTGGCGCGCAATGGCCTTGGCGCCGCCCCCCTGCATCAGCGCGCTGCGCCGCTGGGCCAGCTCCTCCAGCTTTTCTCGCATGTCCATATCTTAACTCCTTTCCATTCTCTTCGAAAAACATGACGGCCCGCTCCAAATGCTGGCGGATACCGGACGGCAATCGGGACCTCAGCCCAGTCCCCCTATCCCTATAACGCCAGACAGGGAGAGCCTTTCAGCATACCGCCGCTCTCCCAAAATCTCCTCCGATCATGTCCACCTGTTATCTTTACTTTACTACGCCTGGGCTTGACAGAGGAATGAGATTTATGATAACTTATCGTTAACTAAAAGTTTACATACAGATTACATACAGACTGAGGCGACTGAAGAATGAACGAACAGCAATTAAAGACCCTGTTAAAGACCGTGGAATGCGGCAGCCTCAGCAGAGCGGAGGAGGCTCTGTTTCTCTCCAAGCAGGCCATCAAGAAGCAAATCGACTCTCTGGAGGAGGAGATCGGCTTTACGCTGCTGCTGCGCAACCGCCAGGGCATTTCCCTGACCCCTGCCGGCGAGGAGTTCTGCCAGGGTGCAAAACGAATTCTGGGCGAAATGGACGCGGTCACTGAGCGATGCCGCGAACTGGCCTATAATAAGCAGACCATCCGCATTGAAAACCCCTACCATCCCCGCCTGCTGCTGGAAAACGCCTTTAATGAATTCGCCCGCCGCTTCCCCTATGTCAAGCAGCAGGTGATTATGCAGACCAGCAACCACTTCGTGGAAGATATTCTCAACGATCGGGCCGATATCGCCGAGGGCACCTACCGCCCTGAACTGGAGAACTCCGGCATTCGGTATACCAAGCTCTTTCCCATGCCCTACAAGTGCCTTATGGCCCCCGGCCATCCGCTGGCGGGAAACACGACCATCCGCCCGGAAGAGCTGTCCGGCAACCATGTGGGCCTGCTGAGGAAAAACATTCAGCTCACCAAACAGCTCCATGAGTGCTGCCACGACCTCACGATGGAGGTCTTCATGCGCAACGATCTGCAGAACATCATCAACATCTGCTACAACAACGGCGTCTTTATCTCCAAGGCCTATTTTGTCAACTCCATGCAGCCTCTGGTGGCCATCCCCCTGGAGACCGACTTCGTGCCCATGGGTGTTATCCTGCACCGGGAATCTCCCTCGCAGGTGGTGAAGGAATTTTTGAAGGTGGTCCACGACCTGTATCCCCAGAACGGCACCGCGTTGTAGTGCTGCTGCACGCCCCCGTCTCTCCGCTTCGAATCCTCCGGGAAGGACGTGAAACCCATGGCAAAGGACTCGGCCGTCCCGCAGCCGGCGGCCAAACTGATTGAACTGCAAAACGGCGAGGTATTCCGCCTCAAGGTCCCCATGGAGCTGCCCGCCAGGCCGGGCGGACGCCCGGCTTTCTCCGGCTCGGTCAACAGCTACCTCATCCGCGCCCCGAAGGGCCGGTGGGTGATTGTGGATCCCGGCCTCTATACTGCAACCGGCATTGCGGGCTGGAAAATGGCCATTGACCTTCTGCAAATCGCTCCGGCGGATGTGGAACGTATTCTCGTGACTCACTATCACTCTGATCACGCCGGCATGGCCGGGTGGTTCGGCGCCTGGACCAGCGCCCCTGTCCATATGCACCCTGCAGATACCGCCGCCTTCGCCGTGGAATGGGGGGACCGGAAAAAGAACGTGTCCGATACCATAGCCCAGATGCGCGCCTATGGCATGGACGGCCCCTCTGCCGCCCTGGCTGAGCGGCAGACTGAGGAGCGCACCCGCTTCATCTGCCCTTACGAGGGCTTTGCCCCCCTGGCGGACGGCGACCTTGTCCCCGTCTGTGAGGGAGCGCTGCAGGTCCTCCATGTACCAGGGCACACCGACGGCCAATGCGCTCTTCTCTGGCCTGAGCGGAGGCTTCTCTTTGCCGCCGACCTGCTGCTTCCCGTGACCTTTTCACCGGTATGCCTCCACCACTTTGGCGATCCCGACCCGGTGGGAACCTTCCTGCACACCCTTACCTCCTTTCAGCGGCTGGATCTGTCCGGCTATACCGTTCTTCCCGGCCACGGCTGGCCCTTTGAGGACCCGTTGGGCCGTGCGGCTCTGGAGTCCAGATTCTATCAGGAGCGGGCTGAGTGGTGCCGTGCGCAGTGCGCCCAGGGACTGGATACCGCCTGGAAAATCGCAAAAAAGCTTCACCGTGAAGGCGGCGGCAAGCGGTATCTCCGCTCCATCATGTGGGAGACGATGGCCCATGTGGAGTATTTGGCCAGGAACGGCCGGCTGACCCGGCAAATCAGGTCGGGCAGAATCTATTTCTCGGCGTGAATCCGGCCCATTTTTTGTTGACACCACGGACAAATTCCCCTATAATAAGATTCTGTTCGGAGTGCTGTTCCGAGGTGACCCCCGCCTCACCGGCCTCCGCCCTATCTATGGGGGTGAATTCGGCCTGGTGGCCGGCGCGGACTTCAAATCCGTCTGTAAGGCGGCAGCCCCGTCTTTGGTGTGTTCGATTCGCACTCATCCCCGCCATAAACACCTTCGCTGCTCCTGTGCGCAGGGGCAGCGTTTTGGTATGCGCCAAAATCTAACGCGGGAGGACTGCTCATGGATTATTCTCTTCTGCCCAAAGTGGACCGGGTCGCCGACGAGGCTGAGCGCCGGCTTCTCTCCGCAGGAGAGGTTTGCAGCCGGCGGCTGATTACCGACGCGGCCCGCTCCGCCATCGCCGCACTGCGGGCACCGGGCCAAACCGGGGCGTACGCCGACCGTGAGGCCCTGTTCCAGCGCGTCGTTCTGGACACGTTGGCCCTCTGCCGGCGCGCTGCACGCCCGTCACTGCGCAGGGTGATCAACGCCACCGGCGTGGTGCTCCACACCAACCTGGGCCGCGCTCCTCTGGCGCCCGAGGCGGTCAGCGCCGCGGCGGCAGCGGCGGCAGACTACTGCAGCCTGGAGCTCAACCTGGAGACCGGCAGGCGAGGCAGCCGCTACGACCATGTCTCCGCCCTGCTGCGGACCTTAACCGGCGCGGAGGACGCCCTTGTCGTGAACAACAACGCAGCCGCAGTTCTCCTGGTGCTGGACACTCTGGCCAGGGGAGGAGAGGCGGTGGTCTCCCGGGGACAGCTGGTGGAGATCGGCGGCAGCTTCCGCATTCCCGAGGTGATTGAGCGCGGCGGGGCCGCGCTGCGGGAAGTGGGCGCCACCAACAAAACGCACCTGCGGGACTATGAGGCCGCCATCAGCGAGGTCACCTCCTGTCTCCTCCAGGTCCACCCCAGCAACTTCCACATGGAGGGGTTTGTGGAGGAGGTGCCTACGGCAGATCTGGCCGCGCTGGCCCATACCCACGGCCTCCCTCTGATTTACGACCTGGGCAGCGGCTGTCTCCACCCCTTTGCCGAGACCGGGATAGGCCGGGAGCCGCTGCCTGCGCGCATCCTGGCCGACGGCGCCGACGTGCTCACCTTCTCAGGCGACAAGCTGCTGGGCGGCCCGCAGGCGGGTATCATTGTGGGGCGCAAAAAATATTTGGCGCCCATTAAGAGCAACCCGCTGATCCGGGCTCTTCGGGTGGACAAGATGACGCTGGCCGCACTGGAGGCCACGCTGATCCTGTACCGGGATGGCCGCGCCCCGGAAATCCCGACGGTCGCCATGCTCTCAGCCGATCCGGAGCGCCTGCGCGCCAAGGCCGTACGCCTGCTGGACGCATTGGAGGGCTGTCCCGCTCGAATCGCACTGTCTGAAACGGCGTCTCCAGTCGGCGGCGGCTCCATGCCAGACGTGAGGCTCTCCGGCTGGGTCGTGGAAATCGCACCCGAAGCTGGGAATGTGGACACCTTTTTAGCCCGGCTCCGGGATCAGACCCCCGCCGTGCTGGGCTATATCCGGGAGGACCGCGCCTGCTTTGACCCTCGGACCATCCGTTCCGAAGACCTGGATGAAACTGCACGTCTGATAAAGGAAGCGCTGCTATGAGTCACGAACATATCATCGTCGGTACCGCCGGCCACGTAGACCACGGAAAGACGCTGCTGACCACTGCGCTCACCGGGGTGGACACCGATCGCCTGCCCGAGGAGAAAAAGAGGGGTATGACTATCGTCCCCGGCTTCGTCCCTCTGGATCTGAAGAGCGGGCGGCGTCTGGGCCTCATCGACGTCCCCGGTCATGAGCGCTTTGTCAAGAACATGCTGGCCGGCGTGGCCGGTATCGACATGGCCCTGCTGGTTGTCGCCGCCGACGAGGGCGTTATGCCCCAGACGGTGGAACATCTGAACATCCTCCATTTGCTGGGGGTGAGCAAGGGTGTGGTAGCCATCACCAAGTCCGACCTGGTGGATGAGGAGTGGCTGGAGATGGTCCGGGAGGAGGTGGCCGGTCTTCTCTCACATACCGCACTGAAGGACGCCCCTATTCTGGACGTGTCCGCCTTCACCGGTCACCATATTGACGATCTGAAAGATCTTCTGGACCAGGTAGCCGCCACTGTTCCCGAGCGCCCCTCCTCCGGCCTCTGCCGGCTGCCGGTGGACCGCGCCTTTACCAAGCAGGGGTTTGGAACCGTTGTTACAGGCACCCTCTGGTCGGGCCATATTGAAAACGGCCAGCGCTTGGAACTGCTCCCCTCCGGCGAGGAGCTCCGTGTCCGCACCCTCCAGGTCCACGACACGCCTGTGGAGCGCGCCCTGGCAGGTCAGCGGACGGCGGTCAATCTGGCGGGGCCCGGCGCCGACAGGGCCGTCCCCGGCTGCTGGCTGGCCGAGCCGGGCCTCCTGCGCGAGAGCTACCGGCTGGATGTCTCCCTGGATCTGCTCTCTGATGCCAGAGCTCTGGCACAGCGGACCCGGGTGCGGATCTTCCACGGCACCTTGGAGGTGCTGGGCAGAGTACGCCTTTTGGACCGCGAGACGCTGGAGCCCGGTTCTTCCTGTCTCTGCCAGCTGGAGCTGGAGGCCCCCCTGCCTCCGCTGCGGGGCGACCGAATCATCCTTCGCTCCTACTCCCCTATTGTCACCATTGCCGGTGCCACCGTGCTCGATCCGAATCCCCCCCGCTACAAGCTCAGCGACCCCAACACCATGGCTGTCATCGGGCGCAAGGCCCGGCTGGACACGGGCGAAGGGCTGCTGACCATTCTGGAAGAGGGGGCCTCCCTTCTCTCCCTGGCCGCGCTGTCCCAGGCCGCCCAGCTTCCCGAGGAGGAGACCTGCGAGGCGGTGGACGCCCTGCTGGAAGCCGGGCGGCTTCTCTCTCTGAGCATTGACGGCACCGTCCAATACGGCTCTGCCGCTCTGGACAGGCGCTGGCAGGAGCAGATGCTGGAGCTGCTGGGGGGATATCACAAAAAATATCCTCTCCGCCGCGGAATGCCGGTAGCCGAGCTGCGTCAGCGGGTGTTTGAAAAGCTCTCTGTTAAGCAGCTGTCCGCTCTGCTGGAGCGCTATGCAGACGAGGGACTGATTGTTCTGCTCTCCGGCTCTCTGGCCGCCCGGGCCGATTTCCCCAACACCCCCACCGCCCGCCAGCGCGCAGACCTGGAAGCCCTGGAACAGGCTTTTCTGGATAACAAATTTATGCCGCCGGACTGGGACGAGGTTGTCTCTGCGCTGCATATCGCCCCCGTCTGGGCCGCCGAGTATCTGAACTGGCTGTTGGAGAACGGCAGGCTCACCCGGGTCGGTGATCTGATGTTCTCTTCCCAGGCCGTACAGGAGGCCGAGGCGCTTCTCCGCGCCAATTTCACCACCTTCACCATGGCGCAGGCCCGGGATCTCCTGGGCTCCACCCGCAAGTACATGCAGACGCTGCTGGAGTTTTTCGACGCCCGCAGGCGCACTGTGCGTGAAGGGGATTTTCGCCGGTTCCTCGGCTGAGACAGAGGGAGCGTATCACACATGGAATTCCGTCAGCTTGAAATCTTTGCCGCCGTTGTGGAGACGGGCAGCTTTTCCCGGGCCGGAGAGCGGATGTTTGTCTCTCAGCCCACCGTCACCATGCAGGTCAAAGCCCTGGAGGATGAGCTGGCACAGCAGCTGCTGGAGCGCAGCTCCCAGGGCGTGCGGGTGACGGCGG
>ERZ825896.1884-NODE-1884-length-21796-cov-4.037027_pt1 | contig 21796 bp, 20 predicted proteins | sample MGYA00519858_ERZ825896 | MGnify/ENA primary metagenome ERZ825896 (study PRJEB31778, sample SAMEA3449214) | human gut metagenome | biome: human gut; feature: human-associated habitat; material: faeces | place: United Kingdom | collected 2010/2012 ...
CCCCACCCCCTATGTAAACCAGAACCAGAACACCGCCAGCGGCACCTTCTCAGCCAACCTCGCTGCGGGCACTGCTATTACCAATAACGGCAAGACGGTAGGCATCGTGCAGAACGCGGGCAACGTCACCGTAAACTACCGCGACGCCTCCGGCTCCCAGGTATACGTAACCATAGGCAGCGTCTCCGGCTGGGTACCTGCAAGCGCCATCTCCAACCTCAGGAGCACAAGCTCCGGCTCCATCAACGTAGCCAACCTGCCCACCAGCGGCGGCGCCATAGGCGGCAATACCGGCTCCGAGGTAAGGGCATACGATACCGCAAAGAGCGCCGTATCCAAGGACAAGAATATCTACGTCCGCTCTACCGCCACCAGCTCCACCAAGGGCGCGACCAAGCTGCGCAATATGCGGGGCAAGACCTTCACCGTGCTGGGCACCGACAGCACCGGCAGCTTCCTGTATGTGGACTACAACGGCACCCGGGGCTTCGTCCGGGCTCAGGACTTCACCTTCACCAGCGGCAACGTGGTTGAGCAGAAGCCCAATACCAATACCAACACTAACAGCGGCAACGTGACCTCCAACAACACCGGCATGGCCGCCATAGGCACCCCCGCAGGCAAGGGCACCGGCTCCAGCTCCGAAAAGTGGGGCAGCATCAGCATACCCGGCGCGGGCACCTACCCCATCTACGGCAATTATATCGGCGAAAAGAAGGGCAAGACATACTATTACTATGACTATGTGCTCCGCAAGAGCTACTACTACGTACACACCACCACGGCCCAGGGCTCTCAGGTAGCGGTGGTAATGGGCCACAACAACCGCAAGAAGGTAGGCACCTCGAATTCCTACTTCCACAACCTGCACCACATCCAGAACGCCATACTGGGCAAGTCCAGCTGCGAAAAGTGCAAGGCGAGCTGCTCAGGCTACGGAAAGAGCATTTCCGCAAGCTGGGAGGGCAGCAGCAGCTGGGAGGTAGTGGCCTTCTTCGAGGTACCCAAGAACAAGGCGTATAAGAACATACTGCCCCAGATGGCTCAGCCCTGGAACTACACGACCTCACAGTACCTTTCCAGCGTGGCGTCCTATGTAAATACCTTCTCGGGCAAGAGCTGGGCGAACACCTCCGCCCTTACCGATAACGGCAAGTACATGATGCTCGTCACCTGCGGCGACAGCGGCGACAACGACAGCATCGCAAAGCTGTACATGCTGCTCAAGGCGGTAGGCTAAAAAACAGCACAAAAAAGCCGCCCCGCATTGACATGCGGGAGCGGCCGGGATATAATAACAGTAGGGCAAGACCAAAGCGGTCGGCCTGATGGTTTAGGTTATATTAGAACCGTCACCGTGCAGGGTGGCGGTTCTGCTTTTATTCTCTTGCCACTTCACTATTTCAAACCTCTTATGTTATAATGTATCTTGGCGTGAAATAGGCGCCGGAAGGAGTAATTTAATGAAGAAATGTTCTGTCGGCGGTCAGGCCGTAATGGAGGGCGTCATGATGAAGGCCCCCGGCGGCATCGCCATGGCGGTCAGGGACGCGAAGGGCCGCATAATATTGGATTATAAAGAATATCAAACAAAGGCTCAGAAGGGTACCTTCTACGGCCTCCCCATAGTGCGGGGCGTGGTGGCCTTCGTGGAGAGCCTTACCATAGGCATGGGCACCCTTACGAAATCCGCCGAGCTCATAGGCGACCCCATAGACGAGGAGCCCACAAAATTCGAGAAGTGGCTGTCGGAAAAGCTGGGCAAGTCGGTGGAAAAGGTTGTGATGGGCCTTGCGGTGATACTGGCCGTGGCGCTGTCCGTAGGCCTTTTCTTTCTGCTGCCCCAGTTTATAAGCAGCCTTATATTCAGGGGCAGCGCCGCCGCCTCCGCCACAAAGTGCCTTGTCGAGGGGCTTGTGCGGCTATGCATTTTTATAGGCTACATATTCTTCTGCGCAAGCGTGAAGGATATAAAGCGGGTTTTCATGTACCACGGGGCGGAGCATAAGACCATCGCCTGCTATGAGGCGGACGACCCCCTCACCCCGGAAAACGCCATGAAGCACAGCCGCCTCCACCCCCGCTGCGGCACCAACTACCTTTTCCTCGTCATGGCGGTATCCATAGTGTTCTTCGCCGCGGTGGGCTGGAACGAGAGCTTTTGGCTCAGGCTGCTTTCCCGCATAGTGTTCCTGCCGCTGGTGGCAGGAATAAGCTATGAGGTGCTCAAGCTCGCCGCGAAGTACGAAAACATATTCACAAAGATAATCCGCGCCCCCGGCATGGCGCTCCAGTACATCACCACCAAGGAGCCCACCGAGGACATGCTGGAGGTGGCCATAGCTTCCTTTAACCTTGCCATGTCAGAGCCAAAGGAGGCGATGGAGATGGTCAGAAAAAACCGCGAGGAAACGGCGGATAAGGCGGAAGCATGACCGCGCTGGAATACGCGGAGGGGCTGCTTTCCCCCGTTACTGAGGAGCATGAGGCCGAGGCGCGGATAATTATATCCGAGCTTACCGCCCTCCCCATAGGGCGCATAAATATAGAAGCCCCTCCCCTCTCCCCCGCCCTCAGGGAGCGCATAGAGGGCATAGTCAAAAGGCGGGCGCGGGGCGAGCCCCTTCAATATATACTGGGCAAATGGGAATTTATGGGGCTGCCCTTTTACACGCGGCCCTGCGCGCTGATACCGAGGCAGGACACCGAGACGCTGTGCGAGGAGGCGCTGTCGATAGGCGGCAAGACGCTTCTTGACATCTGCTGCGGCACCGGCTGCATAGGGGTATCGCTGGCAAAGCTTGGGGGCTTTGAGGTGACCTTTGCCGATATAAGCCCGGACTGCCTCGCCCTTGCCCGGGAGAACGCCGCCCTCAACGGCGTCGCTGGCAGCTTCGTATTGACCGACATGTTCGGCAATATATCCGGAAGCTACGATATGATCTGCGTAAACCCACCCTATATACCCACCTCGGAGCTTGCCTCATTGCAGGCCGAGGTGAAGCGGGAGCCGACGCTTGCCCTGGACGGCGGCGCGGACGGGCTGGACTTTTACCGCCGGATATCCCGGGATTATGCTGCCCACCTGAACCCCGGCGGCGCGCTGCTCATGGAGGTGGGCGCGGGGCAGGCGGCGGACGTGGCGGCGATGTTCCCGAAAGCGGAGATAATAAAGGATATTTGCGGCATTGAAAGGGTGGTGGCGGTCAGGAGATGAAAAGGCTGACATTCCTCATGCTGCCGCTGCTTTTCATGGAGGGCTGCGCCGTGGGCGCGGCGCTTCCGGCGGAGCCGGAGATAACGCCCTCCCCTTCACCCACTTTCTCCCCCTCGCCCTCCCCCTCGCCGGAGCCGGAGGTATACCGGGCCAGCGTGGGCATAGTGGGGGACATACTGATGATGACGAGCCAGATACAGGGGGCGAAAACCGCAGAAGGGTACGACTTCAGGCCCAGCTTTTACGCCATGGAGCCCCTCTTCTCATCCGTTGACATAATGGCGGGCAACTTTGAATGCACCCTTGCGGGGGAGGCAGCGGGTTATACCCAAAGGCGGCCCGCCGCGCCGCCACCAACCGAGGATGACCCCAACCCCAAGCAGCCCTACCAGACCTTCAATGCGCCGGACGAGCTTGCGGCGGATCTAAGGGCAGTGGGGTTCGACCTGCTCACCACCGCCAACAACCACTGCCTGGACAGGGGCAAGGAGGGGCTTTTCCGCACGATAGAGACGCTTAGAGCCGCCGGGCTTGCCCAGACCGGGACGTATTTAAGGGAAGATGAGCGGGACACGCCCTGCATAATGACGGCGGGCGGCATCACCTTCGGCTTTGTCGCCATGACCGAGAGCGTGAACAGCTATGACGCAAGGCTGGGGGGCGACAGCTGGGCCGTGGGGCGGGTATCCCAGCGGGAGCGCATACAGGGTGAGATAAAGGCCTGCAGGGGCGCGGGCGCGGAGGTGGTCATAGCCTTCCCCCACTGGGGCGAGCAGTATATGGACAGCCCGGTCAGGCGGCAGCGGGAATACGCCCAAATGCTTGCGGACTGGGGCGCGGACGCAGTGATAGGCAGCCACCCCCACTGCGCCGAGCCCTTTGAATGGATAACGGCGGAGGACGGGCGAAGGGTACCCGTAGCCTACTCCATGAGCAACTTCATATCCAACATGGCGGGGCAGAATACCGAGTACGGCCTGTTTCTGCGGCTGGATGTGAAAAAGGACGGGGGCGGCGTAAGCATCGAGATGAGCTACCTGCCCACCGCCTGCATAATACAGAAGGCCGGCGGCAGGCGGGTGCATCAGCCCATACCCTGCTGGGCGGAGGAAGCAAAGCGCACCGGCGTCGAGCCGCTGAGCGAGGGGGAGCTGAAAAAGACCCAAAGGGCATTCGACCACGTTACGGAAATATGCGGCCTTGAGGACGCAAAGCTTATAGAATGGACGGAGGAATATGATAAACAAGCTTAAAGCACTGAAAAGACGCTACGAGGAGCTGACCGCAGCCCTCTCAGCCCCAGACGCAATGAACGATCAGGCCGCCTGGCGGGAGATGGTAAAGGAGCACAGCCAGCTTGAGGAGATAGTCAACGCCTTTGACGAGTATACCGCCGCAGTGCAGTCCGAAGCGGACTGCAAGGCCATGCTGGAGGAGCACCTTGATCCCGAGATGAAGGAAATGGTGCACATGGAGATGGCTGAGCTTGCGGAAAAGCAGCGGAAGCTCATAGAGGATATGAAGATAATGCTGCTGCCCAAGGACCCCAACGACGAGAAAAACGTAATATTGGAAATACGCGCAGGCATAGGCGGCGACGAGGCGGCGCTTTTCGGCGCAGATCTATTGCGCATGTACCAGCGCTATGCAGAGCGCCACGGCTATAAAATGGAATACATGAACGAAAACACCACCGAGGCAGGGGGCGTAAAGGAAGTAGTGCTGAACATAATCGGCAGGGGCGCCTATTCGCGGCTCAAGTTCGAGAGCGGCGTTCACCGCGTCCAGCGCGTGCCTGAGACTGAATCCCAGGGCCGCATACACACCAGCGCGGCCACGGTGGCGGTAATGCCGGAGGCTGAGGATGTGGAGGTGGAGATAGACCCCAAGGATCTTCAGATAGACACCTACCGCTCAGGCGGCGCGGGCGGACAGCACGTAAACAAGACGGAATCCGCCATACGCATCACCCATATACCCACCGGCATAGTGGTCCAGTGCCAGGACGAGCGCAGCCAACATAAGAACAAGGACAAGGCCATGAAGGTGCTCAAGTCCCGCATATACGAGCATTTCCTCAAGGAAAAGGAGAGCGCGGAGGCCTCCGCCCGCCGCAGCATGGTGGGCAGCGGCGACCGCAGCGAGCGCATACGCACCTACAACTTCCCCCAGGGCCGGGTCACGGATCACAGGATAAACATGACCCTCTACCGGCTGGAGGCCTTCCTTGACGGGGACATGGACGAGATGATAGACGCGCTGATATTGGCGGAGCGCACAGCCCAGCTCACCGGGGAGGCGGAATAATTGGAGACTCAATACTTCAATGCCGTCAAACAGCCCGAAGCAGGCACAAAGCTGGGAGGCAGCGTAATACGCTCAGGGGGCCTGGTGGCCTTCCCTACCGAGACCGTCTACGGTCTTGGGGCCAACGGCCTTGACGGCGAGGCGGTAAATAAGATATTCGAGGCCAAGGGCCGGCCCAACGACAACCCGCTGATACTGCATATCGCAAAAAAGAGCGACCTGAAGGATCTGTGGAAGTCGGTTCCGGAAAGGGCAAGGCTGCTGATGGACGAGTTCTGGCCGGGGCCGCTGACCATGGTATACCTGAAAAGCAGCAGGGTGCCGGAGGAAGTCACGGGGGGTCTTGACACCGTCGCCGTGCGTATGCCCGACAACAGGACGGCGCTGGCCCTCATACGCGCCGCAGGTGTACCCATAGCCGCCCCCAGCGCAAACCTTTCCGGCAAGCCCTCCCCCACCACCGCCGATCACGTCAAGGCGGACATGAACGGGAAAATAGACGTAATAATAGACGGCGGCCCCTGCAATATAGGCGTGGAGTCCACCGTGGTGTCCCTCATGGGAGGCGCCGTCACCATACTCCGTCCCGGCGGTATTACCCGGGAAATGCTGGAAGCCGTAATAGGCCCGGTAAACCTTTCCCCCGCCGTTTTAGCCCCCCTGAAGCAGGGGGAAGCCGCGGCCTCCCCCGGCATGAAGTACAAGCATTACGCCCCCGACGCCCAGGTTATCGTAGGCACAGGCTCATTGCCGGATATGGCGGCAAAGCTCATAGCCGAGTACGACAGGCGGGAGGCGAAGGGCCTGACCTGCATAATTTTCGCCACCGAGGAAACTCGCTGTTTCTACAGGGGGAAAAGGTATGTTATAATAGGCGAGAGAAAAAATCCCCTTACCCTCTGCGAGAGCCTTTTTGCACAGTTCCGCGCCCAGGAATGCAAAGCGGACGTAATACTCTGCGAGGCGCTGCCGGAGACGGACATGGGCCTTGCGTACATGAACAGGTTATTGAGGAGCGCGGGATTTAAAACTATATGACCAAAGGAGTTGCCATGAAGATCGCCATTGCCGCCGACCACGGCGGGTACAAGCTCAAGGAAGAAATAAAGCCATACATCGAAAGCCTCGGCCACACCGTGACCGACTTCGGCACCTATTCGGAGGACAGCGTGGATTATCCGGATTACGCCGCCCCCTGCGCAAGGGCAGTGGTTTCGGGAGAGATGGACAGGGGCATAGTGATATGCGGAACCGGCATAGGCATCTCCATTGCCGCAAACAAGATAAAGGGAGTGCGGTGCGCCCTTTGCACCGACCCGGTAATGGCCCGGCTGACCCGGGAGCACAACGACGCAAACATGCTGGCGATGGGCGCGCGCATCATAGGCGGCGAGCTTGCCAGGGGAATAGTAAAGGCATTTCTTGAGACTGACTTTTCCAACGGAAAAAGACACATTGACAGGATAAACAAAATAACGGAATTGGAAAGAGCAAAATAAAATCGCGTTGGATTTTTGATTCAATATACTAACCTATAAACCGAAAGGAGCAATACACAAAAATGGGTAAACTCGTCGTAATCGACCACCCTCTGGTACAGCATAAGCTGACCCTGCTCAGGGATAAGGCCACCGGCACCAAGGAGTTCCGCGCTCTGGTAGAGGAGCTGGCTACCCTGCTGGCCTATGAAGCGACCCGTGACCTTCAGCTGGAGGACGCTACGGTAGAAACTCCCGTAGCTACAGCCCATACCAAGGTACTGGCCGGCAAGAAGCTGGCAATAGTTCCCATACTGCGCGCAGGCTTGGGAATGGTAGACGGCATGATGAACCTCATACCCGCCGCCAAGGTAGGCCACATAGGCCTTTACCGGGACCCCGAGACGCTTCTGCCCGTGGACTACTACTGCAAGCTGCCATCCGATATTTCCGAGAGGGATATCATTATAGTAGACCCCATGCTGGCTACCGGCGGCAGCGCCAACGCGGGCATTGACGTAGTTAAGCGCGCAGGGGGCAAGAATGTAAAGCTGGTCAACCTCATAGCCGCCCCCGAGGGAATCGAGGCGGTACAGAAGGCTCACCCCGATGTGGATATATTCGTAGCTCACGTGGACGATCACCTTAACGACCACGGTTATATAGTGCCGGGCCTCGGCGACGCAGGCGACAGGCTGTTCGGAACAAAGTAAAGCAAAATAATGTATTTTTAGGGGCCGACCGACAATCGGCCTTTAAAATCAACTCGGGAGAAATTTTTATACGGAAGGAAGAAAAACGATGAAAAGAACATCACTCAGGCTGGCGGCGCTGGCAATGGCGCTGTTTACAGTGCTGTCCCTTGCCCATGCGCTTGCGGAGGCAGGTTATACCCCCTACCCCACACCAAGGACTGCGGTATCCGAGGACAGCACAATATACCTGCGGGATATCCCTGCAAAGGATACCGACGGTGCGGTACAGCTCAGGCATATGGAAGGCAAAACCGTGAGCGTGCTGGGCGAGGACGCTACGGGCAAGTATTTCTATATAGAATACGATGGCAAGAAGGGCTTTGTCCGTGCCAAGGACTTTGAGCTGACGGACAAGACCCCGGCAGCCACCCCGGCCCCCAGCGCCAACGCCAACAACGTACAATACTTCAGCGCCCCAAAGACCGGCATATCCAAGGACAGCGCCATATATATGCGCACCTCCCCCGAGATACCCGCAAAGCCCGCCGATAGCGATTCCAACGTAGCAAGGAAGGTAAAGCACGCAAAGGGCGCGGCGTTTTCGCTGTTAGGCGAGTCAGGCGACTGGTACTATGCGGAATATGACGGGACTAAGGGCTTCGTAAAGAAGGCCGACTTTACCATTCAGGATGCCAATACCGGCTCCGGCGCAGGCAGCGCCGACAGCGCCGGCAAGCTGAACAGAGCTACCAGCGGCGCAACCGAGACAGGCCACGGCGCGGCGAGCGAAAAGTGGGGCAGCATAAAGATACCCGGCGCGAAAACCTATACCATATACGGCAACTATACCAACAGCGCGGGCACCAAATACTACTACGCCGCCGAGAACCGCAAGGGACACTATGAATACGTCCATACCCTCACCGCGAAGGGATCGCAGGTACATTCCGTGCTGGGCCACAACGTCCGGGGCGGCAGGGGCAAATACTTCCACAACCTGCATCACGTGCAGAACGCCCTCATAGGCAAGAGCAGGTGCGAGGGCTGCGGCGGCTCCTGCGGCAGCAAATTCAATACCACCAGCATAACCATGAAGCTGGACGGGTATAGTAAATGGGACATAATGTGCCTGTACGAGATCGGCCCCAACCAGAGCACCGGCATACTCGCCTATAACGCAAGGCCCTGGGGAACCAGCGCCTCCAGCTATGTCAGCACCCAGCTGAGCTACGCCGCGGATAAGGCCAACAAGGGCTGGATCAATCCCAACGTCACTTACAGCGACGGCGGCAAGTACGCCATGCTCATCACCTGCGGCGACAAATACGAAAACAACAGCAATGCCACAAGCAAGCTGTACGTGCTGCTGAAGGCCCGCAGCTGATTCAGAAAAAGGTATATCTGACACGCCCGGTTCCGCCGGGCGTTTTTTGGACTTTAATGCTGTAATTATTCATCAAGGGCCGTCCACTACTCCACATATTTGTTTATATATTTCAAAAAATGAACAGTACCCTCTCTCATAAATTTCATTTGTTATTTTTATAACAAAATTTTAAAATTGTCTATTGCAGATTCTTCATCAATGGGATAAAATTATGGAAAACAAAAAAATATTATAAATAAAACCTGTTATTTGCATTTTAAGTCAAAAATTTGCCGTTAAACGCGGTTTTATAAGAAAATATATTAAAGCTTGAGCTTTTTAACATACACATTATAAGAAGGAGGTAAGGTACATTGCCGACCATTATTGAATGTATAACCCAGGCTGAGGCGAAGGGTGCGGAGCTGAAAAAACAGGCTGCCGCAAGGGCAAAGGAAATAACGGACGATGCGGAGGCGCGCCGTGGGGAGACCATAAAGGAGGCCCATGACGCAGGGCGCGCCATGATACAGAGGGCAAAGGACGAGGCGGAGAAGCAGGGAGCCGCGCTGGCGGCGGAGCTTGCGGCGAAGGCCGACAAGGAGGCGGAGGGCGAATGCGCAAGGGCCGAGGCCAGGCTGCGCGCCGCCGCGGAATACATTGTCAGAGAGGTAATCAAGGCATGATAGTACCAATGAAGAAATTGACTCTGGCTGCCCTTCTGGAGCACCGGGAGGCCATATTGCAGGCCCTCCAGTCAATTTGCGCGGTACAGCTCATTTCCATAGGCGAAGGGGAACAGTCCTCGGCCGCGGCCGAGGGAAGGGTCCAGCGGCTGCAAAGCGCCGAGGAGCTGCTCAAGCCCTACGCCGGGAAGGCAGGCTTCGGCCCCAAGCCCGAGGCTACGCGGCAGGAGCTTGAGGAGGATATACAGCCGGCACTGGAGATCTGTGCCGAGCTGGAGGGGCTGCAAAGGCGCATAGCCCAGAACGGCAGCGATACCGAGAAGCGCAGATTACAGCTCGGCTCACTGCTTCCCTGGGCGGATATGACAGACCCGCTGGAGAAGGTGCATTCCACCGCAAGCATAAAGGTGATGACCGGCACGGTTCCGGCAGAGGGCGTTAAGGCCCTCATGGAAACCGGCGCGCTGGTGCAGCTTTACGGCGGCGATAAGGAGCGGGCGGCTCTGGTGATATGCCCCAATGAGGAGTATGCCGGAATAGCGCCCTCCATAAGGGCCACCGGCTTTCAGGAGAAGGGCTTCGGGGATATCAGGGGCACCGCCTCGGAGAATATACAGAGGCTCAGGACGGAGATAGAAGCGCTGGAGGCGGAAAGGGCACAGCTGGAAGCCCGGCTTGCAGCCTTCGCACCCAAGCGGGAGGAAATACGCAGGGCGCTGGACGGCGCGGCCATAGACCGGGACAGGGAGCAGAGCAAGGAAGCGCTGGCTCATACCAATACCGCGTTTCTGCTCACAGGCTGGGTCAGGGAGGACATGACGGAAAAGGTGCGCCGGGAGATCGAAAAGATCACGGACGTTTATTATCTCGTCTTTGAGGATCCCTCCGAGGGAGACGCGGTGCCTACTGTGCTCAAAAACAGCAGGCTGATCACCCCCTATGAGGCGGTTACAAACCTCTATTCCCTGCCGGCCTACGGCACGATAGACGGCACGCCGCTGATGGCACCCTTTTACTTCATCTTCTTTGGCATGATGCTTTCGGATACGGTTTACGGCGCGGTGCTGGCACTTGGCGCCTGGGCGTTTCTGAAATACCTAAAGCCCACCGGCATGATGAAGAACCTTGCCGGCGTGCTCATGCAGGGCGGCATCTCCACGATATTCATGGGGCTGCTGTTCGGAACCTGCGCGGGCGTCAGCTGGCCGGTGATATTCAGGGGCACCGCCCTTGAAAATACCTTCCCCCTCATAGATTCCTCGACGAACCCCATGGGCATGCTCATGGTGTGCGCCGCCTTCGGCATAATACACATGTTCTACGCCGTGCTCATAGCCACCTGGAACTGCCTGAAGCACAAGGACTACATGGGCGCGCTCATAGACAATATGTGCTGGATATTCATAGTCTCTGGACTCATCATGCAGGCGGCGCCCATGGCGGGGCTGCCCCAGGGCGTTGCGGAGTTCGGCAAGTGGCTGGCCATAGTGTCTGCGGTGCTGGTGTTCCTGTTCGCAGGGCGGTCAAAGAAGAACATCGCCGGAAGGCTCATATCCGGCGCGGGCAAGCTGTACGACGTGACCTCGTGGCTGGGAGACGTGCTCTCCTACGCCCGTATATTCGCCCTTGGCCTTTCCACCGGCGTCATAGGCATGGTGCTGAACACCCTCTGCTGGGATATGCTCTTCGCTTCCTTTAAGGGGAACCCGGCGCTGATGCTCGTGGGCTTCATAATAGTCACGGTGCTGTCCGTGGCGCTCCACGTGTTTATGATGCTCATAAGCACCCTGGGCTGCTTCGTCCATACCGCAAGGCTCCAGTATGTGGAGTTCTTCGGCAAGTTCTACGAGGCGGGGGGCAAGGCGTTCAAGCCGCTGAGGTACGAGACAAAGTACGTCAACGTCAAATAAAGCGGGAGGCCGCTTATAATAAAAAAAGAATAACAATCAACATTTTTTCGGAGGTTAAACACAATGAGTCTTTCTGAATTTTTCGCTTCACTGAACCAGAACGGTCAGCTCCTCGCGGGGCTGGGCGCGGTATTTGCGGCGCTGTTCGCGGGCATAGGCTCCGCGGTGGGCGTGGGCCACGCCGGCCAGGCTGGCGCGGCGGTGATAGCCGAGGATCCCGACCAGTTCGGCTCGGTGCTGGTGCTCCAGCTCCTCCCCGGCACCCAGGGCATATACGGCCTGCTCATAGGCTTCGTTATCGCCAGCAAGGCTAACCTTCTGGGCGCGGGCTCCGCGATATCCCCCGAGGCGGGCATGTCGCTCTTCCTTGCGGCCCTGCCCATAGCCTTCGGCGGCCTGCTCTCCGCCATAGCGCAGGGCAAGGTGGCCGCGAGCGGCATAGCCATGGTGGGCAAGCGCCCCTCCGAGGCGGGCAAGGCGATAATCTTCACGGTCATGGTCGAGACCTACGCGGTGCTGGCCCTGCTGTTCTCCTTCCTGCTTGTAAACGGCGTACAGGTCTAAACCGGAGCGGCTTATGGCACAGGAAACTAATTTCGGGGCTGAAAAGCTCACCTCCCGCATAGTGGAGGAGGCGGAAGCCGAGGCCGGCCGCATCATAATGGAGGCGGAGGCGAAGGCCGGGGCCATAAGCTCCCAGGCCGAGGCCGAGGCTGAGAGGCTCAATATAGAATACGCGAAAAAGGCTGAAAAGGCAGCGGCGGATATAATAGAGCGCAGCCGTACCAACGGCGCGCTGGACAGCCGCAAGACCGCCCTCAGGGAAAAGCGCCGGGTGCTGGACGCGGCCTTCGAGCTGGCTGAAAAGGAGCTTTGCGCCCTGGAGGGCGAAAAGCGGGAAGCGCTGCTCAGCCTTATGATAAGGGAAAACGTAAAGGGCGGAGAAACCTTGCGCCCGGCAAAGCCTGACAGGGCAAGGCTCGCCTCGCTTATAGAAAAGCAGAACCCCTCCCTCCCCCGCCCCGTGGAGCTGGGCGAGGATATAGAGGCGGGGGGCGGCTTCAGGCTGCTGGGCTGCGGATACGAGACGGACTGCACCTTTGAGGCCATGCTCCGCGACTTCCGTGAAAGGCGGGAAAGCGAAGCGGCCCGCGTGCTGTTCGAGTAAAGGAGGGCCTGTATGCCACAGAAAAGCCCTGTTTACGCAGTTACCCGCATAAGGGTGCACGAAAAGGACATGGTAAAGCCCGAACGCATGGCGAGAATGGCCGAGGCCAGCCCCGCCGAGGTGATGAGGGCATTGGGGGACATAGGCTACGGCGGGATTTCCGACCCTCAGCTTTCCGACGGGGACAGGATGATCGCAAAGGAGCTTTCCGACGCCTACGCCCTCATAAACGAAGTTACATTCAGCCCGGAGCAGACGGATCTGTTCATACTCAAGGGGGACGCCAACAACCTGAAGCTGCTCATAAAACAGCGGCTTACCGGCACAGCGGACTCCCCCGCCCTCATGAAGGGAGTATACCCCAAGGACGACATTATCCGCATGGTACACAACGCAGATTACAGGGAGCTGCCGGAGGAATTTACCAAGCGGCTCAACGCCCTTGAGCAGTCCTTCTCCGGGGAGATAGACCCGGGCAGGATATCCACCGAGATAGACCGGGCATACCTTGAGCATTGCCTGAACAACGCAAAGGGGGTTTCCCTTGAGTACTTCAAGAGCCTGGCGGATTTTACCAACATACTGACGATGCTGCGCATGCGCAATATGGGCGCGGGGGCGGATAAGCTGAAAAACTCTCTCATGCCGGAGGGATACGTATCCCACAGGCTGCTCATACAGTGCTTTGACGGGCCGGAGGAGGGCATGGCAAGGGCTGCCGCAGGCCCCGCAAGGGAGCGTATGCTCAAGGGCCTGGAGGAATACGGCAGGAGCGGCAGGCTCACAGAGCTGGAGCGCCAGCGGGACAATTACCTCATATCCCTTTTTAAAGGGGCAAAGTTCGCCGAGGGCGGCATAGAGCCGCTGATAGGCTATCTTTTGGGCCGGGAGCAGGAGGCAAAGTGCCTTAGGCTCATAATCACCGCAAAGCGCAATAACCTGCCGGATAAGGTGATAACCGAAAGGCTGGGTGAACTGTATGGATAAACGCACGGATATCGCCATGATAGGCGACAGGGACTCGGTGCTCATAGGCAAGGCCGTAGGCCTCGGCGTGTTTGACGAGACGGACGGCGAAAGGGCAAATAAGCTCATATACAGGCTTGCCAGGGAGGGCTGCAAGGTCATTTTCCTGACCGAGCCGGTATACGCCCAGTGCAGCGAGGCCATAAACAAATTCAAGACGGAGACATTCCCCGCAATAATACCCATTCCGGATTCCCACGGCCCTTCCGGCGTGGCCATGGCAGCCATAAAGGCCAACGTGGAAAAGGCTATAGGCGCGGATATACTATTCTCGGAGGATAAATAAATATGGCAGTTAAAGGAACCATAGTTAAGGTATCGGGCCCCCTGATAGTGGCTTCCGGCATGGCGGACGTAAACATGTACGACGTGGTCCGCGTATCCGAAAAGCACCTCATAGGCGAAGTAATAGAGCTTCGCGGGGATAAGGCCTCCATACAGGTATACGAGGAGACCGGCGGCATAGGCCCCGGGGAGCCTGTGGAATCCACCGGCGCTCCCCTGTCGGTAGAGCTTGCCCCCGGACTTATAGAATCCATATACGACGGCATTCAGCGCCCGCTCAATAAAATTCAGGAGCTGGCGGGTGACAGGATAACCCGCGGTATCCGGGTGGACTCCATAGACCACGAAAGGCTCTGGGATTTCCAGCCTGCGGCACAGATAGGCGATATACTGAAGCCCGGCGATATCCTGGGCACCGTACAGGAGACGGAAGCGGTGCTCCATAAGATAATGGTGCCTCCAAATGTGGAGGGTCAGCTCACATGGATACACTCCGGCGAGGCCAACGTAGTACAGACCATAGCCAAGCTCGTCACCAGTAAGGGGGAGACGGTAGAGCTGCCCATGCTGCAGAAGTGGCCGGTGCGTATAGGCAGGCCCTACGCAAGGAAGATGGCCCCTACCGAGCCCATGATAACCGGACAGCGGGTTATAGACACCCTGTTCCCGGTAGCCAAGGGGGGTGTGGCGGCAGTTCCCGGCCCCTTCGGCAGCGGCAAGACGGTGGTTCAGCATCAGCTCGCAAAGTGGGCCGACGCGGACATAATCGTATACGTGGGCTGCGGCGAGCGGGGCAACGAGATGACCGATGTTCTGATGGAGTTCCCGGAGCTGAAGGACCCCCGAACGGGCCTTTCGCTTATGAAGCGCACGGTGCTTATAGCAAACACCTCGGATATGCCGGTTGCGGCCCGTGAAGCCAGCATATATACCGGCATCACCATAGCGGAGTACTTCCGTGATATGGGCTATAAGGTGGCCATAATGGCCGACTCCACCAGCCGCTGGGCAGAGGCGCTGCGGGAGATGTCCGGCCGTCTGGAGGAAATGCCCGGCGAGGAGGGCTACCCCGCATACCTCAGCAGCCGTCTGGCGGAGTTCTACGAGAGGGCGGGCTCCGTTGTGACGTTAGGTACGGAGGGCCGCACTGGCGCGGTCACGGCTATAGGCGCCGTTTCCCCTCCGGGCGGCGATATTTCAGAGCCGGTATCCCAGGCGACCCTCCGCACCGTAAAGGTGTTCTGGGGCTTGAGCGCAAAGCTGGCATACGCCCGCCACTTCCCCGCCATAGACTGGCTGACCTCATATTCCCTGTATCTGGACCGTCTGGAGCCCTGGTTCAATAAGGAAGTGGACCCGGAATGGACCGCCATGGTGCAGAAGGTCATGAACATGCTGCAGGAGGAGAGCGAGCTGGAGGAGATCGTCCGTCTGGTGGGCATAGACGCCCTGAGCTACAAAGACAGGCTCACCCTGGAGGCCACCCGCTCCATAAGAGAGGACTACCTGCATCAGAACGCCTTCCATGAGGTGGATACCTACACCTCTCCCGCAAAGCAGGCCATGCTGCTGCGGCTGATAATAGGCTACTACGAAAAGAGCTTGGACGCCCTTACAAAGGACGCTTCCTTCAATAAGCTTGCGGCGCTGCCCGTCCGGGAGGACATAGGCCGCTTCAAGTATACCGAGGAGGATAAGTGCGCCGAGAGGTATGAGGAGATAACCGCAAAGCTCAACGCGGAGATCCGGGAGCTTACGGAAGGAGGCGAAGCATAATGCGCAAGGAATACAAGACCATCAGGGAAGTTGCCGGCCCCCTTATGCTGGTGGATCAGGTAGAAGGCGTAAAGTACGACGAGCTGGTGGAGATAGAGCAGTCCGACGGAAGGATACGCCGGGGCAAGGTGCTTGAGATAAATCAGGATAAGGCGCTGCTGCAGCTCTTCGAGGGCAGCCAGGGACTGCGCATAACCGATTCCAGCGCGAAATTCCTTGGCCACTCCATAGAGCTGGCAGTTGCGCCGGATATGCTGGGAAGGGTATTCGACGGCATGGGCAGGCCCATAGACGGCGGCGCCGAGCTCATACCCGAAAAGCGGCTGGACATCAACGGCGCGCCCATAAACCCCGCCGCGAGGGACTACCCCAACGAGTTCATACAGACCGGCATTTCCGCAATAGACGGCCTGAACACGCTGGTACGCGGCCAGAAGCTGCCGGTGTTCTCAGGCTCCGGCCTGCCCCACGCAAACCTTGCGGCCCAGATAGCCCGTCAGGCTAAGGTGCGGGGCACCGGCGAGGGCTTCGCGGTAGTATTCGCCGCCGTAGGCATAACCTTTGAGGAGGCGGACTTTTTCACCTCCGACTTCAGGGCCACCGGCGCCATAGACCGTACCGTCACCTTCATAAACCTTGCCAACGACCCCGCCATAGAGCGCATAGCCACTCCCCGCATGGCGCTCACCGCCGCGGAGTATCTTGCATACGACCTTGGCATGCACGTGTTGGTAATAATCACGGATATAACCAACTACGCGGAGGCCCTCCGTGAGGTATCCGCCGCCCGCAAGGAGGTTCCCGGCCGCCGCGGCTACCCCGGCTACCTGTATACCGACCTTGCCACCATGTACGAGCGGGCGGGCCGCATAAAGGGCAACCCCGGCTCCATCACCATGATACCCATACTGTCCATGCCGGAGGACGACATCACCCACCCCATACCCGACCTTACCGGCTACATAACCGAGGGGCAGATAATTCTGGGGCGTGAGCTGCACAGAAAGGGCGTCACGCCGCCTATAAACGTTTTGCCCTCCCTGTCCCGCCTGAAGGATAAGGGCATAGGCCGGGGCAAGACCCGGGAGGATCACGCCGACACCATGAACCAGCTCTTTGCCGCCTATTCCAGGGGTAAGGACGCGAAGGAGCTTGCGGTAATACTGGGCGACGCGGCCCTGTCCGATACGGATAAGCTGTACGCCAGGTTTGCGGACGCCTTCGAGGAGGAGTATGTGTCACAGGGCTTCTATACCAACCGCTCCATAGAGGAAACTCTGGATCTGGGCTGGAAGCTGCTCTCCATACTGCCCCGCGCCGAGCTTAAGCGCATAAGGGACGAATATCTGGATAAGTACCTGCCCAAAGCGGAGGAATAGCCTATGGCACAGCTTCAAGTAAAGCCGACCCGCATGGAGCTGACCAACCTTAAGAAGAAACGCAAGGTGGCAGCCAGGGGTCATAAGCTTATGAAAGACAAGCGGGACGAGATGGTTCGCCGCTTCATAGCCTACGCCCGCCGCAATAAGGAACTGCGGGAGCAGGTGGAGCAAAAGCTTTCCGCCGCAATGGGGCAGTTCGTGCTGGCAAGGGCCGAGATGAGCGGAGAGGCAATAGAAGAAGCCCTCGCCTACCCCGCCCGCCCCGCCACGGTATCCGTGGATACCCAGCACGTGCTGTCGCTGAAGATGCCAAAGCTGTCCCTTGAGACTTCCGATACCTTTGACTACCCTTATGGATTCATGAACACCTCTGCGGAGCTGGACTCCGCCGTATCCGCCTTCGCAGAGGTGCTGCCCATGCTCATAGAGCTTGCGGAGGTGGAAAAGATATGCAACTCCCTGGCGGACGAGATAGAAAAGACCCGCCGCCGGGTCAACGCCCTGGAGTACGTTATGATACCTCAGTTCGACGAGGCTATCAGGGAGATCAAGATGAAGCTGGACGAAAACGACAGGGGCAACACCACCCGCCTTATGAAGACCAAAGAGATGCTGGCGAATCGGGAGTGACGTTTCTCTTCTTTCTCTTTTCTTTTCGGGAGAAAAGAAAAGAGGAAAGAAGCAAAGAGAAAAGAAAAGCCCAAAGAGAAAAATAAAAATACTTTTACCCAGCTCCCGCCGGAGCGATTCCGGCGGGAGCTGATTCTATCTTCTGATTTTAATCGCCGCCGCCGGAATCACGCCAGCCGGATTCTTTGATAGAACGGCGCAAGCAGAATAAAGCAGGGAGTTCGAGGAGCGAAGGCGCACGCGGGGCGGCGTAAGCGAGGAAGAACGACCATGCTGAATTCTGAGCAGCGACGGGAAAGAGATACCGGAGATGGGTAACAGGGGAAGATGTTTTTAGTTCTTTGAGAGCTTTCTTTTAAGAAAGCGGAGGCCTTTGGGTACTTTCGGCCCACGAAAGTACCGCGCCGCAGGCAAAAAGAAAAGCTGGAGATGATAACAGAGATGGAGCTTAACAGCGAAAGCTGGAATCCCGCGCCGCAGGCATAAGGAGCGTTGGAGATAATACGGTCGTTGGAGCTTAACAGCAAACGCCGGAATCCCCCACATTTCCACAAACATTCTTATTTGCTCAATCACCGGAGTTTAATATCATACCCCCGTTTCCTTCAGCTCCATCGCCATCCTGTACGCCTCGTTCCGGGGAACGTCCAGCAGGGCGCTGGCCTGCTTTGCCGCATCCTTGGCGCTGACGCCCTCCCCCAGCAGCCGCTTCAGCGTATCCTCAAGGCTCGCTCCGGAGCTTTCATCTCCCGCCCCTGCGATGACCAGCACGGTCTCGCCCTTGGGCGGCTTATGAGCATACGTGCCGGCAAGTCCGGAAAGGGTGGAGCGCACCGTTTCCTCGTATAATTTGGTAAGCTCCCGGCACAGAACAGCCTTGCGGTCGCCCCAGGCTGCGGCAAGCTCGGCGGCGGTTTCGGCAACTCTCAGAGGACTTTCGTACACTATCAGCGTACCCCTGTGCCGTGCCAGACGGGCGACGGCCTCCCGGCGCTCCTTGCCGGTGCGGGGCAAAAAACCCACGAAACAGGCTTCCTTCGCGGGCAGCCCGCTAAGAACCAGCGCAGTAAGGGACGCGGAGGGCCCGGGCAGCACCTCAAAGGGCAGCCCCCTTTGTATGAAGGCGGCCACCAGCCGCTCCCCGGGGTCGGATATGCCGGGCAGCCCGGCGTCGGATACGAAGGCGATAGCCTCGCCCTCCGCCACCCGCCCTGCAATCTCCTCCGCCCTGCCCTCCTCGTTGTGCTCGTGGCAGGATATGAGGGGCTTGGATATCCCCAGCCTTGACAGCATGGCCCCAGTGTTGCGGGTGTCCTCGCAGTATATCCTATGGCACTCCCTCAGTACCCTGAGGGCGCGCAGCGTCATGTCCTCCATGTTTCCTATGGGGGTTGGGCAAAGGTAAAGCTTAGAATCGAGCATCACGGATTCCTTTCTATGATAAGGCCGGTTTTGCCGCCCTTTACGCATTCCATAAGGGCGAGGTAGGGGCCGTTTTTTCCATCGATGAGCCGCAGCCGCTTTGGCTGAAGCCTGCTTTCCACCATGGCGTGGAAGCACTCCGCAAGGCGGGAGGCGGGATAGCACAGCCATAGCCTGCCGCCGTTTTTCAGCAGCCGCCCCGCGCACCGGGCCACGTCGTAAATGCCGCACTCGTCCTGATGGACACAAAGGGCCACGGCGGGATTTTCGCTTCGCGTGCCGCTGGAAAAGTAGGGCGGGTTGCAGACTGCCCCGTCGAAGCTGCCGGCCGGCAAAAGCTTACCCAGCTTGCGTATGTCGGCATGCAGCACGGTTATGTCCCCGCCCTGGCCGTTGAGCGCGATGGATTCCTCCATAAGCTGGCAGGCGGAGGGCTGTATCTCGACGGCGGTGAAGCGGGCGCCGGTCTTGCCGTTTACCAGTATGGATAAAATGCCCGTGCCCGCCCCCAGGTCGAGACAGCTGTCCCCCCGTCTGGGATTTGCAAAGTTAGCCAGCAGCACCGCGTCGCTGCCGTATGTGAAGCCCGCCTTGTCCACTACTATGGACAGGCCGTTGCATTGCAGATCTTCAGTGACTTTCATGGGTATATAGTAACGTTAAACGCCATAAAAAACAAGCACGCAAAAAGAGAGCCTTGCGACTCTCCCGGTATTTCTGTGGTGATTCTCTTTTTCAAACGGAAAGTGAAGCCGTTTCCCTACTCCGTCACCGTCACGTACTCCGCGGGATCTACGGATCTGCCGTCCTTGCGCACCTCAAAGTGAAGGTGGGCCCCGTCGCCGCACTCCGCAACGGCGGTTTCACCCACATAGCCTATAAGGTCGCCGGCGTTGAGCCTCTGCCCAGCCTTTACGGGGCAGCCGGTGCGCAGGTTGGAGTAGAGGGATTCAAGGCCGTCGCTGTGACTTACCCGAACGGTGATGCCGAGGCTGTCGTCCTCGTATATCTCCTCCACCTTGCCGTTCCAGGGGCAATGCACCTCCGCCCCCTTTGCGCAGGATATATCGATGCCCCGGTGTGTGGTCCAGTGATCCAGAGTTCGGGAGTAGATCAGCTCATCCACGGCAAAGCGCCACTGCACCTTGCCCTTGAGCGGCGCGGGGGCCTTGTCATAGGCGGGGGCATGGGTAGCCGATGGCCCGGGGGAAGGATTGGGAGTTATGTCGGGCAGCGCCGAGGGTGAAGCGGTGGGCGTAGGGACAGGCGTGGAGAGCAGCGCTTCACTGAGGGTCTGGTCCTCGTTTTGAGAAACGGGGGCGGGAGAAGGCTCTATGGAGGGCTGAGGCTGCTGCTTTGGCCAATAGGCTGCCGCCGCGGCGACGCCGACTATGGCCACCGAGGAAAGCAGCACGACATAAACGCCCTTTTCCTCTAAAAAATCCCTGATCTTATCCTTTAGGCTTCTGTTTTCGTCAGTCATGGAAATCGCTCCTTTTGCGCAAATTGGCGGCCTTGCCGCCCGCATTATCGTGCTATAAGGTAGTAATTCCCTGCACCGCGGCGTAATATACCTGCCTGGGGAAAATCTCCCCGCTTGACAGTGGGAAAAACCTTTGCTATAATTATAAAGCTTGAATATGGAGAGATGTCCGAGTGGTTTATGGAGCTGGTCTTGAAAACCAGTGATGCCGCAAGGCACCGGGGGTTCGAATCCCTCTCTCTCCGCCAGATAATTCAACATAGCGCCGGCAATATATCCGTGGAGAAGTACCCAAGTGGCTGTAAGGGGCTCCCCTGCTAAGGGAGTAGGCTGGGGTGACTGGCGCGAGGGTTCAAATCCCTCCTTCTCCGCCACGTCGGAACAATGTTCGCTTTGTTCCGACGTTTTTCTTTTGGGAAAGCGCCACCCGTTCCCTTGCGTCTCCTTTTCCGAAAAAGGCAGCGCTTCTTCGGCTATGTCCGGCCGCAAACTTTGTCCGCCTCCTCAGCACCCGAAAACGTAAAGGCTGCGGCCCGCTAGATTTGGCGTGTGCCCCCTTGTCAATCGTTGGTATGTTTCGCAGTCACCGCATCGAATGCGCCATTGGCCGCAAGGCTCACCACCACGGCATTCACCACGCACAATACGGCAGTATTCCACGTAAGCGCGCCGGTGAAGAACGTGGCTACCAGCAGGATGATCAACGCTATCACATAGCTGAAGATCCGCGTCGGGATGCGGTCAATGAAGCTTTACCAAGGGGCGCCTGAACGCTTTTTAATCTTCCATGCTACATCTGCGATTAGATTATCATACTTTTCCTTTGCGTTGTCCAGATAAGAGATAAAACAATCCGTTACATCAATTCCCCCGCTTCCCTGCTGGATCGAATCACCATATACGTAAATTGAAATATTGATGGTCCCTTTGCTCTTGTCCGTGTATGCAATGACCTTTCTGATAAA